>Ga0326597_10014703_pt1 | contig 10254 bp, 8 predicted proteins | sample RVTome_12_FD_203789 | JGI IMG/M metagenome (GOLD analysis project Ga0326597, IMG submission 203789) | Soil microbial communities from uranium-contaminated site in the Upper Colorado River Basin, Wyoming, United States - RVT100D185 | ecosystem: Environmental > Terrestrial > Soil > Contaminated >...
CGTTGCGAGTTGTCAGTTGTCAGGTCACACGCCCGTGGTTTCGCGACGGGACCCAGACGGATTCCAGATTCCGAATTCCGGATTCCGAACAGTTGGGCCGTTTCGGAAATAGCTCCCAAGGCCCGTGAACATTGGCTGAAACCGATATGGTCAAAGATCTCCTGCCAGCAGCGGCAAGCAATTAATTGCAAAGGTGCTAATTGGCCTGAATCGATTCCATCCAAATCGGTTCGCAGCCTCCGGTCGCGCAGCCGCAAAAGCTTGCGGTATAGTAGTAACTTGCGGTTTGCAGAAAGCAGCCGGAAATCATACGACAAAAGGATGGCTATGCCCCCCAAGAACCCGTATCTCCTTCCCGCAGACGTCGAACCTACGCACTACGAAATCGAGCTGAAACCGAACCTTGCCGACTTCACGTTCGAAGGATCGGAGCGGATTGCCGTGACGATTCGGAAGCCGGTCATGAAGATCACGCTGCACGCGCAGGACTTGAAGATTCGGAAAGCGCAGGTGCGGATTGGCGGCCGGGCTGGGCGCGCAGCGGCGCCGCTCGACGCCAAGCGGATCAAGGTGAACAAGAAGATGGAGAGCATCACGCTTGAATTCGGGAAGAAGCTGCCAAAGGGTCCCGCGGAGCTGATGTTCGAGTTCCAGGGCGAGCTCAACGATAAGATGCACGGGTTCTACCGCACGTCGTACCTGGTGGACGGACAAAAGCGGTGGGGCGCGGCGACGCAGTTCGAAGCGACCGACGCCCGGCGGGCGTTTCCGTGCTGGGACGAGCCGGCCCGCAAGGCGACCTTCGGCGTAACGCTGACGGTCCCGGAACACATGACGGCGCTCTCCAACATGCCGGTCAGCCAAGAGAAGCGGGGCGAGCCGGGATGCGAGCCGGGATGCGACCCGGGATGGAAGACGGTTTCCTTCGAGAAGACGCCGCGGATGTCCACCTACCTGCTGGCGGCGGTGGTGGCGGAGCTCGAATACCTGGAGGACGGCGACCGGCACGGGGTTCCGATCCGCGTCTATACGAGTCCCGGGAAGCGCGAGCAGGGCCGGTTCGCGCTGGGGCAGGCCTGCCACACGCTGGCCTACTTCGCCGACTGGTTCGGAATTCCGTACGCGTTCCCGAAGCTCGACATGGTGTCGCTGCCGGACTTTGCCGCCGGGGCGATGGAGAACTGGGGCCTGGTGACGTACCGCGAGACGGCGCTGCTGGTGGACGCGCAGTACTCGGCGGAATCGGCGCGGCAGCGCGTGGCCGAGGTGGTGGACCATGAGCTGGCGCACCAGTGGTTCGGCAACTACACCACGATGAACTGGTGGACGGACTTGTGGCTGAACGAAGGATTCGCGTCCTACATGGGCCCCAAAGCCACCGACCACCGCTTTCCGGAGTGGGACACCTGGACGCAGTTCGTGGCGGACGAGTTTCTGGCGGCGCTGCATCAGGACAGCCTGCGGAGCACGCATCCGGTCGAAGTGCCGGTCAAGAATCCGCATGAGATTCGCGAGGTGTTCGACGCCATTTCCTACAGCAAAGGCTCGGTGGTCAACCGCATGGCGGAGCATTACCTGGGCGAGAAGGATTTCCGCAACGGCCTGCACAATTACCTGAAGAAGCACGCCTTCGCCAACGCGGCGACGGACGATCTCTGGAAAGCGCTCGAGAAGGAGTCCGGGAAGCCGGTGCGGGCCATCATGAAGGCGTACACGAAGCAGCCGGGGTATCCGGTGATCGTTGCGAAACTGGGGGCCAAGGGAAAGCAGTCGAACGGGACGCTGACGCTCGAGCTCGAGCAGAACCGGTTCTTTTCCGACGGGCGGCGGGATCCGGAAAAGCTGCTGTGGCAGATTCCGCTCGGCGTCTGGACGGAGGGCGCGGCGAAGCCCACGTTCGAGTACATGAAGAACCGGAAGCACCGCGTGCGCATTGCCGCCAGTGACGGGAAATGGGTGAAGCTCAATCCGGGGCAGAGCGGACTCTACCGGGTGGCGTATTCCGAAGAGCTGTGGCGGAGGCTGACCGGCGCGGTGCGGGAAGGGGCCTTGCCCACGGTGGACCGGCTGGGACTGATTGACGACGCCTTCGCGCTGGCGCGGGCCGGGTATACGAGAACGTCGGCGGCGCTGGGGGTCCTCGAGGCGTACGAGCGCGAGACGGATTACAGCGTCTGGCTGACCGTCGCGGGGATTCTGGATTCGCTCGACAATTTGATGGCGCGCGAGAGCTGCCGGAAAAAATTTCAGGAAACCGCGCGGCAACTGCTGCTGCCGATCGCGGGGCGGCAGGGTTGGGACAAGCGGCCGTCGGACGGGCACCTCGACGTGCTGCTGCGCTCGCTCGCGCTGCGCAACGTCGGCGCGTACGGCGACCAGGCCACCATCGATGAGGCAAGGAGCCGGTTCGAGAGCTTCCGCCAGAGCGGGGAGCTCGATCCGAACCTGCGACAGGCCGTCTATTCGCTGGTGGCGGAGAACGGCGGCGCAGCGGAGTGGGAGGAGTTGCAGAAGCTCTACCACGCGACCGATCTGCACGAGGAAAAATTGCGGGTGCTGCGCGCGGCGGGCAGCTTCCGGCATCCGGAGCTGATCAAAAGAGTGCTGCAGTTTGCGATGTCGGACCAGGTGCGGTCGCAGGATACGCCCATCGTGCTGGCCAACGCCGCGAGCAATGCCGTGGGGCGTGCGCTGGCGTGGAAATGCGTCAAGCGAAACTGGAAAATGTTTGTGGCGCGCTACGCCGGCGGGGGCCTGGGCCTCTTGTCGCGGCTGATCGGAATCCCGAGCGGTTTTACAGAGAAGCGGCAGCTCGAAGACGCGGAGCGGTTCTTCCGCGGCCACAAAGTCCCCGGCACGGAGCGCGCCGTGCGCAAGACGCTCGAATTCGTGCGCGGCAACATCGCGTGGATCGAGCGCGACCGCAAGGACCTGCGGGCATACTTCAAGTAGCAGGTGGTATCATCTGGAGAGCGGAAATTCCTGCGGAGGAGCACATCATGCGAATTCCAATCACAGGTGGGGTAGTTGCCTGGACCGTGGCGCTGATCCTCCTTTCCGGGGCGCCGGGGATCGAGGCGCAGACCGCCGGGGAGAGCGGGGCAGGGAATCGGGTTCCCGATCTGTCTGGAATCTGGATGCTCGGGGGCGGCATGGACGCCGGTTTGGGAGGCCGGCGGTTCAACATGGCGGAGCCGCCATTGCAACCCTGGGCGCTCGAAAAGTATCAGGGCGCCCGCGAGGGGATTACCGATCCGAACGAAGGGGGGCACGATCAGCTCGATCCGAGCTACTATTGCTTTCCGCCCGGCGCGGCGCGGAGCATGATCATGCCGTTCCCGTGGGAGATCGTCCAAACGCCCGAAGTGGTCTACATCCTGTTTGAGTTCAACAGCGGCACGCGGCGCATCTACCTGAACCAGCAGGAGCATCCGGAAGAGTATCCTGAGACCTGGATGGGGCATTCGACCGGGAAATGGAACGACGACACGCTGATTGTGGACACGGTTTCGCAGCGCGAGGAGACCTGGCTTGACCGCGTCGGAACGCCGCACAGCAACGAGCTGCGCATGATCGAGCGGTTGTGGCGGCCGGGCCGCGAGACCCTGGAAGTGGAATTCGAGTTCCATGACTCGAAGGCGTTTACGAGGCCGTGGGGCGGAACCAAGCAGTACGAGCTGCAGACGATCGGGATTTCGGAATACACGCAGTGCGAGGAGCACCTGGAGATGGGGAAACCTCGGGACGTCCCGCAGGAAGCTCCCTAGGGGGAGCGAAGGCGACGAAGAATCTGTAAGATGCTGATTCGGATGAAAAGCAGGTCCTTCGCTTCGCTCAGGATGACCGCCCAATATAGTTTTTCAGCAGCCTGCCAGGAGGCTCAATGACCAAACACGTTTGGGTGTAACGTTTCCGGGTGTCGGCTGACAGTACGAGACGGGGAAATGCCATGCTGAACCGAGCCGAGCTCGCGAGTTTTTATCGAAGCGTCCGGGAGACGACGCAGGCCCTCTGCGAGCCGCTGCTGCCGGAAGACCACGTGGTGCAGTCGATGCCCGACGTCAGCCCGCCGAAATGGCATCTGGGGCACACGACGTGGTTCTTCGAGCAGCTTCTGCTGCGCCGCTTCGCGCGGGGCTACACGCCGTACCACTCGTGGTTCGGCTACATCTTCAATTCCTACTACGAAAGCTTCGGCGAGCGCGTGGCGCGCGACCATCGGGGATCGCTCTCGCGGCCGTCCGTCCAGGAAGTGAACGACTACCGGTCTTACGTGGACGAGCGGATGATGGATTTGATCGAGACCATCGGGGAGCCCGACTATCGGGAAGCGGCGCAACTGGCCGAGCTGGGCCTGCACCATGAGCAGCAGCACGAAGAGCTGCTGGTAACCGACATCAAGCATATTTTCGCAACGAATCCGCTGCGGCCTGTGTATCGTCCCTGCCAGGCGGCCGCTGGAGGCACGCAGTCCGGCCGCGCTGCGGCGGCAAGCTGGATTGCCTATGAGGGCGGAATCACCGAGCTCGGGGCCGAGACGGATGGGTTCGCCTACGACAACGAGCGGCCGCGGCACAAAGCGCTGCTGCGGGAGTTCCGCCTGCGGGACCGGCCGGCGACGTGCGGCGAGTACCTGGAGTTCCTGGAGGACGGGGGATACCGGAATTCGCTGCTGTGGCTCTCCGACGGGTGGGAGAAGGCATGTGCAGAGGGCTGGCGCGCTCCGCTCTACTGGACGAAAGAGAACGGCGGGTGGGAGGTCATGACGCTTTCCGGGCTGCGTCCGCTCGACCGCGCCGAGCCGGTGGCGCATGTGAGCTTCTACGAGGCGGCGGCGTTCGCCCGCTGGGCGGGCAAGCGTCTGCCGACGGAGGCGGAGTGGGAGCATGCCGCGCGAGGCATGGAGACCGCGCCCGCTGGCGGGAACTTTCTGGAGGACGGGCGGCTGCATCCGGCCCGCTACGGGCAGGGGCGAGCGACGCAGGCTTCAGAAGCCGGGCCGAAGCCGGGGCAGATGTTCGGCGACGTTTGGGAGTGGACCGGGAGCGCTTACCTCGCCTACCCGGGCTATCGCCAGGACGAGGGGCCGCTGGGAGAGTACAACGGAAAGTTCATGAGCAACCAGATGGTCCTGCGGGGCGGCTCCTGCGCGACGCCCCGAAGCCACATCCGGCCCTCCTACCGCAATTTCTTTCCCTGCGACAAGCGGTGGCAGTTCACGGGAATCCGGCTGGCGGACGACGGCGCGTGAGGATGCGGGACTTCACTGGCGCAAGAGGCCGGCCTCGACTCCGCTGGATTCCGCGATCATTTCTTCCAATTCATCCACTAAAGAGATGTCCCACCATCCGTGCCCGGCTTCCTTGCGAATTTGCGCAAAGGCCTGCCGCGGCGGCATGGCTTTGCGGTAGGGCCGGTCGGTGGTCAGCGCGTCGTAGATATCGACGGTGGTGAGAATCCGGGCGGTAATCGGGATATCTTCTCCCTCCAGTCCGTCGGGGTAGCCCGAGCCTTCGAGCTTCTCGTGATGGTGGCGAATGATCGGCAGGACATGGCGCAGGGACTTGAGCGGAGCGCAAATCCGCTCTCCGGTGACGGGATGCTTTTCCATAATGGCCCGCTCCTCGGGAGTGAGGGGACCCGGCTTGACGAGGATTTGCTCCGGGACTGCGATTTTCCCAATATCGTGCAGAATGCCGCCCCTGCGCAAGGCGATCTGGAGCTCCTCCGGCAGACCGAGGCGCTTGGCGAGGGCCTCGGAATACCTGGCAAGGCGCTGGCAATGACCTTCGGTATAGGGGTCCTTGGCCTCGACGCCCAGAGCCAGGCTGAAGAGAACCGTCTCCGCGTTTTCCAGCTCGTCGGTGAACTCCTTGAGCTTCAACAGCGACCGGACACGCGCCAGCAGCTCCTCCCGATTGGCGGGCTTGCTCAGGAAATCATCGGCTCCGCACTCGATCCCCTGAATGCGGTCCTCCAAACTGTTCAAGCCGGTGATCAGAACGACGGGAATGAGACGAGTCCGGGGATCGGACTTGATCATGCGGCAGGTGGCAAAGCCGGTGCGGAGGGGCATCATCACGTCGAGCAGCGCCAGGTCTACGGACTGGCTCTGGACGATCCGCAGGGCGGCATCGCCGTCCGCCGCGCAGACCACGGTATAGCCCTGGGCTTCGAGCAGGTCGTTGAGGAGGCAGCGGTAGGCCTCCGTGTCATCGGCAACCAGGATGGTTCCTGGCCGGGTTCCGGACTTCAGCATGCTTCTCTCCTACAGAAAACACCACACCGCTGGGCTGGTTCTGTCGCAGCCCATATGGGGCGGCTGTAGCGTCGGGATTCTCAGGACTCGCCTCTCAAATGCCGTTGCCTGCTCCTTCCTTGCCGTCCAATACGGCGCGGCCGTCCAATACGGCGCGCACCTTGCGCGTCAGGGCGGCGCGGGAAAAGGGTTTTTGCAAAGAGGCAGCGCCGGCTTCCACCAGGCCGTTGCGCAGCACCGAGTCATCCGTGTAGCCGGACTTCCGTGAGGAATGCCGTCTGCTCGGGCACCTTTGCCTCCACCTGCTCGTTCGACAGGGCGCGCTCTCTCCGATGCTCCCGCAGTTCGCGGTTCAGGTGCACGGCGTCCATGAATGCGGACAGCAGCAAGTCCCGAATCTGTTGTTTCTCCGAGTTGATGGAATGCCTATGACCGGCCAGGTCAATTTCCGCCCCCAGTGGCATTTTCCCGGACCGGTGCAGTTCCCGGTTGGCGAGGATATGCGGGAGCAGCTCCAGGAGACGGTTTTGCTCAAAGGGTTTGCGGATGAGGTTATCTGCGCCGCACCGAAGAGCGTGCAATACTTCCTCGGCGCCCGAGATGGAAGTCATGAGAACGACGGAAATGTCGCGCAGGTTCGGGTCCGACTTGATCGTATCGCAGAGCGCGTAGCCATCCATTCCGGTCAGGACAACATCGCTGATCAATACCTCCGGTTTGCGCTCCCGGGCCATAGCCAGGGCCCGCCGGCCGTCCCGCGCCATTCGGACCGCGCAGCCAGTCTCTTTGAGCAAGTGTTCCAAGCGAGCGGCTTGCGTCGAACCGTCTTCCGCAATCAAAATCTCGGCAGAATGTTCCATACCGTCTGAATGGATTCCCAATTCCCTTTTGCTTTCTCCGCCATCGGACTCTGCCGTCGTACAACTCCGTCCGCAAAGCCGATTCTCGTGGACGCCGGGAAACGAAAACCCACTCGCCGGGTGTACTGACTAGAGCAAATCCGCCGCTTGCAACTTCCTTATCGGCAGGTCGAGCGTGTTTCAAGAGTCCTGGGTCTACCATCGGGCTCCTGTTCCGGCAGATGTCCGGACAGCCGCAAGGGAAGCAGTCCGAGAAACCGGCAGGATACTTTCCAGGGGGGGATGGGAAGGTTGTTCAAGCCCGTTTGGCCTCGCGGCTGCCGATGAGACGATACAGCGTAGAGCGGCTGATTCCCAGGATCTTTGCTGCGAGCGCTTTGTTTCCTCCCGTGCGGTCCAGCATTCGCATTGCGTGCCGCCATTGCAATTCATCGAGCGGAACCGATTCGGAATCGCCCGGCGCGGCTTCTGTTGCAGAGCCGAGAAGGTACTGGGGGAGGTCACAAACATCAATGTAACTTCCCTCGCTCATCATGCAGGCATTCCCCAGGACATTTTCGAGCTCGCGAATATTGCCCGGCCAGCCATGAACTCCCAGTTGTGCCTGGGCCCTCCTGGTGAGGCCGCGGATCGGCTTCTGATACTGTCCGGCGAACCGTTCCAGGAAATGCCGTTCGAGCAGCGGAAGATCTTCCTTCCGCTCGGCCAGCGACGGCAGATGGATGTCGATCATGGAGAGCCGGTAAAACAGGTCCTCCCGGAACGTCTTCTCGACGACCATGGCGCGCAGGTCCCGGTGGGTGGCGGCAATCACTTTGACGGAAACCCTGCGGACCGCAGGGGAGCCCACACGCTGGATCTCCTGATTCTGGAGCACGCGCAGGAGTTTTGCTTGTACGGTCAGGGGCATTTCGCCAATTTCATCCAGCAGCAAGACACCGTCGTTGGCGTACTCGAACAAGCCGACTTTGTCCTGAACCGCGCCCGTAAACGCCCCTTTCACGTGTCCGAAGAGCTCGCTCTCAAACAGGGTTTCGACGATCGCCGAGCAGTTACAAACGAGGAAACGTCCCGAAGCAACCGGACTCCGCCGATGAACGGCGCGCGCGACCAATTCCTTGCCCGTACCGGTAGCGCCGGTGATGAGAAGATTTTGAAAGTGCGGGGCCACCCTCTGGATGCGGGCGAAGACCTCCTGCATCGCGGCACTTCGACCGATGATTCCCTCGAATTGATAGGCGTCCAAAAGGCTGCGTTCGAGCTGCAGCGTGCGGTGCTGTGTGCGCGCTTCGTCCGTCAGATCCTTTACGAGCCGAGTCAGGCGGTCCCTGGGGAGGGGTTTTGGCAGGTAATCCCGCGCGCCCTTCTGGATGGCCTCGACCGCGGAATCAATGGAGTAGTGGCCTGTGATGAGAATGACGTTGGCGCCCGGGTCAAGGCTCAGGATGCGGTCGAGCAACTGCATTCCATTGACCGTCGGCATCATCAGGTCGAGCAGTATGATTTGCGGATGTCTGCTGCGAACCAGATCGAGCCCGTGCAAAGGGTCCGTAGTCGTTACGATCAGGAGACCTTCGGCGGACAATGTCTCGGAGATGAGGTCCAGGATTCGAGGGTCGTCATCGATCGCCAACAGGGTTACCGTGCATGGATCAGGGGCAACCGGTTTGGATGGGGTCGAAAGAGCGCTCACGGGAGCCATATACTCCTTTCTGAGGGAACGAGGGAATGGGCTCTCGAGAGCCGGGCCGCTGCACGCTCCCTCCGTGGTACATCTCGTCAGAAATCAGCGCCTCAATAGGGCTAAAGAACGGGGACGCGGGAAGCGCCGATTCAGCTCTTGACGCAATCAGCGTTCGACGCAATCAGCGTTCGACGGAATCAAGGGAAGATAGACTTGCAAGCAGGTTGCGTGGTCCGGATGGCTGGAGACGTTGATGAACCCCCCGTGCTGTTTTACGATTCCGTGCGCCACGGCGAGACCCGGACCATGCCCGATCGCGCCCCGAGGCGCTGTAGGGAAAGGTTCAAGTAAGCGGCGCAACGTCTCCGCGTCCATGCGCATGCCGCCGCGCGAAATGGAAAGCAAGGCGTAGCGTCCGGGTGTCGCACCGGCGATCTCCTTGCGGGTTTCCTCGTCAATCCGGGTCTGCTCCGTCTCGATCTGCAATGCGCCGCCGCCGGGCATTGCTTCTTTGGCGGAAAGGCAGAGGTCCGTCAGGACCCGCGCGATCTGCTCGGGGTCGGCGAGGATGCGCGGGAGGTTTGGGGTGAAAGCCTTTTTCACTACGATGTCAGGTGGAAGCACGCAGCCCAACCCGTCCAAGGCTTGCTCCACCACGTGATTCAGGTCCACTGGGTACATCCCCAGGCCCTGCCGCTGGCAGAAAGCTGTGAGGTCTCGGGTCACGTCACTGGCGTGGCGGGCTTCCTGCAGAATGTGGTCCAAAGGTTTTCGGAGCGGACTCTGCGGGTCCAACCCATCGAGAGCCATCTCGGCCCAGCCGAGAATCGCTCCGACGGAGTTGTTGAACTCATGAGCGATTCCTCGGGCCAATCTTCGGATTGCATCCATCTGGAGTTGCTCGAATTTCTCGATCATCCGGCCATTGGGCTCTGGTTCCTGCTCGGTGACGGCCTGAAAGATGTGCAAGGAGCCGTTCATTCGCCCGGCTTCGTCAAACAGCGGAGCCAGGGAGAGGAGGGCGGGGAACCGCGAGCCGTCCTTCCTCCGGGGAGAGACTCTTTCTCCCGTTTGCGACTGGCCCCGCATCAGCAGCTCGCGGTTGCGCTGATAGCGGACCTCTTCCTCCTGCGGCACCACCGGGACCGGATTCCCCAAGACCTCTTCCAGGCTCCATCCGAACATCCGCTCCGCCGCCGGATTCCATGACTGCACGGCGCCTTGCAGGTCGAGCGTTAGGATGGGCAGAGGACTGGCGAGAAGGATGTCCTGCGCCCTCTGACACGAGTCGCGCAAGACGCTTTGCGGGGGATCGGGATTTTTCCCCGATGCGCTGCCCTCCCGGGAACGACAGGCACTTTGATTTGAGCCCTGCAACTTACGAGTATTCATATGCCCTCGCTATGTCTCAGTACGTATAGGACTAATCTTGTTGCATGTCATCCGCCAAA
>Ga0326597_10014704_pt1 | contig 10254 bp, 9 predicted proteins | sample RVTome_12_FD_203789 | JGI IMG/M metagenome (GOLD analysis project Ga0326597, IMG submission 203789) | Soil microbial communities from uranium-contaminated site in the Upper Colorado River Basin, Wyoming, United States - RVT100D185 | ecosystem: Environmental > Terrestrial > Soil > Contaminated >...
GTGAGCAGCCCAAGACCACCTGGGAGAAGGCGGCGCCGAACGAATACGGTTTCTACTCCAACGTGAACCCGACCGTGGATCACCCGCGCTGGAGCCAGGCGACCGAGCGCCGCATCGGGGAGTTCCGACGGCGCAAGACGCTGATGTTCAACGGATACGCGGACCAGGTCGCCGCGCTGTACGCGGGGCTGGACCTGAGGAAGTACTACTAGTGCGGCTCCAACGAACTGCACCGAGGATTGCAGCCGGGCCGCGGGTGGCGCCGGGCGCGGCCCCCGAGCGGCCGGGCCGAGTGGGACTCCCTCGGCCTCCTGCCGCAATTCAAGGAATTGCGGCAGGGGCTGAGCGGGTGACGGAGCCCGGCCGCGAGTGGGGCACGCCGGCGACAGGACCCGCGGCAGCACGGTCTGTCAGGATTGCGCCGCAGTACTTGGAGCGGCACTAGCCCCATGTCCCGGCGCGGGCGGATCCTCCTGAAGGCTGCGGTGTGGGGTACCTGCCTGTTCCCCCTGGCGCTGCTCCTGTATCAATTTCAGACCGACAACTTCGGGGCCAACCCGATCGATTACCTCACTCGCACGCTCGGGCGTTGGACCATCCGGATCCTGCTCGCCTCCCTCGCCATGACCCCCCTCCGCCTCCTCTTCGGGGTTTCCTGGCCGATCAGCCTGCGGCGGCTGCTGGGGTTGTTCGCCTTCTTTTATGTGTGCCTGCATTTTGCGGTGTGGATCGTGGTGGACCATTTCTTTGATTGGGAGGAGATGCTCGCCGATATCGTGAAGCGCCCGTACATCACGGTCGGCGTTCTCGCGCTGACCCTGCTGGTGCCGCTCGCCGCCACCTCCACGGCCCGCATGGTGAAACGTCTCGGCGGAGCCAACTGGCGACGGCTGCACCGGCTGGTCTACCTTGTCGGCGTCCTGGCGGTCCTGCACTACCTCTGGCTTGCCAAGGTCGGCGTCAACGATCCCTATGTGTATGCGGGGGTTCTCGCGCTCGTGCTGGGCATCCGCCTCTGGGATTGGGCGCGCCGGGTCGCGACGAGGCGACGACAGGGCGTGCGAACTTCAAGGGGCATGGGGGCGGTCGCGCGTTCGAACCTGGCGGGAGGCGGGGAATAGCCTCTCCCGAATCCTGAGTGAGACCCGCCCTTCTGTAGCGCATTGGCCTCATCACTCCACCGCTTTGTCTTCTTGCGATTCCACCAACGTTTGACATCCCCGTGACAGCCGGCGGCGGGCAGGAGAGGAGACTGCCTGTCCTGCTCTCGCAATCCCATCGCCGGCTCCCCGCCCTAGGTTGTCGAAGTCGAGCCGCGCAAACAGCGAGACGCGTTTGACACAGCCACCCTCCGGGCCTATACTGCGGATGGGCTCGGGGAGGCGGGGGCGGTGGTGAAGCCGCGCAGCGCACCCTCGAGGCGGGCCTGGCGCCCTCTGGGCTTCTTTCAGCCGCAGACGTTCCTGACGGCCTAACTCCCCCCTCTGACCTGTCCGTCCTGTGGGGTCCATCGGGAGGGGAGGAGACTCCCCGAAGTCGTTTGGCGATTTCTTCACGAACTCTGAGGGCATTGGCCCTCGGCCCAGGGGGGGAGGCGTCCCATGGCAGCGCAGCGGTACCAGTTGTACATTGACGGCAAGTGGGTGGACGCTGACGGCGGGCGCACCTTCGCGGTACGGGACCCGGCCACGGGGGACCACGTGGCCGACATCGCCGATGCCGGCGCCGCCGAGACGCGGCGGGGCATCCAGGCAGCCCACCGGGCCTTCCCGGGATGGGCGGCCATCCCGGCGAAGCAGCGGGGGGAGACCCTCCGGAAGATCCAGGCCCTGATGCAGGAGCGGGTGGACGACATCGCGAAACTGGTGGTCCTGGAGAACGGCAAGCCCTTCGCCGAGGCCAAGGGGGAGGTCGGCTTCTCCCTGGGCTACTTCGGCTGGTTCGCCGAGGAGGCGCGCCGCGCATACGGGGACCTGGTCCCCTCGCCCTTCCCCAACAAGCGGCTCTGGGTGGTCGGCCAGCCGGTGGGGGTCGTGGCGGCCATCACCCCGTGGAACTTCCCCGCCAACATGATCACCCGTAAGATCGCCCCGGCCATGGCGGCAGGTTGCACCGTGGTCCTGAAGCCGGCGGAGGCCACGCCCATGACGGCCCTGGCCATCGCCCGGGCCTGCCACGACGCCGGGCTGCCGCCCGGTGTCCTGAACGTGATCACGGGGGCCAACCCCCTGCCCATCGCCGGGGAGCTGCTGGGCAACCCCCTGGTCAAGAAGATCGGCTTTACCGGCTCCACCGAGGTGGGGAAGCTCCTCATGGAGCAGGCGGCGAAGCAGATCAAGCGCATCTCCTTCGAGTTGGGAGGCAACGCCCCCTTCATTGTCTTCGAGGACGCTGACCTCGCGGCTGCCGTCGAGGGGGCCGTGGCCATCAAGTACCTCCGGGTGGGGGGCCAGTCCTGCATCTGCGCCAACCGCCTCTACGTGCAGGAGACGGTCGCGGATCGCTTCATCCCGGCCTTCGTCGCGAAGGTGAAGGCGCTGAAGGTCGGGCCCGGCTTCGAGCCCGGGATGCAGGTGGGGCCCCTCATCAATGAGGAGGGCCGGAAGAAGGTCCACGGCCTGGTGGAGGATGCCGTGGCCAGGGGGGCCACGGTGCTCGCGGGCGGCGGGCCCCTGAAGGAGGGCCCCCTGGCCAAAGGGTTCTTCTACGCCCCGACGGTCCTGACCAACGTGAAGGACCAGTGGCCGGTGTGCCAGGAGGAGATCTTCGGGCCGGTGGCGCCGATCCTCACCTTCAAGACCGAAGAGGAGCTGATCCGGCGGGCCAACGACACCACCTTCGGCTTGGCCAGCTACCTCTACACCCGGGACCTGGGACGCGTCGTTCGGGTGGCCGAGTCCCTGGAGTACGGCCTCGTAGGCGTCAACGATGCCGCCGGCTACACCCACGAGATCCCCTTCGGCGGCTTCAAGGAGAGCGGCCTGGGCCGGGAGGGGGGCCAGGAGGGTCTCGAGGAGTACATGGAGATCAAGTCCATCGTCGTGAACCTGCCGGGCTGAAAGGTTGCTGGCACCCCAAGGCTTTCGAGGGCCGGGCGCATCCTGCTCGGCCCTCGTCATCTTGTTTGGCTCTATACTGAACTCTGCCGGCTCCGGGCGCGGGGGCAGGGAGATGCCGGCCGAACCGGGACAGGCAGGGGAGATGGGATGATCACCAAGGGCCGTCGCATCTTCACGATCCGGGGCATCCCGATCGAGATCAACTATTCCTGGTTCCTCATCGTGGCGCTGGTCGCGTGGAGTCTGGCCAGCCACTACTTCCCGGGGCAGGTGCCGGGGCTTTCCCCGACGACCTACTGGGGACTCGGGATCGTCTCGGCCCTGGCCCTCTTCGCCTCCGTCCTCCTGCACGAACTGGGGCACTCGGTGGTGGCCCAGCGCAACGGGATTGCCATCCGGGGCATCACCCTGCACGTCTTCGGCGGCGTGGCCAAACTGGCCCGGGAGGCGGACTCGCCCGGGGTGGAGTTCCGGGTGGCGGCGGCGGGGCCGGCCGTCTCCTTTGCCCTAGCCCTGGGGTGCTACCTCCTCCTGCGCGTTCCGGGCTGGCCGGAGCCGGCCGCGGCTTTACTGGGCTACCTGCAATTCGTGAATTTCGTGGTGGCGATCTTCAACCTGGTTCCCGGGTTCCCCCTGGACGGGGGCCGGATCCTGCGTGCCCTCCTCTGGTGGTGGAGGGGGGACTTGCAGCAGGCGACGCGGGTGACGGGGGCGATCGGGGGAGGCTTCGCCTACGCCCTCATGCTCCTCGGGGTGGTGAGCTTCGCCCTGGGCAACCCGGTCCAGGGGATCTACTTCCTGTTCATCGGGATCTTCCTCAAGCAGGCGGCGGACGCGAGTGTCGAGCAGGTCGCCTGGCGCCAGGCCCTCCAGGGGATCACGGTCGGGGACGTGATGACGCGGGAGGTTGTGACGGTGGACCCGGACCTCACGCTGGCCCGCCTGGCGGACGACCTCTTCTGGCACCACCGCTTCACCTCCTTTCCGGTGGTGGAGCGCGGGCGGGTCGTGGGGATCGTGGCTCTGAGGCACCTGCGCGACTACCCCCGGGAGCGGTGGGGCGAGGTGCGGGTGCGGGAGGCGATGCTCCGGTTCGGTCCCGAGGTCCAGGCGGGGCCGAGGGAGGCGGTCCTGGACGCCTTCACGCGTCTGCTCCAGAACCCGGTGGGCCGGATCGCAGTGGTGGAGACCGGGGGGCAGCTGGTCGGCTACCTCAGCGTGAAGGACATGCTCCACATCCTGGCGCTGAGAGGCTGAGGGGGAAGCCGCGACGGCCGACCGGCTGCTTGCGCCTCACACGCTGAACCGGATCGTGATGACGTCCCCGTCGGCGACCGGGTAGTCCTTCCCCTCCAGCCGCAGGATCCCCTTCTTGCGGGCGGCAGCCAGAGAGCCGGCCTCGGCCAGGGCCGCGAAGGGAACGACCTCCGCCTTGATGAACCCCCGGGCCAAGTCGGTGTGGATGCTCCCGGCGGCCTCCAGGGCGCTCTCCCCCCGCCGGAGGGTCCAGGCCCGGACCTCGTCCTCCCCGACCGTGAAGAAGGTGAGGAGCCCCAGCAGCCCGTAGGAGAGCCGGAGCAGCTGCTCCGCGCCGGGCTCGGCGATCCCCAGTTCCCGGCGGAAGAGCGCGGCGTCCTCCGGCGAGAGCCGGGCGATCTCGACCTCGGTCTTCGCCGCGAGGGCGAAAAGGGCCACCCGCGGCCCGGCGAAGGACCGGAGGGGGGCGAGGAGCGCCTCCTCCTTCGCCAGATCCTCCTCCCCGATGTTCACCAGGAGGAGGAGCGGCTTGGCGGTGAGGAACTGGAACCCGCGGAGGAGCCGCTCCTGCTCGGGCGGGAAGTCCAGGTCCCGGAGGGACCGTCCCGCCTGGAGGGCCTCCGCGCTTAGCCGGAGCGCCTCGAGTTCCCGCACGTTCTGGTCCTTGCGTCCCTTCCGCAGCGCCTCCTCGATCCGGGCCACCCGCTTCTCGGCGACCTCCAGGTCCGCCAGGAGGAACTCCGTGTGCAGGAGGCCGATGTCGCGGGACGGGTCGAGGCTCCCCTCGACGTGCGGGATCCGGGCGTCCTCGAAGGCCCGGACCACGTGCAGGAGGGCGTCCGCCTGACGGAGCGCCGTCAGGATCGGGCTCCCGACCCCCTCCCCCTTCCCGGCGCCCCGTTGCAGGGCCGGGGAGTCCATGTACGCGACCGTGGCGGGCACGACCTTCTTCCCCGGGTGCATCTGAGCCAGGCGGGTGAGGCGCGGGTCGGGGACCCGGGCGACGGCCTGGGTGGGCTCCGGCGGCGCCTGACCCGCGTGCGGCTCGGGCTGCCCGGTCGCCAGGCGGAAGACGGTGGTCTTCCCCACCAGCGGGAGGCCCGCGATCCCGATCTTCATCCCGCTCACCGTCCCGCCGCCGGGGCTCCAGGGTTGCGGCGGCGCGACCGTATGGTATCCTAATCGGCATTCAGCGGCACGGGAAAGCGTCGCGGGCGTCGGCGGGGGAGGGCCGGTGCGGGGCTACCTCGACATCGAGACCTCCTTCGAGGGGGCGATCACGGTCATCGGGCTCTACGCCGACGATCGGGGATGCATCCAGTTGGTCGGCCCCCAGGTGACGGAGGTGAACCTCTACCGGGCCCTGGAGGGGTTCAGGACCCTCTGCACCTACAACGGGAGCCGCTTCGACCTGCCCGTCATCCGCCGCCGCCTGGGGGCGGACTTGGCCGCGGAGTTCGAGTCCCGCGACCTCATGCTCGAGTGCTGGCGCTTCAACCTGAAGGGGGGGCTGAAGCGGGTGGAGGAGCAACTGGGGATCCAACGCTGGACGAAGGGGCTGGACGGCTTCGATGCCATGCGCCTCTGGCACCGGTACGAGGCCTACGGAGACGGGGAGGCGCTGGCGACGCTCCTGGAGTACAACCGGGAGGACGTGGTGAACCTGAAGCGCCTGGACGGGCTGCTGGAGGATCTCAGGCAGTGCGGGTAGCCTTCGCGACGCTCGGGTGCCGACAGAACCAGTTCGAGACCGACCTGATGGCCGATGCCTTCCGGGCCGACGGCTGCGAGGCCGTCCCCTTCGGCGCCGAGGCGGACGTGTACGTCATCAATACGTGCACGGTCACGGCCCGGGCCGATGCCGACTCCCGCCGGCTCATCCGCCAGGCGGTGCGGCGCAACCCCCTGGCCTTCGTGGTCGCCACCGGTTGCTACGCGCAGGCGAACCCGCGGGCCCTCCTCGGGATCGAAGGGGTGGACCTGGTCCTGGGCAACGCCGAGAAGGCCGAAGTCCTCCGCTACCTCCGGGACTTCGCCTGGGGGAGCCCGCCGCGGGCCGCGGTGGGGGACATCGGGGCCCTCCGGACATTCCAGGCGGCGGCGGCCCCGACCGACGTCAGCCGGACGCGGCCGTTCCTGAAGGTGCAGGACGGCTGCAACTTCGCCTGCACCTTCTGCATCATCCCGGCGGTCCGGGGGCCGAGCCGGAGCCTGCCCCCCGATGCCGCGGTGGCGGAGGCGCGCCGCCTCGCCGCGGCCGGGCACCCGGAGGTGGTTCTGACCGGGATCAACCTGGGGACCTACGGCTGGGACCTGAAGCCCCGGGTGTGGCTCAGCGACCTGGTCCGCCGGATCCTGGCCGAGACCGACCTGCCCCGCCTGCGCCTCACCTCGCTCCACCCCCACGAGGTCCGGGAGGATCTGGTCGGCCTCATGGCGGAGAGCGGCCGGATCTGCCGCCACCTGCACCTGGCGCTCCAGAGCGGGGACGACGGGATCCTCCGGGCCATGGCGCGCTCGTATCGGGCCAGGCACTTCCGCCACACGGTTCGCTCGGCCGCGGAGGCCGCCCCGGGGGTCGCCATCGGGGCGGATGTCATCGTCGGCTTCCCCGGGGAGACGGAGGAAGCGTTCCAGAATACGGTGGCGCTGCTCGCCGAGTTGCCCGTCGCCTACCTCCACGTCTTCACATATTCGCGGCGGGCCGGGACGGCCGCCGCCGGAATGCCGGGCCAGGTCCCCCCCGAGGTGAAGGCCCGACGGAACGCCGTCCTCCGTGCCCTCGGCCAGGAAAAGAGCCTGGCGTTCCGAGGTCGGGCGGTGGGGCAGGACTTGCCGGCCGTCGTCCTGGCCGAGCGGGACCCGGCCACCGGGCGCCTCACGGCCCTCACCGACAACTACATCCCGGTCCTGATGGAGGGAGAGGATCGGCTCCAGGGGCAGCCGGTCCGCGTCCGGGTCGAGCAAGTGACGGCGGCACAGGTCACGGGGAGGCTCGTCTGATGGAGGCCCCGCTGACGCGCGACCACTATGTCTTCTGGATCCCCGTGACCGTCCGCTGGGCCGACATGGACAGCCTCGGCCACGTGAACAACGCCAAGTACTTCACCTACCTGGAGTCGGCCCGGACCGCCTTCTTCGACGCCGTCACCCTGTGGCGCTTCCGGGAGCACCCCCGACAGGGGATCGCGGTGGTGCAGGCGGTGTGCAACTTCCGCCAGCAGGTCCGCTACCCGGCGGAGCTCGAGGTGGGCCTCTGCGTGACCCGGATCGGGGAGAAGTCCTTCACGCTCGAGTACGGGATCTTCCGGAAGGGGACCGACAAGGTGGTGGGGGACGGGAGCACCGTCGCGGTCTGGATGGACTTCGATGCCAGCCGGGCCCTGCCCATCGGCCCCGAGATGCGCCGCGTTCTTGAGGGCTACCAGGGCCCGGCCGGGTAGGGGGAGACCGCGGGAGCCTGGGTAGTGCGGCGGTCAGGAACGCTTGGCCGCGATGCTGGCGGCGGTGAGGGGGCTGACGGTGCCCTTGCGGATGAGGACGTTCACGACAGCCGGCTTGCCCGAGGCGAGCGCCCGGGTGAGGGCCGATCGGAGGTCGGCCGGGCGCTCGACGAACTCCCCGTGGCCCCCGAGGGCGCGCATGATCTCGTCGTACCGGACCAGCCCTAGGTCACACCCGGCGATCTGCTCCCGCCCGTAAAGCGCGCCCTGGATCTCCCGCTCCATCCCCCATCCCTGGTCGTTGCCCACGATGATCACGGCGCTGAGGCCGAGGCGGACGGCCGTGTGCATTTCGAGGCCGTAGAAGCCCATCCCGCCGTCCCCCATGAAGATGAAGACCGGCGCCTCCGGGTGCGCCAGTTTGGCGGCCAGGCCGAGCGGGAGGGCGGCGCCGACCGTCCCCAGACCGCCCAGGCGGATCCAGTGGCCCGGGCGCCGGGCCGGCAGGGTCATCCGGGGCCACTGGGGGAAGTCCCCGCCGTCAATGACGACGACCCCGTCCTCGGGCAGGAGGGCCCGGACCTCCCGGCAGACCCGGAGCGGGTGCAGCGGCGCCTCCTCCGACGCCTCGCCCTCAGCCCAGGAGTCCCGCCAGGCCTTCTGCTGGCGGCGCAACTGCTCGAGCCACGGCCGCGCCGGCCAGCCACCCCGGCGCGCGGCCTCCTCGGTGAGGGCGTCCAGCGCAGCGGCGGCGTCGGCCACCACGGGGACCTGGATGGGCCGGTTCCGACCGATCTCGGCCGGGTCAATGTCAATCTGGACGATCACGGCGTCCGGGTCGAAGACCTCCGACCCGCCGAACTTCAGCCGGAAGTCGAGGCGCTTGCCCACCAGGAGGACGAGGTCGGCCGCGCGCAGGGCCCGGGCCGTCTCGTTCAGGATGGGATCCGCGTACCCGAAGCAGAGCGGATGGTCGTCCGGGATGAGGCCGCGGGCCAGGTCAATCGTGAAGCAGGGGGTGCGGGTCGTCTCGGCGAAGCGGGTGAGGGCGTCGCCGGCCCTGGCCCAGAAGCCTCCGCTCCCGACGACGCAGGCGGGGCGCTCGGACGCCGCCAGGCGATCCACCACCTCGCGGACCGCGGCGGGGTCGGGATGAGGGGGGATCGGGGGTGGGGTTTCGGTCTCGGCCGAAGAGGCGTCTACCTCCCGGCTCAGGGCGCTGAGGGGGATGCTGAGGTGGACGGGGCCGGGTCGTCCGGCCAGGGCCTCCCGGAACGCGGCGGCCACGATCTCCGGAAGTCGGGCCGTCTCGGTGACCAGGCGGGCCGACTTGGTCACCGGGCGCATGAGGGCCACCTGGTCCAGCTCCTGGAAGGCCAGGCGTCCCTCTTGCGCCACCTCGTAGGAGCCGCTGATGGCGATGACCGGGCTGCCAGCCGCCGCCGCCGTCGCGACCCCGGTCAGGCTGTTGGTGTGGCCGGGGCCACCCGTGACGACTGACACCCCGGGGCGCCCCGTGACCCGCGCCCAGCCGTCCGCCATGTGGACCGCGGCCGCCTCGTGGCGGACGTCCACGATCCCGATCCCGTGGCGCCGGGCCGCCACGAAGAGCGGGTTCACGTGGTCGCCGCAGAGGCCGAAGAGGTGGCTCACCCCCTTCTGCTTCAAGGCGCGCAGCAGCAGATCGGCGCCGGTCATCCGGGGCACCGCGCCCTCCCCCTGGCGGAAGCCGTCCCCTTCTAGCACCCGCCCCCGGGGGTGTCAAGGACGGCCGGGAACCGCGGGAGGACGGCGCCTGCCGTCCCCGGGGCCGGGAACGCCTCGCCGTGTGCGCTTGCAGCGTGTTGGCCTTCCCCTGGGCTCTCCTCGATCCGGGTGTGGGTGATCCACTCGAAGGGGTCTGCTTGGTCGTGGGGGATCATTCCGCCGCCCCGTTTGTGGTCCACACTGAGCGTTTCTCCTCGTTGAGCAAAAGCGCGCGAATTCCGGTTGTTGGCACGTCAACTGCACACGGTTGCGAACTGCTGATCGAAAAATCAGGAGGCAGGCGGCGGATGGTTAAGCCATAGGGCGCTGTCTTGGTTTGCCACAGGAGAATCCAGCCGTGCCGGGGCTCGCCAAGGGGGGGAAAACGGTCCAGCCCGATCAACGCCGATGACGCTCGAAGAAGTTGCTAGGTACCTCCGCCTGCATCGCACTACGGTCTATCGGTTGGCCGGGGAGGGCCTCATTCCCGGCTTTAAGGTCGGCAACCAGTGGAGATTCGCGAAAGAGCGGGTTGACCAGTGAATGGCGGGCCAAGAGGCGACCTGGGCAGCGCGCGCGGAGAGGCTGTGAGCAGTCTGGCAGTAGATCGTGATCCCGTCGGCCTCACCCCCCGCGGTCCATGGCTCCGGCTCGCCGTCTCCGCCATCGAGGGCTGGCCCTCTGCCCTTCCCCTTCCCTCGGCGCGGGGGCTCCTGCCGATAATCGCCGTTCCGGCGCTGCCGGGAGCC
>Ga0326597_10014706_pt1 | contig 10253 bp, 12 predicted proteins | sample RVTome_12_FD_203789 | JGI IMG/M metagenome (GOLD analysis project Ga0326597, IMG submission 203789) | Soil microbial communities from uranium-contaminated site in the Upper Colorado River Basin, Wyoming, United States - RVT100D185 | ecosystem: Environmental > Terrestrial > Soil > Contaminated >...
ACGGAGCGAGCTATGAGTACCGAACGCAAGCGCATCCTCACGGGCATCCGGCCTACCGGGCCGCTGCATCTCGGCCACTACGCTGGTGCGCTCGAGACGTGGCTCCGCCTCCAGAATGAGTACGAATGCTTCTTCCTGATCGCGGACTACCAGGTGTCGGACTACGCCGATGACATCGACGCCGTCCGCAGCGCCGTGATGGAAGTGGCGCTCGACTGGCTCGCCGTCGGGCTCGACCCGGAGCGTAGCCACTTCGTGATCGAGAGCCTGGTGCCGGAGCACGCGGAGCTGACGGTGTGGCTGAGTTGGGCGCTGCCGCTTGGCTGGCTGCAGCGCAATCCGACGCTCAAGGCTGAGATGGCCGACCTCGAGGCGAGCTCGCCGGCGGAGAAGGGGATGTCCGTTCCGGTCGCGTTCTTCACCTACCCGGTGATGCAGATGGCCAACATTCTGCTGCCGAAGGCGCATCTCGTCCCGACGGGCGAAGACCAGTCGCCGCACATCGAGATGACGAGGGAGGTGGCGCGGCGCTTCAACCGCCTCTTCGGCGACGTCTTTCCGGAGCCAGAAGGGCTGATCGGCCGCGTGCCGCGTCTCGTCGGCCTCGACGGCCAGTCGAAGATGAGCAAGTCGCTGCGCAACACGATCGACCTCAAGGATGACACCGAAACGGTGGTGCAGAGGGTGATGAGTATGTTCACCGACCCGACGCGCCTGCGCGCGACCGACCCCGGCCACGTCGAGGGCAACCCGGTCTTCATGTACCACGACGCGTTCAACCCCGACACTGCCGAGGTGCAGGACCTCAAGGAGCGCTACGTCAAAGGCACCGTCGGCGACGTCGAGGTGAAGCAGAAGCTCGCGCGCGCGCTGAACGCCTTCCTGGACCCCATCCGCGAGCGCCGCGCGTACTACGAAGCCCACCCGGAGTACGTGCGCGACGCCCTCGCCGCCGGCTCGGCCTTTGCCCGACAGGTCGGCCAGCAGACCATGGTTGAAGTGCGGAGCGTCCTGAAGCTCAATTACTTGGAGCAATGATCATGGCCACGTATACACCCACACTCGAACAGGCGCGTAAGCTCACCTCACACGGCAACGTTGCGCCGGTGTTCCGAGAGGTCCCCGCCGATCTCGAGACTCCTGTCTCGGCGTTCCTCAAGGTCGCGCGCGGGAAGTACTCGTTCCTGCTCGAGAGCGTCGAGGGCGGTGAGCGGCTCGCCCGCTACTCGTTCATCGGCACCGAGCCGTACCGCGTGCTGCGCAACGGGAGCAACGTTGCCCGCAATGAGGAGCCCGGCGACCCGCTCGCGCAGATCCAGGAAGAGCTGTCGCGCTTCCGCGTCGCGCCGGTCCCCGGCCTGCCGCGCTTCCACGGCGGCGCCGTCGGCTACCTGGGCTACGAGGTCGTCCGCCACTTCGAGCCGCGCGTGCCCGCGCCGGCAAGCGACCCGCTTGGCCTGGCCGATGCCGTCTTCATGTTCACCGACACGCTGCTGGTGTTCGACCACCTGCAGCACGTGATCAAGGTCGTCTCGCATATGCGCCTCGACGGCGACCTCGAGGCGTCGTACCGGCAGGCGGTGTGGCGGATCGAAGAGCTGGTCGGCCGTCTCGGCCGGCCGCTGGCGGCGCTGCCGTATCACGCCGGGGCGCCGCCGCCCGGCGCGGCCGAGACGAAGGCCTGCTCCAACATGACCCGCGAGGAGTACGAAGCGAAGGTGAAGCGGATCAAGGAGTACATCGTCGCCGGTGACTGTATTCAGGCCGTCTTCTCGCAGCGCTTCTCGCGGCCGACGCATGCCCACCCGTTCGACATCTACCGCGCCCTGCGCACGGTGAACCCGTCGCCGTACATGTTCTACCTGGAGCTGGGCGACGCGCACATCGTCGGCGCATCGCCGGAGATGCTCGTGCGCGTGGAGGACGGCCAGATCGACTACCATCCGATCGCCGGCACGCGCCCGCGCGGCCGCGACGACGCCGAGGACGCCGCGCTCGAAGAGGAGCTGCGCAACGACGAGAAGGAGCGCGCCGAGCACATCATGCTCGTCGACCTCGGCCGCAACGACGTCGGGCGCGTGAGCCGGGCCGGCACCGTGAGCGTCACGCAGCTCATGGACGTCGAGCGCTACTCGCACGTGATGCACCTCGTCTCGCACGTGCGCGGCCGGCTGCGCGACGACCTGTCGTCGTACGACGCGCTGCGGGCCTGCTTTCCGGCGGGCACCGTCTCCGGCGCGCCCAAGATCCGCGCGATGGAGATCATCGCGGAGCTGGAGCGCGACCGGCGCGGGCCCTACGCGGGCGCCGTCGGCTACTTCGATATGTCGGGCAACCTCGACACCGCGATCACGCTGCGCACGATGGTGATGAAGGACGGCGTCGCCCACGTGCAGGCGGGCGGCGGCATCGTTTACGACAGCGACCCTTCGGCGGAGTACCAGGAGACGCTGAACAAAGCGCAGGCGCTGATGCGCTCCATCGACCGCGCGGAGGAGATCGCCCGCGACGCCCCGCGCGGGAGCCTGGGGTACTAGCGATGCCGGAGATCCTCTCGCTCGCGCTCTTCGCCCGCACGACGCGCACGCTCGTCGTGCGCCGCAAGGCGGATGCGCCGCCGTTCGCCGGGCGCTGGCTGCTGCCCGGCGGCGTCGTCGCCGGCGACGAGGCGGCGGAGGAAGCGCTCGAGCGGCACTGCTTCCACGAGCTGGGCGTCGAGACGCAGTCCCTCGAGTTCACCGAGACGCTCTACCTCGAGGACGAGGCGACCGGCCGTCGCTACGTCGCGAACGTCTTCCGGGTGAGCGGCTACCAGGGCGACCTGCGCTTTCGCTCCGCCGGCCACTACGATGATGCGCGCTGGCTCACGAGCGACGAGCTCGCGCAGATCGAGATGCCCGCGCCGCTGCGCGACTGGCTGCGTGGGGGCCACAAGCGTGCGCCGGCCGTATCGGCGCTGCCGGTGCTCGCCGCGGGCGCCGCGCCGGACAACCGCGCGGCCTGGAACACCATCTCGCGCGCGTACCAGGAGACGAAGCAGCTCGCGACGGACCGTATCGTCTACGGCCCGCGCTGCCCGGACGAGGATGAGCTGCGTCTGCTGGGCGACGTCGCCGGCCGGCGCGTGCTCGTGCTCGGCTGCGGCGGCGGGCAGGACTGCATCGCGCTCGCCAAGCGCGGCGCGCAGGTCGTCGGCATCGATCTCTCCGACAAGCAGATCGAGTACGGCCGGCGGCTCGCCGAGCGCGAGGGCGTGCTCGTGACGCTGCTCCAGGGCAGTGTCGAGGAGCTGCGGGACATCGACGACGAGAGTCAGGACCTGGTCGTCTCGCTCCACGCGCTCAACTACGTCGAGCGCGCCGGCCGCGCATTCGCCGGGGCCTACCGCGTGCTCAAGCCGGACGCGGCGTTCGTCTTCAGCGTGCACCACCCGTTCGACGCCTGTCTGGAAGACAGCCCGCCGTTCGGCGTGGCGAAGGGCTACTGGGAGACGGAGCTGGACTGGCAGTGGGACTTTCCGGAGCAGAAAGTCTCGGCGCGCATGCGCTCCTGGTACCGGCCGGTGGGCGAGTGGCTGTCGTTGCTGGGCGACGCCGGCTTTCGCGTCGAGCGCGTGCTGGAGCCGCCGCCGGCCGACGAGGCCGCGCCGGACCTGCAGGACGATCCGCACCGGCTGGAGAAGCAACGGCTCATCCCGGCGACGCTGATCGTACGGGCGCTGAAGCCATGAGACGCCACCACACTGTCATTCTGAGCAAAGCGAAGCTTGTCCTGAGCGCAGCCGAAGGGAAGCTGGCGAGACAGGACGACCCGCCACGATCCGTAGCCGTCGCTCGATTCGAACTTGGAGCAATACCATGATCCTGCTCATCGATAACTACGACAGCTTCACGTACAACCTCTACCAATACCTCAGCGAGCTCGGCGCCGACGTGCGCGTGGTGCGCAACGACCAGGCCTCCGTCGCCGAGCTCGAGGAGCTGGCGCCGGAGCGGCTCGTCGTCTCGCCGGGGCCGGGCACGCCAAAGGACGGCGGCGTCAGCATCGACCTGATCGACCGCATGGCAGGCAAGCTGCCGATCCTCGGCGTCTGCCTCGGCCACCAGTGCATCGGCGAGGCGTTCGGCGGGGTCGTGGCCGGCGCGGGCGAGATCCGTCACGGCAAGAGCAGCCTGATCGAGCACGACGGCAAGGGCGTCTTCCGCGGCCTGCCCAACCCGTTCGAGGCGATCCGCTACCACTCGCTCGCCATCCAGCCGGAGAACATGCCGGAGTGCCTGGAGGTGAGCGCGCGCAGCGACAGCGGCGTGATCATGGGCGTCCGCCACCGCGAGTACGCGATCGAGGGCGTCCAGTTCCACCCGGAGAGCATCGCTACGCCGGTAGGGAAGGCTATACTGAAGAACTTCCTGGAGATGACATAGTCGTCGGAGCGCGCAAATGGAACGAAGGCTTACCATTCGCCTGGATGAAGACATGCACGAGGACCTGCGCGGGCTGGCCCTCCGCAAGAGGACGAGCATCGCCGTGTTGGTTCGTTATGCGTTGGACAAGACGTTCGAGGATGCTTTCGATGTGATCGGCGCTGAGCGAGCGCTGGAGGAGGCGGCCAGCGATCCCAGCAGCACCATGTCATGGGACGAGTACAAGAGGTTGCGCGAGGAGGAAGCGCGTGGCTGATGCGAACACTGCGCTGATCGTCTTGGCTTCGGTTCAGGGAGCGTTCACAGTAGTGCTTGCCGTGGCGACGGGGTTCTACGCCGTAAGGACCCACGACATCAGCAAGGCGGCCAAAGAGCAGGCGGATGCGAGCACGGAGATGGCCCGCGAGACGCGTGAACAAACTTCCGCGACAGTGCAGGTGGTTCGTGAGATGCGCGAGCAAACCTCGGCGACAATGCAGACGGCTCGTGCGGCGCAGGCGCAGGCCGATGCCGCGCTGGCGATGGCTCAAGTGATGCATGAACAGAGCTTCCCTCGAGCGAACTTCTAGGGTGGGAGGTATCTGCTCCATGATTCGCACCGCCATCGCCGCCCTCGTTGACCGCCGCGACCTCGCCGAGGCCGAGGCCGCCGCCTGCATGGAGCAGATCATGTCGGGCGAGGCGACGCCAGCGCAGCTCGGCGCCTTCCTCGTCGCGCTGCGCATGAAGGGCGAGACCGTCGATGAGATCACCGGCCTCGCGCGCGTCATGCGCGAGAAGTCGCTCCACGTCCACGTCGACGGCCCGCTGCTCGATACCTGCGGCACTGGCGGCGACACGAGCGGCTCGTTCAACGTGAGCACCGCCGCCGCGTTCGTCGCCGCCGGCGCCGGCGCGCGCATCGCCAAGCACGGCAACCGCGCGATGACCAGCGAGTGCGGCTCCGCCGATGTCCTCGAGGCGCTCGGCGCGAAGATCGACCTGGCGCCGGAGGGCGTCGCCGCCTGCATCGAGCGGGCCGGCTTCGGCTTCATGTTCGCGCAGGCCTTCCACCCCGCGATGAAGCACGTCGCGCCGGTCCGGCGCGAGATCGGCGTGCGCACCGTCTTCAACATCCTCGGGCCGCTGACGAACCCGGCCGGCGCGTCGGCCCAGGTGCTCGGCGTCGCTGACGCCGCCCTCGCCGAGAAGCTCGCGGGCGCGCTCGTGCGCCTCGGCGCGGAGCACGCGCTGGTCGTCCACGGCGAGGACGGCCTCGATGAGGTGAGCGTCAGCGCACAGACGCTCGTCTTCGACGTCCACGACGGCGCGGTCGTCACGCGCACCGTCTCGCCGGAGGACGCCGGCCTCGCGCGCCACCCGGTGGGCGCGGTGCGCGGCGGCTCGCCTGCCGAGAACGCCGCCTCGTTGCATGCCGTCCTCGATGGCAAGCCGGGCGCCCTGCGCGACTTCACGCTGATCAACGCCGCCGCCGCGCTCGTCGCGGGCGGCCTCGCGCCGGACATCCGGGAGGGCGTCGTGCTCGCCGCGAAATCGATCGACGGCGGCGCCGCCCGCGAGCGCCTCGACGCCTTCGTCCACGCATCGAATGAGGTAGGATGATGCGCATTGAATTGGCAGATCGGCGGTGGTGGGGCAGGACCTCGTAGGGACAGAGCTTTAGCTCTGTCCGGCCCCCACCGCGCCGCTCGGATCGCGCTGACAGGTCAAAGCCTGCCGCACTGGAGCAACCTTGGTGATTGACAACACCGTCCCCACCGGCACCATCCTCGACCGCATCGTCGCTGACAAGCGCGAGGAGCTGGAGCAGCGCCGCGCGAAGGAGCCGATCGAAGCGCTTCAGCGCCGCATCCCGGAGATGGACGAGCAGTGGAGCCTCACGCGCGCGATCCTCGAGGGCCCGCGCGGTCCGCACGCCGGCGGCAAGCGCGTCCAGCTCATCGCCGAGATCAAGAAGGCCTCCCCGTCGAAGGGGCGGCTCGTCGCCGTGCTCGAGCACCGCGCGATGGCGCGCACGTACACGATCGGCGGCGCGGCGGGCATCTCGGTCGTCACCGAGCGCAAGCACTTCCAGGGCGAGGTGCAGTGGCTGCTCGACGTGCGCGTGAGCATGAAGGGCTACTACCCGGGCGGCCGGCCGTCGGTCCTGCGAAAGGACTTCCTCTTCGACCCGTACCATCTCTGGGAGGCGCGCTCCTACGGGGCGGACGCCGTGCTGCTCATCGCCGCCATCCTCGACGACGCGCAGCTCCGCGACCTGATCGCGCAGGCGCGCGAGCTGGAGCTGGACGCGCTCGTGGAGGTGCACGACGAGCCGCAGGTGGAACGCGCGCTCAAGGCCGGCGCCGAGCTGATCGGCATCAACAACCGCGACCTGCATACCTTCGACGTCGATCTCGCGACGACGGAGCGCCTGCGACCGCTCATCCCGGACGACAAGGTCGTCGTCAGCGAGAGCGGCATCCTCACCCGCGCCGACGTCGAGCGTCTCGCCGCCTGCGGCGTCCACGCCGTCCTCGTCGGCGAGGCGCTGATCACGGCGAGCGACGTGCGCGAGAAGATGCGGGAGTTTGTGGTGTGACCCGCGTTAAGATCTGCGGCTGCATGCGCGTCGAGGATGCGCTCGTCGCGCGCGAGGCCGGCGCCGACTTCGTCGGGCTGATGTTCGCGCGCGACAGCCTGCGCCTCCTCACGATCGAGGACGCGCAGGCGATCGTCGAGGCGCTCGGCCCGCCGCTGCGCGCGCTCGGCCAGGACGAGCCGCCGCCCGGTTACTTGAAGCCGCAGGCTGACGCCTCCGGCGGGCACGGCGCGGAAGGCGGTGTAGTCGAGTGGTTTACCCGCGGCGCCGAGGCGCTCGACCGGCTGCTCGCGCGCAAGCGGCCGCTGGCCGTCGGCGTCTTCGAGGACCAGTCGCTGGAAGAGGTGAACACGATCGCCGACGAGACGGGCATCGATCTGATCCAGCTCGGCCATCGCGAGTCCTGGTCCGACTGCCTGCTCGCCAACCGGCAGGTGATCAAGACGGTCGACGTGCCCGCCGGCGTCACGGGCGATGCCGTCGCCGCCGGGCTCGAGGCGGGCAGCGCGATCGCCTGCCTGCTCGACGCCAGCCGCGGCCGCGGCATCGCCGTCGACCGCGCGACGGCGGCATCGGTCGCGGCGCGGCTGCCCGTGTGGCTCGCCGGCGGGCTGACGCCCGAGAACGTGAGCGACGTCGTCCGCGCCGTCCGGCCGTGGCTCGTTGACGTGTCGAGCGGCGTGGAGACCGATCGTGCGAAGGACGCGCGCAAGATCCGCGCGTTTGTGCAAGCGGTGGGATTGGCCGTCGGGGCCTAGTCACAAGGAGGAAGCTATGGCAGAGCAGCAGATCGTGATGAACGCGCCGGCCGAGAAGGTGTTTGGCTACCTGGCCGACATCACCAAGCACGGAGAGTGGGGGAACCCGTCGCAGAAGCTCCAGGTCACGAAGACGTCCGACGGGCCGGTCGGGCAGGGCAGCACGTTCGCGTCGGTCGGGCACCAGTTTGGCCGCAACGACGACACGGTGACGATCACCGAGCACGTACCGAACTCGCGCCTCGTCTACGAGTCGAACGGCAAGGCGGGCCTGTGCCGTCACGGGTTCGACATCGCGCCGGCCGAAGGCGGGGTGCGCGTGACCAAGCGCTTTGAGGCGGTGCAGCCGAAGATGCCGTTCGCGCTCTTCCTGCCGATCGTGAGCGCGTTCCTCCTGCCCGCCAACCTCAGGGCCGACCTGGCGCGCATCAAGGCGAAGGTGGAGGGGAGCTGACGCCGAATTGACGCAGCGCCCGTCTCCACCATCGCCGCGAGCTGGCAACCGGCCTCGTAGGGACAGACCTTCAGGTCTGTCCGGCCCCGTCCGGCCGCGCTCCGATCCGAAGCCTCGTAGGAACAGACCTTCAGGTCTGTCCGGCCCCGTCCGACCAGGTCTGGGACCCGAGCGCCGCTCCTCTCCTCGAATGCGCGCATTCGATTACCTTGGCGCGTATGCGTACAGCGTGACTGTCAACACCGCGAATCGGTCACGACCATTCGAGGACGAGCGCGCGGTGCGCGACTGTCTGGACGTCCTGACCACAGCCTGTGACCGCTACGCCTTCTCAGTGCATGCATACTGCTTCATGCCCAACCATGTGCATCTCCTCGTCGAAGGCGACGAATACTCATCGTTGGTCGCGTTCATGAAGAACTTCAAACAGCTCTCCAGCTATCGGCATCGGCAGCGAACGGGGCAGGCGCTGTGGCAGCGAAGCTACTACGAGCGCGTCCTGCGCACCGACGAAGACGTGTCTGCGGTCGTGGACTACATCTGGGATAACCCCGTGCAGGCAGGATACGTGGCGTTTCGCGAGGAGTACCGGTTTAGCGGCCCGCGCGATGCGATGGGGCCGGACAGACCTGAAGGTCTGTCCCTACGAAGTCCTTCTTCGGACGGAGTTGAAGCTCCGTCCCTACTGCACGTTGGCACGCTAGGTGCGCGGTCTGATGTCTAAGACCACCACCCCCGACGCGCGAGGGCGCTTCGGCCCGTTCGGGGGCAAATTCGTCCCCGAAACGCTGATGACCGCCATCGGCGAGCTCGAGCGCGCCTTCGCCCAGGCGCAGGACGATCCCGCGTTCCACGCCGAGCTCGACCGGCTGCTGCGCGACTTCGTCGGCCGGCCGACGGCGCTCTATCTTGCCGAGAACCTGTCGCGCCGGCTCAACCCCGGCGTGCGTTGCTACCTCAAGCGAGAGGACCTCGCCCATACGGGCGCGCACAAGATCAACAACGCCGTCGGCCAGGGGCTGCTCGCGAAGCGCCTCGGCAAGCAGCGCATCATCGCCGAGACGGGCGCCGGCCAGCACGGCGTCGCGACGGCGACGGTCTGCGCGAAGCTCGGCCAGGAGTGCATCGTCTACATGGGCGCCGAAGACGTCCAGCGACAGGCCCTCAACGTCTTCCGCATGAAGCTCCTCGGCGCGGAGGTGCGCGTCGTCGAGAGCGGCAGCCGCACGCTCAAGGACGCGATCAACGAAGCGATCCGCGATTGGGTGACGAACGTCGAGACGACGCACTACATCATCGGCAGCGTCGTCGGCCCGCACCCGTACCCGCTCATGGTGCGCGAGTTCCAGTCGGTGATCGGCGCGGAGGCGCGCGAGCAGATCCTCGACATCGAGGGCCGGCTGCCCGACTACGCCGTCGCCTGCGTCGGCGGCGGCTCGAACGCGATCGGCCTCTTCCATCCGTTCTACGACGACGCGTCGGTGCGCTTCATCGGCGTCGAGGCGGCCGGCGAGGGCATCGAGAGCGGCCGTCACGCCGCGCCGCTCGCGGCCGGCAAGCCGGGCGTGCTGCACGGCTCGTACTCGTACCTGATGCAGGATGAGGCCGGCCAGGTGCTGGAGACGCACAGCATCTCGGCCGGACTCGACTACCCGGGCGTCGGGCCGGAGCACAGCTTCTACAAGGAGAGCGGCCGCGCCGAGTACGTCAGCGTCACCGATCAGGAGGCGCTCGGCGGCTTCCGGCTGCTCAGCGAGACCGAGGGCATCATCCCCGCGCTCGAGCCGGCGCACGCCATCGCCTACCTCTCCAAGCTCGCGCCGACGCTGCCGGCCGGCACGGTCGTCCTCCTCGGCCTCTCGGGCCGCGGCGACAAGGACATGGACACCGTGGCGAAGGCGCTGGGCGTCAGCCTTGCCTGATGCGCATCGTCGACCTCGCTTCAGCGGGCGAACCTGCTGTCCAAACGGCTGCTGAGCTGCTCGTCGACCTGCTACCGGAGGGCTGGCCTACGATCGGGGCTGCTCTTAAGGAGG
>Ga0326597_10014707_pt1 | contig 10252 bp, 10 predicted proteins | sample RVTome_12_FD_203789 | JGI IMG/M metagenome (GOLD analysis project Ga0326597, IMG submission 203789) | Soil microbial communities from uranium-contaminated site in the Upper Colorado River Basin, Wyoming, United States - RVT100D185 | ecosystem: Environmental > Terrestrial > Soil > Contaminated >...
TTCAGGCACGAGGTCAACTCATTCGCTCCGCCCCTGGATCGAATAAATGCGGAGTACAATACTGTGAGACAAGCAGGTAAGGTCGGATTACTTGCGCCGAGCGCACCGGCTTGTTTGGTTATCGGAGGTACAAATTGAAGCATGACGCAGTGCGCATGGTTTCGGCGAGCGGTATTCTCGGCTATGGTTTCCCCGAGAGTTCCCTCAAAACGGGACTGGGTCGCCAGCCGCACATGATAGGTGTGGACGGCGGCAGCTCCGATCCGGGACCGCACTACCTGGGCTCCGGCAAAACCCTGAGCAGTCGCCTCGCGATGAAACGAGACATGGCGCTGCTGTTGCGCGGGGCCATCGCCAACCGCGTCCCCATGATGATCGGCACTTGCGGCGGCGCGGGCGGCGAACCGCATCTGCAGATCTGCGCAAAGATCCTGCGTGAGATCGCGCGCGAGCACGACCTTCATTTCAAGCTTGCGCTAATTCATTCGGAGCAGAACAAAGCGTGGCTCAAAGACCGGCTCCAGGCCGATCGCATCCATCCGCTCGGCAGCGCAGCGCCGTTAACGGAATCCGTGATCGACCGCGCGGAGCGCATAGTCGGCATGATGGGACCGGAACCCTATAGGGCCGCGCTCGAAGCCGGCGCACAAGTGATATTGGCTGGCCGCAGTACCGATCCGGCGCCGTGGGCTGCGCTCGCGATGCATCATGGAATGCCGCCCGCTCAAGCGTGGTTTGCCGGCAAAATGCTCGAATGCGCATGCAATGCAGCGCTGCCGAAAAAGCATGATTGTCTGATGGGAACGGTCGCGCCCGATTACGTCGAAGTCGAGCCGCTCAATCCCGAGCTGCGCTGCACGCCGCTCTCGGTCGCGGTGCAGGCGCTGCACGAAAACGCGAGCCCCATCATCCATAAAGAGCCGGGCGGTCTGCTCGACACGAGCGCGTGTGAGATCAAGGCGCACACCGAGCGCGCGGTGCGAGTGTCCGGCATGCAATGGCGGCCGCAACCCTACACGATCAAGCTCGAAGGGGCGGAGAAAGTGGGATACAGCGCGATCACTTTTGCGGGCACGCGCGATCCCGGATTGATCGGACAGGTCGGCGACTTCATCCGCGCCGTGCGCGAATCCGTCGCGACCAAAGTCGCGGCATTTCAGGTATCGCCCGAAGAATACCAGCTCGTGCTGCGCCTGTACGGCAAAGACGGCGTGATGGGCGAATGGGAGCCGCTGAAAAATGCGACCACGCACGAGATCGGCGTCCTCGCCGAGGCTATCGCCAAAACGCAGGAGCTCGCGAACGTAGTGATCTCAGTTACGCGCGTCACGCTGCTGCACACCGATTTTCCAGGGCGCATGTGCAAGGAAGGCAATATGGCGTTTCCGTTCTCGCCTTCCGATATCGAGCGCGGCGCGATATACGAGTTTTCGCTGCGCCACGTGGTCGAGCCTCGCGATCCCTATGAGATGTTTCCGATCGAATACGAAAACGTGTGAGCAAGACATGCCCAAACTTAAAGATATCGCCAAAGCGTGCAAGAGCAAAAACGCCGGACCGTTCGAGCTTACGCTCGACATCATGTTCGACGACGCCGCAACGTTCGGCAAGGTGCGCAAGACCGGCGTCATCAGTCCGCAATTGATCGCGGATCTTTATCGCGTGCCGGTTGAATCCGTGGTCTTCACCGAGTTTCCGCCCGCGCATGCGTTCAAGGCGACGATCGAGCGCCGCATCGCGTCGGGCGCGGTCGGCGACACCGACGTCTACGGCGCGCAACAGCACGCGCCTTTGCTCGATGTCGAGATTCCGGTTTGATTCGAATGTAAGCGCGCGACGATATGCTCACGACCCCCGCGCGATAGGCTGCTGATCATCCCAATTCGCGTACGGAAACGTAAGACGTGATTCTCAAGCGATCGCTGGTGCTCTTTCCGGTCTCGATCGTGCTCGGACTTCTCGTCTGGGAGGCGATCGGCCGGGTGCTGCCTAAGGTTTTGCTCGCGCCGCCGAGCGCCGTGCTCGGGCGGCTCCTCACGATGACCGGCGATGGCGCGCTGCCCCTTGCGCTGCTCGGCTCGATCCAGCACATGGCCGTGGGATACCTGCTTGCGGTCGTTGTCGCAATTCCTATCGGCATCATCGTTGGACGCAACGTCGCGGTCGCCACCGCCGTCGAACCGCTGCTCAACGCGGTCTATGCAATCCCGCCCGTCGCGTTCGTCCCGTTCTTCGTCATCTGGTTCGGCCTGTACTTCGAAGGGCGGGTGGCGCTGGTGTTCGCCATGTGCTTCTTCGAGATCCTGATCAATGTGCTGCAGGGGGTGCGCGACATCGACCGCGGGTTGCTCGACGCCGCGCGCGCGCTCGAAGTAAGAGGGCTTGCGCTTTACCGCAAGGTGGTGATCCCGGCCGCGTCGCCCTTCATTTTCACTGGGCTGCGGGTCGGCATCGGCCGCGCGGTCAACGCCATGATCACAGCCGAGTTGTTCTTTGCTGCGGTCAACCTCGGGCAAATTCTCAAGAGCAGTGGCAACGCGTTTGACACCACTGCGCTGTTCGCGGTAATCCTGTTCGTCAGCCTGTTCGGCCTCGCCTGCCAAGAAGGCATGCGACTCGCCGAACGCCTGGTCATTCCCTGGCACCACGGGAGGCAGACGTGAGCCGGCGCCGGGCGTGGGCGCTGCGCCTGGCGGGTGTGGCGGTTTTCCTGCTGCTGTGGGAGGTCGCCGGGCGGATGCTTGGCGACGCCCTGTTCGCGTCGTTCTCCTCGGTGATCGAGGGATTCCCGGCGACGGTGCGGGACTACAAGCTGTTCAGCGTGCTCGCAGGCAGCTTCCAGCAGCTGGTCCTTGGTTATCTCCTCGGCTGCGTTGCCGGAATTGTCCTCGGCACTGCCATGGGACGATCCGCGCTGTTCGATGGCCTGCTGCAGCCCTGGGTGAGCATGATGTTCGTCACGTCCATCGCCTCGCTCGTGCCGCTGTTCATCATCATGTTCGGATTCGGACTCGCATTCCGCGTCGCCATCGTGTTTATGTCCACGATCTGGTACGTGCTGCTGGTTACCTACCACGGCGCCCGCAGCGTGACTCCTGATCTGCTGCAGACGGCCCGGGCATTCGAGGCGTCCAGCACGCAGACCTTCTTCAAAGTCCTGCTGCCGGCGCTGTATCCCTACATCCTGGTAGGAATGCGCATCGGGCTCGCCCATGCCATCCGCGCCATGGTCATCGCCGAGATGTACGTGATTGTGGGCTTTGGCGGCGTCGTCTACAATGCAGGCGTGGAAATTTCCACCGTGTCGTTGTTCGGCGCGCTGCTGACGATCATGGTAGTAAGTGTCGCCCTCACCGAGATGCTCAAGTGGTTCGGGCGCAGGACCGCGCCCTGGTACGAGGAGCGCCAGCAGATGTCCAATTGAAGCGAACCAACGAGGAGGAACGCAGATGAGCAAACATACGATGACCAGACGCGAGGCGATGCGCCTGATCGCGGGCGCGCCGCTGGCCATAGGTGCCGCCGGATTCCCCGGCACCGCGTTCAGCGCCGACATGGTCAAATGCATCAACGTGGGCTTCGTGCTCGGCATTCATTGTCCGCCGACCTACGGTGTCCTCGACGAATGCCCGAAGTTCGGGCTGCAGGTGGAGATGCAGCGCTTGCAGAGTTTACGCGTCATTCTGCAAACCATCATGGGCGGCACCGGCGACATCGGCGTGGGCGAGCCGATCCAGCTGCTGCGCAGCCGCCAAGCCGGCAACGACGTCGTCATGTTCGGCAACTGGTACCTGAATACCAGCCTGGTCGTAGCCGTGAACAGCAATTACATCCAGACTTGGAAGGACCTGGAAAAACCGGATGTGACCGTGGGCATCAATTCTCAGGGCGATATCACGCAAGTGATGATCATCGGCGGCTTTCTCAAGAACGGCGGCGACCTTTCGAAAGTGAAGTGGGCGGACGTCGGCGGCAGCGGAACGCGCATGCGGGCGCTGCTCGGCAACCGGGTGCAGGCGACCGTCGTGCACTTCGACCAGATGCCGGAGATCCAGAAAACCGGAAACTACAAGCTGATACTGGCCCCGCACCGCGAATATCATCCATGGATCAACGAAATCGTGTTCGCGCGCGGCGATTGGCTCAGAAACGACGCCAATCGCCGGAAGGCCGCGGTCTTCATGAAAGGCGTCATCGTCGCAAGCCGCCGGGCAACCACCGACTTCGCGTATTACAAAGCCTCGTTTCTCAAATACGCGACGCTCAAAGGCAAAGACACGATGCCAGAGTCCGCGATGCGTACCTACTGGAATACCCTCACACAAGACATCGGCGCGTGGCCCGCAGACAACGCGTTTCGCGTGGAGAACATCGAGAAGCTGCTGCCGTACTACCGCGCGGCGAAGGCGATCGAGGACAAACCCATCGATCTGGCGGCAGCGATGGACACGAGCATCATGGCGCAGGTGCTGAAGGAGCTCGGCTAAAGCTGATGGCGAGCATCGAAGCCCGCAATCTGTGCAAGACCTACGAGAGCAGCGACAGCAACGTGGTTGCGCTGCAGGACGTATCACTTAAGGTGACCGATTCCGAGTTCGTCAGCATTTTGGGGCCGAGCGGCTGCGGCAAGAGCACGCTGCTGCGCATAGTCGACGGACTGGCGAACGCCGACAGCGGTGAGGTGCTGATGGACGGCAAGCCGATCGAGCGGCCGACGCAGGAGCGCGGCTTCGTGTTCCAGTCGTTCAACCTGTTCCCATGGCGAACGGTGCGCGGCAACATCGAGTTTGGCATGGAAATCAAGGGCGCGTCGAAAAGCGAGCGCAAGAGCGTATCGCAGCGCTTGATCGAGCTCGTGGGCCTGCAGGGCTTCGAGCGGAAGTATCCCTACGAGCTTTCCGGCGGGATGCAGCAGCGGGTGGGAATCGCGCGTGCGCTCGCCATCGATCCCGCAGTGCTGCTCATGGACGAGCCGTTCGGCGCCCTGGATGCCCAGACAAGGGAGGACATGCAGGACGAGTTGCTGCGCATCTGGGCCGCAGCGCGCAAAACCGTGTTGTTCGTGACCCATAGCATCGAGGAAGCGATTTATCTTTCCGATCGCGTGATGATAATGACGCCGCGGCCCGGGCGCATCCTCGCAGTTCTCGATATCCCGTTCGCTCGTCCCCGCAGTGAGTCGCACCGCACACTGCCAGAGTTCTCGGCGCTGCGGCACGAAATTCACTCGCGTCTCAAAGCTGTTGGGTAACCTCTGGCGCCGACAGGCGCACGAGTGCTTTCACATCCGGTGCGGATTCGAGCGCCGCAACCGCCACCCATACCTGGTGGGCTGCTTTTGCCCCCAGTACGGGAGTAGCGAGCGACTCGAACTTGACCGCCACTGACTCATCGGTGAGCGGTTCTCCCGGCCGACAACAGCCTTGCCGTTAGGATTCGAGAGCGGCCAGTTTCTGTTGCCAGTCCCGTGACAGTTCAATGCGCTTGCCCACCGGATAGCCGAGAAAGCCGTTGTGCGCAAACACGAACGCATTGTTGCGCAGCGGATCGCCTGTCACGGCGATCATGTAATCTTCCGGCTTCCACACTATGGGCACCATTCGGCTGGGATCGCCCGATTCGTAAAAAATATTGGGCATGCGCCCCAACCGTACCTCTTCCTCGAGGTTCCACACACCCCTGATAGTCCAGTCGCGCAAATAGCGCTCGAACTCCCATGCCGGCAATCGTGCATGCTCATAGAGATAGCGCTTCACGTCCGCCTTCGACCACCCCGCTTTCGCAATCGTCTCGGCGATGAGCGGGGTTATCACCAGCAGAGGGCGTAGCGACCCGTTGCCGACGCTCACAGTAAACAAGAGTTGCCACGTGTGGTACTTGAGCACCGCATCGACAAGATAAGGCAGCATCTGCTCCGGCGTGCTCCCCGAAACGGAAGAAAACGCGCCGCCTCCCGTGTAGCGCCCGATGGTCACCGTATTGTCGCCCGCGCGAAATCCCATTTCGACGCTGTTGGGCTCCCAGCCGATCTTCTTCAGAACGTCTTCATTCTCCGCGAGCACCACCCGCCAGGTATTGCCGAAAGTCGCCTTGTCGTTCTTGCGTGGCAGGAAGCCGGCCACATTGCGCAGGTAAAGCCGCCAGAATCGCCCGATCGAGGTGTTCGGCATGAATCCGTCACGCAACGCGCCTTGCGTGTAGTTAAAGCCCAGTTGCCCGATGATGGGCCCGTTCAGGATAATGAGCGTATCACTCCCGGGGGTATTGCCGCTGTGCTCGACGCCGTAGGCGGGATCGGCCATCGCTTCGACGAGTGCGACCAGAATCGGCATGTATTCCGGGCGGCATCCGGCCATGACACCGTTTACTGCGATGCTCCAGATCGTCGCTGCGCGTTGGTCGGGAAGGATGGTGCCCAGCACCTCGTTGGAGTCGCGGTCGGTGAAGCGCAGGAAGGCCTCGACATCCTCCTGCGTCGGGGGAACGATAGGCAGCCCGTCGCTCAACTCCTGCTCATAGAAGTGGCGGTTCACCGCCTTGAAGCCGCCTTTGAAGATGATGTCGCGTGCTCCGGGCTCCGCGTCTCCGCTGCCCACCGCCAGCGATCGGGTCAGGTTCTCGATGACCCTTTCGGCGGTGACCTCTAGTATATTGCGCCGTAGTTCGTCCTTGCTCTGCGTGCCAACGTGGCCGGGTACCAACGCAACCGGAATATTCGGCATACCGAGGCCGACGGATATCGCGACCGCCTGGCGCAGAAAACCTTCGCACGTGAGCGATGACGTCGGGTAGCCGGCTTTCTCGCAGACTGCACTCGCCCGCAACACGGCGGGCGTGCAGCTCCCTCAACACGCCATCCCGCAGATAACGGCGTCAACCCCCAGTTCCTTCAAACGCTGCGGCAACCGGGCGATCACTTCCCGTTCATCGCGACCATGGGTGTTGCCGAAATCGCGCCAGCTCACGAAACGCACGCCAGGATAGCGCGCTCTCAGACCTTCTTCCAGCAGTGCGAACACTTCGTCGCCCCGGAATAGAAAATCCCAAAGCTGTGCAACCGTCTTGCCGTCCAGAGTATCGAGCCTTTTCGCAACCGGCTTCAGATTAGCTTGCCGCGGACTGCGCGGCCAGAACACTTCATAGTATCCATCGTTATTGACAGCAGGCATTCCAACTCCCTTTGGTAGTAGCGATTCGAGATTGGCGGGCGCAAAAATTGCGGATGAATTGTGACTACTCAGGTAAGCATCACCATGACGCCACCAACAGGGCGCCACTCTACCCTCCGCCCCGCTCCCCGCGCAAGTCAAGCAAGATGGACGATAGCGCGAACGCAATCAATGCGCGCCCTTGAGTACGCTGCGTGCTATTACCATCCGGTGGATTTCGGTCGGCCCTTCGTATACGCGCATGACGCGGACCTTCTGAGCCATCAGATGCAACGGCAACTCTTTGGTGACGCCCATTGCTCCCAGGGTCTGCATCGCTTGATCGATGATTTCGGTCGCCATTTCTGTGGCATAGACCTTGATCATCGAGGCCTCGGTCCGGACGTCCTGCATTTGTTCCTGCTTTGTCGCCGCATCGAGCAACATCAGGCGGCATGCGTGCATTTTGGTTGCGGCGTCTGCGATCCACCATTGGATGGCCTGCCGATCGGCAAGCGGCACACCGAAGGTCACTCTCAGTTTCGCGTGCGAGCACATGATGTCCAAGGCGCGGCGCGACATCCCCAGACACCATGCCCCGATCTGTAGCCGCCGCACGACCAGGCGAAGCTGCATCGGCGCGAAACCGGCGCCCACGCGACCCAGAAGCTGGGCTTCCGGAACACGGCAACTCTCGAACACGACCTCATAGGTCCGGTGACCTGCTAGCATCGGGATCTCGCGGACGATCTCGAATCCGGGCGTCCCCTTCTCCACGATGAATGCGGTGATACCTTCGTGTCGCTTGCTCGAGCCGGTGCGCGCCATCACGATAGTGAAATCGGCGGCAGCGGCACGGCTGATCCAGATCTTTCGACCGTTAATAATCCAGCCGCCGTCCTCCTTTTCGGCGCGAGTCGTCATGCCCGCCGGATCTGCTCCCGCGCCGGGCTCGGAGATCGCAATCGCAGCTGTTGCATCGCCTCTCGCGTAGGGTTCGAGGTACTTTCGTCGCTGGTTGTCGTCTACCGTTGCGAGCAGCATATGCAGATTGGGTGAATCCGGAGGAAAGACAAACGGCGTCACCGTACGACCCAACTCCTCGTTGATGGCCATCCAGGCGGTTGCCGGAAGGTTCATGCCACCGAGCTCTGGCGGCGCATCCAGCCCCCAGAGACCCAATTCCTTGCATTTCCTCAGGATGGGCCCCTCCTCCTCCTTCGTCAGGGCGAGCTTCTCCCCCCTGATCTCCCGCGCCAATACGGCGGGTTCCAACGGCATGAGTTCGTTGTCGACAAACCTGGCAACGAGATCCTGAATCATGCGAAATTCTTCTGCCACTTCCGCTCCCATCTTCTTCCCCTTGAAGGTCACCGTCGTTCGGAAGGCGCGTTTCCGGCCGCCCTTGACTCATGTTGCTTTCTCCTTTATCGACTCAATTCGCGGACTGCTCGAATAGTCCCGGGCGCAGACCTTCGCATATGCGTGCGTCGGGCGGCACTTCAACCGTGAGCTCCTGCAGTGCTCCCGACGGCATGGTAGGCACCGCAAGCGCCGCCGCCAGAAACCGTTCACGCTCGGTACTTTCGGCGTAGTCCGAAGCGAGCGTATGGAACTTGCCGATGTAGTCACCCAGCCCGAAAGGCTCGGCGCCAAACGAGTGTGCATCCGCAAACGCAATCTCGTCGTCGATTTTGCTGCCGTCATCCATGGTTACCACGACTTTCGCGCCCAGCGCCCTCTGGCTTGGGTCTTGTGCATGATAGCGGCGCGTCCACTCGGGATCCTCGACTGTCCGAATGCGTTTCCAAAGCCTGACCGTCGACAATCGGGCGGCGCGAGTTGGCAGGTAACTGTCGATGTGGTGCCATCTGCCATCCTCGAGAGCGACCGCAAAAATATACATAACGCTGTGATCGAGTGTTTCGCGAGTCGCTCCCGGATCGAATTTCTGAGGATCGCCTGATCCGGTCCCAATGATGCGATGGGTGTAGCGGCTCGCATGGATCACGATCTGTGCAATCCTTGACAAGTCAGCGATACGTGAGCGCATGCGGAACGCGAGATCGATCAGCGCTTGTGAGTGAATTTCCGCGGAATAGGCTTTCGTGTAAGTCTCGAGGATGCCGCGCTTCGGCTCACCCGGCTCCGGCAGGGTCACCGTATATTCGGCATCGGGACCATCCAGCAGCCAGGCGATGATACTGTCGTCGCCCTCGTAAATCGGCGAGGGCGAAGTCTCGCCTCGCATCGCTCTGTCCACGGCCTCGACCGCGAGCTTTGCGGCGTGAGCGGGGGCGTGCGCTTTCCACGTGGAAATCTCCCCCTTACGCGACTGCCTGGTGGTTATCGTGACGTGCACGATGTGGTTCACCGCTTGGTAGATCACCTCGACTGGCAGTCTCAGCATCGTACCGATTCCGGCAACCATTCCGGCCGCGATGTGCGGCAAATGGTCGATCCGATGCTCGTGAAGGCAGATGCTCTTCGCCAGGCACACATCAATCTCGTACGCGGTCGCAATGCCGCGGACGAGGTCTCGTCCATTCGCCCCACACTGCTGACCGACCGCGACGATGGCGGGAATCATGTCGCCCGGATGGTTCATGTCTAGGGCGAGGAAGGTGTCGTGGAAATCAAGCTCCCTGACTGCTGACGCGTTCGCCCACGCAGCCCATTCACAGGCAATGCGCTCGGCGCGAGGCATGCCGAAGACTGTTGCTCCGCCCGCATGCGGATGCGCAAGCGCTTGCGCGCGGGCGTTCGCAACCGGATGGCGCGCCAGGCCCGCAACCGCGACACCGGCATTATCGATGATGCGATTGATGATCATCGCGGCGACGTCCGGATCGACAGCTGCCTCATCAGCAGCGACGGCAGCGATCTTCCAGGCGAGCAGCTCGGAACGGGGCGGAGTCTCGGCGCTCTTGTAGACTCGTATGCGGTGTCCCAGCATTGAGTGTCCTTTCCAGTCGGCGAATGATGTGCGCGGCCCGAATATTTTCTATGTTACACGGCATTTGGCTGCTCTGGCTGACCCGGCGTCGCGGAGCCGCTCGGCGATTTCGTTCCATTGACGGTTGGCAACTCGCCGAACTAGAATC
>Ga0326597_10014708_pt1 | contig 10252 bp, 9 predicted proteins | sample RVTome_12_FD_203789 | JGI IMG/M metagenome (GOLD analysis project Ga0326597, IMG submission 203789) | Soil microbial communities from uranium-contaminated site in the Upper Colorado River Basin, Wyoming, United States - RVT100D185 | ecosystem: Environmental > Terrestrial > Soil > Contaminated >...
TCAAGGTTAGGGAGAGAACCATGAACCTGTCCGTGAAGGGCATTCTCACCGGCGCTGGGCTGGCCTTGGTTGGCCTGAGCGGCAGCGCGCGGGCCCAGGCTACCCCCGCCACTGCCAGCATCCAGGCAACAGCGACCGTGGCCACCGCGCTGACCGCCACCCCGGTCCAGAACCTCGACTTCGGGGCCACTTTCGGCGGCATCGCCCGTACCGTTCTCCCGGCCGACGCGACCTCGGGTGAGTTCACTCTCACCGGCGGAGCCGACGCGGAGGTGAGCGTCACCTTCCCCACTCCCCCGGCGAGCCTGACCGGGCCGGTGGGCAGCACGCCGATTCCGATCGCGTTCGGCGCCGCGTCCGGTGGGCACAACATCGCCGGGACCCGGGCGGGGGCCACCAGTTTCGACCCCAGCGTGGCCCTCGTCACCCGATTGGACGCGACCACTGGCAACTTGAGCGTCTACCTGGGTGGAACGGTCAGCCCGGCCGCGAATCAAATGGCGGGCAGCTACGCCAACACGATCAACCTCAGCGCCGCGTACACCGGCAACTGAGACTGCGCTAGCTTCACCCTCGAGAGGACATGGGTCTCTCCGAACGCTGGCGGGCAGAGAGGTAGTCCGCCAGCGTTCTCCTGTTCCAGAGGCACTAGAGCACGCCGGAGGTCGCGGGTGAGACTGGCGCTGTTGACGGCCGGCTGTCTCGGCCTGGGGCTGCTGGTGAGCCCAGCCGAGGGGCAGGGTCCTGGGCGGGGCGGAAGGCCGCTTAGCGCCTTCAGTCGCCAGACCCTCGATTTTGGCACCCTGTTCGCCGGAGCCGCGTCGAAGGTCAGCCGGTTGGACGCCCTCCACGCGGGGCAGTTCGAGTTGAGGGGAGCCAAGGGCTCCGAGGTGCGGGTGGACCTCGCGCTGCCGGCGGCCCTCACCGGGCCCCGGGCGGCCAGGGTCCCGCTGCAGTTCGGGCCGGCCGATGGCGGCTTCGCCCAGGACGGGGTCATTGCCACGGCGGCCCCGTTCGATCCCAGAGCGGCGCTGGTCACCACGCTGAGCGACAACGGCCGGCTCTACCTGTTCCTCGGAGGGACCGCGCTTCCGGGGCCCCAGCAGACGTCGGGCGCCTACGGTGGCAGCGTAACCGTCACCATCGCCTATACGGGAATCTGATGCGACCTCCTGGTGGAGTCCCCCCAATTCCGAAGACGCTCGCCCTGATCGGCGCGGCGCTGCTGTTGTCACCGGTTCTGCTCGAGGCCATCCTGGTGGCGCCGCATGCGGTATTCATGGACCACCGGAGCCGCACCGGCCAGGTCTTCCTGGTCAACACCGGAGACGCTCCGGAGGAAGTCGACATCGACCTGAGATTCGGCTATCCGGATGCGGACTCGAACGGTACCGTGTTCATCCGCCTGATCGATCAGCCCGATGCGACCGAGCCGTCCGCCGCCTCGTGGATCAAGGCCTACCCCCGGCGGGTGGTCCTCAACCCGGGCCAGCGACAGGTGGTACGGCTCCTGGCGAGGCCCCCGGCGGAGCTCCCCGACGGCGAGTACTGGACCCGCTTGATCGCCACCTCGCGAGGATCCCGGGTGGCGGTGGCGGGAGCCGATTCCGGGATCACCGCGGGGCTGTCGCTCCAGCTGCGAACGATCATCTCGGTATCCTACCGGAAGGGGGCGGTTCGGACCGGAGTCGCGGTCACCGACCTGCGAGCCGCCGAAGAGGGGGACTCGCTGGTCATCTGGGTCGGCGCCCAGCGCGAAGGAAACGCGGCCTACCTGGGAACGTTGCACTACGAGCTCGTGGATGCCGACCAGCGCCCCCGCTGGCAGGTGGACACACCCCTCGCCGTGTACCATCAGCTCACCCGGAAGTACGTGTTCCCGATCGATAGCGTGCCGCCGGGACACTACACGCTCACGATGCACCTGACCACCGAGCGGAGCGACCTCGACCGGAACAACGTCCTCCCGGCGCCGCCGATTTCGCGCTCGGTCGAAGTCGAGGTGCATTGACCCATGCTCCCTCAGGCGGGCTTCGGCCTGCTGGCCCTGTCGGCAATGGTTGCGGGAGCGGTCCGGCCGGCATCCGCGCAGGGGTCGGCCAGCACCGCCTCGATCCAGGCCACAGTGCTGATCGACAACACGGCGCTCATCGCCGCCCCGCTCAATGATCTGGACTTCGGCGTGGTGATCCCGGGAACGCCGACCAGCGTCAATCCCAAGACCTCGGCCTTCGCCGGAAAGTACGTCCTTCACGGAACCCGAAACGCCGAGATTCAGATCGGCTTCGTCCTCCCCAGTGTCCTGCGGGTGGGCCCCTGGACCATGCCTATCAGCTTTGCCGACGACCCGGTGGCCGGCCGGATGGGATGCCACCGGAACCAGGATCAGCAGAACAATTGCACCAGATACACTCCGACCGGACCGCTGGTGGTGCGGATCCGCAACGGTCCCCCACCGCAGAACACCTTCTATGTGTGGATCGGTGGCACGGTTTCCCCGGCCGTGGGACAGCAGCCGGGCATTTACCTCGGCACCGTGACGATGTCGGCGGTCTACACGGGGAACTGAGGCTCCTGTGCTCAAGGCCTCAGCCCGCCGGCTCCGGCAGCTCGGCGCGATGTGCCTCGCCCTCCTTCCGGGTGCGGCCCACGCGCAGGCCATTCCGGCCCCCGACCCGACGCTCGCCGAGACTCTCCTGCAGCTCCGCATGGACGGCGGCCCCGCCGAAGTGGTGTCGGCCCTCGGACGAGATACCCTGATTTTCGTTCCGGTCCGCCGGCTCCTGGAGCTGGCCGAGGTTCGGATCACCGGCCAACTGCCTGGTCATCGAGTGGCGGGCTTGCTGCAGCCAGAGGCCATCCGAATCGCCTTCGACACCGATTCCGGGACGGTGGTCCGCGGAGACAGCACCTGGCGGGTTGGACCCGACGAACTGTTGTGGCATGCCGATGAGCTCTACCTCACCACCGACCGCCTCGGCAGCGCGCTCGACGTCTCCTTTCAGGTCGACCTGGGAGAGTTGATCCTGCACCTGAGCCACACCGGTCATCTTCCGGCGGTGCGGCGTCTTGCCCGGGAGCGGCGGCGGCGGGTCCTGCTGGGTCTCCCGGCCAGCACTCCGTGGGAGACCACCCTGGCTCAGCGCAGACGGGTGGCCGATGGGGCGGTGCTGGATTGGGCCTACACCGGCTCGTACACCGATCCGGTCAACTCGTCGCTGCTGCAACTCGGCCTGGGGGCCCAGGTGCTGGGCGGCAGCCTGGATCTGGAGTACATCGGCCAGCAGTCCCGGACGGGCGGCGCGACCGATGTGCGCTCGTCCTGGTCGGGAGCCTGGCCCGCCCAGCGCTACCTTCGGCAGCTCCGACTGGGCGACATCGTGCCCGGCGCTCGCAGGGGTCGGACCATCCGCGGCTTTGAAGTCACCAACGCACCCTTCCTGCGGCCGGCGGCCTTCGGCCAGGAGGTCCTCGGCGGATCGCTCCCGGCGGGGTGGGATGTGGACCTGTACGCCGACCAGCAGCTGCTCGGATTCTCCGCCACCGATCCAGCCGGGCGGTACGCATTCGACCTTCCGGTGCGCTACGGGGTGAACCCGGTCGACATCGTCGCCTACGGGCCCAATGGCGAGGTGCTCCGTCGCCGCCGCACCATGCTGGTGCCCCACGATCGATTGCCGGAGAGGCAGCTCGAGTACGCCCTGAGCGCGGGCGGATGCGAGGGCAGCGCCTGTACCGGGGCCCTCTCCCTGTCAGCCCGATACGGCGTATCGAGGTGGCTGACCGCCGAGGCGGGCTCCGACAACTTCTGGCGGGACTCCCTGCCCAGCCTCTGGCACCCCTACGGGCTGGTATCCGCGGCAGTCACGCCCTCTACCAGCCTGACCCTCGAGGCCGTTGCCCGCGGATTGGTGCGCGGTCGGACCGATTTCGATCCGACCCCCGACTTCCATGTCGATCTCGAGCACACCCGGTTCACCACCGGCGTCACCGCCCCGCTGGTCGGTTCGGGAACCGAACGAAGCCGCACCGACGCGGTACTGTTCTGGCGGCCGAATCCCGCCGCCAGCAATACCTTTCTTCAGTTGGCCCTGTCTCGGTCGAGCCTGACCGCAGGCACTCGCAACGCCGAGCGGCTCGCCGTCACCACCCGGCTCTCCCACCTGCGCCTGGTGGCGGGCCTTCATCACCAGAGTAGCGGCCTCTCAGGGGGCGACCCGGGCGACGCGGTCGGGGTCGACGCCGCCGGCGACGCGGTTCTCCGGGGTCCGGGCCCGATCCTCCGCTCGCTGCTGGTCCGGGGGGGGTTCTCGGTGGAGGCGAAGACGGGCCTCTCCCGCATCGTGGCCAGCGTGGGGCGCCAGATCGGCGGCCCGGTCAGGCTCGACCTGCAGACCGGTTGGTCCCGGGCCCAGCGGGGAATGGTCATCGATCTGAGCCTTACCACCAACCTGCCGGCTCTCCGTGCGGTGAGTCGGAGCCGCTATACCCGCGGCTCAGGTGTGGAGGGAACCAATTTTCTGGAAGGGTCCGCGACCTACGACCGCCACTTAGGGCGGTTCGAGTTCGGGACCGGCCGCCTGATCGGTCGGGCCCGGGTGGTAGGACGGGTCTTTCGCGACGACAACGTCAACGGTCGGTGGGACCAGAGCGAGTCCGGCCTGGGCGGGGTGGTTCTGCGGGTCGGATCGCGGGGGGTGACCACCGACTCGATGGGCCGGTACACCGCCTGGGATCTGGTTCCATTCGAGGCGACCACGGTGGAGGTCGATACCTTGTCGATCAAAGATCCGCTGTGGGTCCCGGCCTCGCTGCTCTATCGGGTGTCACCCGGCCCGAATGCCTACGAGGTCGTCGATATCCCATTGCTCCCCGCCAGCGAAGTCACCGGGCGGGTCGTTCTGGCTCCCGGGAACCAGGGAGTGGGCGGGGTCCCGGTGGTGCTCCGCCACCTTGGCTCAGGAGCCACGGTGCGGGTGATCACCTTCAGCGATGGCGGCTTCTACGTCTTCGGGCTTCGGCCTGGAACCTACGAGGCGTCGGTCGAAAGCGGGTCCCTCCGCGCGCTCCGGATGACTGGCCAGCCAGTACGGTTCACCCTCGATCCCGGGCCTCAGGGAGGGAGCCTGGACGGGGTGGTCCTTCGGTTGAACGGGGCGCAGGCATCCTCGCCCGAGCGTGCCCCCGGCGCCGCGTTTTGAGTGGCTTTCCCAATCCCGTTTTTTTGTACAGCCTTTCCGCCTAAAAAGTAGGCAGTAGCATGCGATCGGGACATTCAGGAGTGCCCCCACCGCACGTCAATGTCATATCTCATTGTGTAATAAGCTGTTATCAGTGAAGATCACGCTATGATGCCACCCATTGTGGTGGGTGACAATCACCGATACATGTCAGCTACGATTCACTGCCGTATTTGGCACAGGTCTTGTGATAGGCCCCACCGGCACGCCGCCTCCACCCGCCCTCTGCCAGATCAGGCGCGGCGGGAACCCCTACTACGGAGTCGCACCATGCACGTCATGAAGCGCGCGGTACCCGGCCTCCTGGCCCTGGCTGCCTTCGGAGCCGGCTCGGCGAGCGCCCAGATCGGTCTGACGTCGAACACCGCCACGGTGAGCTTGACGGCGACCAAGGCGCCCACCCTGGCGCTCAGCACCGACGTGGCCACGGCCACCCTGGCGAGCATCACCGACAACTCCGCGGCGAACAACTTTACCGCGGTCAACGTGACCACCGACTGGAACCTGGCGACCGGGAGCTCGGTCGACCTGGTGGGCTGGTTCGCCACTCCGGCCCAGGCCCTGGCCAACGGAAGCGACTTCATTCCCTCCTCGAAGGTCGAAGGCCGGGTCGGCGCCAGCGCGTTCGCCACGTTCTCCAACGGCCCCACTCCACCCCCAGGCAACGTCGGCGTAGCGAGCGGAACCCTGGTTCTCTTCAGCCAGGCGGTCGGGGCGGGAAGCTTCCAGGGAACCCGGACGGACCAGCTGGACCTGCGGCTCGACCTCACGGGGACCACGACGGTGGCCGGCAACTACACGGGCACCCTCAACCTCCAGGCGGTCGTCCAGTAGGCCTCCCGCCTGCTGGCTGATTGCCGGCCGCGGTCGGGCGCCATGCCCAGAATGGTTGGGACAGCGGGCCTTTGCCTCCTGGGACCCTGTGCGGCGCTGGTCGCTCTCGGGCCCCGGGAGGTACTCGCCCAGGCCGGCCAGCTCTCTCCGGCGCAGGTGATTTCCCTGGCCGCGGCCGGCACCAGCACACTGACCATCATCATTACCGCCGGAGCGGTACAGAGCATCGCCGGCGTGACCGACAACAGCGTGAACAGCTTCCCGTCGCCGGTAACCATCCTCACCGCGTGGGACGTCAACCCGGGGCAGACCAATTCGGTGGAGCTGATGGCGTTTTTTTCGGTGCCGAGCCAGGCATTGGTGGGCGGGCCGACCCAGATCCCGTCGGGCCGGGTGCTGGGGCGGGTGACGACCGGGCTACCAATCGCGTTCACCCCGATGACCCAGAGCGCAGTGGGGGGAGTGGGCACGGCCGGCGGCAGTCTGCATCTGTTCACCCAGGCGATCACCGGGGCCAACAAGACCGCGAGCCGGACCGACAATCTGGAGTTGCAGCTGAACCTGACCGGGTTCCCGGCGCTGGCTCCCGGGATCTACACCGGCACGCTCAATCTGCGGGCGGTGATCCAGTAGGAACGGGCCACCCAACTCGCCTGGGTCGCGGACGGAATGTCGCCGTAGGTTAGCGTCGAGGCCGGAACTCTCACCCTGCGGGTGAACACTCAATGAGGAGCCATGCGAGAGACCGGGTTACAGCTTCCCATTGTGCTTTGCCGGATGCGGCGCCGGGTTAACCCAGCGGCGGCGCTGGCCGCGCTGTTGCTCTTCCCCGCCCCTCGACTCACCGCCCAATCCGTCAGTCCCCCGATCGCCGAGTACACCCAGCGGGCCCGTTCCAGTTTCCGGCTGACCAACGGGACCCTGTTCCCGCTGAACGTCGTCCTGGAGATCAGAGGCTTCCGGGTGACGGAGCAAGGCGAGGTGATCGACGTTCCGCTGGACACCTCCCGGGTTCACGTCAAGCTCTCGACCATGAGCTTCCGGATTCCTCCCCGGGGCAACTATACCGTGTTCTACGAGGCGACGGCGGACAGCCTGCCGACGTGGTTCAACATTCTGAGCGCCTTGAGCGGGGCCCGAACCGACGAGGGTCTGAACGTTCGTATCCTGCTGCCCCACGTGGTCTACCTCAACCAGAAGCGACCCCTGCGGAGAGACGAGGTCGTCATCCGCAGCTTCGCCTATGATGAGGAGAGCCACAGGGTCCGGGTCGAGTTGGAAAACACCGGTCCGAGTCTCGGCCGGGCCCTCAAGGTGACGGCGTCCGACGGCCATGCGGAGAGCGCTCCGGCCGGCGGCTTTCCGCTCTTTCCATTCAGCCATCGCTGGGTCGAAGCGGGGTGGGAGCCGGCCACGCCCCCCACCCGTCTCTCGGTCCGGTTCGCGAAATTCACCCTCGACACCACCCTCGAGGCAACGAGGGCGCCGGCAGCCGACACTTTGAGAAGCGCTTCCACAGCGCAGAGTGCGGCCGCCGAGCCGACGGGATCGAGCCGTCCCTGATCATGGGGGCTACTCGCCATCTCCGCCGCCTGACCTGTGGCTTCCTCGTCTCCATGGCCACTGCCGGTGCTCCCCCCGCGGGGGCCCAGACCGTGGTTCAGGTGGAAGGGGGCGGCTCCACCCTGATTGACGGGTATGGGGCGACCGCCAACTTCTGGCGACCGGGCGCCGACGGCTGGGTGGGGATGGGATATCTCGACGGGCTCAGGGTCGGGGCGTTTCTGCGGACCTCGCTCAAGCGTGACACCCTGCGCCTGGGGAACGACGCCCTGCTGATCCGCTTTCCCACCGACATCTTCAGCACCGGCCATAACCTGCTGGTCCAGGGCGCCAGTTATGTCGGCGGCGACGCCCGAACCAGCTACCAGGTGTTCGGGGGCGCCAGCTCCAGCGGATTGGGAGCGCAATCGTTTCAACCGACCAGCGTGGAGCAGCCGCTGGGTGGGCTCTTCCTCCGGCGGCGGATTTCGCCGACCGTGCAGGTCACCGGCTCCGCCCTTTTCGCCGAGCGCCAGACGATCGTCCCCGGCGTCGCCTGGCAGCCGACTCCCGACGTAACCGCCGCCGTCGCCGGCGGCGTGGGGGCCGACCGGCCGTACGCCGCCTCGAGCCTGGTGTTCCGGGAAGGCGCCTTCGGGTTCAAGGGCTCGTATGCCTGGAATCCCAGCCGCTTCCGCCGGGTGGCGGTGCCGACGCCGTTCCAGACGGAAGCCGACCGGGAGAACCTCCAGCTGACGTACGATCTGACCCCGGAGTTCACCATCGGGGTCGGCCGCCAGAACTTCGTCCAGGATTCCTCGGACGCGAAGCCGCCGGTCAGGGCCACGGGGAACTCGGTCTTCGCCGGTGGGCGTTGGCGCGAATGGCGGCTCAACGGAGGGGTCTACGACTCGCGCTCACAGGGGGTACGGAACCTCAGCTCCTACTTTGCCGTCGGCCGCCAACTGGCGCCCTGGCTGGACACCGAGCTGTTCCTCCTGCAGAGCCGGCCCGATGGGCGCCCGGTCTCGACCACGCCGGTGGCCAATCTGCGGTGGAGGATTTCGCCCCGGGTCGGGCTGATGCAGCAGGTGAGCGTGCAGGGGCGGCGAGCGACGATTCTCTTCGGGGCCAACGTGATGACGTCGGTGGGCGAGTTCGGGGTGGATTACCAGATCGTGCATCAACCGTTCCAGCCCCTCAACCCATTCCGCAGCACCCTCAACCTGACCGCCCGGCTCCAGCTCGGCAGCTACTCCACCAACCTGGGCACCTACATCCGCCCGGACGGCGCCGTCGATTACTCGGCGTCGGGCAGCACCTTCCTGTACTTGGGGTCCTATGGGGGCGTGCAGCCGCAGCGCATTGGAGGGGTCAGCATCGGTCGCTACGTGGTGCGGGGCAGCGTCCGCAGTGTCGAGGGGGTGCCGGTGGAAGGGGCCGCGCTGGATCTGGGCGGCAATGTCGTCTTCACCAACTCGCTGGGCGAGTTCTTCTTCCGCGATGGCCGCCCGCGCACCTCGCCGCTGACGGTGCTCACTCAGGACTTCCTCTTTCCCGGAGAATGGGAGGTCGTGAGCGCCCCCGTGGCAGTGCGGGCGGAGGTCGAGAGCAAGAGCCGGCCGGTGGAGATCCTGCTCCGCCGGGTGGCCGCGCCGGTGGCTCCTCCGGCCCCGGCTCCCGCTCCCGCCCAGCCGGCGGCCCCGGTGGCCCCGGCGCCACCGGCAGACGAGGTTTCCGAGTCGCCTGCCGCCCCCGCGACCCTGGACGCCGCGGAGAAGGTGCGCCGATCCCTTTCGGCCGGTCGGCCCGGAGGGCACTTCGCCTGGGGCTCTCGCCGCCTGCAGCCGGGATCAGCCGAGGTGCTCGACTCCCTCGCGCACGACCTGGCGCTGGTCCCCGAGCTCCGGATCGAGGTGTCGGGACATACCGATTCCACCGGCGGGTATCGGCAGAACCTGCGGCTCTCCTGGGCCCGGGCCCAGGTGGTGCGGAAGTATCTCACCGACCGTGGCGTGCTGGGCGAGCGGCTCCTGGCCCGGGGCTACGGGCCCGACCGCCCGGCCGCGGACAACGCCACCGAGGCGGGACGCGCGCGGAACCGGCGAGTGGAGCTGCGCCCGCTGGAGGCCTCGTCCGAGGGAGAGCACCCGGCCGGCCGATGAGAGCCGACCGGCTCAGGGCATCGCCACCTGATCGCCCGCGACGGCGGCGTGGTCGATCACCAGCGCCACCCGGCGGTTCTCCAGCCCCTGTTCGCCCGGCCCCCTCGCGCCCGGCACAACCTGCCGATCGCGCACCTCGCCGTAGCTTACCACCCGGAGGCTGGCCGGGTCGAGGCCGCTCGACTCCGCCAGATACGCTTTCACCGTCTCGGCCCGCTGCTCGCCGAGCCACTTGTTATACGCCGCGCTGCCGGCCGGATCGGCGAATCCCTCCACGGTGATGAGCGCGCCCGGGTAGTACTCCTTCACCACCGTCGCGAAGCGGTCCAGCACCGGACGATCCCCCTCCCGCAGATCGCTCTCGGCAAACTCGAAGTGGACCGGGACGTTAAACCGCAGCATTCCCTTGACCTTTTCCATGCTCACATTGAACTCGCTGCGAAAGGCCTTCAGCTCCTGTTCCAGGGCATC
>Ga0326597_10014709_pt1 | contig 10252 bp, 10 predicted proteins | sample RVTome_12_FD_203789 | JGI IMG/M metagenome (GOLD analysis project Ga0326597, IMG submission 203789) | Soil microbial communities from uranium-contaminated site in the Upper Colorado River Basin, Wyoming, United States - RVT100D185 | ecosystem: Environmental > Terrestrial > Soil > Contaminated >...
CAGCGGCGGAGCGACCGCCTCAAGGTGCTCGCGCAAAGCACCCCGCACCGCGAGCGCAGGGAATCGTACTCGCAGTACCGGAGCGAGCGCACGTACGAACCCGATCCCGAGCCCGATGCCGGGCTCAATCAGGACCTCCCGCGCTTCGCCAAGGGTGAGCGGGTGGTCCACCCGACGTTCGGCTCGGGCTCCGTGGTCGAGGTGACCGGGTTCGGGCGGGACCTGAAGGTGACGGTCGACTTCGACACCGTCGGCACCAAGAAGCTGCTCGCCCGTTACGCATCGCTCGAGAAGGATTGGCCATGAGCGTCGACCGTGAAGAGGTCCTCCGGATCGCGAGCCTGGCCCGGCTGCGACTCGAGGAGGACGACCTGGATCGCATGACCCACGACCTGAACTCCATCCTGGCGCACGTCGACCAGCTCATGGAGCTCGAAGAGGAGGCTCCCGGCGCGGGGGACGGGCGGACGGAGGGCCCGTCCACCCGGCGGGCCGAAGTGACTGGCGAGGAGCGCGACCTCGATCCATCCCGCGTGGCGCCCGCGTGGCGGGACGGCTTCTTCCTGGTTCCGCCGCCGCCGGGCGTCCACGCCGAGGGGGACGGCGCATGAGCAGCTCCCTGATCGCCCACATCCGGGACGCCGAGGCCTCGCCAAACGGCCTCAACGCGTTCATCACCGTGCTCGCCGAGTCGGACGTGCCGCCAGACTTCCCGGACGGGCCGCTCGAGGGCGTCCCCGTGGCGGTGAAGGACAACATCGCCACTTTGGGGCTTCCCACCACGTGCGGATCCCGGCTGCTCGAGCACTACCATTCTCCGTTCGAGGCCACCGCCGTGCGGAAGCTGCGCGAGGCCGGGGCGCTCGTAGTGGGCAAGACGAACCTCGACGAGTTCGCCATGGGCTCCTCGAGCGAGACGTCTGCGTTCGGCCCCGTGCGGAACCCGCACGACCACACGCGCGTCACGGGCGGGAGCTCCGGTGGGTCGGCCGCGGCGGTCGCGGCGGGCTACGCGCCGATGGCGCTCGGGTCCGAGACCGGCGGCTCGGTCCGGCAGCCCGCCGCCTTCTGTGGCATCGTCGGATTGAAGCCGACGTATGGGCGGGTGAGCCGGTACGGGCTGGTGGCGTTCGCGTCCTCGATGGACCAGATCGGCGCGTTCGGCCGCACGGTCGCGGACGCGGCCAAGCTGCTCGAGGTCGTGGCCGGACACGATCCGCTCGATGCCACGTCCGTGGAGCGTCCGGCCGGGACGCTGACGGATGCGCTCGGCAGGGGCGTGGAGGGGCTCGTCATCGGCGTGCCGAGCGAGTATCTCCCCGAATCCCTCGACCCTGGGATCCGCGGCCTGGTGGAGGCCGCGCTCGATCGCCTGGAACGTGAGGGTGCCGAGCTCCGCGAGGTGTCGCTCCCTCATTCCCGGTTCGCTATTCCCACCTACTACGTGCTCGCCCCCGCCGAGGCCTCGAGCAACCTCTCCCGCTTCGACGGCGTGCGATACGGCGTTCGGAGCGAAGGAGCCGACATCGGCGCGATGTACGAGGAGACGCGCTCGCGGGGCTTCGGCACCGAGGTCCAGCGCCGGATCATGCTCGGCACCTACGCGCTCTCCGCCGGATACTACGATCAGTACTACGGACGTGCGCAGCGCGCCCGCGGCTACATCGTGCAGGACTTCGGCGAGGTCTTCGGGGACGGCGTCGACGCGCTCTTCACGCCGACCACGCCTACGACCGCCTTCAAGCTGGGTGAGCGCCTGGACGACCCCGTGCAGATGTACCTCTCCGACGTGTTCACCGTGACGGCGAACCTCGCGGGCATTCCCGGCATGTCGGTCCCGATCGGGAAGCTCGATGGGCTGCCGGTGGGCGGGCAGATCCTGACGCCCTGGTGGAAGGAAGACACCGCTGTGGCCATCGGCGCGGTGCTCGAGACCGCGCTCGACCAGGAGGCATCGTGAGCTGGGAAGTGGTGATCGGCATCGAAGTGCACGCGCAGCTCCGGACGGAGCGCAAGCTGTTCTGCGGGAGCCGCGTCTCGTTCGGGGATGCGCCGAACAGCCACGTCTGTCCCGTGTGTCTCGGACTCCCGGGTGCGTTGCCGACGCTCAACCCCGAGGCGGTGCGACTCGCCCTACGCACGGCCCTCGCCGTCGATTGCACGGTGCACGAGCGGAGCATATGGGCGCGAAAGAACTACTTCTATCCCGATCTTCCCAAGGGATACCAGATCAGCCAGTTCGAAGAGCCTCTCGCCACCCATGGGCGCGTGGTCTTCGATACGGACGGCGGCGAGCGCTCCGTGCGCATCCGGCGCATCCACATGGAGGAGGACGCCGGAAAGCTCGTGCACGACCGCTTTCCGGGAGTGAGCGCCGTGGACCTCAACCGAGCCGGCACGCCGCTGGTCGAGATCGTCACGGAGCCCGATCTGCACTCGCCGGCGGATACGCGTGCCTTTCTTGTCGCGCTGAAGCAGATCCTCGAGTACGTCGACGTGAGCGACTGCAACATGGAGGAGGGCAGCCTACGCGCGGATGCCAACGTGTCGCTGCGACCCGCGGGGTCGGAGGCGCTCGGCACGAAGACGGAGATCAAGAACGTGAACTCCTTCTCCGGCATCGAGCGCGCGCTCGAGCTCGAGATCGAGCGACAGCGCTCGGTACTCGACGCGGGCGGCCACATCGGGCAGCAGACGCTGCTGTGGGACGACCATCGCGGCCAGGTTCGCCCGATGCGCTCCAAGGAGGAGAGCCACGACTACCGGTACTTCCCGGATCCCGATCTTCCCCCTCTGCGGATCGCCGCCGAAACCATCGAGCGGGCTCGCGAGGAGCTGCCCGAGCTGCCTCGGGCACGTCGCGCGCGCTTCACGGCCGCGAGCGGTCTCTCGGCATACGATGCGGGCGTCTTGACGCAGACGGCTGCCACGGCCGACTACTTCGAGGCGGTCGCGAAGGGCGTGGGAGACGCGAAGCTCGCGGCCAACTGGGTGATGGGTCCGGTGCAGGCCCTCATGAACGAGCGGAAGGAGGATGCAGCGGGGTTCGCGGTGGGCGCGCCGCGCCTGGTGGAGCTGCTCACGCTCCTCGTGGAGGGTGTGGTGTCCGACGGCGCCGCGAAGAAGGTCCTCGCGCTCCTGGCCGTCGAGGACGCGCCCGCGAGCGAGATTGTGGAACGCGAAGGGTTGGTCCAGGTACGGGACGCCGCGCAGCTGGACGCGTGGGTCGCCGAGGTCATTGAAGCGCATCCCGACGAGGTCGGGCGCTACCGCGCCGGTGAGGCGCGGATCCTCGGATTCCTGATGGGCCGGGTCATGGGCGCCTCGAAGGGAAAGGCGGATCCCCGTCAGGTCAGCGAGCTGCTCCGGTCCGCGCTCGAGTCCTGATTGTTCGGGTCCGTGTCGGATTCATCCGGACCCGCCTCGCGCCCTTCGCCGTCCTGCGCCCGCCGGAGCGGCGTCTCTTCGGCCGGGCCCGGAAAGCGCGGAAACGTGCGGCTTCCCGCCGTCCACGACGTGATGCCCGCCGCGAACTCGGGCTCGCGGATCTGGGGCCAGTAGACCAACTGCTCGTGCGGGAGGGGGAAGAACGCCTCGGCCATCTCGGCCAGGGCGTCCGGCCGATCCACCGCGTGGTCCGACAGCGTTCGCCTCCGAACCTTCTTGGCGAGCTTCAGATTCAGGTCGCCGACCGGGTCGGCCTCCGCCGCGCGGGATCCGCCACGATCGTTCAGGTATCCGACCACGCGCTCGAACGCGAGCTCGAAGTACTGGTCCACCGTAGGGTCGGGTAGATCGAAGCGGGAGTTGGCGAGCACCTGTCCGAAGACCTTCTGCCACCGCTCGTATCCCTGGAACTGGATCATCCCCCGGAAGATCCGGCGGTTGGTGTGGAAGCTGAAGATGGTGCGGCTCAACACATCGTCGAACAGCGTGTCGGCCTCGGTGTGATCGTGGTCCATCACGATGTGACGGGCCAGCGAGAGGAAGCTCTCGCCGACGTGCATGTCCATCCGATGCTCCCAGTACGCGTGACCGAGCGCCTGGCTCGTGCTGGTGAGCAAGAGTTGCCGGGGCACGAACATGTTGTGGGCGACCGTGTCTGCCGCGAGATGGGCCAGATATCCGTATCCGACGGCGGCCAAGTGCTCGCTCTCCGCGGACGCCAGGATCTCCTCGCCGACGGCCCATTCATGACAGTGTCGACCAGCCGGGACGTACTTCTTCGCGAACGAGATGTCGGCAGCGACGGATCCGTAGAGGAAGTGCAGCGGATACCGCTCGAGAACGGCGCGTACGGCCGGTGGCACCAGATAGAGGGACGCCAGGAGGGCTTCCCCGAGCGCCACGTGCGTCGCCGGGCCCCAGGCGGCCACGGGCTCGGGCACGAGCGCGAGCCAGCCCAGCGCGAACATCGCTCCCCACCACGCGACGGGCGTCACCGCGAGCCCCTTCGGGTCCTCAGACGGAGCGTGGATTGACCGTGGCATCCACGCCGGTATCGTCGGCCGGTTCATCAAGATCGGGGCGCGGCCGCGCTGCCGGGGAGTGCGGCCCCTTCCTGGGTGAAGCGATCGATCGCGCGCCTTCCTTCAGCCCATGGACCGTCGCGGCCGTGTCCAGGAAGATCTCTTCCGCTTCTCCCTGGACGGTCTCCATGAGCGCGTTGAACTCCTCGATCCGGTCTTCCATGTGGTCGGAGGCCTGCTGGAGGCGCTCGCTCAACGACCGTACGGAATCGGTCAGGTACCGTACGTCGGTGCGCAGCCGTTCCGTGATGAACTCCACGTTGTCCGCGATGGAGCCGGCGCGATCGGAGACTGGTCCGAAATTGTCCTTGACGCCGGCGCGCACTTCACGAAAGGCGGATCGCAACTCGAGGAGCGTGAGCACCAGCACCACGCCGAGCACGACCACGGCGAGGCCCGTCAACACGACGGCCACGTCGGCGGCCACGGCCAGAGCGTCCCTTCGTTCCACGACCGCTGGTAGCGTTGCCTGGATCATATGCATGAAGAAGTGTAACCGGCAGGCTCCCGCTCGATCCAGTCGGCACGGAACTTGAACGCTCATTCGGAGGAGAGTGGAGTCGGTTGCCGTGTCGTCCGGGGCGCCGATATGTTCTCGCCTCGCGATTCGGCCGTTAACCCGCTCGATCCGCTCACAGCCTCGATCCTCCACCTGCGTTGGAGTCCATGGGAAGCTTTCTCGTCGAGGGTGGCCACCGGCTCGAGGGCCGGATCCGCCCCGCCGGCAACAAGAACGCCGCGCTGCCGTGCCTGGCGGCAACCGTGCTCGCCTCGGAGCCGGTCGTCCTGGAGAACGTGCCAAAGATCCGGGATGTGCTCACCTTCCTCGAGATCGTGGAGTCGCTCGGAGCGACCGCGGCGTGGTCGGGCGAGAACGAAGTCACGGTCGATCCCCGGGGCATCCGAAACGGCGACGTGGACAGAGGGCTCGCCGAGCGCATTCGGGCGTCCTTGCTCCTCGCCGGTCCACTGCTCGCGCGCTTCGGCACCGTCGAGCTGCCGCCGCCGGGAGGGGACGTCATCGGACGTCGCAGGATGGATACCCACTTCCTGGCGTTCGAAGCCCTCGGAGCTACGGTGAAGCTGAACGGGGGCTTCACCATCCACGCCGATCGGCTTTCCGGAGCGGACTTCTTCCTCGACGAGCCGTCGGTCACCGGCACGGAGAACGCCATCATGGCGGCCGTGCTGTCGGAGGGGAAAGCGCGCATCCGCAACGCGGCGGCCGAGCCGCACGTCCAGGACCTCTGCCGCATGCTGAACGCCATGGGCGCGGGCATCACGGGCATCGGGACGCACATCCTGGAGATCGAGGGTGTACGCGAGCTGAACGGCGTGCGGTTCCGGATCGGTGCGGATCATATCGAGACCGGATCCTTCATCGGTCTCGCGGCGGTCACGGGGAGCGATCTCGTCATCGAGGACGCTCCGGTCGAGCATCTCGACTCCACGCTCATCGGATTCCGTCGCCTCGGCATCCATTGCGAGATCAGAGGCGCCGACCTCCACGTGGACGGCGCCTCCCGTCACGACATCCGGCAGGACGCCTACGGGCACGTTCCGAAGCTGGACGACGGGCCGTGGCCCGCCTTCCCGGCCGACCTGACCTCCATCGCTATCGTGGCGGCCACGGGATGCCATGGGACGGTCCTGGTGCACGAGAAGATGTTCGAGTCACGCATGTACTTCACCGACAAGCTCGTCGGGCTGGGCGCGTCCATCATCCTCTGCGATCCACACCGCGCGGTGGTCGTGGGACCCACCCGTCTGAGGGGTGGCGCCGTCGAGAGCCCGGACATCCGGGCCGGAATGGCGCTCCTCATCGCCGCGCTCGGTGCGGAGGGCACGAGCCTCATCGGGAACATCCGGCAGATCGAGCGGGGCTACGAGCGAATCGATGAGCGCCTCAGGGGGCTGGGGGCGCGTATCGAGCGTGTCGAGGACCGGCGGGCGTGACGTCGACGAACCTTTTCAGGCCTTCTTCGCGTAGTTCTAGTGTAGGAGACGCAGCGTCGCTCGAGCGCACGAATTCCAACAGACTTCGGGGACGGACCACTAGGGAGGGCGGGCGACCCGTCCGGCACATTCCAACGAGGAAGCACACATGGTGAATGAAGAGGGAAAGAAGAGATCCGGTGCCAGGGATGCGCGCGACAAGGTCTCGGAGGGCATACGTCAGGGAATCGGAGTCCTCTCGGCATTCAAGGAAGCGCTCGAGGAGACCATCCAGGACGCCCGCGACCGCGGCGACCTGTCCGCCGACCGTGCGAAGCAGGTGATGAAGGAGGCGCTCGAGCGGGCCCAGACCGCGGCGGGTGACGCCAAGGAGCGCTTCGATTTCGTCCACAAGACCGAGTTCGACGCGCTTCGCGAAGAAGTGGAGGTCCTCCGGGCCCGAGTGGCCGTGCTCGAGGCGGACCACCCCTCCAACTGATCGGCTCGCTCGGTCGGAAGGCACGCTGGCCATCGAGGCGGAACGGGAGCGGGGCGCACGCGGCCGCTTGAGGGCGTCCCCGCGTTCTCGTATATTCTCTGGCCGGACAGCAGAGCCCTGAGGGGTGATTCTATTCGAAGTGGGGGAGCGGTTGCCCCCGCTTTTTTGTTCCATTTGGACTGGGGTTCGTCGCTTCCGCGGCGTGCCCCTGAGTTTTGATGGGGGGGGTGTGTTTCGATGAGAGTGGTACCGGAAATCGCCGACGAGCTCGAGCGCCGCGTGGCTGCGCTGGGCTACGAGTTGGTGGATGTCCGGTGGGGTGGCACCGGACGGCGTCCGCTGCTGCAAGTCCGCATCGACCGCACCGACACGACCGGGGGGGTCACCCTCGACGATTGTGCGGCGGTGAGCCGATCGTTGGAGCCGTGGTTGGACGAGCACGCGCAGCTGTCGGATCGCTACACCCTCGAGGTGTCGTCTCCCGGCGTCGACCGGCCCCTGGTGCGGCCTCGGGACTACGAGCGGTTCCGGGGCGAGCGCGTGGTCGTGCAGGGGACGGAGCCGTTGGTCGGGGACCAGCGACGCATCGAGGGCGAGTTGCTCGGTTGGGAAGAGGCGGGTGAGGGGGGCGGGAGTGTCCGCCTGAGGTTACCGGAAGGTGACGAGGTCGGCGTTCCGCTAGAGCGCATTCGGAAGGCGAACCTCGTCTTCACGTGGAAGTGAGGAGATAGAAGATGGCGAACGCGGCCCAGATCGTAGCGGCTTTCAGAGATGTGGCGTCGACCAAGAGCCTGTCGGATGAGGAGATGACGGATCTCGTCAAGGACGGGATCCTGGCCGGGCTCGCGCGTATCTATGGCCCGACCGTCCAAGCCGAGATCGACATCGACGAGGAGACCGGAGAGTTCGACATCGTCGTGCTGCGTCGTGTGGTAGAGGAAGTCGAGGACACGGCGTCCGAGATCTCTCTCGAAGAGGCGCGGTGGGACGACGACACGTTCGAGGTGGGCGACGTGATGGAGATTCCCGTCGACTTCACCCAGTTCGGCCGTAACGCGGTCATGGCCGTGAAGCAGCGCATCATCCAGCGCGTTCGCGAGAACGAGCGTGAGCGCATCCGGGACGAATTCTCCGACCAGATCGGTGAGCTCCTCTCGGGTGAGATCCAGCAGATCGAGCGCGGCAAGCTCGTCCTCATGATGAACCGGTCCCGCGACGCCGAGGCCATCATCCCGTGGAAGGAGCAGAACCCGCGGGAGCGGTTCAGGCAGGGCGACCCCATCCGCGCCGTCCTCAAGAAAGTCGAGGAGACGCCGAAGGGTCCGCGCCTGATCATGTCGCGTGCGGACCCGGGTTTCGTGGCGGCGCTCTTCAAGCTCGAGGTGCCCGAGATCCATCAGGGCATCGTCGAGATCAAGGAGATCTCCAGGGAGGTCGGCGGCCGGACCAAGATCGCGGTGTACAGCCGTGACGAGTCCATCGACCCCGTCGGGGCATGCGTGGGGCTGAAGGGGTCACGCGTGCAGGCGGTGGTCTCGGAGCTGGGTGGAGAGCGGATCGACATCGTGCCCTGGCACCCCGACACCGAGGTCTTCGCGCGCCGCGCTCTGGCTCCGGCCAGGGTGTCCAAGGTCTTCAGCGACCTGGAGCGCCGGGTCGTGACGGCCATCGTGGACGAAGACCAGCTTTCGCTCGCCATCGGTCGCAACGGGCAGAACGTGCGGCTCGCCTCCCAGCTCATCGGCTGGCAGATCGATCTGTACGGCTCACGCGAGTGGGTGGAGCGCGGCTCGGAGTTGGCCCAGTTCGAGAGCTCGTCCGACGATCAGTTCGAGACTTCGGACTTCCCGCTTTCGGAGCTGGAGTTGACCCCGGCGGCCCTAGCGGCACTCTCCGGGGCCGGGTATCATACGTTTCTGCAGATCATCGATTTGGAACGGCGGGATTTCCTGGAGATCCCGGGCATCGGCGAGGCGGAAGCCGACCGACTTCTTGAGTTGATCGACGAGTTGACGGTGGTCGAGGGTGAGCCCGGGACCGACGAGGAGGAAGGCGCCGAGGAGTCCGAGGACGCCGCCGATGACCTCGGGGAAGATGGGACCGTGGACGACACGGACGCGGACGAGGATGGGCGGGACGACGCGTGACGCGCTGGCGATACTCGGGCTCGCGCGCCGCGCGGGTCGCGTATCAGGCGGAACGGAAGCCGTCAGGCAGACGATCCGGGACGGACGCGCCAAGCTCGTGGTGATGGCCACGGACGCGTCCGACACCCAGTTGGACAAAATTCGGAGTACGATACACAATCGGACGATCCCCCAGGTCCACCTGGGGGATCGAAACATGTTGGGGGCCGCGATCGGGTCGCCACCGCTCGCCGCGGTGGCGGTTACGGACGCGTCGTTCGCAGCCAGGCTCCTCGAGGAGCTCGGGCGGGACGAGCGCGGTGGCGCTCCCGACGAATCGGAGGGACGAAGGTAGTATGCAGGTTATCGAGCTGGCAGAAGACCTCAAGGTCGAAACCGACGCGCTGATCGCGCTCCTGCGCAAGATGGGTATTCCCGTCACGGACGAGCAGGCGACGATCACGGACGGTCAGAAGGCCAAGGTATTGGCCAAAGTGGAGCGCGAGCGTCGGGCGGGTCGCAAGGAGCCGGCCGAGGCGATCCGCGCGGCCGTCGAGGAGACTGCGTCCAGCACGGGTCGTCGCCGTCGCCGTCGCCGTCGCGACGAGCCGGAAACCGATGCCGAGACCGAGGAGGTCGAGGCTCAGGAAGCCGAGACGGTCGAGGCCCCTGAGGCCGAGGAGGAGGAGATCGAGGCGCGCGCCGAGAAGCCCCGGAAGAAGGCCGCCAAGGTCGTAGCCGCCACCGAGTCCGAAGAGGCGGAGCCCGAGGCCGAGCCCGTCGAAGCGGCGGAGGACGAGGAAGTCGAGGCCGTCGAGGACTTGGGCCTCGTCGAGATCGAGGTCGAGGCCGACGAGGACGAAGGCGTCGAAGAGATCGCGGCGGAAGCCGGCGACGATTCCGAAGCCGATGTCGAGGCGGTTCCCGCCGACGAGCCGAAGGGGAAGGAGAAGGAGGGCGAGTCGAAGGTCACGCCCGCAGCGGCGCGCGCGGGTGCGCCCGAAGCTCCCCTTCGGACGATCCGCAGGCCCACCCCGGCCCCGGCCGCGAGCGCCGGTCCGGGAGGTCAGGTCCGCATCCAGGCGGAAGGCTATACGCCGGACGGGCGTCGCAAGAAGAAGGACAAGAAGAAGGGCAAGCGCCGCGCTGGTGTCGACCAGGAC
>Ga0326597_10014710_pt1 | contig 10251 bp, 21 predicted proteins | sample RVTome_12_FD_203789 | JGI IMG/M metagenome (GOLD analysis project Ga0326597, IMG submission 203789) | Soil microbial communities from uranium-contaminated site in the Upper Colorado River Basin, Wyoming, United States - RVT100D185 | ecosystem: Environmental > Terrestrial > Soil > Contaminated >...
GGCCTGCTGGGCGAGTACCTCGCGCCACTGACGCGTCGCGTCACCGAACTGCTCGAACACAAGCGTCTCGGGCTCACCGAAGCTGCGCGCCGCGTACGCGTAATCGGCGCGGCTGCGCGACCGGCCGGAGAGTGGTTCCAGGTTCTTGCCGGTGCGATGCTCCAGCGACAGAGATTACGCCTGCGTTACCACGCGCGCGGCCGGATACCGAACTCAAGGAAGCAGCGCAGGATATTCCGGACTCCGAGCTGGACGAGCATTTCGCCAGCGCTTACGGCATCTTTTCGGGCAAGGCCAACAAGACCGCCGTGCTGCGGTTTTCCGCCGAGCGCGCCCGCTGGGTGGCGGACGAACGCTGGCACCCCAAGCAGGTGGGCCAGTTCCTGACCGACGGACGATACGAGCTCAGGATCCCCTACCGCGACGACCGCGAACTGCTTATGGACATCACGCGGCACGGGCCGGAGGTGGAAGTGGTGGCGCCGGACACGCTACGAAACGCTGTCGCGGAACAACTGAAATCGGCGTTGGCCCAGTATGGCGGCTAAGGCGGTATTCGCCGGCCTTATCTCCAGATCCAGCTTGAAGAAGCTGGCCGGCGACAAGTATTTCGAACGCGGCCTCGACTATTTCGAGAACGGTGCCGTCGTCCATCTTCAACACGGAACAGATGGGATTTCCGCGCGTGTCCAGGGCACGGAACCCTGCCCTTACGCGGTGCGTTTCTGGATGGAGCAACAGGAATTGCAGTGGGGCTGCGCCTGCCCGCTCGGCGTCGAGGGCGCGTTCTGCAAGCACCTGGTCGCCACCGGCCTCGCCTGGCTGTCGGGAGACACTATCACCGATGACCAGGTCGCTCCGGAGGACTTGGAAACGATCCAGGATGTTCTGGATGCGATAGACGAGAAAACCGTCTTGGAGATTCTCAGCCAGAGGGCACTATCGGACGAAAGCCTGCTTGCCGAGCTGGCACTTGCCGCGCGGGCTTCCCGGCATGAAGACAAGGCCAGAGAAGCGAGGCGCGGAGGCAGTACGACCCGCAAGCGTCAACTCAGCAAAGGCAAGCCAAGCTCTGTTGCGGACTGATTGAGGCGTTCGTCGAAGGAAGCAAAGCGCAGCAGGTCCGAGCCCTGCCCCACCCTCAGCGACTCGGCGGCGGCGAGGTGCACGCTGTCGTAGCCGCGCAGGCCGAATCGTTCGGCCAGTTCTCCCGCCCGCCTGAAAATGCGCTCGTCCGGCAGGATGGCATTGACTGCTTTCCAATCCGCCTCGAATTCGAGTTTGTGCTCCCGGTACGTATCGTCCGTTTGATATCCCATGCGGCGCAGGCGCGCCAATGCCGCGCGCATTTCGGGATAAGTAATCCAATGGGTATGCAACAGGCTTTCCGCGACCGCGCCGCGAATAATTTCGGAACCCTGCTCTTCGACGTAAAGTTTGACGAACGCCGAGGTGTCGAGGTACAGGATCAAATCCGGTCCTCGAGCACCATCTCCGCCGCGGTCTTGTCGCCCGGCCTCAGGCGAATCGGGTGCTTGGCCCCCTTTATCTTGCCGCCATTGCCCGGAATCACCCACGGCAGCGCCCGGATGCGCCGGATGTACTCCGCCTCGGCTTCTTTTGCCGTCGGCTGCACGATAGTCAACCGCGCCACCGGCCGGCCGCGGTCGGTGATCACCACGTCCTTGCCCGCCTGCACCAGCTTCAGGTACTTGGACAGGCGGTTTTTCATTTCCCGGATCGAGACTTCCATCGATGTTTTCCTTGTAGCCACAATGAAAACATTGTAGCTACATCAGCAAAATCCGTCCACGCCTTAATTTGACGCGCGCGGCGCCACGGCACTGCAAGCGGATGATTTTATTCATTAATAAATGTTTTCATTATCGGCCCCGAGGCCAGGGCGTTCTTCGTGCCTCCAAGATCGGGACTGCGAACACGGCAAGTACTCCCATATTCGGGGCCGATGCCGATCCACTATCGAGATTTGAGACCCGGCAGGCGTAAGTTAGGCATCGCAAACCTCATGTTGGGGCTTGCCCTGCACGAGGTGCCGCCGTGTCATGCCGCGAGATTATTCAGTCGATTCTTGAGCTTGCCAGCCAGGCCAGATCCTCCTTCGCGATAGTCAGACCGGCGGCCCGCCGGACTACGCTCACGCGGGCGCTGCCGGTGGCGGAATTCCAATACCATAGCGGGAAAGCGATGTGGGGAGAATTGCGCGTCGGACAGGCGCTCACGCTGGTTCGCGAGCCCTGCCATCCCCATGACAAGAACGCCGTTCGCGTCGAGTGGCGAGGAATTTGTCGAGTCAGGTTCGACAAATTCCTGAGGCAAAACCGCCCACAAAACGGCGAAAGAAGAACTGTAGAAGCATGGGGCTTGAGCACCGACCCGTCCTCGATCGAAGGGTCGCGGAAATGGGGTTGGGCTTCGTTGTGCATTCTCGGGGCGGTTTTGCGTTAAGCGGCCGGGCCGGTCGCCGAATCGGCCAGGCCGCTTAACGCAAGTTCGGCTACGCTCCACAAGTCGAAAACCATGCGGTCGCTCAATTGCTCGATCGCGGGGAAAAGCTCTCCGCACGCATCGTGGCGCTCAACGACAACCGTGATGCGCGGCGGTGGGAGTGGGACTGGGAACGGGTGCGGTTTGAAGTCCTGCTGGAAAAAAATCGTCTCCCCAGCCGGGAGACATACGGGAAACGGGAAACACACGCCGTGAACTTCCACGGATGAATGCTGGTGATCCACGACGATTTTTTTAACAGGGCCCGGATAATTCGGACGATTAGTCGGTCCGTCGCCACGCTCGAATCGCGCGTGCTCGTCTCCGCGCGCCGGTTGCGCGACCTCAAGGCCGCCCCGGAGGATATGGGGATCGAAGCGATCGGGCCGATGGAGCGGACGGCGCGAACTTTACAGGCGGTGGAGCTTGCGCTTGCCGATTCGCGGGGAGAAGATGCAAGCGACCACCCGTCGAAAGTCCAACCGTGAAACTCGCCAGCTTCGAAGCCATCGCGCGCGCACTGGAGGACGCTGGCGTGCGCTATCTGGTGGCGGGCGGCCTGGCGGTGAATGCGCACGGCTACCTGCGCTTCACCAAGGACGTGGACTTCGTGGTGCGACTGGCGCCGGACAATATAGTGCGCGCCTTCGCCGCGCTTCGTGCCCTCGGTTACCGCCCGACGGTGCCGATCACGGCGGAGCAGTTCGCCGATGCGGCCTTGCGGGAAAGCTGGATCAGGGACAAGGGCATGCAGGTGCTTCAATTCTGGAGCGATCAGCATATCGAGACGCCCGTCGACGTATTCGTATCCGAACCGTTCCCCTTCGAAGAGGAGTACGGAAGGGCCCTGGTCAAGCCGCTGCATGGCGCGATCGACGTCCGCTTTGTTTGCATTCCGACGCTGATCCGCATGAAGGAAGCCGCGGGCCGGCCCCAGGACCGGATCGACGTGGAACACTTGCGCATGAGGTTGGAAGACGATGCCCGAAAATGAACCGCCGCCGGACGGCATTGATTGGCGCTTGACCACCTGGGACGGCTCGCGCCGCGAACAGTTGCGGAGATGGGCCGCGCTGCCGCTGGAGCGCGTCATTCTGGCCATCGAGGAAATGCAAGACCTGGCCGAACATTTCAGCGGCATGCACGCGAAGGGAAAGTTCACGCCCTCTCCCGGCGGGACCGCCCGGCCACAGGCCACGCCGGAAGTTCGCGAACCTTCGCCACCTTACGACGATGCGGACAAGTAGCCCCGCGCCCGCCGCCCCTGAATCGCGCGTGCTCGTCTCCGCGCGCCGCCTGCGCGACGGTTCGAGCTTTCGGAAATGGTTGACAGACCATTTTCCGCTGTCCGTTACGTCCTAGTTGCCCGTCGCATTTCGGTGGGCAAGTTCATGAACTTTACGCGGGCACGTCCAATTGAGGATCGTGACATATCCGCTTGATAAGAGTCGATCAAGCAGCGGACCATTAAAAGTCCGCTTCGCCGCGTCGGCCCGCGGTCCCCTCGCCCTCGGCTTCGCCTGCCACTTCGGCCTCGGCCTGTTCGTCCCCGCCGCCGATGCGTAAGCCAAACCCTACCCCTCAAATCTGAGCGCGACTGGTCATGATGCTTCCCGATGCCGAACGGGCAAATGTTGATCGCGCCAAAATCACGGATTACCTGCTTTCCACTTCGCATCCCGACGGAAGCGGAAAGGCGGCGTTCTTCATGCGATTCGGTTTCAGGGCCGAGCAATGGGAGATTCTTGCTGCTGCCCTCAAGGAAGTGGAGATTTCCAATCCCGTCGCTGGCATGGTGGAGTCTCCGCACGGGACGCGCTACACTGTAGACGGACTTTTGCATGCTCCGGACGGGCGTTCGCCGATGGTACGCACGGTGTGGATAGTCGAACGGGAAAGTCCACCGCATTGATCACCGCACATCCACTTTAGGGTAGCCATATGAATGTGATCCATGAACATGACCGGGTAGTACTGACGGCCGATCTGCCGGGCGAAAAACTTGCCTCGGGAGACGTCGGCACGGTGGTGCACATACACCGTGGCGGGAAAGCGTACGAAGTGGAGTTTGTGTCACTGGGCGGCGAAACCGTTGCCGTCGTTACGTTGGAGCACGCCCAGGTCAGACCGGTTGAACGTCGCGAGATCACCCACGCGCGCAGCGTGGCGTAGGATCAGACCCGCAGGGCCCGACTCGATTCGGCCTGGCTTTCCCGGCCGCGCCCAACCACTTCCAGAAAATCACGTTCGCCGGACCGTTCATGAGCGTCGTGGCGCGATTTTCACGACGCTCATTCGGCCCCAGCCTGTTCGCACCCGCTCCCGATGCGGGAACATGGGCCGGATCGCTTGCCGGTCCCGATCCAAGGATATAACATGTATAGCAGTTATATCTGGAGATCCCCATGAATTTCAACGTCTATATTGACAAGCAGACCGGGGAGCGGCTGGAGCGGCTGGCCAGGAACAAGCGGACGTCGCGGAATGCGCTCATCCGCGAGGCGCTCGCCTATTTGCTGGAGCGGGGAGCGAAGGCGGAATGGCCGCCGGAGGTGCTCGGCTTTCAGGGAATCCCGGGGGTGCCCGCGTTCGAGGGCGCGCGCCGGAAGCTCGGCGCGCCGCGCGAAGACCCGCTCGCTTGAGATACCTTCTCGACACCTGCGTCCTGAGCGATTTCGCGCGCGGCGATGCGAATACGCTCGATCGCGTCAAAGCGACGCTCCCCGAGCACATCGCGGTGTCGAGCATCACGGCGATGGAGGTTGAATTCGGCCTCGCGCTCAACGCACAGCGTGCGCGCCGGCTCGCACCCGTGATGCACGCTCTGCTTGGGGCCATCACCGTTCTGCCCTATGACATCGGGGACGCGCGCGCGACAGGCGCACTGCGGGCGGCACTGCAAAGGAAAGGGCGTCCGATCGGCGCCTACGATGCTCTGATCGCCGGGTGCGCGCTTGCGCGTGGACTTATGCTCGTCACCTCCAACGAACGCGAGTTCGGCCGCGCAAGCGGCCTGAGGATCGAGAACTGGCGTCAGGCTTGACGCGCGCACGTTCAGCCACTTCGGCCTCGGCCTGTTCGCGCCCGTAATTGATGCCTAAACCGAAACGCCCGGCACTGAACCGCACCCGCGAGCGCCGCATCGAGCAGGAGATCGTCGTCGACGCCTACGGCCCCGAGGAGCGCGCGATCGGCTGGCACTGTTATCTCGACGACAAGCTCCGCTTCCCCTTCAAGGCGAAGTGCGTCGCCGTGAGAGAGATATCGCCTCTCAAGAAGGGCGAGGAGGCCGAGGTGCTCGGCATGGCGCCCTCGGACGATTGCATGAAGGAGATGTTCGTGCTCGTCGGCTTCGCCGGCCGCGAACTCGGCGTGCCGCTCGTTCAGCTCGATCCGGTGAAGCCCGACAAGGTTACTCACGAGGCGATCGAGGACTGGCGCTATTGGGTCGCGATGGGCTATGTGTTCTGATATATGCTAGCATTATGCTAGTCATTTACTAGCACATGGGGACACGGCAATGCCAGGACTGGTCATCAAGGATTTACCGGCAAAGCTGCACCGCAAATTGAAGCAGCAAGCGGCCCGGCACCACCGCAGCATGACCAAGGAAGTGCTCGTCGTGCTCGAGCGCGCTTTGAACGAGGAAGCTCCACCGCAAGAGGTCCCGCCTCCATTCAAGGGACGCTTCACGCTGACGGACGAATTCATTGACCGGGCAAGGCGCGAGGGGCGTAAGTGATCGTCGTCGACGTCAACGTCGTCGCTTATTTTCTGATTGAGGGCGAAAAAACAGGGGTGGCACGGGACCTGTTGCGCCGCGATCCGGACTGGCGGCTGCCAGCCTTGTGGCGCCATGAATACCTGAACGTACTGGCGGCGTTCACGCGGGAAGGGGGCGCCACGATCGCCGAAGCGAAAACGCTTTGGCGGCGGGGTATTGAACTATTCGGCCCTCGGGAGCAAAACGTGGACATGGAGTCGGCCCTTGCCCTGGCGACCGAAAACCGGATCAGCGCGTACGACGCGCAGTACATCGCGCTGGCGCGGCAGCTCCAAACCGTTTGCGTTACCGAGGATCAGCGTCTGCTCGTAACGTTTCCGACGCTCACTCGTTCCGTGCAAGCCTTGGGCGCGGCCTGAATGAGCATTTACGCGACGTTGTGGCAGCTCAAATTCCCGGCGGACGGGGACGGGTACCCGGGATGTGCGTGGGTCACGGTGACCGCGCAAGGCGTTCCCGCGCATATCGGTTCACCGGGTCCGGGGAGCGGCTATGAAGCCGGCGATCCGTACGCCGCGTTTCTGCCTCCGCCGGTGTCGACTGACGAAGCCGGCGAGGCCGAGCACATGCGAGCAGTGGTCTTCGTTAGAGAGGGCACCCGAAAAGGGACTGCGCGCAGTCCACAAGAGTACGTCAGTCCGTTGCTGGTACTTACGGGGGAGGAATACGCGAGCATGCCGTTTGAAACGCTGCGCACGCGCATCTGCGATGCGTTACGGGGCGAGAAACCTCGGGTGATCGCGACATCCCTCGTTCCTGGCGAGCGTATGCGCGTGACTTTCGAGGACGGCACGACCAAGGAAGTGGACGCGCCGGGAAATGTTCACTGAAAGGGCCGCGCCGCGGCTTATTCGCGCCACGCTGGACATGGAACAAGTACGCGGGTACTTTCGTCTCTTCGAACGCGAGTCGCTGCTCGATGAAATCCTTCGAGAAACCGGCTGAACCGCCCTTCGCCGCCGAGGGCGGCCTCGGTGCGCCCGTGCGCCGCGAGGAAGACCCTTATCGGGCACTCGACGACTTGATGGCGGCAGTCGAAGCCCTGTGCCCCGCCTGGCCGCCACGGGCTGGCTTCGTGAACGGCGGCAGAATGCTGCTCTAGCCCGCTGGAGCACAGGCTTGTTCGGCCCCGGCCGGTTCGCGCCGGGCGGCGGTGGCAACCGATTGGCGACTGACGGCGAACCCCGCCGGCGAGCCGCTGCGCGAGGCCGAAATAATGACCTTTCAGCACTTTCAGGGGGTGCTATGGACGATATCCAGAGGGAACTGCCGCTTCCGTTTCCAGAGCTGTCCGGCGACCTGCCGCTCCTGCCCGCGCGCATGGTCAACGAGTACCAGTAATTGCCCACGCCTCGCCTACCTGGAATGGGTGCAGGGCGAGTGGGCGGAGTCGTCGGACACGGTCCAGGGCCGGCATGCCCACCGCCGGGTGGACAAGCCGAGCGGCGATCTGCCCGACCCTGTTGCCGAGGAACCGGAGCGCGTCCACGCGCGCTCGATCACGCTGTCGTCCAACCGTCTCGGGCTGATCGCGAAGATGGACCTGGTGGAAGGCGAAGGCAACCGCGTCACGCCGGTGGACTACAAGCGTGGCAAGCGCCCTCACGTTCCACAGGGCGCCTACGAACCGGAGCGGGTCCAGCTCTGCGTGCAGGGTTTGATCCTCGAAGAGCATGGCTACCAATGCAGCGAGGGCGTGCTCTATTTCGTGGAGAGCAAGGAGCGCGTGCGCATCGCGTTCGACGACGAACTGCGCGCCCTGACGAGGAACGCGATAGACGGCCTGCGGCTGATCGCCGCCGGCGGGCGGATTCCATCGCCGCTGGAGGACAGCCCGAAATGCCCACGCTGCTCTCTGGTCGGCATCTGCCTGCCTGACGAAGTGAATTTCCTGAATAAGGAGCAGACACCACCCCGTCCCCTCGCCGTCGCGCGCGATGAAGCGTTGCCGGTCTACGTGCAAGCCCACAGCGCCAAGGTCGCGAAAAAGGGAGAGACTCTCGAAATCTCGGTCGAGGACAAGGTCGTCCAGACCGCGCGGCTCATCGATGCCTCGCAGCTCGTGCTGATGGGAAACATTTACGTGACCACCCCCACGCTGCACGAGCTGATGGCGCGGGAAATCCCGGTTTCGTGGCATTCCTTTGGCGGCTGGTTCCTGGGCCACACCATCGGCACCGGGCACAAAAACGTTGAAATCCGCGCCGCCCAGTACCGCGCGAGTTTTGACGACGGTGCGTGCTTGCGGCTCGCCAAGGGATTCGTCGTCGCCAAGATCCAGAACCAACGCACGTTGCTGCGCCGCAACTGGAAGCGCGAGGACAGCACGGAACATCTCGTCCAGAAAAGGTTTTCCGAGGGGACTGTTATCCGCGGCGACTCGCCGCGGCCTCATTGAACCCTGGTCTAACAAGAATTGTTATCTCTCCAATTCTTGTCCATTCGTGCGGCGTCACGCGACCGTGGTGTCGAGCTGGAAGATCGCCGAAATCGAGCGAGCAAGTTAAGTAGTTAGCCATCCCGTTTTTTCTTTCAAAATCCGCTACTTCTGTGCTACCTTAACAGCACTTTTTTGTGCGCTTGCCGGCTCCATCCAGAAAGGCCCCGGCGCATACGGAACCTCCACATCCCATGCTGGAAGCACGCGAACTCGCGGCGACACGCGGCGACACCACGCTGTTCAGCGCGCTCGGCTTCTCGCTTGCACCGGGCGCGCTGCTGCGCGTGACCGGAGCCAACGGCAGCGGCAAGACCAGCCTGCTGCGCGCCCTGTGCGGGCTGCTTCTGCCCTCCGCGGGAGAAGTGCGCTGGAACGGCGAGAACATCCGCGCGTTGCGCGAGGAATACTGGAAGCACGTTGCGTACGTCGGGCACGCCGACGCGCTGAAGGGCGACCTCACCGCGATGGAGAATTTGGCGATCGCCTGCGCGCTCGCAGGCCTCGAAGTTTCCCCGTCACGTGCGAGCGCTGCGATCGAAAGCCTGGGCCTCGCCGGGCGCGATCACCTTCCGGCCAGGGCGCTGTCGCAGGGTCAGCGCAGACGCACCGCGCTCGCGCGCCTCGCCGTGAGCGAGGCGCTGCCACTGTGGATCCTCGACGAGCCGTTCGCCGCACTCGACGCGCAAGCCGTGGATCGCGTGCAAAAGCTGGTGGGCGGGCACCTCGCGCGCGGCGGCATGGTCGTGCTGACCACGCACCAGGAAGCGCGGATCCCCGCGCCCACCGTGACCGACATGAACCTGGATCGCAAATGACTGCCATCCTGCGCGCGGTAATCCATCGTGATCTGCTGCTGGCATGGCGGCGGCGCTCGGACGTCGCGACGACGGTGCTGTTCTTCGTGATCGTGGCGAGCCTGTTCCCGCTCGGCGTCGGCGCGGAACCCAATCTTCTGCGCGCGATCGCGCCGGGCGTGATCTGGGTGGCAGCGCTCCTGGCCTGCATGCTCTCGCTGACTCGCATGTTCGAGTCCGATTACGCCGACGGCGCGCTCGACCCGATGCTGATCTCGGCCGCCCCGCTGGGCGCGATCGTGACTGCGCGCGTCTTCGCGCACTGGGTGGTGTCGGGATTGCCGCTGGTCGTGCTGTCCCCGGTGCTGGCAATACAATTCGACCTCGACCCATCGTTGCTGGGCGTGCTGGCGCTATCGTTGCTCCTCGGGACGCCGGTGCTGTCCCTGGTCGGCGCGATCGGCGCGGCGTTGACGCTCGGCCTGCGCGGCGGCGGCGTGCTGCTCGCGCTGCTGGTGCTGCCGCTCTACGTCCCGGTGCTGATCATCGGCGCGGGCGCGCTCGACGCCGCGGCGTCGGGCCTGGGCGCGCTGCCGCATTTCCTGCTGCTCGCCGCGATGCTGGTGCTGGCGGGTGCGTTCGCGCCGTGGGCAATTGCAGCGTCACTCCGCATCTCTGCGGAGTGACTCGTTGCTCGTTGCTCGTTGCTCGTTACTTGTTGCTGGTGG
>Ga0326597_10014711_pt1 | contig 10251 bp, 8 predicted proteins | sample RVTome_12_FD_203789 | JGI IMG/M metagenome (GOLD analysis project Ga0326597, IMG submission 203789) | Soil microbial communities from uranium-contaminated site in the Upper Colorado River Basin, Wyoming, United States - RVT100D185 | ecosystem: Environmental > Terrestrial > Soil > Contaminated >...
CTGAAGATGGGGATCGCCCGATACCAGAAGAAGGACCTCCTCTTCCTCAAAGACCTGATCGAGGCGGGCGAGTACCGCGCGGTCATCGATCGGACCTACCCGCTCGAGGAGGTGATCGAGGCGACCCGCTACGTCGAGACTGAGCAGAAGACCGGCAACGTCGTCCTTCGCCTGGCCGCGCACGCTGAGGAGAAACCGTGAACGATCCAGATTTCACCAAGGCTGTCAACGACGCGTTTCAGGCCTTCAACGAGCGACGATTCGCTGACTTCGCCACCTATGTGACCGATGACGTGGTCGAGAGCTATCCACAGTCGGGCGAGCGATTCGAAGGCCGTGACCGCCAGCGGGCGTTCCATGAGGCGTTCGTCGACCCGCCGACCTTCACCGTTCGGAATGTGCTGCGCTCCGACGACCTCGCCGTGGCCGAGGTCGATGAGCACTACCCCGGCGGCTCAGTCTGGAACGATGTCTGGATCCTCACCCTGCGTGACGGCGTCGTGGCCTCCATGACCGGCTACTTCGGACAGCCGTTCCCGGCGCCGGAATGGCGTCGCCCGTACCGCGTCGGCCCATGAACACCGGGGTCCAGCGGGTCATCTGCCGGCAGGTCGCAGGTCTTCTGGCCTTCGAAGACGTCCTGTAGTGGCGAGGCGACCGGATATCACACGACGCGGCCCGGGTTGAGGATGCCCAGCGGATCGAGCGCGGCCTTGATCGAGCGCATCACCGCCACGGCCTCTGCCCCCCGCTGCTCCTCGAGGAACGGGCGGCGCGTCGCGCCGATCCCGTGCTCGCCGGTCACCGTTCCACCCAGCGCAATGGCCGCGCGGTAGAGCTCCTCGCACGCGGCGTGGGCGCGCTCCTCCGCCTCGCGATCGCCACGGTCCCAGACGAATGTCGGATGCAGGTTGCCGTCACCGGCGTGGCCGAAGGTTCCGCAACGGATGTCGTGGGCGGCCGCGATGCGCTCGATTGCACCGAGCAGCTCGGGCAGGCGACTGCGCGGGGCGCCGATATCCTCCATCCGCGCGACTCCGAGGCGCTCCATTGCTCTGAACGCGAGACGACGCACCTGACGCAGCCAGTCCGCCTCCATCGAGTTCGTAGCGCGGACGACTGAAGCGGCGCCTGCTTCGTGGCAAGCGGACTCTGCGGCGGCCAGCTCGAGCTCCGCCGCATCTCCGGGACGGTCAGATTCGATCAGGAGGAGGGCCGCGGCCGATCGATCCAGCCCAAGCCCGTGCCACTCGTCCACTGCGGCGATCGTCACGCGGTCCATCAGCTCCAGCGTGCACGGCTCAAGACCAGCGGCTGTCATGGCCGCCACCGCTCTGCCGGCCGCCTCGACCGTCGGGAAGAAGGCCAGGAGCGTCCGCTTCGGCGGTGGCGCGGGCCGGAGGCGCAGGGTCGCTTCGGTCACGATGCCCAGCGTCCCCTGCGATCCAACGAATAGCTGGGTTAGCGAGTAGCCTGCCGCATCCTTGACGTTGCGGCCGCCAGTGCGGATGACGCGGCCGTCGGCAAGTACGACCTGGAGGGCCAGCACCGCGTCGCGCGTGACGCCGTACTTGACGCAGCACAGGCCGCCCGCATTGGTGCCGATGTTGCCGCCGATGGAACAGATCTCATAGCTCGCCGGATCGGGTGGATAGAAGAGTCCCTCCTTCGCCACGGCGGCCTTGAGATCGGCGTTGATGACCCCAGGTTCGACGATCGCAACGAGGTTGGCGCGGTCGATCTCGAAGATTCGGTTCAGGCGAGTCAGGGCGACGGTCAGCGCTCCTTCGATGCCGGCCGAGCCACCTGACAGGCCGGTTCCCGCTCCGCGCGGCACAACGGGCACGCGGTATTCGGTGGCGAGTCGCATGATCCCCGCCACCTCATCGACCGTGGACGGGAGTGCCACCGCAAGGGGCAGACCGGGCTCGTAGTGCGCGGTCTCGTCCCGACGGTACGACTCGCGGTCGATCTCCTCGGTCAGGAGGCGGAGACTCGGAAAGCCCTGCCGCAGGGCACCCAGGAATGCGACCTCTGCGTCCATCAACTCAGCCAGGGCCTGACTGTTCCAGACGGGTGCACGGGTAGGTGTTTGCCTCCGGGTCGCCTCTTGAATGCAGCGATGCGTCGCGTTCCTCCGATGCATGAGGAGTCCGATACCAGCGGTCGGCGCAGCGGCACCTGGCGACGTCCCGAAACCCTAGTCATCCTTTCCACGATGTAGTATCTTGCCTTCCACGATGCGGCCCATGGAGTCTATGTTCCGGGGAAGCGCAGAGGAATCGGCCATACGCGGAGTGCCCGTCATTTGAGCCGCCGCGAACGTGGCCGAGACGAAATCCGGTTCTGGCGATGGGAGCCGCCCGACGCAGAGCAGACGGGATACCGTCATCGTGACCTTCGCCTAAACCCCATTGGTGGCAGCAGTCCAATCGGAGGGCAGACATGACACGATCCACCGGATTTTCCGGAGCGCGCAGATGGGCAGGCATCGCGGCGGCCGGCGCGCTCCTCCTCGCAGCGTGCACCAGCGGCTCACCCAGCCCGAGTGCCGGCCAGAGCGCGAGTGGGGGCGGATCTCCAGCTGAGAGCGGCGCATATGTGGTACCCGCCGCCGTCAAGGAGAACGTAGAGAAGTTCATGGGGCTGCCGACCTTCACGGCTCCCGGACCCGCCATCGACGTGTCAGGCGTCGCTGGGAAGAGCATGTTCCTGATTCCCCTGGTTCCGAATCCATTCAACCAGAGCATCGAGGATACGATGCAGTCAATCGCCGAGCAGGTCGGCATGGACTTCACCATCTACGCGAACGAGGGCCAACCGTCCCAGTGGGTCCAGGGCATGAACGCGGCCATCGCTGCCAACCCGGACATCATCGTGCTGAACACCGCACCGGATCCCCGGCTCTTGCAGCCGCAGTTGCAGGCCGCCAAGGACGCCGGTATTCCCGTGCTCGTGACTCACTTCTACGACGACTCATCGCCGGTGCCGCCGGATTGTGACGGCTGCGCCGCCGGGGTGACGGCATTGGTGACGGCACCCTTCTATGTCGCCGGTGAAGCGGCCGCGAACTGGGTCATCCAGGATTCGCAGGGCACCGCCAACATCCTGGTGATTGGCGCCGAGGACGCGCTGCCCAGCCCGGGCACGATCGTCAAGATCCAGGAAACCTTCGCCAACAACTGCCCTGGGTGCACGGTCAAGGTGATCAACATTCCGATCGCCGACTGGAACACCAAGACACAGGGTGAGGTCCAGTCCGCACTGACGGCGGATCCTTCCATCAACTACGTCTACCCGCTCTACGATGCAATGGTGGCGGGCGCCGTGCCCGCGGTGGAGACGATCGGCAGGGCAGACGAAGTCAAGGTCCTCAGCTACAACGGTTCGCCATATGTCCTCGAGTTCATCCAAAACGGGAACATCGCGGCGATGGATGTGGGCGAGGATACGGTCGGCATCGGCTACGCGAACATGGATCAGGCTTTCCGCATCCTCCTCGGCCTGCCGACGGTTCCGGAGCGAACGCCCATCCGGATCTTCGACGCGACCAACGTCGACGAGTCTGGCACCCCCCCGACGGTCGGCACTGGATACGGAGGAGCGCTCGCTGAGGGGTTCCTCCAGCTCTGGGGTCTTTGAGGGAAGCTGATTTGGCGCGATCCGTTCTCAGGCGAGCGGTCCATCGGGAGAAGTGACCGAGTCGCCAGCACTGCTCGAGTTCCGAGGTCTGACCAAGTCGTTTGGTGGGGCGTTGGCGCTGGATCAGGTTGATCTGACGGTGCTCCCCGGGGAGGTTCACGGCCTCCTCGGGGAGAACGGCTCGGGTAAGTCCACTCTCATCAAGATCCTGGCCGGCTACCACGATCCGGACGGAGGAACGCTGGCGGTTGCGGGGCAGCCGGTAAACCTGCCTCTGGGCCCGGGCGAGTACAGACATCTTGGCTTCGAGTTCGTTCACCAGGACCTGGGGCTGGTCAACTCGTTGACCGTCGTCGAGAACCTGTTCATGAACGAGATCGCGGCGCCCAAGAACTCCGTCTTCTTCTCCTGGCGACGGGCGATGCGAGAGGCCGCACGCATCTTCCGGCGCTACGGCCTGAGAATCGACCCCGGAGTTCGCGTCGAGGAGATCCGCCCGGTCGAACGCGCGATGGTCGCCATCATCCGGGCGCTCGAGGGACTTGGTGCGGTGAACCCGGACCTGCGGGGCGGGACCCTCCTGGTCCTGGATGAGCCGACCGTCTTCCTGCCCCGGCATGAAGTCTCGATATTGTTTGAATTCATTCGAAACGTGGCCAAGACGGGCTCAAGCGTGTTGTTCGTGTCTCACGATCTTGATGAAGTTCGGCGGATAACCGACAGAATCACGGTGCTACGGGATGGGCGCGTGGCGGGCACGGTAATTACGGCTGACACAAGCCACCAGCAGCTGGTACGCCTCATCATCGGTCGCGACCTTGACGACGCGGGGGACGGTGATCGCGGCTCCGCCTCCGAAGGCCGGGTCGTGATGGAGGTCCGGAACTTGACGACCGAATGGTTGAGCGATGTCTCGTTTGACCTGCACGAGGGCGAAGTACTGGGCCTGACCGGTCTCGTTGGGTCCGGCTTCGAGGACGTGCCCTATGCGCTCTGCGGGGCCATCCCCTCGACCGAGGGCACGATCGTGCTCGAGGAGGCGGAGTTCCGCGTGGTTGACATGACCCCACACCGCGCACTGGCACACCACATGGCGCTGGTCCCGGGTGACCGGCCGCGCAACGGGAGTGTCGCGAGTCTCTCGGCCGCCGAGAATATCAACATGCCGGTCCTGGGGCGCTATTTCCGGCGGCTGCGCCTGCGCCGGCGCGACCTCGATCGCAACGCTCACGCGATGATGAAATCGTTCGACGTGCGGCCTGTTCGCCCAGGTCTTGAGTATGCATCGTTCTCCGGCGGAAACCAGCAGAAGGCGATGATGGCCAAGTGGCACCAGATTGCCCCTCGGGTGCTGCTGCTGCATGAGCCGACCCAGGGCGTGGACGTCGGAGCGCGACAGCAGATCTTCAACCTCATCCGTGGGGCTGCAACGACCACAGCTACAATCTGTGCCAGTTCGGACTACGAGCAGCTGGCGTCGATCTGCGATCGCGTTGCTGTGATTACGAACGGTCGAGTAGCAGGTTTCCTCAGCGGCGCGCAGCTCACCAAGGATCAAATTGCCGACTTCTGCCTGCGCGGCTCCATCGAACCAACCCGGGCACCGGGCAGCTTCGGACAAGGCAATCGCCCTGCTATCTCGTGAAAGGGTCCCCGGTCATGCGCTCGGTCGAGGAATCTCAAACGACTGCCGACTCCTCGGCAGCAGAGGTCGGAGAGACTGCTCGAAGACGGTGGCTGTCAAGCCAGACGCTTGAGGCCGTCGCACTGCCCCTCGCCTGGGTGCTCCTGATCATCATCTTCGGGCTCCTGAAGCCGGAGACCTTCCTCTCGTCCGCAAACCTGTCCTCGATCCTGGCATCCCAGGCGATTCTTGTCGTTGTCGCGCTGGGTCTGATCATCCCGCTCACGGCGGGTGACTATGACCTCTCGATCGCCTCGGTCGTGCTGCTGTCTGCCTCGCTGGTCGCCATTCTCAACGGGACCCTGGGCTGGCCGGTCTGGGCCGCGATCGCCGTGGCGCTCTGTGGCGGGCTGACGGTCGGCCTGATCAACGGAGTGTTGGTCATCGTGATCGGAATCGACAGCCTGATCGCAACCCTGGGAATGGGGACCTTCGTCACCGGGTTTGTCCAATTCATCGGCGCCTCCCGTACCGTCAGCGGAATCTCCGATTCACTGGTGAACGCAGTAATCAGGTGGCGGTTCCTGGGGATTCCACTCAGCTTCTACTACGCGATGCTGGTCGCGCTCTTTGTGTGGTACGTATTTGCGTACACCCCGGTTGGCCGAAGACTCCTGGTGGTCGGCCGCAATCGGGAGGTTGCCCGGCTCAGCGGCTTCCGCGTGGGTGCCATCCGATGGGGCTCGCTGGCAGCGGCATCGATACTCGCGGCATTCGCCGGTGTTCTGTACGCAGGGACGTCTGGCGCGGCCAGCCCTACCTCTGGGCTCGAGTTGCTCCTCCCCGCCTTCGCCGCCGCATTCCTGGGTGCCACCGCGATCAGCCCGGGCCGGTTCAACGCATGGGGCACGGTTGTGGCGGTCTACTTCCTGGTGACGGGGATCACCGGCCTCCAGCTTCTGGGTGCCCAGTCCTACATCCAGAATCTCTTCTATGGGGCCGCGCTGATCCTCGCGGTGACGGCGTCGCAATTCGTGCGGAGGCGCCGCGCGGGGCGGGGTGCCTAAGGTCGGCCGCGCACCGGAGCCAACTGATAAGCGATCTCCAAGGGCAGGGTGGGTTGTGGGCTTGCATGGTCACCCTGCGGGCCGTATTGTGGTCCACATCACGGTTAACTGCGTACCGACATGTGGAAATCGATGGCAGACACCCTGAGTGAGATGGGGCCGGGCGGTCCACTGAGAGGGATCCGGGTCCTGGAGCTCGGCAATTTCGTCGCCGCCCCAACGGCCGGGCGACTGCTGGCCGAGTTCGGTGCCGAGGTCATCAAGATCGAGCTGCCACAGGGCGGCGACGAAGTCCGGACCTGGCGACTCTTCCGCGGCGACACGTCGATGATGTGGCGCACCATCGCGCGCAACAAGAAGTCGGTCACGATCGACATGCGGACCCGTGAAGGGGCTGACCTGGTTCGTCGGCTTGCCCGCCACGTAGACGTGATCGTGGAGAACTATCGGCCCGGCAAGCTCGAGTCCTGGGGCTTGGCGCCGGATTCGTTGCGAGAGCAGAATCCCGGCCTCGTCGTGGTCCGGATTTCCGGCTACGGCCAGTCCGGCCCGTACCGAGACCGGCCCGGTTTCGGGTCGGTCGCCGAGTCCATGGGCGGCCTGCGCTACCTCACCGGATACGCCGACCGGCCACCCACGCGCATGAACCTCAGCATCGGAGACACGCTCGCCGGCATGTACGGCGTCATCGGTGCGTTGATGGGCTTGCTGGCACGAGAGCGGGGCATGGCGACGCGCGGGGAGACCGTCGACGTCGCCCTCAGCGAGGCGGTCTACTCGGTCATGGAGTCGGCCGTACCGGAGTTCGGCGCCTATGGCGAGGTCCGCATGCGTACGGGCAACGTGATCACGGGGGTCGCCCCGTCCGGGACGTATCCCTGCCGCGACGGAGGATGGGTGGTCATCGGCGGAAATTCCGACGGGATCTATCAGCGGTTCATGACCGCGATCGGCCGACAGGATCTCGCGGACGACCCTCGCTTCGCGGACAACCCCGGCCGGGCTGCCGAGGGCGCCTTTCTCGACCAGGCGATCAGTCAGTGGACGGGAGCTCACTCGGTCGCCGAAGTCGTCGAAGCGATGGTGGCTGCCAATGTGCCGGCCGGGCCCATCTACTCGGTCGCGGATATCGTCGATGACCCGCACTTCCGGGCGCGCGAGATGCTGCTCGAGCGCGAGGTCCGCGTCGGTGACCACTCGGAGCGCGTGACCTTCCCGGGGGTCGTTCCGAAGCTTGAGCAGATGCCGGGAGAGGTCCGCTGGCTCGGGCCTGAGCTCGGCGAGCACACGCACGAAGTGCTAACCGGATTACTGGGGATCTCCGAGGCCGAGTTGTCTGAGCTCCAAGAGCGAAGGGTGGTGTGAACCGGTGTCGACATCCGCTTCCGTGATCATCACGGACGTTGCGCTGCGGGACGGGCTTCAGAACCACGCGCAGGTGGTGCCCACGGACGCCAAGATGGCCCTGCTCGACCGACTTCTCGATGCTGGGGTCCGGTCAATCGAGGTCGGTTCGTTCGTCCATCCGGGGCTTCTGCCGCAGATGGCGGATGCCGAGGAGATCTTTCGCCGGCTGCCTGACACGCCAGGTGCCGATTTCCCGGCTCTCGTGCCAAACCTCCGCGGCGCGAAACGGGCGATCGCAGCCGGGGTTCGACATGTGCGTCTGGTTCTCTCGGTCAGCGAGGGCCATAGCAGGAGCAATACGAATCGCTCCGTCGCGCAGGGAATCGCCGAGACCCGGGATGCCGTTGCACTCCTGCGAGAAGCTGACGGGATCCGTGTGACGGCCGCGCTTGCCACCGCCTTCGTCTGCCCGTTCGACGGCGTTGTCCCGGTTGCGCAGCTGGAATCGGTGGTGGGCAGCATCGTCGAGATGGGGATCGATGAGATCAGCCTGGCGGACACGCTGGGGAGGGCGGACCCCGACCAGTTCGAACGCACGGTGGCCGCCATGCAGACGGCATTTCCTGCCACCGACTTCGGACTCCACATTCACAATACCTACGGCATGGGGATGGCGCACGTGATGGCGGGTCTGCGCCTGGGGATCCGACAATTCGATGCCGCCCTCGGAGGGATCGGCGGTTGCCCATTCGCGCCGGGAGCCGCCGGCAACATCGCGACCGAGGACATCGTGTTCATGCTCCAACTGATGGGCGTCCAGACGGGAATCGACCTCGACAAGCTCGCGCTGGCAGCGGAGCACCTTCGAACGGTGATGGCGGTTCCACTGGAGTCCTCGGTCTCTCGGGCATTGGGCTGGGTCGCTTAGCCGCGCAATCGCCTGGCCGCGCAATCGCCTGGCCGCGCAAATCATGGAGGCAACTTGTCATGGCCGATCTCACCCTCCGCAATGGCATCGTGGTGACCCCGACTGGTCTCGTCAGGGGTGGCCTCGCCGCCTCAGGTGGCGTGATCACCCACGTGGGGGCCGACACTGACCTGCCGGACGGGGAACGCGACCTGGACGTTGGGGGCATGTATCTCCTGCCCGGCATCATCGATCCTCACGTGCACCTGGGGATCGGCCCCGGCGCCGGTCCCGAGAAGCTTCGCCGCGACTTCATCAGCGAGTCGCGAGACGCGGCGGCCGGCGGTGTCACCACCATGATCACCACCACGCTGTTCGGCAGTGAATCTCGCGGCGAGGCGGCCGAGCTCGCCATCAAGGAGGGGAACGACCACTCGTTGGTTGACTTCCGACTCACCGCGGTCATGCTCACCCGGGACCATCTTCGCGAGGCCGACGCGCTCGTCAAGGCGGGTATCCGTTCATTCAAGTTCTTCCTCGGCTACAAGGGAGCCCAGGCAGAGAGCTTCGGGATGAACAAGGACGGCATCTCCTGGGATTTCTTCTACCAGGCGTGCGAGGCTCTCGGCGCGGCCAGTGTGAAGGCGTTTCCGACGATCCACGCGGAAGACCCGTGGGTCCGGGACTTCCTGACCGAGCGCATGCGGGGGTCGGGCGCGAATCGCCAGCTGCAGGCCTGGCTTGAGGCCAGTCCAAACATCCTCGAGCCGATGCAGATCTATCCCGCGGCGCTGATTGCCCACGAGGTTGGCACCCCGGTCTATGTGGTGCACACGAGCGCCTGGCAGAGCGTCGACCTGGTCCGGGATCTGAAGGACCGGGGCTGGGAGGTCTACAGCGAAACCCTGGCTGCGTTCCTGTACTGGACGGCTCCAGAGGCCGACGCCAAGAAGAAGGGTGCAGTCGCCAAGATCCAGCCGCCGATTCGCCTGGATCGTGACCGCGATGCCCTGTGGCGCGGCATCTCCGATGGAACCGTCACCAGCATCGGTACGGACTGTCAGATGTATCCCCACCAATCTCGCCTGGGCGACTTCTGGGATACGCAGGTCGGCCTTGGGCCCGGCATGGGTACGTCGCTCGCGGCGGTGCACACCGCCGGCGTCCTGAAGGGGCGCTGCACGATCGAGGACCTGGCTCGCCTGCTCAGCGAGAACACCGCCCGCCGATTCGACCTGTATCCCCAAAAGGGAGCGCTGGCGCTCGGGGCGGATGCGGACATCATCGTCTTCGACCCGAAGGCTGAGAAGACCGTCAAGGCCGCCATGCTGCAGAGTGCCGCGGGCTACTCACTGTACGAAGGCGAGACGCTCACCGGCTGGCCCCACCAGGTGTTCGTTCGCGGCAGCCTTGTGTTTGACGGCGGGAAGATCGTCGCCGCAGAGCCGAGCGGTCGCCACGTACCACCGTCGTGACGCAACTCGAACATGCCGTGGGGTTGCCCGCATCGCGGCCGACGTGAAATCGACCGATGCGGCCAGCGAATCCCCGAGGCCGATCTCCGCGCTGGTCCCTGCCCAGGGGATCAGGTATGGGGTGCTGCTGTCGCTGGCAATTCTGTCGGCAGCCAGCCTTGCGGCAATCGCGTACTCGGCAAATGCTCC
>Ga0326597_10014712_pt1 | contig 10250 bp, 10 predicted proteins | sample RVTome_12_FD_203789 | JGI IMG/M metagenome (GOLD analysis project Ga0326597, IMG submission 203789) | Soil microbial communities from uranium-contaminated site in the Upper Colorado River Basin, Wyoming, United States - RVT100D185 | ecosystem: Environmental > Terrestrial > Soil > Contaminated >...
GTCACGCGTCGGGCCGGGCGCTAGGCCTTGGAAGTCTAGTATAACGATTCATTAAAAGAATTACTATTAGACCAATGCCAGATCGAACTTCCTCCACCGGAAAACCACTGGAGCGAGATTCATCTCCCGAACGCCTTGCAAGATACGTTGCTTGAGTTCCTCGCGAGACTGAACGCGTATGCCCTTGAGGAAGGTGCGAGCCATTTTTCCGAATACGGTTTCGATCAAGTTAAGCCAGGAACCGTGCTTCGGGGTGTGGACATAGATGAATCGGTTGGGCCGCGAAGCGAGGTAGGCCATGGTTTCCTTGGAAATATGCGCCGAATGATTATCGAGGATTACGCGAATAGTGCACTCCTTCGGGTAGTGCTCATCGAGCTCCTTGAGCAGCAAAATGAACTCTCGGCTGCGGTGTCGCGGGTGAACTTGCGCGATGACTTCGCCATTGTGCAAGTCCACGGCGGCCAGAATGGACAAGGTTCCATGGCGCCTGTACTCATGATCCCGGCTCCAGATGCTGTACTTCCCAGGTATGGGTGGCAGATCAGGGGCGGTATTCGCAATGGCTTGAACGCCTGGCTTCTCGTCCACGCTCACGGTGATTATCGAACCGGCGTCCTGCCCGCTGGCGCGCGCGGCATTTTGCAGGTTAACTTCCTGGTAGACCATCAACACCTCCCGCATCTTCTCTTCAAACTGCGCATCGCGCCGCTCGAGGTAGTACTCCACCTTTTGCGGCTTGATCTTCCCGGCATGCAGGATGCGCCAGATGGTCGCCTTGCCGGCGCGGGCAAGACTCCCATGCCCCTGGGCACAGGCTTGCTCGCGGGTGTAGCGAGCAAGCGCGGAGAGCGTCCACAACTCCGCAGCCAATCCGTGGTCTTTGGGCTTGGTGCACGCGAGATTCAACACCCACGCCTTCGCCTCTTGCGTGATCACCGGCTCCTTGGGACGGTGATACCGATCTTTCAGTCCCGACTGCGCCCCAGCCGCCAGTGCCTTGTCAATGCATTTGTAAATAGTGGGTCGGCTTACTCCCAAGTGTTGTTGAATCTCCGTGGGTCCCTCGCCTGCGGCGTAGCTCAGCAGAATAGCCGCACGCTCGGTTTCCCGCTTGGGCGCCTTGCGCGAGTCCCTCAAGCGCTCCAGCTTCTCGCGTTCGTCCGCCGAAATCACCAGGGCCGCACGTCCCGTTTTTCTTGCCATTGCCGTCCTCCCAGACCGTTGATGAGCCTGGGCAGACATAATGGCATAATAATGCTTAGAAGTAAATGTTTTAAAGAATCGTTATACTAGGTCCACGAGGCGCTGGTCGGCTCGTGGCCGTCTCAACACCGGACACGGGCCGACGGACATCAAGCGTTCGAACGAGTCAAGGAGAACAACACATGAGAGGACCCAACGACGATCGCAAGGGCGTGGCCGGCCGCAAGTCCTCGCAGGCGGCTCGGGAGCGGTTCCCGGTAGGTAAAGCGCTCGCCCGGATCGGGTACTTCGAGGTCCAGCGTGGCCTGCCGCGAACCCACGCCGAGTCGGGTCTGGTCATCTCGGCCGAGGCCACGATCGCACGCATCGCGAAGCGGGCACCGGCGGCTCGGCGGTCGGCCCAAGTGGGCCCCTACGGGAAGGCGCACGCGGTCAAGGCGCGCATGGAGCCGGCTTTTGCCGCCAAGGCGGGACTTCCCGTGTGGCGGGCTTTGGGTCCGACCGAAGTGCCCAAGGGCCAGACCTACGGGACCGGTGGCAACAATCGGCCGCCAGTGTCAGGACGCGCCTCGGGCATCGTGATCTCGCCCACCGACCCGCGCCACTTAGTGCTGTGCTCGGCTGGCGGGGGGCTCTGGGGGACGACGGACCTCGGTAGTTCGTGGCAGCCGCTCACGGATCAGCAGCCGACGCTGTCCATGGGCGCCATCGCCGCGGCACCGAGCTCGCCGAACATCGTGTATGCCGCGACGGGCGAGGGCGACACGTTCAGTCAGTTGGGCGTGGGCCTGCTGCGGTCGTCGGACGGAGGGCAGACTTGGATGCACGTCCCGTCGGCCGATCTCTCGGGCACAGGGGTGTACGACATCGCAATTGATCCCGCGAATCCGCTCCACGTCTGGGTGGGCACGACGTCGAAACTGCTGGAGAGCCTGAACGGCGGGGCCACCTGGCGCCTGGTGCAGCCGGTACTCACGTGGGACGTCTCGATCAACCCCGCCAACCCCCAGGAGATTTTCGCCGGCACGCCGTCCGGCCTCATCCGCTCCACCAACGGCGGCAACACGTGGGGATTGGTGTCGCTCCCGGGCGCTCCCGCCGGCACTCGGTTCGCGCGCATGGAGCTGTGCCACGCGCCGTCGAGCCCTGCCGTGGTCTACGTCGCGGCGGCGGCAGGCTCCCGCGCTTTGCTATGGCGCCGCGCGACTGCAGGAGGCGCGTTCGCCTCCGAGACGCCGCCGTCGATGAAGGCGAGGTCGGATCTGACCCAGGCGTGGTACGACTGGTGTTTCGCAGTCTCGCCGGCCGATCCCAACCTCGTGTTCTGGGGCGCGGTGGAGCTTTACCGCGGGACGCGCACCGGCGGCGCGTGGACGTGGCAGAACGTCTCCTCACGCAGTGCCGGTGATTCGATTCATCCCGATCAGCATCACATCCAGTTCGATCCGGCCGACCCCAACGTGGTCTACGTCTGCAACGATGGTGGGATCTTCCGGTCGCCCAATCGCGGCTCGAACTGGACAGCGCTCAATCGTGGCCTCGGCATCACCGAGTTCGAGTTCTTGGCCCAGATGGACGGCCACGACGAGTGGATCATCGGCGGGACGCAGGACAACGGCACGCTGGCCAACGGCACCGTGGGCACCTGGAATCAGATCGCGCTCGGCGACGGCGGGGACTGCGGCGCCGACGAGGCACGGAACTACTGCTTCCACTCCTACTACGAGATGGGCATCGAGAGGGGCAGGGCCACCGGTACGGGCGCCTTCCGCTGGGTGGATGTGTCGCCTCCTTATCCGGACGGCTACCAGAGCCTGTTCTATCCGCCGATGGACGTGAGCGGGACGCGCATTGTCCAGGCCGGCGTGACGCTCTTCGTGTCCGATGACAGCGGCGACACCTGGGAAGAGGTGGATTTCGGAGGCGGCGGCAAGAACGCGTCGGCGCTCACCCTGGTCGCTCCGGATCTCGTGTTCGTCGGCACCGAGGACGGGCAACTTATTCGCGTCCAGCGAGCCGGCGGGAGATGGTCCGGCGCGCAGGTCACACGCCTGAACAGCCCGAGGAGCGGCTACATCAGCGACATCGTCGTGCTCGGCGCCTCGAGCACGACCGTGTGGCTCAGCTACTCGGAGTTCGGAAGCGGCCACGTGTTCCGCTCGAAGAACCGAGGCGCCACGTGGTCGAACCGGAGCGGCAACATGCCCGACATTCCGGTGAACGCGATCGTGGTCGATCCGCAAAGCACGTCACGCGTGTTCGCGGCCTCCGATCACGGCGTGTACCAGACGAAGAACTCCGGAAGGAAGTGGACCGATTTCAGCAACGGCCTGCCCAACATGATCGTGGGCGACCTCATCCTTCACGAGCGGCGACGTTTGCTGCGAGCGGGCACACGGAACCGCGGCGTATGGGAGGTGCAGGTCTAACTGATCGAATGGCGGCACTGCGGCGGGTTCACCCGGTTCCCGACATCGCCTGAAGCGGCCCACAAGGACAGCGGCTGGTCTTCCCGCGCGCCTGCGCTTGCCTGAACGGGGTCATGGGGTGCAGTATTTGTCATCATGTCGACTGGTCTAGGCGCGATGCGCCACATGAACGCGATCGCGACGCCGAAATCCGCGCCTGATGCGGGTCTCGGAGCCTTCACGAAGGAGTTCCGGTCACGCACAAGATCGCGCAGGGTGGGTAAACCGGATGGATTTTCCTGTCCCTTATAACAGAACCGGGGGCCTTCCATGGCATGCATCTCTCGGGCTCATCGTATGCCAGCGCGGGGATTTTGGCTTTGCATACTTGCGCGGACACGATCATGACCGCAAGTCAGGCGAGCGCGAAGGCGCTCTGCCGCCAGAACTTGCTGCGCGGCCTGCGCACCATCCGATAAATCGAGCCTGCCCCTTTGATTCCTCGAATGTCCGAAAATGCAGGGGGCCGATGCTGGTGGTCGCATTGATCGAGGATCAGCAAGTGATCCGGCGCATCTTGGAGCACGTGGGGCTCTGGGTGAGCGAGCCGCCCGCGCGTGCTCTGCCGCTTGGCCCCGAGGCGTGGCCCGCCTACGCGAACCTGCCACTAACCTATGGAAGGGGGGCGAGAAGCATTCGAGAATAGGCGAAGAAAATATCACGAGACGATTAGCGCGTAGGCAAGCTCTCGAAATCACCTAATGAACAGGGTGCACAGCGCGAGCGATATAGCATCAAGGCGTCTCGGCGACGGGCACTTCCCTCGCCGGATACTCGGGGCGGATATCGAAGTGCAGCCGGCGATGGGCGATGCGCAGCGCCGTTTCCGCCTCCGCAGGACGCGCCGCGCGGGCGAAGATGAACCCCAGATAGCTCGCCCCGTCGGGAGGCGGCACAATGATTTGGCCGGGCTCCGCCGTAATCGTCACGCCGGTGACGCCAGGTACCGACTGCGCGAGTATAATCAATCGAATGGCGGCCACCGCATACCAAGACATCAAGAACTCCTTGCGCCAGCTATATGTGGAGGACAGCCGGCCATGGCTGGTTGGGTTTAGCGGTGGCAAGGACAGCACGATGCTGGCCTCGCTCGTGTTTGATGCCGTTCTCTCACTGCCTCCTGCTGAGCGCACAAAGCCAATCTCCTTCTTGTGCACCGACACGCGCGTGGAAATTCCGGCGATCGTGGAGACAGTGGAGGGCACATTGCGGCAAATGCAGCGGTGCTCGCAGCAAAATGACCTCAATATTGACCTTAATCTCCTGAAACCACCGTCCGAGCAGTCCTTCTGGGTCAACATCATCGGGCGCGGCTAACCGCCAAAGAAATCCGGCACATCAACTCTCAACTCCCGACAAGGTCCTCTGCCAAACTTCGTGCGCCCGGTGTACCGGATGCCGATATCCGGCAATATGCCGAGGTGTATCGTTACTTCCCGACGTTCAGTGAAATACTCTTCGCGTAACCGTCGATATCAACCAACCGCTCCTCTTAGCGTTTCAGTGAGCCTCCTCGCATAATCGCAAACAGTCGCGACCTCCACGCCCGTCGTTTCCAGTCCAAGGGAAAAACGAATCATCGAGCGATGCTGATCCTCAGATTTCATCGCTTTGATGACATGCGAGAGTTCGTCCGAATCTGCGAGGCAGGCTGAGCCGGACGAGGCGCAGATGCCTTCCTTGTCGAGCAGGATGAGCAGCGCTTCGGATTCAATCCCGTGGAAGGCGATATTACTTGTGTTGGCCAGCCGCTGCGTTTTGTGGCCATTCAACTCCGTATTGGCGATCGAACTGAGGATGCCTTCCTCCAGCCTGTCACGCAATGGACGGACTTTCTTTTCGTAGTCGGGTACGCTCCGACGAGTCAGTTCGGCGGCTTTTCCGATGCCGACAATTAGCGGGACGCTCTCCGTGCCACCGCGCAGATTGCGCTCTTGGTGTCCCCCGTGAATTAGCGGAGAGAACGGAGTTTTGTGGCGGACGTATAGTGCGCCAATTCCTTTCGGTGCATAAAACTTGTGGCCTGTCAGCGATAGATAATCAACGGGAAGTTTTCGGACATCCATCTCGATTTTACCCGCCACCTGCACGGCGTCACAGTGATACAGCACTCCGCGTGACCGGCAAATCTCAGCAATTTCCTTCACGGGAAACAATACACCCGTCTCATTGTTCGCCCACATCACCGAGACGACGGAAGTTTCATCCGCGATCGTATTTTCTAGGTCGGCCAGTTTCAGCAAGCCGTCACGGTCAACGGGCAGGTAAGTGACGCGATAGCCCTCCTTTTCCAGCGCCATGCAATAGTTCAGCACCGAGGAATGTTCGACCGCCGACGTGATGATGTGCCGCTTGTTTGGATTCGCCTTGAGCGCGGCGTGAATCGCGGCGTTGTTGCTCTCCGTTGCGCACGACGTGAAGACCACCTCGCGCAGCTGCGCCCCGATCAACTCCGCCACCTGTTCCCGCGCCGTCTCTACAACCGACTTTATTTTCGCACCGAACTTGTACGCGCTCGACGGATTGCCCCATTCCGTCGTGAGATACGGCATCATCGCCTCCAATACCTCCGGCAGTACTGGCGTCGTCGCGTTGTGGTCAAGGTAAATCATGGAGCTATTCTGTCGCCAAAGCGATAGGAAAATCAATCCCGCTCGTTGCTCGCAACGCACATCGTCGCCGGTTTGCTGCGGCGCTTTTAGAGCAAGTTCGGGAGTCTGTCAGTGTCCGGTGCCGGCACCATCGCGGCATCGGCGGCCTTGCCGGTCACCTCGGCGCAGAGGCGACGAGCATCATGGCAAATCATGACTTCGCCGCGCGAAGCGGGTCAAGCGCGTGTGCGCCGGTGCGCTCACCCGCATGGCCGGACTAAGGTCCAAGCGTCGCCCGTCCGCGTCTTCGGCCCCCTGGCATCCCGGACTGCTCAGACTTGGGCGCGCAGCGCGGTGAAAAATGACTTTACCTTGTGCGGGCTCTTCACCCCCTTACTCTTTTCAACTCCACTCATCACGTCAACGGCACATGGGCTCACGGTCTCTATGGCCCTACGCACATTCTTAGTACTCCGGTTCATAAATTCGGCAACGTATGATCTCAGGCCGCGAGACGCAAGGGAGCAGGCTCGGCGACGAATTTTTTGGTCAGCCTTGCGAGGTCAGTTCGCGTGAATCGCCAATCGAAGGGCGTAGCCATGCTCTCGTAGTAATCCTGGAAGCGCAGCAGTCGATCCTCGACCTCATTGAGGCAGGAGAAATCATTGGGCGTGAGCACTTTGCGCTGGACGATGGAGAAATAGATCTCGATCTGGTTAAGCCAACTGGCGTGAATCGGGCCGTGAACGGGAACCAAGTTGGGATAGGCCTCGGTCAGGCGTCGCACGCAGGGCTGTCCACGATGCGAGGAACCGTTATCCATGATCCAGAACACGCGTCGTGCGTCGCGGTAAGGCGATTGAGTCATGACCTGGGTGACGAGGCGGGCGAACGGATCGATGCCGGTGGTTTGCTCGCAACGGCCAAAGACCTTGGCACGATGCACGTCGAGCGCTGCCAAGTAGGCCCACGCCCCGGCGCGCGCGTACTCGTGTTCGACGCGGGCGGCACACTGCGGGCGCGGTGGCAAGGTGGGATGTTTGCGCACGCGGGCTTGAATGCTGGTTTTCTCGTCGGTGGAGAGCACAAATTCGTCGCTGCGCAGGCGTTTGCCCTCCCACTGCTTGGAGTACAGATCGAGGATGCGCCCGGCTTTGCGCGCGAAATCTGGATCGCGCGGGAAAATCCAGGTGCGGTGCTGCCAGGGCCGAATGGCGTCCTCGTGCAACCAGCGCCACACCGTCGTATCGCTGATGCGCGCAACGATGCCGCACTGCTGCGCCTCGCGCACGATGTCGGCACAACTCAAGCGCGACAGAGGCAGCCCGCGCGTGGCGGGCAGTTCACAGGCGAGGGCCTTGATCTGAACCACCAGCTCTGGGGGGGAAGACCCGAGGTCGGCCCGGGCGGGGGCGTTCTTCCAGACCCGATAGTCGTTCATGGAAGAATCGCTTGCGCCACAAGCTCACCACATCGCGACCGACTGAGAGCGCGGTGGCGATCTCGTCGTTCGGACCGCCATCGGCGGCAAGGAGAATTATCTTGGCGCGCAGCACCTCGAAATATGGCAACGTATACTTGCGCGCACGGCTTTCTAAGATCTCGCGTTCCTTCCGCGATAGACGGATCATGAAGGGGCTGTGTCTTGGCATTCCTGGTGATCCTCCTTCGAAGCGAGGATAGCCAAGAAGGCTGGGAATAGCAATATTTATACGTCGCCATATTTATGAAAAGTGGTACTTAGCGGTAAGTCCGCCAGCGAGGATCACGCAACTGGATCCAATCCGCCGGACGACTGACGCGCTAATGTTCCAATCGTGCGCCAGCCCAGTACCACCGGTCTGTTGACTCGACCTCGATTTTCTTGAATCGAGGTTTATCGCGTCGACAATTCCGCTGTCTAGGTACCGGCTCGCAAGAGCGCTTATTTCAGACTCCGCACAGTCCGGATATCGAAGTGCAGTTCGCGATGGGCGATGCGCAGTGCATTTTCCGCATCCGCAGGGCTCGCCGCCCGGGCGAAGATGAAGCCCAGGTAGCTCGCCCCGTCGGGAGGCGGCGCAATAATTTGGCCGGGCTCCGCCGTAAATCGTCACCCCGGTGACACCGGGCACCGACTGCGCGACGGCGAGGCCCTCGATTCCATGGTAAATGCTGCGCCGCGGAATAGGGATCATCATGACTCCCGCAGCGCCGCCCTCGCCTGCTATGGGGAGCGGTTCTGCCACCACCTGGCGCAAAATCAGCTCCTCCAGGCTCATGCCCAGGAAATGGGCGAGCACCCGCCCGCATAAGCCCCCGATGGAGCGGGCCGCGACCTCCAGAATCCAGATACCCTGGTCATTGACCCGCACTTCACCGTGGACCGGCCCGGCCGCGAGCCCGGCCAAGCGGCAGACCCGCGCCGCCTCCTGCTGGATGCGGTCCTGGAGCGCCCCCGGCAGCCGGGAGGGCGTGACGTAAATCGTTTCCTCGAAGTAGGGTCCGTCCAGGGGATCAGGCTTGTCGAACAGGGCAAGCGTGGTGAGTTCCCCTGGTTCCAGAGCGCCTTCCAGGGCGTACTCGCGTCCCGGAATGAAATCCTCGATGACGAGGCCCAGCTCCTGGGCGTCCCGGTCGGCCCGGGACTGGATGGCCCGCACCCAGCTCACGGCCCGCACCAGCGCTTCGGAATCATCGGCACGGATCACGCCGCGGCTCCCCGACAATCGCCGGGCCTTCACCACCACGGGAAACTTCAGCTCGGGAATCAGCGTCCGGGGGTCTTCGCCGGTCGGCAGGTGATGGAATGCGGGACACAGGAATTTCCGTTCCCGGAGCAGCCGGCGAAACGTCAGCTTGTCACGCACCCGGCGCACCGCGTGGGCGGGATTTCCCGGCAGGCCAAGACGCTCGGAAAGCAGCGCCGCAAGCTCGACGCCCGACTCGTCCACCGCCAGCACGGCATCCAGGTTGCCGTCGATCTCCCGCAGCACGGTGTCCGCCGCCTGCTCCGGCCGGTCGAAATGGAGCGCCATGATGGGAGCGAGGCCCCAGGCTGGGGCCAGTTGGTGGCAGTAGTTGGCCGCAGCCACGATCTCCACGTCCAGCTTTTTTGCGGCCGCAAGAAAATCGTCGTTGCGATAGCCGGTGGTGGGCAGGAGCAGCAGGACGCGCTTCATGATTCCGCCAGTTCAGAAAGACTGGAGCTGCTGGTCGGTGGGCTCGGCGCAGCAGTACCAGGGCTCCGAAAGATTCGGGATCGGAGATCCCAAGTTCGCCGCGAGGTTTGGCGCGGGGCGCCCTGCCGCCTCGTGAGCGATGCGCCAGCATGATAGCGCGTTAGTCTTGCGCGCGTTGCCCCCTGAATGGCGGGCGGTAAGCGGTGGGCTGCGCCCACGCTGGTATTTCCCCGTTTTGACGGACCCGGGAAGCGCGGGTAATATCACCGTATTACCTCGTGGAAAAGCCATGACTCTGACGGTAAAAATAGACGAACGAACCGAACGTGCACTCGAGGAGCGCTGCCGCCACGAGGGCCAGACGAAGAGCGCAGTGATTCGCCGCTTGGTCGAGGGGTACATCACCGAACGGCCGCGCCGAGCCCCCGCTGAGGTGTACGACGAGGTGACCGGAGGCCGTGCGCCGTCGAGCGACCGGACGGCTGCGAGCCGCGACCACAGCCGCGCCATCAAGGCAAAGCTGCGTGTCAAGCACGGCGATTGTTGATACCGGTTCCGCGGCAACCGGCGGTTCAATAATGTGTTCGCCGCGGGTGCGCGGCGTTCACGCAACCCGCCCTGATCATTTTCAGCGCCTTCAGAAGGACTGGAGCTGCTGGTCGGTGGGCTCGGCGCAGCAGTACCAAGGCTCCGAAAGACGCGGGATGGGCGAGCCGAGGTTCAGGTGGTCGAGCGGCGGGGCGCACTTGCCGAGCGCCTCGTGGGCCATCGCCCAGATTCTCGCGAATACCTCGCGGCGCAAAAGCCCTGCTTGCTCGGCGCTC
>Ga0326597_10014713_pt1 | contig 10249 bp, 10 predicted proteins | sample RVTome_12_FD_203789 | JGI IMG/M metagenome (GOLD analysis project Ga0326597, IMG submission 203789) | Soil microbial communities from uranium-contaminated site in the Upper Colorado River Basin, Wyoming, United States - RVT100D185 | ecosystem: Environmental > Terrestrial > Soil > Contaminated >...
CATCTTCGGGCCGGCCTTGGCGGCATCGGCCGACCAGCCTGCGGTCTCGCGGACGTTGACGAAGGACAATGCGGCGGCGCTGTCCCCGGCGAGTTCGGAGAACAGCGGCGCCTCCTGGGTGCAGCCCACGGTGACCGCCTCGCCGAATTCGATCATGGCGCGGAAGCGCTCAAGCTCGGCGCGGCAGAGCTGGTGCGCGGTCTTGATATCCGCGTTGCGGCAGCCGCGCCCGATGGCGCCGGTGTCCAGCGGCATGGTGTCGTCGCATGAACACACCGCGATGGTGCGCTTTTCCGCCATACTGTCCCCGGCTTGAATAGTTCACGCGTCTTGGCAGCGAGGTTTTTGTCAAGCTGCGCTCAGGCAATGCCGCTTGCTCTTTCACCCTCCCCTGGAGGGGGAGGGTCGGCGAGCGAAGCGAGCCGGGGTGGAGTGAACTTGGTAGCGCAGACACGCACCCCACCCCGACGCCTTCGCTCACTTCGTTCGCTTGGCGTCGACCCTCCCCCTCCAGGGGAGGGTGGAACCGAGCGCGCGGCACGCAGAGCCAACTTCCCGAAATGCGTTCCAGGTTATAATCGCCCCAAAGTGAAAGTGCGAATCCGGACCCCGATGCCGACCGAAACGCGCCTGAACGCGCCGTTTGCCACCGCGCTCAACCTGCCGCCGGCGTATCGGCTGGTGACGCTGCGCGAGGTGGGCGACGCCTTTGCCCACGCCCGGGCGCACGCCGCGGAACTGGGCGCCGGCACGCTGGTCCATGTCGGCCGCTTCGACCTTGCCGAGTTCGCGGTGGTGCTGGAGCCGGAGGAGCCGCTGCGCACCGCGCGGCGCGCGTTCTATGCCGGCATGGCGGCGCTCGAGGATGCGCTGGCCGCGCAGGCGCCGCCGGAGAAGCCTTTAACCTGCGCCTGGCCGGACGCGCTCTACGTCGATCTCGGCCTGGTCGGCGGCGCGCAATTGGCGTGGCCCGACGGACCGGAGGACCAGGTGCCGGACTGGCTGGTGTTCGGCGCCATGATCCGCACCGTGTCGATGAGCGACGACGAGCCGGGGCTGCGGCCGCTGTCGGCGGCGCTGGAGGACGAAGGCTTCGAGGATTTCAGCACAAGCTTTCTGGTCGAGAGCTTCGCGCGCCATCTGATGGTGCATGTCGATGCCTGGCAGGAATACGGCTTCCCGGCGATCGCCAAGCGCTACCTGCCGCGCCTGGAGCCCGAGCAGGGCGTGCGCCGCGACATCGACGACAACGGCGATCTCTTGGTGCGGCGCACGGGCAAGACCAAGGTCGAGCGCCGGTCGCTGATCCAGGCGCTGGCCGCGCCGCGATGGCTCGATCCGGCGACCCGGGGGCCGAGGTGAAGCTCCTGCGCACCATCCGGCTCGATCCGTCCGACACCTTCGTGTTCGAGACCGCGGCCGAGCCCGGCGAATGGGCGGTGACCGGCGGCTTCGTTTTCGCCGACGACGATCCGTCGAAGCTCGAAGGCAAGGCGCGCGCGGCGTTCCGCTCGGGCTTTCTCGGCGTATCGTCGTTCGGCTGGTCGACGCTGGTGCAGGTGGTCGAGGCCAGCGACGACGACCGCAGGGCCGCGATCGAGATGCTGGCGCGGCGCCTTGTGAGCGCGTTCGGCGCGCCGAGCCTCGACGCAGCCAAGGCCGCGGCCGAGGAGGAGTTCGCCTTCGCCGCCTCGCTGTGCGACCACCCGCACGACACCCTGATCGCGCTGCAACGCCGCCAGGAGGACGGCGAGATCCGCGAGGCGTTCCGCACGCTGCGTCCGAAGGACGGGCCGAAGCCGCTGCGGGCCTTTGCTTTCCTCGAAGTCGAGGACGACGAGGAGCCGGCCGAGCAGGTCAACCTGGCCGCGCTGGTCGACAAGGAGCGCCGTGGCGGGTAACGTCATCGTGACCGATGTTGCAACGCAACATCGCGGTCCGTCAGACGCCCAATGACCGCCGGATTGGCGAGCGAAGCTCAAGACCACCAACTATTGACCCGTCGTTTCGCCGGCCGGTAGTTTCGAAACGAATTGGCACTGTGCCACGCAGCCGATTGAAGCCAGAGAGCCGCATGCGCGATTTTGGTCTCGACGAAGCGGTCCGCGCCGTGGGCGGCGTCAGCGAGCTGGCCCGCAAGATCGGCATCTCGCAGCCGTCGGTGTCGAACTGGACCCGCGTGCCCGCCGAGCGCGTGCTGATCGTCGAGGCGGCGACCGGCGTCGACCGCAAGATCCTGCGGCCCGATCTTTACGGCGAATCCGCCGAAGGCCCGGACCGGACCGACGACATCGCCGAGGCGCGCGCCCAGGAATATGCCCTGCTCGCCACCCTGCTGGCGCGGGCGCCGGACGCAGCCCTTCGCGAGAAGCTCACGGGGCTTCGCGGCGACGCCACCCCGCTAGGCCTCGCCCATGCCGCGCTGGCGCAGGCGGCAAGCGAGACCACGGTGGAGAATCTCGAGCGCGAGTATTTCGACCTGTTCATCGGGCTCGGCCGCGGCGAGCTTTTGCCCTACGCTTCCTACTACCTGACCGGCTTCCTCAACGAACGGCCGCTGGCGCGGCTGCGCGCCGACCTCACCCCGCTCGGCATCGTGCGCGTCGAAGGCAACTGCGAGCCCGAGGATCACGCCGCGATGCTGTGCGAGATCATGTCGGGGCTGGTGAGCGGACAATTGCCGGCTCCGCCGGGCTCCGACCAGCAGATTTTCGACAAGCATCTGGCACCCTGGATCGGCCGCTTCTTCGCCGACCTGGAGCAGGCGCAGACCGCGAACCTGTACCGCCGGGTGGGCACGATCGGCCGGCTGTTCATGGAAATCGAATCCGAGGCGTTTGCATTGCAGGAGTAGTGCTGCGCCAACTGATGCGTCACCCGGAAACCAAGGAGGAAAGGCGATGAAACAGGACGACAAGACCAGGATCGGCCGTCGCGAGGTGCTGCGCGCCATCGGCCTCGGCGCGGGCGTGGCCGCGGCTGCGACCGCCGCCGCGCCGCTGGCGACGCCTGCCGTCGCCGCCGAGTCCGACAGCGAGAAGAAGAAAGCCCGGTACAATGCCAATTCCCAGGACGTGAAGAACTTCTACCGGGTCAACCGCTACTGAGCGAAGGCGCAGGTCCCGCCGCCGGCGCCGGGACCGCCGGCGATGGGAACGCCTGGAAGGCACAGCATATATGCCGGCCGACAACGTCATGACGGTGAGCGTGGTGGTCGAACGCCGCGCGACCGGCAATCCGTGGCAGGACCAGGCGTGGCGGCCGGTCGGCGTGCTGCCGCATGATTCCGAGGAGCGCGGCAAGCTCCTGGCCGAGGGCGATGGCTGGGCGCTTTTCCAGGGCGGCACGCTCCCGCTGGAACTGTTCCGCGGCGAGACCGAAGGCTATCTCATCAATCTGTCGCAGGAGGTGCCGCGGGTGTTCGTGGTGCTGCGGCGGAACGAGGAGGCCGACGACCTGGAGTTCGAGCCATTCCTCGCCACCGTCTGCCCTTACGAGGCGATGGGCTACAGCGGCGGCAACGACGACGTGGTCGAGGGCGTGCCGATGCCGCCGGAGATCGCCGACTGGGTCCGCGCCTTCGTCGCGCAGCATCACGTCGATACGCCGTTTCTCAAGCGCAAGAACAAGCGTCACCGGGACGACTTCGGCGGCAAGCGGCCGCCCGACGACGGCGAACGGGGCGTCCCATGAGCGACGAACGCAACGTCCTGGCCCGCTGGTCGCAGCGCAAGCTTGCCGCCCGGCGCGGCGAGGCGGCGCCGGAGCCGGAGCCAGCCGATGCCGCAGTCGATCCGGCCGGCGGCACGACGCTCGCCGCATCGCAGGCAGATCAACTGCCAGCAACGCCGGCCGTGGACCAGGACCAGGCGGTGGACGAGACCGCCGCGGCCGGCCAGAACGCGCCGGCGCTGCCGTCGCTGGACGACCTCGACGCGCAGTCCGACTACACCGGGTTCCTCGCCAGGGGCGTGCCGGAGGCGCTGACCCGCGCCGCGTTGCGCAAACTGTGGCTGAGCGATCCGGTGCTGGCCAATCTCGACGGTCTCGACCACCACGCCCAGGACTACAACGTCGTCGACCAGTCGTTCACGGCGGTGCAGACCAGCTACCGGCCAGGGCTCGGCTACATCGACGAGATCGAGAAGGAGATCGCCCAGGTCGGGGACGCGGTCGCCAAAGTCGGTGGCGACAAGCCCGCCGAATCGCCAGTGGCCGGCGAGGCCATGGAACCAAAGGCACCGGCCGGCGAACCGGATGCCGCCGGCTCGGGCAAAACGATCGCTAGTGAAAAGGTCGCGGGTGAAAACGTCGCAGGCGAATACGCCGCGCCCGACGAAACGCGGCCGGTGGAGGCCGCCGATGCCGATGACGCCGGCAGGGAACCGGCGAAAGACCGCGAAGCTTAGGCCGGCCGCGGAATCTTGTGCATTGCACCATCGCTTGCTGCGATAGCGAACTGCAATCCTCGGGAAGCCGGGACGAATCCGATTGTTTATCCATAGGGCGACGCTATAATTTTTCATTGTTCTAAATGCAGATCGCGAGTTGCAAGTCACGACCCGGCCGCCGCCGCTCCGAAACGGCCAGGGAGGGAGACACAACTTCCGTGCAGGCCGTCCTTGATGAAGGAATGAGCAGGACCGCGATCGCGGCTTCAGCTTTCGATCGCGCCGCAGGTTTCCGCGTTCCATCCAGCAACCCCCATTCCCCATTCACGCCAGCCGGGCAGCTTTCGCCCGCCGGGTCCGCCTCGTGCGGACGCGGCGCGATTTTCGTAGCCGCCGCCCCGGCCAGGTGAATCACCGGAGGACCGACAATGCGCCAGGACAAGAAGAACGAGACCAAGCAGATCGATCGCCGTCGCCTCCTCAAGGGCGCAGGCCTTGCCGTAGGCGCCGCGGGCGCAGCCTCCACGGCTGCCGCCGCCGGCGCGACCGATGGCGCCGCCGAGAGCAAGCCGCAGAAGGCGGGCTATCGCGAAACCGAAGCCGTGAAGACCTACTACCGCGTCGCCCGTTTCTGATCGCCACCCGTTCACTTCGCCGCTCGGCGCGACGCGCCGGTTCGTGCGGAACCGATACCCAGGAGGCAAAGATGCTCAGGAAGAAATCCAGCGTCACCGCGAGGGCCACCCGTCTGAGCCAGTCGCTGGCGCCGGCTGCCGGCAGGCCACTCGACCGCCGCACGTTTCTGGCGCGCTCGGGGCTGCTCACCGGCGGCGCAGCGCTTGCCAGCGTGATGCCGCTCGGCGCGGTGCGCAAGGCCGAGGCGCAGGGCGCCGCCGCCAGCAAGCTCACCCGCATCAAGTCGGTGTGCACGCACTGCTCGGTCGGCTGCACCGTCATCGCCGAAGTGCAGAACGACGTCTGGCTCGGCCAGGAGCCCGGCTACGACAGCCCGTTCAATCACGGCTCGCACTGCGCCAAGGGCGCCTCGGTGCGCGAGCACGCCCACAACGAGCGCCGCCTGAAATATCCGATGAAGCTCGTCAACGGCCAGTGGACCCGCATCAAGTGGGAGCAGGCGATCAACGAGATCGGCGACAAGCTGGAGGAGATCCGCAAGGCCTCGGGCCCGGACTCGGTGTACTGGCTCGGCTCGGCCAAGTTCAGCAACGAGCAGGCCTACCTGTTCCGCAAGTTCTACGCGTTCTGGGGCTCCAACAACGGCGACCACCAGGCGCGCATCTGCCACTCCACCACGGTCGCGGGCGTCGCGCAGACCTGGGGCTACGGCGCGATGACCAACTCCTACAACGACATGCAACTTTCCAAGGCGATGATCCTGTTCGGCTCGAACCCGGCCGAGGCTCATCCGGTCGCCGTTCAGCACATCCTCAAGGCCAAGGAAGCCAACAAGTCCAAGCTGATCGTCTGTGATCCGCGGTTTACGCGCACCGCGGCGCATGCCGACGAATACGTGCGGTTCCGGCCGGGCACCGACGTCGCCCTAGTCTGGGGCATTCTCTACCACATCTTCAAGAACGGCTGGGAGGACAAGGAGTTCATCAAGCAGCGCGTCTATGGCTTCGAGGAGACCAAGAAGGAGGTCATGAAGTGGACGCCGGAAGAGACCGAGAAGGTCACCGGCGTCCCCGGCAAGCAGCTCGAGCGCGTCGCCAAGATGCTGCACGACAACAAGCCCGGCACCCTGGTCTGGTGCATGGGCGGCACCCAGCACCATAACGGCAACAACAACACCCGCGCCTACTGCGTGCTGCAGCTCGCGCTCGGCAACGTCGGCGTCGCCGGCGGCGGCGCCAACATCTTCCGCGGCCACGACAACGTCCAGGGCGCCACCGACTTCGGCGTGCTCTCGGACAGCCTGCCCGGCTATTACGGCTTGGTCGCCGGCGCCTGGAAGCACTGGGCGCGCGTCTGGGATGTCGATTACGAATATCTTAAGGGCCGCTTTGCCAGCGAGAAGCTGATGCAGTCGGTCGGCATTCCGGTGTCGCGCTGGATCGACGGCGTGCTCGAGAAAAAGGAGAACATCGACCAGCCCAACAACATCCGCGCGATGGTGTACTGGGGCCATGCGGTCAATTCCCAGACCCGCCTGCCCGAGATGAAGAAGGCGATGGAGAAGCTCGACCTGATGGTCGTGATCGACCCGGTGCCGACCTTCGCCGCCGTGATCCCCGACCGCAAGGACGGCATCTACGTTTTGCCGGCGTGCACGCAATACGAGACCTCCGGCTCGGTCACCGCGTCGAACCGCTCGCTGCAATGGCGCGATCGGGTGTTCAAGCCGTGGTTCGAGGCCAAGCCCGACCAGGAGGTCATGTATCTGTTCGCCAAGAAGTTCGGATTCGACAAGGAGATGTTCAAGCACATCAAGGTCAACGGCAACGAGCCGGTGATCGAGGACATCACCCGCGAATTCAACAAAGGCATGTGGACCATCGGCTACACCGGCCAGACGCCGGAGCGGCTGAAGCTGCACATGGCGAACCAGGACAAGTTCGACCCCGTCACGCTCAAGGGCAAAGGGGGCGAGGTCGACGGCGAGTACTACGGCCTGCCGTGGCCGTGCTGGGGCACGGCCGCGATGAAGCACCCCGGCACGCCGAACCTGTACGACACCTCCAAGCCGGTGTCGCAGGGCGGTCTCACCTTCCGCGCGCTGTTCGGCGTCGAGCGCAATGGCGCGAACCTGCTGGCCGAGGGCTCCTATTCCAAGGATTCGGAGATCAAGGACGGCTATCCCGAGTTCACCATGGCGATGCTCAAAAAGCTCGGCTGGGACAAGGATCTCACGCCCGACGAACTGGCCTCGATCGAGAAGGTGGCGGGCGCGACCAGGCCGACGCCGACGCAAGCCGCCGACGGCACCAGCACCGTCGATCCCGCCGCCATGGCCGACTACGACAAGAAGATCGGCGGGATGAACTGGAAGATCGACCTGTCCGGCGGCATCCAGCGCGTCGCGATCAAGCACGAGGCGGCGCCGTTCGGCAACGCCAAGGCCCGCACCGTGGTGTGGAACTTCCCGGATCCGACCCCGCTGCATCGCGAGCCGCTGTACACGCCGCGGCGCGACCTGGTGGCGAAGTACCCCACCTACACCGACCGCAAGGCCTGGCGCCTTCCGACCCTGTATGCGTCGATCCAGAAGATCGACCACTCGCAGAAGTTCCCGACCATCCTCACCTCCGGCCGCCTGGTCGAGTACGAGGGCGGCGGCGACGAGTCGCGCTCCAACAAGTGGCTCGCCGAGCTGCAGCAGGAGATGTTCTGCGAGATCAACCCGGCCGACGCCGGCAAGCTCGGCGTCAAGGAGGGCGGCAAGATCTGGTTGCACAGCCCCGAGGGCGGCAAGGTTCTGGTGGCGGCGCTTGTCACCGAGCGCGTCGCCGCCGGCGTCGCCTTCATGCCGTTCCACTTCGGCGGCTGGTGGCAGGGCAAGGACCTGCGCTCGAAGTATCCGAAGGGCGCCGACCCCATTGTGCTGGGCGAGGCCGCCAACATGTGCGGGACCTACGGCTACGACTCGGTCACGCAGATGCAGGAAACCAAAGTCACGCTTTGCCGGATCGAAGCGGCCTAGCGCGTGAACCCGAAATGTGGAACCCGGTTTTCGGAAAAGATCACGCGCCGGCAACAAAAAGCCGCTTGAAGGAGAATTGACATGGCACGCATGAAATTCCTTTGCGACGCCGACCGTTGCATCGAGTGCAACGCCTGCGTCACGGCATGCAAAAACGAGCACGAAGTGCCCTGGGGCATCAACCGCCGGCGCGTCATCACGCTCAACGACGGCAAGCCGGGCGAACGGTCGATCTCGATGGCCTGCATGCACTGCACCGATGCGCCCTGCGCGGCGGTCTGCCCAACCAACGTGTTCTACACCACGGCCGACGCCGTGGTGCTGCACAACAAGGACCTGTGCATCGGCTGCGGCTACTGCTTCTACGCCTGCCCGTTCGGCGCGCCGCAGTATCCCAAGGTCGGCAACTTCGGCTCGCGCGGCAAGATGGACAAGTGCACCTACTGCGCCGGCGGACCGGAGGCCGACAATTCCGAGGCCGAGTTCAAGAAGTACGGCCGCAACCGGCTGGCCGAGGGCAAGCTGCCGCTGTGCGCGGAGATGTGTTCGACCAAATCGCTGCTCGCCGGCGACGGCGAGATCATCGCGCAGATCTACAAGGAACGTGTCGTCAAGCGCGGCTACGGCTCGGGCGCGTGGGGCTGGAAGACGGCGTACAAGGAAACGATCGCGTCGTGACCGATCGACGGCGGTGCCGCGCGCGAGATCGCGGCACCGCTGCCTTGCGCAACAACGGGGCACAACAAAAAGGAGGGCGTGGCATGGCGGGGTTCCTCGCGCAGACTCGTTTCATCATCGGCGCTCTGGCGCTCGCGTTCGTCGTCGCGGTGGCGACGCCGACGCCGTCGTTCGCGCAACAGGGCACGCCGGGCGCCGGCGTCTCGGAGGAGCAGCTGCTGCGGCAGCTCAACCGCATCTCCGGCCGTTGCACGCTGCCCGACCAGAAGGCCTGCACGCTCGAGCAGCCGGCCGGCCGGGAGTGGCGCGAATTCCACCAGGGCGCGCTGCCGTGGATCGGCGGCATCGCCATCGTCGGCGTGGTCGTGCTGCTGGCGCTGTACTACCTGGTGCACGGCACCATCCGCATCGAGGGCGGCCGCTCCGGCCGCACCATCCAGCGCTTCAACGCGCTCGACCGCTTCGTGCACTGGACGGTGGCGGTGTCCTTCGTCGTGCTCGCCGTCACCGGGCTCAACATCACCTTCGGCAAGCAGCTGCTGCTGCCATGGATGGGGCCGGAATCGTTCAGCATGTGGTCGGAATGGGCGAAATACGCCCATAACTACCTGAGCTTCGCCTTCACCGCCGGCGTGGTGCTGATGGCGCTGCTGTGGATCTGGTTCAATTTCCCCAACGCCGCCGACGTGCGATGGCTGCGCGAGGGCGGCGGCCTGGTCGGCAACAAGCATCCGCCGGCGTGGAAGTTCAACGCCGGCCAGAAGATCATATTCTGGCTGGTGGTGATCGGGACGGTGGCGGTGGCGGTGTCCGGCTATGCGCTGATGCTGCCGTTCTACTACACCGACATCGCCGGCATGCAGATGTCACAGATCGTGCACGCGCTCGCGGGCCTGTTGTTCACCGCGCTGATCATCGCCCACATCTACATCGGCACGCTCGGAATGGAGGGCTCGTTCGAGGCCATGGGCACCGGCCAGGTCGACGTCAACTGGGCGCGGCAGCACCACAAGCTGTGGGTCGAGCAGCAGATGTCCAAGGGCCAGGGCGCGCCGTCGGGCGCGGCGGCAACGCCGGCCGAGTAGCGCCCGGCTCACCGAGGCGGCACTCGTCGTCCCTTGTCCGGGGAGCGGAAAGTGCATCTTGTGCTTCCTGCAGGATTGTTGACCGTCCTGCTGCTCACCACGTCGCAGGCGGTGGCGTGGCACGTCAAATGTGCGAGCCCCTCGGCGCCGGCCTGCGTGCGCTGCCTCACCGCCGCCCATCCTGGGATGGCCGAAGCAGCGATCCGGGCCCGTTGCGAGGGACTCGCCGCGCAAAAGAAACGGAAGAAGAAAAAGTAGCGGCAAGGCAAGGCGCCCAGATGCATCGCGCCGCAGGCGACACCGGCCGAATAGCACCAGGCCACCGCAGCCAGACCCGAGCGCCCGGCGGTCAACCGCCGGGCGTTCTGCTATAACGGCGCCATGCGCATCATCGGACTGGCCGGCTGGAGCGGCTCGGGCAAGACCACGCTGAT
>Ga0326597_10014714_pt1 | contig 10249 bp, 10 predicted proteins | sample RVTome_12_FD_203789 | JGI IMG/M metagenome (GOLD analysis project Ga0326597, IMG submission 203789) | Soil microbial communities from uranium-contaminated site in the Upper Colorado River Basin, Wyoming, United States - RVT100D185 | ecosystem: Environmental > Terrestrial > Soil > Contaminated >...
GGTCCCCCCCCCCCCCCCCCCGCGATGTTGTCCGGACCTGGTCCTAGGATGCGCCCCGACCGAGCCGATGGGAGGGACGATGCCGAACACGGAGCTGGCCGAAGAGCTCTTGCAGCTCGAAGAAGCGGATGCGTGGTTCGAGTACCTGGAGTCGACACGCGGCCAGACCCGGACGCGGTATGCCGAGGTCGAGCCATGGGCGTGGGCACGCCTCTCCCAGCGCCTCCGTGCAGTGCGTGCACGCCGTGCTCGCCTTCGCCCGGCGGCCGCCTGACATCGACACCGGTCGTCCGCTCAGAGGGCGCCGGTCGCCGCTGCTGCTACGGTTGTCGTAGGTCATGTCGACCGATGTCTTGAACCCACGCAGCGCGAGGCCGGAACTGCCGGTGGCTTTCCGGGGCCCGCGCGCGATCGAAAGAGGAGATTTCAACCTTGGCACTACGCTGGTTTCGCTTTGGCAAGCAGCAAGAGGACGAGGCCGCGGCTCGAGAAGCCGTTGTCATAGAGGTAGAACTACCGCCTGAGACTCAGGCACCGGAGCCCACGCAGGCGCAGGATGCGCCGGAGGGCCCGAGGAAGAGGCGCCGCCGAGGAAGTCGCGGAGGGCGCGGCAGAAAGAAGCCCGGAGCCGCACAGGCTGCCGGAGAGACTCCTGAAGAGTCGGACGACACGCCGTCAGGCGACGGGCGCGCCGGGCCGGACCGCAAGGCCGAGAGGCCCACAGAGCGAAAGACCGAGCGCAAGACCGACAAACGGTCTCAGCGAAGCAGCCGCCGGCGGACCCCGACGAAGCGGGCTCCACTGCCCGCCGCGAAGCGGGAGCTGCTCATCTCAGTCGATGTGGGCGAGCAGCGCGTCGCGATCCTCGAAGACGACCGCGTCGCCGAGGTCTACCTGGAGCGACCCGAACGACGATCCATCGCGGGGAACATCTACCTGGGTGTCGTCGACAACGTCCTCCCGGGAATGGAGGCGGCGTTTGTCGAGATCGGGCTCGAGAAGAACGGCTTCCTGTACGTGGACGAGATCGTGGGGCCCGAGCTCGAGGGCCGAAAGGGAGCGCGCAAGATCCAGGATCTGATCAAGCGCGGGCAGACGATCCTCGTACAGGCCGTCAAGGATCCGATGAAGTCGAAGGGCGCCCGTCTGACCACCGAGATCTCTCTACCGGGACGCTTTCTGGTCTACGTCCCGAACGGCGAGGGCTCCGGAGTCTCGCGCCGACTCGAGGACGCCGAGCGCACGCGACTCAAGGAGATCGTGAGGAAGCTCGATCCGAAGGGCGGCGGCATCATCGTTCGAACGGCGGCAGAAGGCGCTTCCGCTGAGGACATCGAGCGGGACCTCGTCTTTCTGCAGCGTCTGTGGAAGACGATCCAGGCGAAGGCCAAGGGCGCCACGGCCCCGACGCTCGTCTACGAGGAAGCGGAGCTTCCGTTGCGCATCGTCCGGGATCTGTTCGCCGGCGACTTCGTCGGCGCGCAGATCGACGACGACCGCACGCACCGGCGCATCGTCAGCTACTTGAAGAAGACCTCGCCGCACATGATCGAGCGAGTCCATCGCTACCGCGAGAAGGCGCCGCTCTTCGAGGCCTCGGGCGTCGACCAGGAGATTCGCTCGACGCTCGAGCGCCGGGTCGACCTCCCCTCCGGGGGCTATCTCGTCTTCGACTATGCAGAGGCATTCACCGTTATTGACGTGAACACTGGACGTTTCGTCGGCTCTCGCGGAAAGAGCGCGCAGGGTCGACTCGAGGACACGATCGTCAAGAACAACCTCGAGGCGGTGAAGGAGGTCGTGCGCCAGCTCCGGCTGCGTGACATCGGCGGGATCATCGTCATCGACTTCATCGACATGGCGAATCCCAAGAACCGCGCCACGGTGGAGGAGGCTCTACGCAGCGAGCTCGAGCGCGACCGAACGAAGACCTATGTCGTCGAGATCTCGCCCCTCGGGCTCGTCGAGATGACGCGCCAGAACGTCACCGACGGGCCACGTGAGATCCTGACGAGCCGCTGCCCGGTGTGCGCGGGCGACGGCTTCGTGGTCTCTGACGCGACGCACGCCCTCGAGATCGAGCGAAGGATGCGAGCCATCGCGAAGGGATCGCGCGTGCAGGCATTCACCATCGCTGTCCATCCGCGGGTTCTGTCGTTGCTCGCCGGGCCGGGCGGAGCTCGGCTCGCGGAGATCGAGGCGACCGCGCGACGGAGGTTCTTCCTCACGTCGGCCACGGACAACGGTCATGTCCATTTCGATCACTTCGAGGTGCTCGGTCAAGGGAAGCTCGACGCGCTGCGGCCTGCCGCACCCGTCAAAGAGGGCGCGTCCGTAGAGCTCAAGCTCGTCGAGGTCGGGCTGCACGACGCAACCGCCGGCGTCGGCAAGGTTGGAGACTACGAAGTCGTGGTCGCAGGAGCGGCCAAGCTGGTCGGCAAGAAGGTCACTGCGCTCGTCGGGCGTGCTCTCGAGGGGACCGCGTTCGCGACACCTTCCGACGACGTCGTCATCCCATCGCCGATCACGTTCGAAGCGGAAGCCGAGCGCCCCATGCGCGCGCCCAGCCGCAAGAGAGTCACCGACGAGCCTGAGGCCGACTCCACTCCCGACGCCGAAGCCGGGCTCGATGTCGATGTCGATCTCGAGGTCGAGTCAGAGCTCGAAGTCGCAGCCGTGGTCGAAGTCCCCAGCGACGACGCGGTCGAGGCCGTGGTCGAGGAGACGCCGTCGGTCGACGACCACGTGCCGGGTGACGTCGATGCCGACGGGCAACCGAAGAAGAAGCGGACCCGGCGCGGGACGCGCGGCGGCCGGGGACGCAAGAAGACCCCGGCGGCAATGACCGCAGACGAGGCCCCGCAGACCGACGGCGCAGCGCAGCAGCAAGCCGCCAGACCGTCGCCGAAGCCACGATCGAAGCCCAAGCCCAGGCCGCGAATTCACGTGCCACCGTCGGAAGGCGAGTCGGAAAAGGCGCCTTCCGCCGTCGAGGCTGTGGCTCCGGGCGAGCTGAACGCCCCGGCCGAAGGAGCGATCGAAGGCGAAGTCACAGTTGACGGGCAGCCGAAGCGCAAACGTTCTCGGCGTGGATCGCGCGGCGGGCGGAAGCGCCGCAAGCCTTCGGCGAACGGCGATCAGGGTGAGGCCGATACGGCAGGTGAGCCCGAAGCGATCGAACCGGATGCTGCGGACGCGAGCAGCGATGGAGGGCCGGTCGCTGTGACCGATCCAGCGGTCGAGGAAGCGGCGCCGGCGTATGTCCCGATGTCCGAGTGGATCGGGGACTTCGACTCCCGCTCGCAGCGGTCGTAGTCCGCTATCATGCGGCGGCTTCGCGGGCTCGTGTGCCCGCGTACAACAACTGCGCTGGGGTCAGACTTGAGTCTGAGTCCAGCACTGTCTTCACTTCCATGACCTACGCGATTATCAAGGTTGCCGGGAAGCAATACCGCGTCCGCGAGGGCGAGCGGCTGCTTGTCGACCGGCTCGCCCAGGACGAAGGTGCGACGATCACGCCGACTGTACTTCTCGTGGGCGGCGACGGAACCCCGGTGCTCGACCCGGGCGACGTGAAGGTGACCGCCAAGATTCTCGGCGCCGTCAAGGGGCCGAAGATCAGGATCGGCAAGTACAAGAAGCGCACCGGATACCGCAAGCACACCGGTTTTCGCGCGTCGCTGACCCAGATCCAGATCGAGTCCATAGGCGGCAAGCCCGCCCGTGCGGCCGCAAAGCCGAAGGCCGAGCCAAAGCAGGTTGCGAAGCCCGAGGCCGAGCCGGCGAAGGCATCGAAAGAAGATTCTTCTCCGCCCGAGGCGCCCTCGTCCCTTCCGGCGGGCTACCCAGACATGACGGTCGCGACGATCAAGTCGTCTGCAGTCGAATGGGACTTCGGCGCACTCGAGGCGGCACTCGCGTACGAGCAGGAGCACGGCAAGCGGAAGGGCGCGATCGCGGCTCTCGAGTCGGCACGAGCTCAGCAGGAGGGCGAGTCCTAGTGGCACACAAGAAAGGTCTCGGGTCGTCGCGCAACGGCCGCGACTCGGAATCGAAGCGACTCGGCGTCAAGATCTTCGCCGGACAGCCGGTCAAGACCGGGATGATCATCGTCCGCCAGCGGGGGACGAAATTCCGCCCCGGTCAGGGAGCTGGCCTCGGCCGCGACCACACGATCTTCGCGCTCCGCGAGGGCACGGTCGAGTTCCGTACGTCGGGCGACAAGCGCTACATCTCCGTCGCGGCTGCGACGGATTAGTAGTAGATGCTTGATCGGAAATTCACGCGGGCCGGATGACGGCCACGACACAGCGCCGGATCGCCACCCTCGCGCGTCGCACAGGCTTCAAGCCTGCACGACGCGTGAGTGCGGCGCCCAGCTTGGTCGTGACCGGCCCCGGACTGCGCGCCAATTTCCGATCAAGCATCTAGGACGCTCGGCTCCGAGCCGGAGCTATGTTCCACGACCTGGCCAAGATCCACGTCGAAGCCGGTCGAGGCGGTGACGGCGGCCTCAGCTTTCGCCGTGAGAAGTTCGTGCCGAAAGGCGGTCCCGATGGCGGCGACGGTGGGCGCGGCGGCGATGTCGTCGTGATCACGGATGCTGCGCTCCGCGATCTGTCGGCCTACCAGCGAGTGAAGATCCTCCGCGGTGGCCGCGGCGGCAATGGCCGAGGTACCAAGAAGCACGGCGCAGATGGTGAGACGGTCGAGATCTACGTACCCGTCGGGACACAAGTGCTCGACGCCGAGGGAGGCCTCGTTGCCGATCTGACGTCTCCGGGCGCCCGCCTCGTCGTTGGGCGCGGGGGGCAAGGTGGGCGCGGGAACGCACGGTTTGCCACACCGACGCGGCAGACTCCGCGCTTCGCCGAAACGGGGCTGCCGGGAGACGAGATCGACCTCGTCCTCCAGCTCAAGCTCGTCGTGGACGCTGCTCTGGCGGGGTTTCCCAACGCGGGCAAGTCCTCACTGCTGCGGCGCATCTCGAATGCGACGCCGAAGGTCGCGGAATACCCTTTCACGACGATCGAGCCCGTTCTCGGGGTCGTCGACGGGCCGGATGCGAGGCAGCTCACCGTCGCCGATGTGCCAGGCTTGATAGAGGGGGCGGCGGATGGTGCAGGGCTCGGGCACGAGTTTCTCGCGCACCTCGAGCGCGCACGGCTGCTGCTACACGTGTTGGATGTGTCCGAGCCGGATCTGGAAGAGCGGTTCCATGCAATCGACCGCGAGCTTTCGGCGTACGGCGCGGGTCTCGATGAACGCTCTCAAGTCGTCGTCCTGAACAAGGCCGATCTTCTCGCAGAGCCCGCAGAGTTCACCGTGCACGACGATCGGATCGTCCGCGTGATCTCGACCTCGTGCGCGACCGGCCAGGGCATCGACGATCTGAAGCGCGCACTGTTCGAGCTCTGCCCCGTCGAGAGCGTCGAGGCCGTGAAGGAGGAGCTCGTTCCGGAGTTCCTCGAGTACCGCCCTCGCGCGAGGCGTGGGCCACGGTTTCGCATCTTTCGGACAGATCGTGGATATCGCGTCGTCGGCACGCCTCCTTCGCCCGAGGAGCTCGAAGAGGCTCTGCGGCGCATCGGCGTGAAGCGAGGTGCCGAGGTCGAGGTCGGCGAGGAGACCCTCGAGTGGCAGTAGGGCTCCTCGGCGGGATCTTCGATCCTCCGCACGTCGGCCACGTCGAGCTTGCACGCGCCGCACTGAAGCAACTCGAGCTCGAGACGCTTCTCGTTCTCGTCGTCGCGGATCCGGGACACAAGCACGCGACGACTTCCGCGGAGACGCGTCTCGAGCTCACGCGGCTTGCGTTCGAGGATGTGCCGAGCGTGCAAGTCGACCTCGATCGCCACCCGCGAACCGTGGACTCGCTCGAGGAGCGAAAGCTCGGCGACGCCGTCCTCATCCTGGGCGCCGACGAGCTCGCTGACTTCTCGCAGTGGAAGCAGCCGGAGCGCGTGCTCGAGCTCGCGCGACTGGCGGTGGCGATGCGGCCCGGTGTCTCCGACGAGCACGTCCGCGAGGCTCGCGCCAGGCTCGCGGTGCCCGAGCGCATCCTCTCATTCGAAATGCCGGCGATCCCGGTCTCGTCGTCGGAGATTCGCGAGCGTGTGGGCCGAGACGAGAGCATCGACGGGCTCGTGCCGAAGGGCGTAGCCGAGGCGATCGTGCGACTGGGCCTCTATCTAGATGGTTGACCGGCAATTCCTCGTCGCGCGGGTGGTGGCTGAGACGCGGCGCCGGCTGGCGCCGCCCGTCCTCGCCCGTATTCCCGATACGCGCTCGGACGGGCGGCGTCCCCGGCTTGGTCTCAGCCATCCCCGCATCGACGGCAATTACCGGTCAACCATCTAGCGCCGAGTAGACTGGGATGCAAGCCGAAAGGACGAAAGAGACCGCACTGAAGCCACTCGAGCAAGCCCGCCGAACCGCCGCTCTCTGCCAGGAGAAGCTGGCGACTGACGTCACGATTCTCGACATGCGCGGAGTCTGCGACTTCACCGACTTCTTCGTCATCGCGACGGGTCGAAACTCGAGGCAGACGAAGGCGATCTACGACGAGGTCGCCGGAGTGCTCAAGAAGGACCATCGCTTGCTCCCGCGGTCGACAGCCGGGGTGGCGGAGGCGAGTTGGATCGTCGCCGACTACCTCGACGTGGTGCTCCATCTCTTCACGCCGGAGACGCGCGGCTTCTACCGGCTCGAGGATCTGTGGAGCGATGTCCCGTCGGTCGAGCTCGCCACCGGTTAAGCGCGACCCTCGTCGCCGACCGCCCGCGCGGTCCCGGTGTCGTCGGGCGGGGTTTCGAGCGCAACGGATCCACTGAGACTCGGATGCAGAGGCCGGCGAGGTTCGCGAACTCCGAGACCGCCTTCGAGGTCATCCGGTGGCTCGACGTCCGACTGGACTGGCGACACGCTCGAGAAGTAGTCGCGGACGCGCTGGACGGCGCGCGCGGCCCTCCGGCGGCCTTGTCTGCGCTCACGCTTTTTCTTCAAGCGCCTTCCGATGGCGGGAGCGTAGCTCACCTTCGTGGGCGCTAGACTTGAGGCTCTCCTGGGGCCATAGCTCAGCTGGGAGAGCGCGTGACTGGCAGTCACGAGGTCGCCGGTTCGATCCCGGCTGGCTCCATAAACGGGCTCGCCGTGAGCCACGAACCCTGGAGGAGGAGCGATGATCGTAGTCCGCTTCAAGGTGCAGTGCCAGCCTGGGAAGACCGAGCAGGTGATGGCTGCGCTCGAGGATCAAATCGCCCCCAGCCGAGCGGTGGACGGCGTCATCAGCTTCGACATCGCCCGAGATCTCGCCGACCCCGACTCGTTCATTGCCATGGAGGTGTTCGAGGATCGGGCAGCGCTCGAGCGCCAGGAGTCGTTGCCGGAGGTCGAGAAGACGCTTTCCGTCCTCGAGGAGTCTCTCGCCGCCGAGCCCGAGGCAACTATCTTCCATGTCTCCTCCTCTGAGCCCTGGGGAGCCTGAGGGCCGCCAGCTGCTCGAACGAGAAGACGAGCTGCGATCCCGGCCGAGGGTCGACTTACTCGCGGCCCGTTCGTCGTATTGAATGACAGTGGCGGGGCGGTGGGTCGCGCCGACGATACGAGAGGAGAGACATGGCAGGCCAGATGGTTCATCTCGAGATCCCGGCTGGTGACACCGCGAAGGCGCGCGAGTTCTGGGGCTCGCTCTTCGGGTGGGAGTTCCAGGAGTTCCCCGGTTCGCCGACCGAGTACCACATGACCCGGTTCTCCGAGACGACGGGCGGCGCGATCTACGGCGCCGACGGTGACAAGCGCGGGACGCGGGTGTACTTCGACGTCGACGACATCAACGCTGGGGCTGCTCGCGTCGGTGACCTCGGCGGCGAGGGTGGCGACGCGATGCCGGTGCCAGGGATGGGCTGGTTCGCGATCTGCAAGGACGTGGAAGGCAACGAGTTCGGTCTCTGGCAGACCGATCCCGACGCCTCCATGCCCGGCGCGTAGCCATATCTCGAGCGGACGGGGCGCGCGGTGCGCTCCCCGTCCGCCGCCTAGCGACGCGGTGCGATAGAACCTGTCCCAACGACTCCGAAAGGGACCGCATGCCCTTCTACCAGCACCGCGGCGCGCTTCCGCGCAAACGCCACATCGTCTTCCGAGAGAATGGGAGGCTGCTGACCGAAGAAGTGATGGGCCTCGAGGGCTTCACGGGGAACGAGTCCATCCTCTACCACCTCGAGTCACCCTGCCGCGTGAAGGAGCTGGGCGCGTTCACGCCCATCGAGCGCGAGGAGTGGGTGCCCGAGAAGCACGCGCACCTGCTCATGAACACCTACGACATCGCTTCCGAAGGCGACGAGATCTCCGGCCGGCGCACGCTCATGTGGAATGCGGACGTCGAGATCTCCCTCTGCCGGCCGGACGCGCAGATGGACTACTTCTTCCGCAACGGCGAAGGCGACGAGGTCATCTTCGTCCACGAGGGCTCGGGGACGCTCGAGACGATCTTCGGCGACGTGCCGTACAAGGATGGCGACTACGTCGTCATTCCGCGCGGGACGACGTATCGCTTCGTGCCGGAAGGCCCGCAGCGCTACGTGGTCTTCGAGACACCGGGGCTGATCGAGATCCCGCGCCGCTATCGCAACCAGTACGGCCAGATCCTCGAGGGCGCACCGTACTACCACCGCGACATCCATCCTCCGACCGAGCTGAACACACATCGCGACCGCGGCGACCACCTCGTCAAGGTGCGCGTGCGCGGCGGGGTCCAGGAATACGTCCTCGACTACCACCCGTTCGACGTCGTCGGCTGGGACGGTCTGGTATACCCATGGACGTTCTCGATCCACGACTTCGAGCCGATCACGGGCCGGATCCACCAGCCGCCGCCCTCGCACCAGACCTTCCAGGGGCCGAACTTCGTCATCTGCTCGTTCTGCCCGCGCAAGCTCGACTTCGATCCGGACGCGATCCCGATTCCCTATCACCATTCGAACCTGCAGTCGGAGGAGATGATCTATTACGTCTCGGGAAACTTCGGCTCCCGCAAGGGCATCTCGGTCGGATCGGTGACGCTTCATCCATCGGGACTGCCACACGGGCCGCAGCCGGGGCTGGCCGAGAAGTCCCTCGGCGTGGCCGAGACGACCGAGCTCGCCGTCATGTGCGACACGTTCCGCCCGCTCAAGCTCTCGACCCTGGCCCGCGACCTCGACGACGGCAAGTACGCGCTCTCCTGGTACGAGCCTCCGTCGGACGAGCCGAGTCTCGCCGGCGTTACGAGCCACCTGTAGCTACGGGGCGACGGTGATGCGATACGCGGCTACCGCGCGGCCAGCGAGTTCCCCTGCGTACCGGAACACGAAGCGGCCGTCCCGAAGCTCGCCGGTGACTATCCCGACAATCCTCCCGTCGGGGGCAATGGCCGTCGCCTGAAGCGTCCGACCGGAGCTCCAGGAGCGAGGCGGCTCGATGGCAAGGTCCGTGTCGGCGCCGAGAGGCTGCCGCACCGTCACGCTCGCGTCGTCGCGCTCCACGAACACGTAGTGCGTGCCCTCGGAGAGCGCAACGCCGTCGAAAGTGCCCTCGAACGCTCCGGCGAGCACGCGATCGTCCTGCGTGCGAGCGAGGAAGCCGTTCGGGGAGATGCCGAAGCGGCCGGTCGAGTGGCGGGCCCTCGACCAGTTCGCGAGGACGACAAGATCGCCGAACGTGCTCTCGGTTACCTCGCGCGCCACGTTCCGATACCCGCCCAGTCGTACACCCACGTAGTGCGGGCCGAGCACGCGCTGCAGATCTCCCACCAGGTCGAGCCACGGGCTTTGGAGTGAGTCGAGCAGGTCGTTCCAGCTGTACGAGCTGATCAGGCCGAACGCCATGTTCCACGTCAGGACCTGAACGTCAGCGGCCATCGTGCCGTCGTACAGGTCGTGCTGGTAGAGCAGGACCTTGTCGTGAAAAAGCCAGACAGCGAGCGGATAGGGCTCCCAGTTGGCGTCACCGAACATCTGGTCCGGGAGGTCGTGTTCGCGCGCCATCATGAGCATGCTTCCGTGGAAACCCGTGAAGTCGCGGGCCAATCGGTCCCAGCCGTCCTCGACCATGAGGCAGCGCTGGGAGTACGGCGCCATCACGCCGAGCCAGCCGTCGTAGTAGGCGACTGGGCTCGGCGAGGCGGGATTGAAGTCGCGAATCCACGGGCGTGCGCCCAGCTGGTCGAAGAAGAGGCAGTCCGCAGGGACCTCGGTGCGCCACTCCTGCA
>Ga0326597_10014716_pt1 | contig 10248 bp, 12 predicted proteins | sample RVTome_12_FD_203789 | JGI IMG/M metagenome (GOLD analysis project Ga0326597, IMG submission 203789) | Soil microbial communities from uranium-contaminated site in the Upper Colorado River Basin, Wyoming, United States - RVT100D185 | ecosystem: Environmental > Terrestrial > Soil > Contaminated >...
GCGTCGGTAGCACGAGGAGGCCGGGGTCCTTCACGGCTACGAGGCCGACCATCGCGAAGTTCTCCGGCTCTTCTCCGGTCCAATCAGAGCGGGTCTCCCTCACCTCGTCGCGGTAGAGATTGGCCGTTTCGTAGCGGTGGTGGCCATCCGCGATGTACACCACCTCATCGGCGAACGCGCGGCGCAACTCGGCGACGACCGCGGGGTCGTCCATCCGGATAAGGCGATGGTGCTGCCCGTCGGCGGCGTCGAAATCGGCCAGCGGGGTCTGCTGGCCAGCGCGGAAGATGAGGTCGTGGATGCGGCGCGCGCCGTCGCGGTAGAAGAGGAATACGGGACTGGCGTTGATCTTCGCCGCCTTCATCAGTTGGAGGCGGTCAGCCTTGTGCTTCGGGAACGTCTGCTCGTGCGGGAGCACGCTGCCTTCGGACCACGGCACGGCGCGCAGCCGACCGAAGAGGAGCGTGCGTGTGTACGAACCCGGGCCATAGGCGAATGTCTGTTGCAGGAGATAGAACGCGGGGAGGTCGTCGCGCCGGAGCGTGCCGTCAGCTGTCCACTCGGCGAGCGTGCTCGCGGCGTTCTCGTAGCGTCCCGGCGGGTCGTCGACGGCCAGTTCGATGCGCACGGCGTTGTGCGGCGAGCGGTCGTAGAGTTCGTGCTGGAGTTGGGGGGAGATCGTGTCAAAAGGTGGACAGACGATGGACGCGAGATCGAGTGCGCTGTCGTATCGCAGGGCACGGAAGGGGCGAACATCTGCCATCAGATTGAGCATAGCGAAGACGGCCTACCAAAGGGAATGGCCCGCGCGGCACCGGGGCGATATCGTAGGCGTTGTGCAACGATACTGCGTCTTCTGCGAAATAATCGCCCACCGCGAGCCGGCCGAATTCCTCTTCGAGGACGATGAGGTCATCGTGTTCCGCAATCGGCTGAGGTGGGTGCCAATCATGCTGCTGTCCGTCCCGAAGAAGCACATGACGCAGGCAGAGCTCTGGCGGGACCTCGGGCGCGTGGGGGAGATCGCCGTAAGAATGGGCCAGGAGCACTGTCCCGGTGGGTTCCGGTTGTTGTCGAACTTCGGCCACGACGCGATGCAGAGCCAGGAACACGCACACGTGCACGTTATCGGCGGGATGTTCCTCGGGGAGTACGCTTAACCGATGGTGGGTGCAGGCTCCGGCGCCGTGATTCCGGCGTCGGTGAGGGCGCGCCGCTGCGCATCGAACAACTGAGCCAGACCCTGGTCGCAAAGGTCGAGTAACTGGCTCATCTCATCCCGTGTGAAAGGGTGACTCTCGCCGGTGCCCTGGACTTCGACCAGTTCCCCAACTTCTGTGCCCACGACGTTGAAGTCCACGGCAGCGCGGAAGTCCTCGTCGTACGCAAGGTCGAGGAGCGGGATTCCGTCGATAACTCCGCCGCTTGTGGCCGCCACGGCGCAGCGCACAGGGATTGCCGGGTACGCGCCGCTATCGACCAGTTTCTGCATCGCCTGCAGCATCGCCACGTACGCGCCGGTGATCGATGCCGTGCGCGTTCCGCCGTCGGCCTGAAGTACGTCGCAGTCGATCGTGTAAGTGCGCTCACCCAGGAGGTCGAGCCTTGCCACGGACCGGAGCGAGCGCCCGATCAGGCGCTGGATTTCGGCCGTGCGGCCAGAGCCGGCGCTGCGCTCGCGCGGAGTGCGCGTGTGAGTTGAACGCGGGAGCATGCCGTACTCGGCCGTCACCCAGCCGCCACCGGAGCCGAGCGCGAACCGGGGTACGCGGTCCTCAACCGTGACGGCGCAGAGGACGGATGTCCCGCCCATCGTAATCAGGGCCGATCCTTCAGCGTTTGCGAGGTAACCCATCTGGATCGTGACGGGGCGGATCTCATGCGGGCGGCGCCCGTCGCTGCGAATCATCTTCCCGAGTATAGCCTACCGCTACGGCACCAACAGGACTTCGACCTGGCGGACGTGGATCGGTTCGCCGGTTTCCGCGCTTTGCTGGTAGACCCAGAGGCAAGCGCGCGTCTCCTCGGCCACAGTAAATTCCAGCGTGGCGCCGTACGGCGCCAGCGTCTGGCCTTCGGCGGACATCCCGTTGCTGATGCTGATGGCGGCGCCGTCCGCGTCGAGGAGCGCCATGCTGAACGCAGCCTCGAACGCCGATACCTCGCCCTCGACCGCCAGCGGCGAAGTCACGGAATCGCCGTCGGCCGGGCTTGTTACCGTCGTCGTCTCGTCTGTAGCGGGGTCCGGGTTGGCGCCGCACACGGTGTTCGGATCTCCGTCGTCCGGGGCCTCGGTTGCAGTTGCTGTATCGCCGTTGGGGTCTGTGGAGGCGGTGGCCGCCGGAGTCGTGGCGCCGCCCGTATCGTCGCCTCCGGCGTTGTCGTCATCGCCTCCGCACGCGAACGACAGCAGGATGAGCGACGCGAGCAACAAGCCTGGAGATCGCTTAATCATCAGGGTTCCCTTCTTGGTGGCTGCGGCTACTCGGCGGCGTCAGACGGAATCAACACTACCGGGATGCGAACGGCGTCCTCTGGCTCTTCGACGAGCCGCCGGTAGACCCAGAGGCAGGCCGGGGTGTCTTCTTCGATGTAGAACGCGATATCCGCTTCGTAGGGCAGCAGCGTCTGCCCGTCAGGTGTGGCGTCGTCGACGTGGATCTTCACTGGATAGTCGATCACCCTCTCGCCGTCGGCCTTGATCACGGTGACCCAGAACATCTCCTGGAAGATCGCAACTTCGCCGGCGGTGTGGAATGGCGCCTCGACCCGGTCCCCGGGAGACGGCGTGTCGATCTTGATGACGTCCTCGCCCGCGACCTCGTCGGTTTCCGTGCACACGTCCGCAAGCAGCTGCTCGAGTTCGTCGACGTCATCGTCGCCGCTGCCACCGCAGGCGACGCCGAGGACCGCGAGGGCGAGGGCCAGCGTGATCAGGATTCGCATCTGATTCAGGATAATCGGAACTGCCTCGTGAAGCGAGGCCGGGTTAGTCGCTCCTGATCTGGCGGAGGTGTGCCAAATCATGATCGGAGATGTGTTCGATCAGGTCCCTGAGGGGGCGGTGGCCGAACTCTGGGTGCCGGTACTTGCGGGCCATCCCCCCGTCGCCAGCGGCCCGGAGCAGCTCGATATTCGCCTGGCGGTTGGCGGCGTACGTGGCCAGCGACGTCGCCAGGTCCTTATCGGCGTAATGGAACGCCGCCGCCCAGACATCCTGGTCGAACGGCTGTAGCATCGGCTCATCCTCGGCCAGTACTTGCCGGATGCGCCAGCCCAGCACGACCTCGATGTCGGCGAGATGGGCGGCAATTTCGTGCGGCGTCCAGCTTTCCGGCCGGAGGCTGCGTGGCTCCCGAAATGTGTGCGAGATCGTTTTCGGCATCTCCGCCATCGCGCCAAGGGTGTCGGCGGGCATTTCGACGTCCGCGCCGCAGATCGGGCAGTTCCTTGTGATCGTTGCGATGTCCATGGCCCCTCCTAGAAGTCGAGCACGCCGGTGAGAGCCAGTATAACGGCGGTGGTGTTGTAGACGGCATGAATGACCACGCCCGCCGCGTAAAAGCGCACCGTTCGGCGTGGCATCCGTGTGCCGTGGTTCACCCAGTCGACAATGCGGCGGTCGATTCCGAGGCCCACCGTGAAGCTGGCGATCGCATGAAGGGCGACGGGCACGGTGAATCGAAACAGCGGAAACCAGTCCGGGGCGTCGGCCGCGTAAATCCACACGTACACCGCGCTTTCGATCAGTCCGAACACGACGCCAGCGCCTCCGCACAAGACCGCTCGGTGCAGGCGGCTAGTGAGCGCTCGCGGCCACCAGAGCAGCGAAAGGTACAGGCCTATCGGCTTAAACGCCTCTTCGATGACCGGTGCGCCGAGGAAGATCAAGAGGACGAATCCGCCGGTCTGGATCTCGCTCACGAAGGCCCCACCAATTCCCAGGGCGCCCCCGATCAATGAGACCAGGATGACGAGCGTGTGAGTGAACCACGTCGGGCGGCGCAGGCCCGTGCCGCGGAGCGGCGCTGCCGCCGTGCAGTCGAGCACTAGCCGCGCGGCAGGCCGAGGCCGCGACCCGCGATAATATTCCGCTGCACCTCGCTCGTTCCGGCAGCTACCGTTAACGCCGACGTCGAGAGGTAGTACGACTCCAGGCGTCCGGCGAGCGGAGCCCAGCGACCGTCCTCCAGTTGCCCGCGGAGGCCGAGCATCTGAATGCCCGCGTCAGCCAGCCGCTGCTGCAATTCTGATCCATACATTTTCGACATAGAGGCTTCCGCGTTCGGCACTTCGCCCCGCGCCTGCATCGAGGCGACGCGGTACGCGAGCAGCTTTCCCGCCGTGAACTCCACTCCGAGTTCGGCCAGCTTGTGCCGCACGTAGGACCGGTCGTGCTGCACGCTACCTCGGGCAAACGCGACAAGCTCTTCGTAAACCCGGATGCCCGCGACCACGCGGTTGATGCCGGACCGCTCGAAATCGAGTGTGGCAGCGGCGATGTACCACCCACGGTTCTGCTCGCCGACCAGGCATTCACGGGGTACTCTCACGTTGTCGAAGAAGATCTGGTTGAACGTGTGACGCCCCGTGATGTCATATAACGGCGTTACCTCGACGCCGGGCAGGCTCATGTCGAGGAGCAGGTAGCTGATGCCCTTGTGTTTCGGTGCGGCGGAGTCGGTGCGGGCGAGCAGTACGCACCAGCCGGCTTTGTGCGCCAGCGATGTCCAGATCTTCTGGCCGTTAACGACGAAGTGATCGCCGTCCAAATCGGCCCGCGTCTCCAGCCCGGCGAGGTCGGAACCTGCCGCTGGTTCGCTGAAGCCCTGGCACCAGACGGTCTCCGCGCCCGCAATCCCCGGCAGGTGCTGCGCCTTCTGTTCGTCATTGCCGTAAAGGATGATTGTGGGCCCAACCCGGTCTGGCCCGACGCCGAGTTGCGTCGGCGCACGATGGTAGGCCATCTCCTCGTTATAGATCACCTGCTGCATCACGCCCGCCGCCTGGCCCCCGTGCTCTGCCGGCCACCCGAGCGTCAGCCAGCCCTTCTGCGACAGCTTCCGCTGGAAGGTTCGCAGGAAGTCCCAGCGGTCGTCGCCGCCCTCGCCAAGATTTCCGCTGCCCGCCGTGGTCACCCAATCGGGAGGCAATTCGGAGGCGAGGAACGAGCGGACCTCAGTGCGGAAGGCTTCTTCGTGGGGTGCAAAGCGGAAGTCCATTGATGGCGCGAGTATACTACTGCCGTAGCGCGATCACGCTGATCCATCCATTCGCCGAGCGAAATCTGGGGATCAAAGACGAACCGCGACAACGCGATGCCACACCGCCGAACCCGAGGACAAGTAGCCGGCTTTCTGCCCTGGGCAGCAGCCATGATCGCAATCTCTTTGGCGTGTGGCAGCAACGGCGACGACGATGTCCCGGCGCCGCTGACCAACCCCGACACCTATGAGTCACCAACTCCGCCCGGGCCTGTACCGTCGCCCACCGCCTCGCCCTTCGCACCGCCACCGCTCACCGTCGCGGACGCCTTTCCGCCGCGCGATCTGTCTGCGCTGGACCTGGATCCGGCGCGCGTTCGCACCCTCGTCGCCACCGGTGATGTCATCCCGGCGCGTTACACCGACTTCACGATCCGCAACCAGGGGGACGACTTCAACTACACCGTGCGCGCCACCCAGGACATCGTGTCCGCCGGCGACGTCACGGTGATCAACCTCGAGGCGCCGCTGGTAGAGTACTGCCAGCTTCACACAGAGGGCTTCACGTTTTGCGGCCGGCCGGGGTTCATCGGCGCGCTCCACGCAGCGGGTGTTGACGTGGCCACGCTGGAGAACAACCACATCGGTAACTACGGATTGGACGGCATCGACGCGACCAAGGGCTATCTCGACGGAGGTGGCATCAAGTGGGCCGACCGCTACAGCCCGGCGATCGTCGAAGTGCGCGGGATGAAATTCGGTTTCCTGGCGTTCAACGGTGTTATCGAGATCATCGACCGCGACGCCATGGTCGTGGCGATCCAGGAATTGCGGCCCCAGGTCGATGTGCTGTCGGTGTCTTTCCACTGGGGCGCTGAGTACGTTTCCGTACCGGATATCTCGCCCGGCGTCGCGGAGGACAGCCCGGTTGAAATCGCGCACCTCGCGATTGACTCCGGCGCTGACTTCATCATCGGCAACCACCCGCACTGGGTCCAGGCCGTCGAGATCTACAACGGGAAGTGGATTACCTACGCGCACGGCAACTACATCTTCGACCAGATGTGGAGCTACGAAACGCGCGTTGGCGTGATCGGCAAGTACACGTTCTTCGACAAGCAGCTGGTCGGCGTCGAATTCACGCCAACTCTCATCGAGAACTACGCGCAGCCGGTCCCGATGCAGGGCGAGGAACGGCAGGCCGTCCTTGACGGCATGAAGGCCGCGTCGGACCAACTGTCGGCTCGGCTCGCGGGCGGCTAACAGACAAACTCCACGCCCCGAAAGACCCTTCAACGGTGAACACAAGAGCCCCCGATAAGGGCGGTCTCATGCGCCTCTCACGAGCATCTCATCGTCGCGCCGGAAGCTGAGTTGAACCAGCGCCGAGAGGAGCTACCCGTATGCCCGATCTCCAGAGTTGTGACGTCCCTGAGTCCGAGCGCAGTAATCACTCGGTCCCTTACAGCCTGTCCGTTGGCGTTCACCTCGCTTTCACCTGTGTGTTGTCGCACAGCGCCGGGTGTGACGTCTTGTTTTCGGCACACAATTGCGGATTGGGCCGTCGTCCCACCTCCAACACCTCGAGAGAGTCAAGTTGGTTGTTTCGGCTCCAGTCGCTGTCTATCTGCGGAGGCCCCAATTGACGTATAGCCCTACCCTGCAGCAATGGGATTCACCCCAGTTGCTTGGCCATCACCGCTTCCGGGCGATGAACACGACCATCGAGTTTTTCACTCGCGACACCGAGCAGGTTGCGCTCTTTCCCCTGGCCGAGGCCGTGTTTCACGCCGCCGAGGCGCGTCTTAGCCGATTCCTGCCGGACAGCGAGCTGTGCGACCTCAATCGACGGTCCGGACACGAGGTGGAGGTATCGCAAGAGCTCTTCAGCATCGTCGAACGCGCGATCTACTTCTATCAGTTCACCGGCGGAATCTTTAACCCGGCCATCCTCTCGGATCTCGAAATGGCAGGCTACGATCGGTCATTCGAGAAGGTCGCACCGTCTGCCGAGAAGCCCTCAGCGACGGTGCATCGCACGACGAACGCACCCCCCGACATCAGGCTGGATCGGTCGCGTTCATCGCTGACCCTACCGCTGGGGATGCGCCTGGACCTCGGTGGCATCGGCAAGGGTCATACCGTTGATGAAGCGAGTCTCGTCCTGTCTGAAGCTCACAACTTCGTCGTGAACGCCGGAGGCGACATCTTCGCATCCGGGAGCGGCGCCGATGGGGATGGGTGGCTCGTGGCGATCGATGACCCCAGGAATCGAGCGAATACGATCGCCGCAGTGCGGCTCTATGACGAAGCCCTCGCCACGTCGACCACGGCAGTCAGGCGGTGGAAACGCGGAGGCGCTGTACTTCACCACCTGATCGATCCGGAAACTGGCCGTCCCTCGGAAAGCGGAGTTCTATCCGTATCGGTGGTCGCCCGCCAGGCAACGGAGGCTGACGTCTTCGCCAAGACAGCGCTCCTGCTCGGGCACCTGGAAGGCGTTCGTTTCCTCCAAGAACGGTCAGTACCGGGACTGTTTGTCATGGACGACGACACCACATTTGGCACCAAAGACTGGAACGGCTCAATAGAGGATGTGAAGAGGAGGAATTGCTAATGGCAAAACGAGTATCGATGGCCCTGGCGCTGGCAGCGCTGACATTGTTCGCGTTCGCGGGAGCGGTCGGGGCGGGACGTCCCCGGCAGCAAGTGAGCGCACCCGCTGTCGATGGCGCCGCGGTGGCCGCCCAGGCTCCGCCTGCAGAGGTGATTGTTCCCGCACCAGTAGCCGCTGGCCCGGCGCCCGAACCCCAGGTCATAACCGAGTATGTCTGGATGCAAGGCGATGTTTCGCAACCGGCTCCGGCAGATCCAGGAGGGGCCATGCCTCCGGCGCAGGCAGCCGTCCAGACCACGGGTGCCAGAGCGACAACCCCGGCCGGCCCGACGAAGACGCCTTCCGTTCGCGCGCCAGCGAAGACTACCGCTCCGCGTCAAGCGCCGGCGACATCGGCGCCGAGGGTGCAACCGGCAGTGCCGACGACAAGGCCAGCGACCCCAAAGCCGGCGACGCCCCGACCGGCGACGCCGAGGGCGACAACGCCCGTGCGCACGACTGCTCCCACGCCTCGCCGCACGCAGCCGCCCATACCACCGGCTCCTATCGTCACTCCGATCGCCCTGCCGACCGTGGCGCCGCTGTTGCCGACGACGCCACCCATAGTGACGCCCAAGCCGACGATTGCGGCGACGGCTCCGCCGGCGCCGACCGCGGCGCCCACTGCACCACCGCCGCCGCCGACCGCCGTGCCGACGCCGCGACCGACTCCGGTGCCGACGCCGATTCGTTCGGGTGGGTCCTAGCGCCGCTGAGGCGCCTGCCGCCCGAACAAGAACTTCGACAATACCACCACGATAGAACCACAGAAGGGAACTCAAGATGACCAGGAAACCGGCTCTTCAACTCGCCTTTGCGCTGACGGCGCTCGTGACGCTCGGCGTCCTTGCTGTCAGTGTTCAGGCTGGCTTCTTTGGCCTTGGCACTGGAGGGGGCACGTCTCTCGGGGCGGTCGCCGATCCGTTTGTCCCGCAAGCGACCGACGGCTCATTCGTCGCGGAAGCGCCCGCTGACGCACAGGACCCGCTCGTCACGACCGAGTACGTCTACTACGAAGATGGCACCTATGGCCCCGCTCCGGTGGCATCGCAAGATAGTGGCAGCGGCGGTACTGCCGAAGCCCTCGTAGACTCCAATCCCGACGAGCCTGGTATCCAACCGCCGGCCCGCACTCCGGGTCCGCGTAGCAGTGGAGCCACGCCGGTGCCGCAGCGGCCGGCGGCAACTCCTGAGCCGGACGATTCGGACGAGCCTGACGCGCCCGACGATTCGCCGAGCACTCCGTCCCCGCGTCCTCCTGCGCCGCAACCGGCGAGGGCGCCAACTCCAGCGCCACAACCCGACAACCCGCAGCCGGCGGCGCCTCTGCCCCCGGCGGCCGCTCCGGCGCCGACCCCGGACGATGACCCGCCCGCGGACTACAACCCTGCGCCGACACCCGACGATCGCGACGACGACCGCGACGACGACGATGACCGTGACGACGACGACGACCGTGATGACGACGACGACCGTGACGACGATGACCGTGATGAGCGCGACGAGGATGACGACGACCATGACGACCGCGACTAGAATCGGGAGGGCCGAGATGACTGGCAGCAACCGCGCCGCCGGGGGGTTCCTCCGGTGAAATACCTTCCGTCGAAGATAATGATCGTGCTTGGAAGTGTCCTGGCGGTTGTCGGGGTCTGGGCCTCGATGGCCTGGCCGGACTGGACCGCTGCGTCCCAGGCCTACACGGCGGCGGCACCAATCGACCCAGCTCTGGCCGTGGATGTGTCAACGATACCGGTTCCTGCGGTGGAGCCGGTCGCCACAGAACCACCCCCGCCTGCGCCGCAGCCGGCCGTCGTCGTGCGCCGGATCGTGTATGTCCCCATAGCGCCGAGCGGTGATTCCGCAGACACGGGCGCGGTCGCCTCCAGCGGCGGTGGAACACCGCCTGGCGAATCCGCGCCTCCTCCTGCCGCAGTCTCCCAGCCGGCCCCCGCAGCACCCGCTCCGGCGCCTGCCGCGCCTGCACCGGCGCCTGCTGCGCCCGCGCCTCCAGCGGCGCCCGTAGCGCCGGCTCCCGCGCCGACGCCCGTTCACTCGGGGGGTTCGTAGGTGGACAAGGCAAGTCCTCAGAGCCGCGGCGACCAGTTGATAACGGCGGCATCGCTATGCCTGCTCGGGCTGACCGCGGCGGCGGCGGTATGGATGTTCGCGCTTCCCAAAGACAAGCTGGACTTCGGCGCACATATCTACTGGTACCTGGGGAGGTCAGCCGGCCTCATCGCCTACTGGCTGCTGTTCCTCTCCGTCGCCCTCGGGATTGCTGTGAGTTCGAGGGTGTTCGACGGGATGCTCAACCGCGGCTGGGTGTTCGACATCCACAAGTTTCTGTCGATTTTCGTGCTCCTCGCCATGCTCTTCCACGTGCTG
>Ga0326597_10014717_pt1 | contig 10248 bp, 7 predicted proteins | sample RVTome_12_FD_203789 | JGI IMG/M metagenome (GOLD analysis project Ga0326597, IMG submission 203789) | Soil microbial communities from uranium-contaminated site in the Upper Colorado River Basin, Wyoming, United States - RVT100D185 | ecosystem: Environmental > Terrestrial > Soil > Contaminated >...
CTCGATGCGCTCGACCCGGAGCGGGACGGCTTCCTCCTCAGCAGCGATCACGGGAACATCGAGGACATGAGCTGTACGGCGCACACCACTCATCCCGTCCCCATCCTGCTCTGGGGAAGGGCCGTGGCCTCCTGGAGCCGTGGCGGGAATTTGAGCCTTTGCGATGTCACGCCGGCGGTCCTTTCGCTTCTGGATGGGCAATAATCCAGGAATTGCGGGCATTTTTTCTTCGGAATTTAGCATTGACTTTGAGAATTTTTAGCTATACATTTGTTTTCACAGCATTTATCCTTTAAATGTAGGTCTTCCAAGGAAGAATGAAAAACGAATCAGGCGGGAACATGGCAAAGCCGAACTGCATGATCGAAGACGGATTAGGTCCGTTCCTGCGCCAGGAGCGCGAGGCGCGCCATATCCCGCTCGCGGATGTGTCGAAGCAGACGCGCGTCCGGAATTTTTACCTGGAGCGGATCGAGGCGGGCGAGTACCGGCACCTGCCCTCGATCCCCGTCGGACGCGGCTTCGTCCGCGCCTATGCGGCCGCCATTGGCGTCGATGCGGACGCCGCCGCGCGGCAATTCGATCGGGAGTTCGGAACCGCGAAGGAGCGGGAGAAGGAAGTGGAGCGCAGCGGCGAGAAGATCGCCTTCTCCCAGATCGCCCAGGCCTCGCCGGGCCACCGGCTGTGGTTGCCCTTCGCGGCGGCGGGTGCGCTCATCGTGGTGAGCGGCGTGGCCCTGTGGGCCTCGATGGGGAAGACCGATCGGTACGTGCCGGTTTCCAGCCTGACGGAGCGCCTGAGGGCGGCTGCGGGCCCCATGATGAAGCAGATGCCCCTGCTGCTGAGCCCGTCGGGGGGCATGGCGCCCAAGCCCGAGGCCCGCAAGGCGCCGGCCGTGCCCGCGCCGAAGCGAGAGGAGGAGCCCCGGAGCGCCCTGCCGGCCAGGCCCCGGGAAATCCTCTCCGCCAGCGTGGCCAAGCCGAACGGGAACAATGGGCTGGGGGTTCCCCTTTCGGTGCCGGAGACGGCCAGGGCGGGCGACGAAACTCCCGAACGGGAAGAGGGCGCCACGCCTCCCGTGGGTTCCGCCGCTCCGGGGATCGCGGTGGCGGACGGCCGCCTGGCCCTCAAAATACGCGCCCTGGAAGATACATGGGTCCGCATCGTCGTGGACCGGAACGAGATCCAGGAGTTTCTCCTGACAGCGGGGAACGAGCGCTTCTGGAAAGGCTCGGAGAGGTTCATCCTCACCGTGGGGAATGCGGCCGGAACGCAGGTTTCCCTGAACGGGTCCAGCATCGCCCTTCCGCAGTCCTCGTCCAACATCGTGCGGGACTTCGTCATCACCGAGAAGCTGCTGAACTGACCCCATTTTCATTCCGCCAGGGCGGAGGCGCCGGAACGGCCCTCTCATCCGAAGCGAACGCCGCGATCGTCCCCCGGGACGCCCTGAACGGATGCTTGGCTCATGATCGAATCGCTTCTCTCCTTCATCTCACGCCCTGAGGGCAGCCGCCGCATCCGCCTGCGGGGGAGCGACGAGGCGTCCTGCGCCTGGTGGCTCGCGCGGCTCCTGCCCAAGCTTTCCGCGCCCCTGATCTACGTCGAGGCGGACGCCAGGCGCCTGGGGCAGGTGGGGCAGAACCTCCGCTTCTTTCTCGGCACGGAAGGGCCGGATGGACGCCCGCCGGTGTTCATGTTCCCGGCCTGGGACGTGTACCCCTACGCCCGGCTCTCACCCTCGAGCGAGGTGGTGGGGGAGCGCATGGGGGCGCTCGACTTCCTCCTGAGCGGCCGGGGCGGCGTTGTGCTGACGACCCCCGAGGCTCTCGCGGGCAGGCTCCCCTCCCTGGGCCGCTTCCGGGAGCGCGCCGTCTTCCTTCGGGAGGGCGCCGAGGTCGACCGCGAGGCCTTCCTGGCGGCGCTGGAGAGCTTGATGTACCAGCGCCGCTCGGTGGTGGAGTCCCCGGGGGAGTATGCCGTGCGCGGCGGCATCGTGGACTTCTTCCCTCCCCAGGAGGCCCGCCCCGTCCGGGTGGACCTCAAGGGGGACGAGGTGGACTCCCTCCGCGAGTTCAACCCCCAGACTCAGCGGACGCTGCGCACGCGGAAGGAGGTGCGCGTCTTCCCGGCGCGGGAGCTCCTTCTGTCGGAAGAGGAGCGCGGGCGCGGGGCGGAGGGGCTGCGGCGGGCGTCGGCCGCGGACCCCGGCCTCGCCAGCCGGGTCGAGCGGATGCTCCGCCTCCTGGAAGTCGAGGGTCACTTCCCGGGCATCGAGGGTCTCTCGCCCTTCTTCGTGGATGGGATGAGCTCCGTCTTCGACGCGGTGCCGGGCGACGCCGTCTGGCTGCTTCACGATCCGGACTCGATCGCCGCGGCGGGGAGGAAGATGTGGGAGGACCTCGAGGAGGAGGCCGCCCTGGCCCAGGAGCGCGGGCTGATCGGCTTTGACCCTGGGCTCCTGTGGCTGCGCCCGCAGGAGGCGGAGGAGGCTCTCTCCCTCTGGCCCCGGGCGGAGCTCGATCCGCTCGGCCTGGACGGCACCGGCGCCTCCCGGCCCGCGGACATGCTCGCGGCGGAGCGGCTCTCCCCCATCCGGGGGCGGCTGGACGCCTTCATGGAGCAGATCGGCTCTTGGCGGAAGGCGGGGGATCGCATCCTCCTCGCGGCGGAGGAGCGCACCCAGGCGCTCCGCCTCCAGGCCCTGCTGCGGGAGCGGGAGGTGGAGGTGCCCCTGCTTCCGCCGGGCGCCCCGCTCCTCGAGGAGAAGGGCGGGCTCGCCATCGCCGAGGGTCGCCTCACCTCGAGCTTCCGGCTGCCGGACGAGAAGCGCGTCTTCTTCCGCTCCGAGGACCTGCTCATCACCTCGTTGGGCGGGATGCGCCGCCGCGCCGGCCGGGGACGCCCCGGGGAGGGCCTGCGCGATCTCAAGGTGAACGACTGCCTGGTGCACGTGGACCACGGCTTGGGCCGCTACCTGGGAACCCAGATCATCGAGCACGCCGAGGGGGAGGACGAATTCCTCACCCTGGCCTACGCCGGGGGCGACCGCCTCTACGTCCCGATGGACGACGTGGATAAGGTTCACATCTACCGCGGCGGGGAGGCGCCGCCGCTCGACCGCTTGGACGGCTCCCGGTGGGACAAGACGAAGAAGAGTGTCAAGAAGGCCCTCCAGGCCATCGCCCGCGATCTGGTGCGCCTCTACGCCGAGCGCGGCGCGGCGGCCGGCTTCTCCTTCGCCCAGGACGGCGCCTGGGACCGCGAGATGGCGGCCGGGTTCCAGTACGAGGAGACCCCGGACCAGGAACAGGCCATCCGCGACGTACTGGCCGACATGGAGCGGCCCCGCCCGATGGACCGCCTCATCTGCGGGGACGTGGGCTACGGGAAGACCGAGGTGGCGCTGCGCGCCGCGGCCCGCGCCGTCTCCTGCGGCAAGCAGGTGGCCCTGGTGGTCCCCACCACCTTGCTGGCGCACCAGCACTGGGACCGGTTCAAGGAGCGCTTTGGCCCGCTGCCGGTCAAGGTCGAGATGCTCTCCCGCTTCCGAAGCCGGAAGGAGCAGGCCGATGTGGCCCGGCGCCTGGCGGCGGGGGAGGTGGACGTCGTCATCGGCACCCACCGCCTCCTGCAGGACGACGTCTCGTTCAAGGACCTGGGCCTGCTCATCGTGGACGAGGAGCACCGCTTCGGCGTCACGCACAAGGAGCGGCTGAAAAAGCTCAAAGTCGACGTGGACGTCCTCAGCATGACGGCCACCCCCATCCCCCGCACCCTTCAGCTCGCCCTCTCGGGCACGCGCGACCTGAGCGTCATCGAGACGCCGCCGCGCCACCGGCTGGCCCCGCGCACCTACATCGCCCGGTTCGGCGAGAAGGTGGTGGGGGACGCCATCCGCCGGGAGCTCGACCGCGGCGGGCAGGTCTTTTTCGTGCACAACCGGGTGGGCAGCCTGCCGGCGATGGCCCGGTTCATCCGGGAGGTTGCGCCCGGCGCCCGCATCCTCGTCGCCCACGGGCAGATGAAGGAGCGGGAGCTGGAGCAGGTGATGGAGGATTTCGTGTCGCGCAAGGCCGACATCCTCCTCTGCACCACCATCATCGAGAGCGGGCTCGACATTCCCACCGTCAACACCATCATCGTCAACCGCGCAGAGACCTTCGGCATGGCGCAGCTCTACCAGCTCCGGGGCCGGGTGGGCCGGGACCGCTTCCAGGCCCACGCCTACCTGCTCGTGCCGGGGGCCGAGGCCCTGACGCAGGAGGCGCGGGAGCGCCTCCAGGCGCTGGAGGAGTTGAGCGAGCTGGGGGCGGGTTTCAAGCTCGCCATGCGGGACCTCGAGATCCGGGGCTCGGGCCACCTCCTGGGGCACCGGCAGTCGGGGCACATCGCGGCGGTGGGCTTCGAGATGTACTGCCGCCTGCTTGAGGAGGTGATCCAGGAATCAAAGGGCCATGCGGTCGAGCGGCGGGAGCCGGACATGATCCTTCCGGTGGCGGGCTCCATCCCGCCCGCTTGGGTGCCCGCCCAGGTCGAGCGCCTGGAGATCTACCGCCGCGTGGCCGCCGCCGCCGCGCCCCGGGAAATCGGAGAAATGGAGCGCGAGCTCGCCGACCGCTTCGGCCCGCTCCCGCAGCGGGCGCAGCGCCTGCTGCAGCTCGCCGAACTCCGCATCCGCTGCCGCCGCTGCGGCGTGAAGGGCCTGCACGTCCGGGGGCGGGAGGCGCATTTCGAGACTTTTCCGGGAGACTACGAGATATCGGCGGCCTTCCTGGAGACGCCCGGCATCACCTTCACCGGCTCCCACAGCTTCCGCTGCGCGTTGACGGGCCCCTGGGAGGAGGATTTCCAGCGGCTGGCGCGTCTGCTCGAGGCGTTCGAGGCGTGCGCGCCCGGGGAGCCCGGGGAGGAGGCCGGCGGGGTGACGGTCCCGGCGGGAGAGGAGGAGGAGGAAGAAGGATGAGCCGTCCTCTCGCCGCCGGGTTGCTGGCCGCCCTTCTCTCATTCGGCCCCGCGGGCTGCGGCGAGGATTCCTCGCCCGGCGCCGCCCTTTTCGGCGAGCTTTTGGCCGAGGTGAACGGGGAGCCCATCACGGTGGGCGATCTCAGGGCGGCGCTCATGGCGGACGGAAAGCACATGCTCTCCTCCGCCCAGCGGAGGGGGGAGGCGCTCCGGAGCCTGCTCGAGCAGATGGTCGAGCGCCGCCTCATGCTCCAGCGCTTCCGGGAGAGCGGGGAGCACGTGGACGAGGGCCAGGTGCGCGCGTATGTGGAGGCCGTCGCCCGCCAGTACGGCCCGGAGGGCTTTGACGCCGTGCTCCGGGAGGACAAGATCGACCGGGAGAAGTGGGTCCAGACCGTCCGGGAGACGCTGGAGATTGAGCAGCTCCTGGGGCGGGAGATCTATTCCAAGCTCAGCGCCTCGGAGGAGGAGGTGAGGGCTTATTACGCCCGGAACCGGGAGCGCTTCCGGGTGGGGCGGCGGTGGCGGGTGAGGCAAATCGTCGCCGGGACCGAGGAGGCGGCCGAAAAACTGCGCGCCAGGCTCCTCCAGGGCGCTTCCTTCGAGCAGGTCGCCCGGAGCGAATCCCAGGGGCCGGAGCGGGCGCGCGGGGGGGACCTGGGATTTTTTGAATCGGGGGAGCTACCGGAAAGCATCGAAGCCGTGATTAAATACCTGGACGAAGGGGAGGTTAGCCGGGTGGTGGGCAGTCCCTCCGGCTATCATCTGTTTCAAGTGACTGAGCGCCGCTCCGCCGGAATCCGGCCCCTGGAGTCCGTGCGCGAGGAAATCATGGGAGAGCTGCTTTCCCAGAAGGGCCGGGAGCAGATTGAGCGTTGGCTCGCCTCCCTCAAGGAAAAGGCCTCTATCCGCTATCATTGGAGAAATCTGGACCATGTCCCCTTGGGCTAAGTGTTTTGCGTTATGCGCCGCCTTCCTCGCCGGCTGCGCCACGGCCGCCTCGGCCGCTCCCGTCACCATCGAGCGCATCGTGGCCAAGGTGGACCAGGAGATCATCACCCTCAGCGAGCTTCAGGACCTGGTGAAGGAGGAAGTGAGCAACCTCGCCAGAGTCTACAAGGGAGAGGAGTTCGAGCGCCGCCGCCGCGAGATGGAGCTGAGGGGCCTCGACGCCCTAGTGGAGAACAAGCTCATCCTCCGGCGGGCGAAATCCATGGGCGTCACGGTGGGGGAGTCGGAACTGGAGCAGGCCGTGAGCTCCGTCACGGACCGCAACCGGCTCACCACCCAGGATTTCCGGAAGTACCTCGCTTCCCAGGGCATGACTCTGGAGACCTACCGGGAGAAGGTGCGGGAGCGCCTCCTCGTCCGCAAGGTCGAGAGCCTGGACGTGGCCCTCCGCGTGACCGTGAGCGATGACGAGATCGCCGCTTATTACAAGGCCAATCCCGACCTCTACCGCGAGGGGGAGGAGCGGCGCGTTCAGCAGATCTTTTTCCCGACGAAAGAGGGCATGCCCGAGCCCGAAGTGGAGGCCCAGCGCCAGAAGGCGGCGGCCGCCCACAAGGAAGTCGGCGGGGGCGCCGATTTCGGGGAAACCGCGAAGAAGGTGTCCCAGGACCCGGCCGCCGCGCAGGGAGGGAATCTGGGATTCATCAAGAAAGGCGAGGTGTTCCCCGAGTTCGAGGCAATCATCTTCTCCCTCAAGGAGGGGGAGGTGAGCCAGCCCATGAAGACGCGGGCGGGTTTCCACATCGTGAAGCTCCTGGAGATCAAGAGGGGCAAGGCCATTTCGCTGGAGAGCGTGTCGTCCAAGATCCGCGACCAGCTCGCCGAGGAGAAGCGCGCCAAGCGCCGCCGCGAGTGGATCTCCGAGCTCAAGCGGGCCTCCTTCCTGGAGGTCCACTTCGACCCGCAGGTCCAGGCCGTCTCCGCCGGGGCGACCGTCGATCCGCTCTTCCGCGACGTCCGGGAGCAGGTGACTTTCAAGCTCGTCGGGGTCCGCCTCGCGCGCTCGAACGAGATGGTGGGCAAGGACCGGCTGTTCTGGGCCTACGGGGCCAACCAGAAGGACCCGCGCTGGAAGTCCGAGAAGGTCAAGACGGACGACAAGCTCTTCGTCGGCCCCGACGAGATCGGGGTGCTGGAAAAGTCCCAGCGGGAGTTCGTGAACCCGGACCCCTCGGCCAGCCTCTTCTTCTTCGAGCACAACTACCTCCTCCCGAACGCCTATCTGGGCCGGGTGCATTTCGCGGACGTCATCAAGGAGTTCTCCCTCAAGCCGAACGTGAAGAAGCTCTCTCTCGAGACGGACTCCAAGCGCGTCCGGCTGGAGTTCGAGGTCAAGGTGGAGAAGACGCGGAGCATCGTGGCCGACCCCCGGGAGATCGGCCAGTAGGCGCCCCGGTGCGGCTCGATCTCTTTCTCTCGCTGAGCCGCCTCGTGAAGCGCCGCGCCGCCGCCAAGGAGCTGGCCGACTCGGGCGGGGTGCGCCTGGGGGGCCGTCCGATCAAGGCCGCGCACCCGGTCCAGGTGGGGGACGAGCTGGACCTTCGCATCGGGGGCCGGGAGCTCCGGGTGCGGGTGGCGGCCCTGACCGAACGGAAGCTCCGGCCCGCCGAGGCCCGCGAGCTCTATGAAATCCTGAGCGAAACCCGGGTCGAGGAGGACGAGGGGGGCTCCGAGGGGGGCGTGATGGACTTCCTCCTCCGGCGGCCGTAGCGATTTCCGCTTGCCGATCCCGGGCCGGGCTGATACATTCTTTCCAATAGGGCGCATCCTGGGCTTGCGCGCATGGGGCGGGTGAGCCCGGAAAAGCGCCTGGAAGACCGCCAAATTTCGAGTTGGCTCCCCCTTTAAGACCGTCCCGTGAGGCGGTCAAGGAGGACCGCGCAGTGCGGTGTTGTGCTGTGAATTCGCGCGCCTATCGGCCTCCGTTCCGGATGGAATGGAGGTTTTTTTTGTCTCCGCGCCCCTTTTGGGCGGGAGGAGCCCCGCATGGAGCGTGAGGAGCTGGGTCCGGATCAGATCCGCCGCACCCTCCGCCGGCTGGCCCACGAGATCGTCGAGCAGACGGGGGACCTGGCGCCCCTGGCCCTGGTGGGGGTGCGGACGCGGGGGGTCCACATCGCCCGCCGCCTGGCCCGGGACATCGAGGCCCTGAGCGGCACCCTCCCGCCGGTCGGGGCCCTGGACGTGACCCTCTACCGCGACGACCTGGACCGCGAGGCAGGCGCCCGGGCCAAGCTCCAGCGGACGGACCTGCCCTTCTCCTGCCATGACCGGGAGATCGTCCTGGTGGACGACGTCCTCTACACCGGCCGCACCACCCGGGCCGCCCTGGCCGCCCTGGTGAGCTTCGGCCGCCCCCGGCGGGTGCGCCTCGCCGTCATGGCGGACCGCGGGGAGCGCGAGCTGCCGGTGCGGGCCGACTTCATCGGCAAGAACCTCTCCGTCCTCCCGGGCACCGAGGTGAAGGTGCTGCTGGAGGAGATCGACGGCCGCGACGCCCTCGTCGTGCGCGCCAAAGGAACCGTTCCCGGGACCTCGTCCCGCAGCCATGCCCCGGAGGAAACGCCATGATTCCCGAACCGTACCGGAGGAAGGACCTGCTCTCCATCCGGGAGCTGTCGGCGGGGGAGATCCTGTTCCTGCTCGACCAGACCGACTCCTTCCGCGAGGTGAACGAGCGCGACATCAAGAAAGTGCCCACCCTGCGGGGCAAGACCGTCGTCAACCTCTTCTTCGAGGCGAGCACGCGCACCCGCGCCTCCTTCGAGATCGCGGGCAAGCGCCTCTCGGCGGACGTCATCAATCTCTCCGCCTCGACCAGCTCGGCCAAGAAGGGTGAGAGCCTGCGCGACACCGCCCGAAACATCGAGGCCATGGCGACGGACGTGCTGGTCGTCCGGCACTCCGCCTCGGGCGCCCCGCACTACCTGTCCCGGGAGCTCCGCTGCTCGGTGGTGAACGCGGGCGACGGCTGCCACGAGCACCCCACCCAGGCCCTCCTCGACCTCTACACCATCCGGGAGCACAAGAAGGACTTCCAGGGGCTGAACGTCTCCATCATCGGAGACATCGCCCACAGCCGGGTGGCCCGCTCCGACATCGCGGGGCTCCTGAAGCTCGGGGCGAACGTCACCATCTGCGGCCCCGCGCCCATGCTCCCGGCGGCGGCCGAGTGCCTGGGCGCCCGGGTGACCACCCGCCTCGATGAGGCCATCGAGGGCGCGGACGTGGCCATCGCCCTGCGCATCCAGCTCGAGCGCGGGGCCGGGGCCACCTTCCCGGGCAACCGCGAGTACGCCGCGACCTACGGCCTCACCCGCAAGCGGCTCAAGGGCGCCAAGCGAAACCTCCTCATCATGCACCCGGGCCCCATCAACCGCGGGGTGGAGATGTCCCCCGACGTGGCCGACGGGCCATTCTCGGTCATCCTGGAGCAGGTGGAGTACGGGGTGGCCTCCCGGATGGCCATCCTCTATCTCCTGGCGGGCCGGAAGGCGGACGAGCCCCCAGTCTCGCCGCCCAGGCTCGAGGAGGGGGGCCAGTCCGAGGCCGCGCCCGCGGGGAGGACCGAAGATGCCCTTGCTCGTTAAAGGCGGCCGCCTCATCGACCCGGCCTCGGGGACGGACGAGGCGCTGGACCTCCTCATCGAGGGGGGCCGCATCGCCCGGCGCGGGAAGGACCTCGCCGCGCCCGAGGGGGCGGAGGTGCTGAACGCCAAGGGGCTCGTCGTGGCCCCGGGCTTCATCGACATGCACGTCCACTTCCGGGAGCCGGGCCAGGAGTACAAGGAAGACATCGAGAGCGGCACCCGGGCCGCCGCCGCGGGGGGCTTCACCTCGGTGGCCTGCATGGCCAACACCGACCCGGTGAACGACACGAGCTCCATCACCGAGCGCATCCTGAAGCGCGCCCGGGAGGCGGGCGCCTGCCGGGTACACCCCATCGGGGCCGTCTCGGTGGGCCTCAAAGGCGAGGCCCTGACCGAGATGGCCGAGCAGCTGGCGGCCGGGGCGGTGGCCTTCAGCGACGACGGGGTGCCCGTGCGCAGCGCGGCCCTCATGCGCGCCGCCCTCGACTACGCCGGGATGCTCGGCGCCCCCGTCCTCGACCACGCCGAGGACCGCTCCCTCTCCCAGGGGAAGGTGATGCACGAGGGGAAGATTTCGACCCTCCTCGGGCTCTCCGGGAACCCGGCCGCGAGCGAGGACATCTGCGTCTACCGCGACATCCGCCTGGCCGAGCTGACCCGCGCCAGGGTCCACATCCTGCA
>Ga0326597_10014718_pt1 | contig 10247 bp, 9 predicted proteins | sample RVTome_12_FD_203789 | JGI IMG/M metagenome (GOLD analysis project Ga0326597, IMG submission 203789) | Soil microbial communities from uranium-contaminated site in the Upper Colorado River Basin, Wyoming, United States - RVT100D185 | ecosystem: Environmental > Terrestrial > Soil > Contaminated >...
TCGCGCCAGGTCTATTCTTCTCAGGGAACGCGGCGTGGCCGGCGTAATTCAGGCGATCATGGTCAAGCAAGGAAAGGCGAGCGGCGCGGCGGACCCGCGGAAAGAAGAGCGGGCGAGGACGGAATAAGCTTACGAGCCGTTCAAATCGTTCAAGCCGTTCAAACAGTTCAAAACGTTTAATCGGTTAAGGCTGAAATTCTAGGGATGTCTGCGGCGTTTGGTCCACCAACCCCAGAGCGGCAGGGCGAGGCGCCAGAGCTTGACGAGTTCCCCCGCTGATTTGAGCAAACGCCCGGCATAGCCGCTGACGAGTAAACTAGATACGCCCGCCGCGATCATAGGGTGAGTCTTGAGCACTCTGCCGATTCCCAAGAGCGTTCCGCTGATATCGAACGGCGAGCGTATCCGGTCGCATAGCCCCGATAGCTCGGCGCGCTGGTCGGCGCAACGATCGATCAGCGCTTGTTTGCGGCGCGCGAATTCCTCAAATCGTTTATTCACGAGTAGATGACCTCAAGCGGTCGCGATCCTTTGCCAATTCTCCCAGTGTGGCGGGAAAGAAGCCGGGGCGCGTAAGAATCCGGCTGCGAAGCTTAAAGGCCGCGACGATGCCGATAGCGAGATAAACCGCGGCGAGAGCGCCGAGGGCGGCGAGCCACCCGCGCTCCAAGAAAAGCGCAACGAGAAAAATCGTCAGAAGAATAAAGCCAAGGCCGAGTCCGAAGAAAAGCAATAGCGTGAGCACCAGGGTTTGCTTCAGGCGCTCCCGCTCCTCTTCGAGCTCGATGGCGAAAAGATCCAGTCTTGTGTGCAGCGCAGCGCTCAACGCCGCAAGCAAGGTTTTGAAAGCATGCACAAGACCGTGGGCGCCGCCGCCTGCGGTGCCGGAATCCTTGTCAGTCATCGCCGGGGAACTACTTGCCCCTGATCAGCAAGCCTAGCACCAGGCCCGCGCTGACAGCGATGCCGATCGCGCTCCAGGGATTTTGCCGGACGTAGTCGTCGGCGATCTCCGCGCATTCCTTTGATTTCTTGACCAGGGTCTGCTCGGCGTCGGCCAGCGCTTTTTTCCCTTCGATCAGGCTTTGCTCGATCTTCTGGCGCGCTAACGCGACTTTTTCCCCGGCTTGATTTGTCGTGGCTTTGAGAAGCTCCTCGGCGTCGCCGACCAAAGTCTTTAGATCGGTGACGAGCTTTTCCTTCGATGTTTCGGTGTCCATAAACCCCTCCTTCGATTGCCTCTCTCTGTTCTACACATGATAGACAGCCGTCCGCCGGTATTCAAGGTCCGAAGCACGAGTTTGTAGCGCAGTGATTCTGTCAGGGGTTAACGGCACTCGCAGGCCAGGGAAGAGAATCATACCCAAGGCGTGGTGCAAGAAAAATTGACGAGGTCTCTGGTCACCCGATGGGGGTCTTGGACGAAGCGTAAGCTTCAGACCCGAAAGTCTGATTTGGTCCCTGAAACGAAAACGGCGGGATGGCGGGGGCAAGACTTGTGGTTCTTAGTCGGTTGTCAAAAAACTCGGTTGCAGGCGGCTCAAAAAGATCTCAGAGGCGAGGCGCGAAAGTTCGCTAAGGGCTAGCGGCATGGCGCAAAGCGTTCTCCTTTACTCTTTGCTCTTTGCCCCTTGCGCTTTGCAAGCTGGTACGTTGGAGCGAGGCGATTGAGCGCTTAGGCGGCGACAAATGCCGGTCGGCCTATCTCCTAACACGAGTTAACCAAGTAAATCCGAATCGGTTGGAATATCCGCCAGCTACCCTAACTTATCAACATTTGGCTGGTCGCCAAACCCTGCCGGAATCTGCGGCCTATTCCACTATTGGCCCGCAGCATATTTCGTCTGCTAAGAACAGAGTCAAGCTCTGTAATCGACGTAGGACTGAACTGAACGATGCGTCAGGCAAATCTCGCAGGATTGATATGTTTAACTCGGCTCGTTACCATACCTGCACGTTCCTTTATCAATCCTTCGTGGCTGAACTTGCGGACAGCCACGCATGACTCGATTCTGGCGTTGGTGGCTAACTCTTCGCCGTGCGGGACTCCCATCCGCAAACAACCCGCCGGGTTATCCCGGCCTCAAGGAGAATAAGCATGAAGCAGGACGCACGAAAAAATTGGCAGAAACGCAAAAGAAATAAGAGGCGCCTTGCTATGAGGAAGTACATGGCGGAGAAGAAATCAAAGGGGGTGGTAGCGTGAAAATCCCAGGATTGAACTGAACAACGCCTCTGGTAAAAGTCATGCGATCTTTGTGAAGAACAACGCCATTCAATTTGGGATGATGGCAGTGGCAGCGGCTATGGCATGGTTCCCTTATTTTTTTTCTCCTGCTCACGAGCGAACCCGCTCGTGCTTCCCTATCGGTACAAGCCGTCGATGTAGCCGCTCTTGTCGAGCTTTTCGATGATGCTCGGGTCCGCCACATCTTTGTACCTCAAGCTCGCCGCGCTGGGCGCGATCTTGCCGACCTCGGCAATAATCGACTGGAGCCCTTCCCTGTACGGGTAGGGTTTCTTGAGCACGTAGTACTTGACCGTGTCCTCGTAGGCGCCGTTGGCATCCTGCGTGGACTTTAAACCGAGACGAGTCTTCAAGAGTTCGAGCAGCGGCGAACGGTTGGCCGGATTGAGGACATAGGCGTTTCCTTCCAGCAGGGCTTTGATGGCTCTCTCGACCACATCTCGCTGGCCCTGGAGAAATTTGCGGGAGGTTACCACGTTGCCGACTTCCCACGGGATAGTCATGGTGCGGAGATCCGCCAGAACGTTCAAACCGAGCGGCTCCATCCTGCTGCGAAATTCAGGAGCTATCACCGTTCCGGCCAGGGACCCCGAGGCCAGGCCGGCAAGTCTTTCAGGTTCGGTTCCGGCTGCCACCAGTGTGATCTTATCCCGGTCCGGATCAAGACCCAGATGTTTCAAGCCCACGATGATCGCCATGCGGGAGGCGGAAAGACCCAACCCCGAGGACCCCACTCGCTTTCCCTTCAGGTCCGCAAGGGATTTCACTGCTGGATCCCCCTACCAAATAATAGGGCATCACGGTGGCCGTAGCCATGACTTCCACGAGCGGAGCGCCCGCAGCAATGGCGGCAATCGTGCCGGGAGGATCCGAGTACGCCATGTCGAGCCCGCCGCCGAGCAGCGCCTGAGTCGCCTGAGTTTCTCCGCGAACGTTTACGACTTTAACATCCAATCCCTGTTTCCTAAAGAAACCTTCCTTTGCCGCTATCCAGAGGGGCGACATGCGGGAGTTGATGGAAGCATGTCCCACATGCAACGGAGTCAATTGAGCCCAACCCTCTGCGCACAGGAATCCCCCGATGAGAAGAATTGCTAAGAGGCTGCTCGCAGTTTTTTTCCAATACTCGCAGTCGCGCATTATGTCGTCCTCCTTCGTGAGCTATCCACGCCGGCTTTTGCGCCGAACCGGTGAATCACGCCGAGATCCGCTGCGATTCATCAGCTGACGACTTGCCGGCAACTACTTCTTCTCGGTTTTTTGAAGGCGCACTCTCTGCTGCTCGCGCAGTTCTCCGGTGCGGTAGTGTTCCCCACGCACGGCCCGCGCCGCATCCGCCGCGTCTTCCTCGCTCCAACTGCCGAGGTTGTAACCGAACCAGGGGCTTTTTAGCTGGAGCGGCGGCAGCTCCAACTCCCGCCACAGAGACTGAGCCTTCTCCATGTACGCACGCTCCGGCAACGAGGTGGGAGGGTAATTCCACTTGCGGGTGGCGTCGATCAAGATCGCCGAAGCTTTCACCGCCGTGCTCTCGCCGCGCGATTCCGGCGGCACCAGGGAAAAATCCAGCCCCGTGGAAACCAGGATGTCGCGTATCTCCACGTCCCGGTGCGGCTGTATCCGGTAGGACATCGCCCAGTTGACCGAATCTGCGTCCCAAGCATTGATGTCGTCGTCCACCGCGATGAGGATCTTGGGCGCCGCGCGCGGCAGGTCGGCCAGCACCCGCAACGCCGCCATCGGATCTGTGCCGGCGGATTTAACCATACGCACGACGCACACGCCGTGGCCGCCGGCCGACTCCGGCAACGCCACGTCAAGGATGCCTTTCATCCCGTGATCCACTGTCAGCAATTTATAGAACCTGCCCTCCTGCCCCACGCCGCGAAGCACGCTGCTCTCGCTGGGGGGAAACTGACTGAAGAACGCTTGGTAAATGGCGTTGCGCTTGCGCGTGATGCAGGTGACGTTCATGAACTTGTCCGGCTCCCGGTGAGCCATGTAGCCGGTGAACTCGCCGAAGGGCCCTTCGGGCTCGAGCTCGTCGGTGGGAACGATTCCCTCGATCACAATCTCGCTGTGGGCCGGCACCAGTAGATCCACCGTTTTGCAGCGCACGACCTCCACCGGTTCGCCCGCGATTCCTCCGGCAACTTCATACTCCCGCTGCACGCGGGAGGTGGAACAATAAGAGAGATTCGGCGTGCAGCCGATGACGATCGCCGCTTCCAGCGGTTTGCCCAGGGCGTGGGCTTTGTTCCAGTGAGCGCTGACATCCTGATACGCAAAGGCGAACAGGCCGATGCGGGTGGGGCTTTTGATTTGACCCCGGTAAGTGCCGAAGTTGAGATCTCCCGTTTCCGGATCCTTGGTTACCCAGTGGCCGGAGCTCAGGAATGGGGCGGAATCGAAGCCCGGCGTCGAAATGGGCACCGGAAGCATGCCGGCGCCACCGGCGTCGCGGAGCGCTTGGCCTTCAAAGATCAGCTCCTGACAGGGTCCTGAGGAGAGCGTGCGCGGAGGGATGGCGTGCGTCTGCGCGTAAGCCCACTTGGCGGAAATCTCCGCGGCGGAATTGACGCCCATCCCCAGCGCGTAGACGAGGCGATTCGGCGCCATAACCGCCAGTGCCACGGGAATCTCGTACTTCCTGCCGGTGACGTCTACGACGTTGTCGAACAACCAGCCCTTTCGGTCGGGCTCCTGCAAGCCGCGAAACTGAAAGCGCACCAGTGGGTGCATCTCGGTATCCTTGTTGATCGGCCGGCTGATCCGCCGCAGATAGCCCCGGGAGTCGAGAAAGTCGAGCCATTCATGTAGATCGCGAAAGTAAGCCATCGAGAGGTCTCCTCGGATTGTTTAATGATCGGACTGGTTGAACGTGAAACCTTAGAATAGATTACAAAAAGAATTCACCGCCGAGGCGCCCTTCGACGCGGCTCAGGACAAGCTCCGGGCGCGGAGTAAAGAGTCTTGGATTATAAAATACTTCGCACTCTGCGATCTCTGCCCTTCGATTTCCCTCAGGGTGGTGAGGTTCTCGAACCATGACTCTGTGGTGTAATAACGATTGCTGCATTGGTTGCGGCATCGAACCAACGTCATTTTTTCCACTCGTAGGTTTCCAGGCCGGGACGGAAGGTCCGCTCCTGCTTGAACTGCTTGACTCCCTTGTGCCAGGTTTTTTTTCCGATCGCGTCGAGCTCCGTCCACTTCGACGTCTCCCAGGCGATCGCGTCTTCGAGACTCAGGTTCTGGTCGACGCGGAACACTTCCTTGCAATAGGCGAGCACGGTCGGGTTTTTCTTTTTGAGCTCCTCGGCGAGGTCGAGCGTTGCCTCGGCAAGTTTTTCCGGCGGCACGGCCGAGTTGACCAGGCGCATCTCCGCGGCCTGCTTTCCGTTGATCGGTCTGCCGGTCATGATCATATAGAGAGCGTCGCGCGGCGCGAGCATCGCACTCACCAGCTTGGTGACTCCACCCGCGGGGATGATCCCCCAGTTCACCTCCGAGAGCCCGATGGTCGCCGTCTCGCTGGCGACTGCAAAATCGCAGACTGCGAGCCACGCCAGAGCGCCGCCGAAGCACCAGCCGTTCACCGCGGCGATGGTCGGCTTGGGCAGCAGCCGCAAGCGCTTGAACATCCACTCGAACGCCGCCTTGCGCGCCGCGGCGCGCTCTGCCGGTTTTTCCTCGGTATCGTAGAAGTATTCCTTGACGTCCATGCCGGCGCAGAAGCTGTCGCCGGCCCCGGTGATCACCAGGACCCGGCAATCATCGTCGCGCTCGACTCCGGCCAGAGCGTCGCACATGTCGAAGTGCATCTGCGGATTCATCGCGTTCTTCGACTTGGGGCGATTGAGCGTGATGGTGGTGATTTGATCTTTGCTTTCGATCAAAAGTGTTTCATAGGCCATGGCCTCGCTTCCTCCTCTGCGGATCTGCCTCTTCTTTTCGTAAAACGTTGAATAAATCTGCTATAGGCTGCTCAAAAAGACCTCAGAGGCGAGGCGCGAGAGTTCGCTAAGGGCTAAGAGCATGGCGCAAAGCGTTCTCCTACTCTTTGCCCCTTGCGCTTTGCAAGCTGGTACGTCGGAGCGAGGCGATTGAGCGCAACGAAGCATATGAGTCTTTTTCAGCAGCCTAGGTTACGCGCCGGAAATCCTGCACGGTAATCCGCGCAGCGACACGCCGCCGGTGGACGGGTCAAAGTCCGGCCCGCTGGGCGTGAGCATGTTGATGTTGCTGCCACTCCAGCCGTAACCGGATTCGGCCTGCTCCGGGAACCACCATCCGAACGCCGCCACCACCACGCGCGGGTCCAGGCTGCGATTGAGCGAAAGGCGCTGCTTGATCTTGCCTTCCTTGGTCTCGATAAAGACCCATTGGCCTTCTTCGAGCCCGTACTTCGCCGCGGTGTCCGGATGCACCTCGACCAGGGGGTCCGGCCGCATGATGCGCACGGAGGCGACCTGCTTGAACCCGCTGAGCATGTAGGTCTCCTCTTTCGCGTTGGTGAGCAGCAGCGGGTAATCTTCGGGAATTTCCGGCGCCAGCTTCAATTCCTCCCAAAGCGGCATCGGCGCGTAGCCGGTCTTCTCCAGCCGTTCGGAGTAGATCTCGATTTTTTTCGACGGCGTGCGATAGTCGTGCGGGCGATACTCCGCCGCCGCTTTCATCACCCTCTGGCCTTTGAATTTGTCGTAGCTCATGCCGCTGGGCTTGAGCATCTCATCCAGCGCGTCATTATCGTCGTCCCAAAAATCTTCGGCGAGGCCGAGCCGCTTGGCGAGCTCATTGATGATCTTGGTGTCCGGCCAGCATTCGCCCGGCGGCTCGGCGAGCTTGGGATAGGCGCGGATCTCTTCGTGCCAGCCGGGCCAATATCCCAGCTCCTCATGTTCCATGCCCCAGGCGGCGGGCAGCACGATATCCGCGAGCGCCGCCGTTGGGGTCATGAAGAGTTCCGAGATCGCGATGAATTCAAGCTTCATCAACGCCTGATAAGTCTCTTTCGAATTGGGCCAACTCACCAGCGGATTGGAGAGCATGAACATCGCCGCCTTGACCGGACAGGGGTCCGCCTCGATGATCGCCCGCGTCAAGATATGCGGCGGTATATACGCCGAACGCGCGGCGAACTTGAATCTCTTGCCAAGAATCCTTTCCGCTCGCCGCGGGTATTTGTGCAGCAGAAAAAAGTTTCCCGGCCGGGTGTAGGTGGGAGCGGTCAGATAGACATCCCCGCCTGGAACGTTGAAGCTGCCGCAGATCCCCCGCATGATGCAGATGGCGCGGGCGGTCTGGAAGCTGTTGATATGCTGTTCGACGGCGTTGCCGATATGAATCGCCGCCGGCCTGATCTGCCGGTACATTCTCGCGAACTGCTCGACCTGATCGGGCGGCACCCAGGTCAATCTTTCGACCTCGTCGAGCGAATAGCTGGCGACGTCCGCTTGTAGCTTGTCGAAGCCGACGGTCCAATCGGCGACGATCTCCGGGTCGTAGAGCTTTTCCTCGACGATGACTTTGAGCAGGCCGGCGGCCAGGGCGCCGTCACTGCCCGGCCGCGGCTTGATCCACAGGTCGGCGAGCTTCGCCACGTAGGTTTTCTGCGGATCCACCGCGATCAATTTGCCGCCGGATTCAAGAATCCTCTCCAGGGTCTCTCTTCGCAGGCCGCCGGTCGTATGACCCATGTTGACGCCCCAGGTGACGATCAACGCCGGGGTGTTGCTGTCGTCGCAGACGGCGCCCGCGCCGTAGGTGAAAACCCCGGCCATGGCTTTGGGAATGCCGCATGACCAACCCGGCGTCACCACCGTCGGGGTGCCGAACGCGCTCGCCAGCCGTTGGGCGAAAGCGAATTCCAGACCCTTGGGCTCGCCCAAACCGAACGCCACACATTCGGGTCCGAACTGCTGCTTCACCGCGTTGAATTTAGTCGCAATCGTATCCAGCGCCTCATCCCAGGAAATCCGCTGCCACTTGCCTTCGCCTCGGGCGCCGACTCTTTTTTGTGGGTACAGCAGCCGGTCCTTATGGCCCATCACCTCGGGAATCGTAAAGCGCCCTTTGTTTACGGCGCACTGTTCGGCGTGGAGCCCGCTCTCCATGTCCGGTTCCAGATCGACGAGCTTGCCGTCTTGCACAATGGCTTTCATGCTGCAGTGCGCGGCGCATAGATGGCAAAAGGTGAAAACCTCGGTGCTCGTCGTGCCCACGACGCCGAAGTTCGCCTGGTGCTCCCCCTCGTCGGGATGGATGAAGGCCTCCATCTTCGAACTGAAGCCGGGGTCGCCGGTAGTAGATTTTTCCATGGTGACGATGTCTTTGCCATCGGCATCCACAGCAAGCACCAGACAGGAGTTGACCAGCTTGCCGTCAATCGAGACGGTACAGGCTCCGCATTCTCCGACGCTGCACCCCTCTTTGGTCCTGGTTAGTCGGAAGTCTTCAAGAAGCACATTCAGTAGCGTCCCATTAGGCTCTACCGCCATGCCCCGCAGCTCGCCATTGACCCTCAGCTGAATGTCATGCTTCATTTGCATGCCCCTCCGTCTCTCGCGTCCTGACTCGGGCAATCACATGCTCCAGCCCGTGGCGCACCAGCATGGCAATGACCTTCCTGCGATAGGCTGCATAGCCGCGAATGTCGTCGATGGGGCGCGCTTCGCCCACGGCCACCTGCGCCACCTCTTCGAGCAATTCGCCTTCGCGCGAATCTCCGGTGAGCCGCTTGCCAACGAGCGTCTGCTCGGCCCCTCTCGCGCGAAAAACCGTCGGGGCAACTGCCCCCAGTGCGATGCGGACGTCGCGGCAAATATCTCCATCGAGCAAGACGAAGACCGCCGCCGCCGCCATCGCTACATCCATCCGCCTCAGACTATGCTTGAGATAGACGAGTTGCGCGCGGTCGGGCGGATTAGGCACCTGGATATCGGTGATGACTTCATCCGCTTCCAACGCGCTCTTCCCCGGACCGACGAAGAAACCGTCGAGCGGCACCACGCGCTCCCCGGAGCGCCCCAGGCAGCGGACCGATGCGTCCAGGATCAGGAGCGGCGGGGCGAATTCGGCGGAAGGGGAGGCATTTCCCAGGTTGCCGCCGAGGGTTCCGAGGTTTCGAACCTGCTCGGTTCCCAACACGCCGGCGGCCTCGCTCAAAACCGGAAACCGCTCGGCGATCAGCGTCGACTCCCTGATTGCTTGAATCGTTGTCAATGGGCCGATGTGCAATCCTTCTCTAGCATCGTAGCGGATCTGATCGAGCCCGGAGATCCTCTTGATATTGATCAGAACCGAGGGCACTAGTCTTCTCTGTTTCATCTTGACGAACAGATCGGTCCCACCCGCGACTATCTGGGCATCTCGGCCATGCTCGGCAAGCAGCGCGCAGGTCTCCTCGACGCTGCGAGAAAAGAACATTTCGAATTCCGGCAGTCCTAAAAGCACAACTACCTCACTTTAATTGGCATATGGCTGATAGCTTATGGGTAATTGCTTTTGGCTAATGGCATATGGCGTATAGATAGTACGAACGAACCATACGCCATAAGCCATATGCTATATGCCAGGTAAACGCTCCCGCAACAGCCGCCGATCGATCTTACCCTGCCCGGTCTTGGGCAGCTCGTCGAGAAACTCAAAGCCCCTCGGAATCTTGTGCGGCGCCAACCGCTCCCGGCAAAATCGTTCCAGCTCATCCCTCATGTCTGCATTACCCTGCGCGCCGTCCCTGAGCGCGACGAACGCCTGGATCTTCAACAGTCCGTCCCCGTCCTTGATCCCTAACGCCGCGCACTCTCTGACACTGGGACATTCCTGAAGCGTGCGCTCGATTTCCAAAGGCGACACCCAGACTCCGCTTATCTTTACCATTTCATCGGCCCGCCCGATATACCAGAAATAGTCCGCCTCGTCCTGGATGAAAATGTCTCCGGTATTGATCCATTCGTCGCCCAGAAAAGTCGCTTTCGATTTTTCATGCTCGCGGACG
>Ga0326597_10014719_pt1 | contig 10247 bp, 11 predicted proteins | sample RVTome_12_FD_203789 | JGI IMG/M metagenome (GOLD analysis project Ga0326597, IMG submission 203789) | Soil microbial communities from uranium-contaminated site in the Upper Colorado River Basin, Wyoming, United States - RVT100D185 | ecosystem: Environmental > Terrestrial > Soil > Contaminated >...
AGGAGATTGGCTTCGCCATCTGCCAATTCTATCCGGAGATCCATCTCTTCGTTCTGCTCATCGACGAGCGTCCCGAGGAAGTGACCCATATGAGGCGCGCGGTGAAAGGCCAGGTCATCGCCTCGACTTCGGATGGAACGAGCGCGAACCACCTCCGCATCGCGAGGTTGGTGCTCGAACGATCCCGGCGCCTGGTCGAGATGGGCGAGGACGTGGTCATCCTCCTCGACTCCATCACTCGTCTGGGCCGCGCGGCCAACCGCGAACAGAAGGGACGCGGCAAGACGATGAGCGGGGGCATCGACTCGCGCGCTCTCGAGTTCCCGAGACAGTTCTTCGGCGCCGCGCGGAACATCGAAGACGGCGGGAGTCTCACCATCCTCGGCACCGCCCTCGTCGACACCGGAAGTCAGATGGACGAGGTGATCTTCAACGAGTTCAAAGGCACCGGCAACATGGAGCTGGTTCTCGATCGGAAGCTCGCCGAGTCGCGGATCTTTCCCGCCATCGACATCTCGCGCTCGGGAACGAGAAAGGAAGAGCTGCTCCTCGACGAGGAAGAGCTTCCCAAAATGCATCTCTTGAGGCGAGCTCTTGCCGGGCTGAAACCCACCGAGGCCATGGCGCTTCTTCTCGACAAGATGAAGAAGACGAAGACCAACAAAGAGCTCCTCGATCCGATCAAGGTCAAATAGCCGCGGCGGCCTCAATCCGCTTCACGTGCTCGGGAGCGACGCCTTCGTTGTCATGTTTGGCGTACAGGTAGACGTCCTGGGCTTCGCGCGATAAGCGCTTCACCAGCTCGCCCGCTCTCGCGATCTCCTCCTCGGTGTAGGGAGGAGTCTTCCTCAACCGTACGTAGGCGAAGGGCGCGGTCACCGTGCCCTCCGGAGTCTCGGCAATCTCGATTTCGGCGGCGGCGAGCGCCACTCCCGCGGTTCGGAGCCGCGCGGCAACTTCGGGATCGTTCCACGAGTCGTGGCGGAACTCCATGGCGTAGGCGTGGCCTTCCGGGAGCTCGCGCAGGAACGCGTCGAGCCTCTCGAGGTCCAGCCGAAAGAATGGGGGCAGCTGGAACAGCACGACCCCGAGGCGCGGACCGAGGGGCATCAGGTTGTCCATGAAGTCCCGGACCGAGGCGCTCACGTTCTTGAGGCGCGACATGTGAGTTACGCTCTGGTGCATTTTGAACGAGAACTTGAAGCTCTCGGATGTCGCGTCGGCCCAAGACTGGATCGTGTCCATCCGCGGGAATCTTCGAAAGGTGTGATTGATCTCGACGCTCGTGAGCTGCGACGCGTAATACCGGAGAAACTCACCCGCGGGTGTTTTCTCCGGGTAGAAGGCGCCGATCCATTCTCGAAAGCTGTAGCCCGATGTGCCCGAGTAGATCACGAAGTCAGGACCCAGCGAAAGCCGAAGTCGGCGTAGTGGAACGACGGAGGAAGGCAGCTCCGCGCGGCGCAGGGAGTCACGACGAGGGCGTGTCGCCAGGAGCCCCCTCGGGCCGACCGGCGCTCGCTTCCCTCAGCGCAGGGATCGATCGCGGGCGAGACGGAATAGTAGTCGGGGAGGTAGGCGTCGAGGCACCACTCGTGAACCGTGTCCGCCATGTGAAACAGGCCGTAGCCGTTCGGAGGCGTCGATCGGACTCGGTCCGGACGGGGAAGCGGGCCTCGAAGCGTCCGGTGTCCTCCGCAAGCCGGGTCGTCGCCCCAGGGGAATACCGCCCCTTCGATGCCTCCGCGAGCGGCCTTCTCGCGCTCCGCTTCGGTCGGAAGACGGATCGAGAGACCCGTTTCCTTCGAGAGCCAGGCGCAATAGCGGAGGGCCTGATCGAAACTGACTCCCACCACGGGTTGATCGGGTGCTTCGAAGTCGGGGTCTTCGAGGAAGGGCGGAGGCTCATCCCCGGTCGCGAGAAGGAACCGCCGATAGTGACCGTTCGTCACTGGCGTCACCGCCATCTCGAGCTCCGAGACCCTGACTCGATGGACCGGCTCTTCGTTCTCGCGGACGCCGGCGCGCCCCATGAGGAACTCGCCTGCAGGGACGAGAACGCGCTCGAGGACCGACTCGGGGACAGCCCGGTTAGACCCCTCAGGACTTGAAGAGGTTGTGGAAAGCGCTGCGAGCGTCTTCGGCGCTGTTCGCCCGCCGGCCCGTGGCGTCGAGGGCCTGGACCGGCTTGAAAAGGGCACAGTCATTGGCCGCCCACTTATCGGCGATGCGGGCGGGAACCGCCTCGCGGCACTCGAAGCGGGCGTCGGGGTCGAAGTGCTTGCAGTGTCGGCAGGTGTGGAGCGGCGTCCCGCACTTCGAACAGGTGGTTTGAGGATCCACCTCGAGCTGGCTCGCGGGCACTTGATGTCCGCACTTCGCGCAGCGGGTGACGACGATCGTCTCTCGGTCGATGGCGTGGCGCAGCGAGCGGATCTGCTCCCGATTCCCGAGATCGGGCGGCTTCTCGTCGCGTTTCGCTTCTCGACGACGATCCTCGGCGTACTCGTCGTCCCGATAGCCTTTCTGACGATACTTCATGGAACACAAACCTCCTCGATCGGTGAAGGATTGGAGATCCACCCGATCGTGGAACCGAAGAAGAGATAAGGGCGACCTTCAGGGGGGAGAGCCAGGCGCGCGACCCCAAGGCAAACACTAACGGTACCGAAGCTAGGCCTAACATAGCACGGTTTGTCAAGGCAACGCCAACTCCAGACAGGGAGGAGGGGGAATTGAACGCAAAGACGCAATGGTGCAATGGAGAGTTGGTTCTTCTTCCTTTGCGTCCTTGCGTCTTTGCGTTTTTTCTCTTATTGGTTTTGCCGAGGCGCCCGACTCGAGGCGGAAGGCCCCGTCAGATGGCCTCCAGGGCGCGGCTCAAATCGAAGACCAGGTCCTCGGGCGACTCGACTCCGAGCGCGAGGCGCACGAGGCCATCGGCGATCCCCGCCCGACGCCTCTCCTCCGGTGAGAGCATCGCGTGCGAGGTGAGGCACGGGATCGAAAGAAGCGATTCCACCGACCCGAGGCTCGGGGCGACGCGCACCAGCTCGAGCGCGTTCGCGAACCCCTTCGCCTCCTCGAGCCCGCCGGCCACCTCGAAGCTCAGGACGCCGCCGCCGCCTTTCATCTGCCGAAGCGCGAGCTCGTGCTGCGGGTGCGATTCGAGCATCGGGTAGTGGACGGCGCGGATGCGATCGTGGCCAAGGAGAAAGCGGGCGACCTCGAGAGCGTTCTCGTTGTGCCGCTTTACCCGGAGCTCGAGGGTCTTCATGCCCCGAAGGAGGAGATAGGCGGCATGGGGATCGAGGATTCCGCCGAGGACACGCAGATGCGACTTCACGCGGGAGACGAGACTGCTGCTTCCGGCAAGGGCCCCCGCGAGGAGGTCGGAGTGTCCTCCGAGGTACTTGGTTGCGGAATGAAGGACTCCGTCGATCCCGAGCTCGTGAGGCCGGGTGTTGAAGGGAGAGGCGAACGTGGAGTCGATGAAAGTCGGGATTCCGCGATCGCGCGCCAGCCGCGCGACGCGCTCGATGTCGACGAGCTTCAACGTGGGGTTGGTGGGGGACTCGAGGTACAAGGCCCGGGTATTCTCACGAAGGGCGCGCTCGACACCGTCCGCGTCCATCGCTTCGAACCAACCCACCGAGACGCCGTAGCCGGGAAGGATCTCGCTCGCGAACCGGTGGACACCTCCGTAGATCTCACGCTGGAAGACCGCGTGGTCTCCCGCCTTCAAATGCGCGAGGAGCGTGGTGGTGATGGCAGCCATGCCCGAGCCGAAGACCGCGCCCGACTCCGTCCCCTCGAGGTCGGCGACGACTCTCTCGGCGAGGCTCAGGGTCGGGTTCCCGTAACGGGTATAGAAGGTGTCGGCCTTTCTATCTTCGAGCTCGATCTGCTCGTCGATGTCCTTCGACTCGAAGGTAGAGGAGAGATGGATGGGAGGCACGACGGGTTGGTTCACCCGAGGGGCGGGTCCTCCCCCGTGGATGGCTCGGGTCGCCGGGGTCGTTTCTCGTTTCATGATTTGGCTTTCTTCGGCTGGCCCCGTTCTCCGCACTTGAAACCAGACTCTCCGTCGTTCGTCAGTCTTTCGCAACCTTCCTTCGGCTCTGGGACAGCGGAGAACGGGGCTGGCAGCGCGGGCAATAGTAGCTGGAACGTCCTCCCTGGACGAATCGTGCGATCGGGCTTCGGCAGCGAGAACAGGGCTCGCCGTTGCGGCCGTAGACCTTGAAGTCGTTCTCGGAGCCTTCGTGGAGGTAGGCGGGGTTCTCCGAGCGGGACCGCTCGATCTCGCTCTCGAGCGTTCGCCGGATAGAACGGGCCAGGCGCGCGACCTCCTTTTCGTCGAGCGAGCGCGCCTCCCGCCCTGGGTGGATGCGAGCGAGGAACAGCGACTCCGCCGCCTGGATGTTTCCGACCCCGGCGATCCGGCGCTGGTCCATGAGGAAGGTTTTGATGGGCTTCTCGGACGGACGGGTGAGCTCGAGGAGCCCTCGCGGGGTGAATTGGGGACCGAGCGGCTCGACTCCGAGTGCTGCGATTCTTCGCTCCTCGACGTCGTCCAGGAGTCGAAACTGCCCGAGCCGCCGGGCGTCGCAGTAGACCACCCGGTCTCCACGGCCGAGCTCGATCGACGCGCGCGCGAATCGAGGAAGCGGCTCGACTTGCGACTGAAGCACGAACTTCCCGGTCATGCCTAGATGGGCCACGACCGCAGCTCTCTTCGAGCCGAGATCGAACAGCAGGAACTTCCCCCGCCTGGACACCGCGCGCACGGAGGCGCCCTCGAGGGCTCCCTCGACTCTCCGTCGAGACTGGCCGCCGCGCATCCGAGCATCGGTCACTTGCGCCCGCGCGATGCGGCGGCCGACGAGCCACCGCTCCAGGTTCTCGCGCGCGATCTCGACCTCGGGAAGCTCAGGCATCACGTCGCCTCGAGAAGCGGGCGAGCCCGCGCCAATGGGAGAGCATCTCGGCGTAGGTGAAGTGGGCGTTCCGGCCGCTCGGGTTGGGAAGGACGAAGAGCCTCGTCTTTCCGATCGTCTCCGGGCGCGGCCCGCAGGGGATCTCCTTCGGCGCCGGTCCCGTCGCGATGGCGGGCCAGAGCTCGCGAAAGACGGTGACTCCCACCAAGGCGGCGGTTCGGGGTTGATATTTTTCGATCTTGCTCAGCAGGGAGCCACGCCCTCTCTCGAAATCCTTGCGGCTGAGATCGGTGCTCGACCGGGAAGCCCGGGCCACGATGTTCGTGATGCCGATCCCGTGCTGGGGAAGCCGGAAGTCGTCCTCGCAGGTCATTCGCCGTGGAACCAGCCCCGATTCGAAAAGGAGCTTCCAGAACTTGTTGCCAACGCCCGCGAAGTGATGCCCCTTCTCCGCGGAGCGAACGCCGGGATTGATCCCGACGAGGACGAGGTCGAGCGAAGGCCCTATATAGTCCGGAAGAGCCCTCAGCCCGAGCGCAGCGCGAGCGAAGCGAGTCGCGGAGCGAGAGCGATGGGGGTGGGGCCCCATCGCACTGATGAGACGCCCTCTCACGACGCTTCCATCACCGCCATTCCACCGGCGACCTGGATGGCGCCCGGGACGTCGTCGACCGCGAGCACCACCTGGCCCTTGGTGGTGACGTAGACCGACTCGATGTTGATCCCCGCTTCCGACATGACGAGGGCAACGTCGCCCAGCATCCCGGGCTGGTCCAGCACCTTGACGATCACCACGTCCCTTCGGGTGAACGGCATGTGGGCTTCGTCGAGGACATGCGCGGCGTGCTCCGGGTTATCGGTGATGAAATGCACGACGCTCTCCGTCTTGCCGCTTCGGCCCTGGATGGCATCGATGTTGACGTCGGCGTCGCCGAGTACGGTTGCGAGCCGCGCGAGCGAGCCGGGTTGATTCTCGAGAGCGACCTCGAACTCGATGGCCATGATCCCACCCTCCTGAGCTCTGCCGGGAATCCGGCTCCCCATTCTAGGCGGAGGGACTCTTCGGTCCAAGCTCGCGAGGGGTTCTCTGCTTGTGCCCGAGAATCGGGTGAGGGCGGTACGGCTTCTCGAGCTTCTGGATGTGCTCGTCGCCGAGCTTGAGGTCGACCGCTTCGACGAGCTCTTCGAGCTGCTCGAGCTTCGTCGTCCCCACGATCGGCGCGTCGACGCCGGGGACGGAGAGAAGCCAGGCAAGGGCGACCTGTGCCGGCTTCTTTCCGACTTCCTTCGCGACGGCTACTAGAGCGTCCACCACATCCCAGTCCTCGTCTTTGAAGTACATGTCGTCCGCGAAGGGGTCGTTCTCGGCTCGCGCCGTCGGCCCTTTGCCTTCCCGCTTCCGCGTTCCTGCGAGGAAGCCTCGCGCGAGGGGGCTCCAGGGAATGAGCCCGACGCCCTGGGAGAGGCAGAGGGGGATCACCTCGCGCTCCTCCTCGCGATAGACGAGGTTGTAGTGGTTCTGCATGGAGACGAAGCGGTGAAACCCGTTCGCATCGGCGAGGAACAACAGGCTCGCGAACTCCCAGGCGGCCATGCTGCTGGCGCCGAGATACCGGACCTTACCCGCGCGCACCAGGGCGTCGAGCGCGTCCAGGGTCTCTTCCATCGGAGTCGTGTGGTCGAGGCGATGGATCTGGAAGAGGTCGATGTAGTCGTGTCCCAGACGCTTCAAGGAGGCATCGCAGGCCGCAAGGATGTGCTTCCGCGAAAGGCCCTTTCGGTTCGGCCGATCGGCGATGGGGAAGAAGCACTTCGTCGCGAGAACGTAGTCCTCACGGTGGGAGAGCTCCTTCAGGATCTTTCCCGTCACTTCCTCGCTGGCGCCGTTCGAGTACATGTCCGCGGTATCGAAGAAGTTGAACCCGAGCTCGATCGCCCTGGCGAAATGGGCCCGGGCGTCTTTCTCCGGAAGGATCCAGGGTCGCCAGGCAGGATCTCCATAGGTCATGCAGCCGAGGCAGAGTCGAGAGACTTCGAGGCCGGTGGAACCGAGCTTGGTGGTTTTCATACGGTCTCCAGATGGATTCCGAAGTGCCGGGCGAGGGCTTCGTTCCAGGACCTTTCGTCGGCCAGAGGAGTCTCGCTTCGATCCTTCGCCTGGCGGAGGATGACGCGGTCTCGCGTGACGGTGACTCTCCCATCCTCGAGAGCGCGGGTCGCCACGACGTTTTGGGTGAAGGTCGAGTCAGGCGACGTCTGGTGGTACTCGCAGCCTCCGCGGTACTCCGCGAGGCGGCGAGGAGCGGTGGTGAATCGATACTGCACGCCGTAGTCGTCGCCGTCGTGACCGGCGCGCTCCAGGTGCCAGTAAGGTTCGTGCCGGGTGAGGCGGTAGCGGTACTCGGGCTCCTCGTGCACTTCACCTTCGACGAAACGCAGAGGGTGGAGGAAGGAGTCCCCGAAACCCACGTCCGAAAGCCATCGCTCTCCGTCGATCTCGACCAGGAGGGTCATGTGATCGAAGGGGATGCCGAAACCGCCCTCGGCGCGCGCGACTTCGGCACTGAGAAGGCTGACCCGGTAGCCAAGCTCAGTCAGGAGCCAGTGAAAGGCGGTGTTGAGCTCGTAGCAAAAGCCTCCACGACGGTCGGCAACGACCTTCTTGAGGATTCGGTCCCGTTCGAGAACGATGGGGGCCCCAAAGTGGATGTCGAGGTTCTCGAAGGGAACCGCGCGGAGGTGGGCCGCATGCAGGTCCCAGAGGCCTTCCGGCGTCGGGCCTTTCGGGGACTGCGCGCCGATGCGGGCAAGGTAGTCCTGCGAATGCACCAATGGCCATCATCATAGCGGGGGGCGATTTTGGGTACAATGGTCGACTCACTCATGAAGGGCTGGCATCGTCGCTCCGACGAGGAGCTTCTTTCTCTGCGCTTCCGCGACCTGCCGCTCCATTCGACGGACCGACTCATTGCGAGCGCGGTGAAAGAGCTCCATCGGGAGCTCCGGGGCCGAGGCCAGCGCTTTCGCCCTCACGTCTGGCTCTCGGACGAGTGGTTCTCTCCCGATGGCGTCCCGGGCTTCGCGATTCCCTTTTACCTCGCTCATCCGAGGCTCCGGAGGCTCGAGCGAAACCAGATGCTCGAGGTCGAAGGCGGGACGCTCAGAAGCTGTCTCCGCCTGATGCGGCACGAGACGGGGCACGCGATCGACAACGCCTATCGCTTGCGGCGGCGCAAGGAGCGGCAACGGCTCTTCGGAAGCCCGAGTGACCCCTATCCGCGCTCGTACGCACCGAGGCCCTTCAGCCGCAGGTTCGTGCGGCACCTGGAATTCGGCTATGCGCAATCGCACCCCGACGAGGATTTCGCCGAGACGTTTGCCGTGTGGCTGGATCCGGGGTCCCGGTGGCGGGAGCGCTACGCGGATTGGCCGGCGCTCGAAAAGCTTTTCTACATCGACGAGCTGATGCGGGAGATCGGCGGACGCATTCCGACAGTGGGAAATCGGCGGCGGCCGTACCCGCTTTCGGCGCTGAGGCGCAGCCTCGGGACGCACTACCGCATCAAGCGCGAACGCTATCGCGTCGACTTCTCCCAGAACTACGACGAGGACCTCTCCGTCATCTTCGGGCTCAAGGGAGAAGTCTCCGCCTCCAGGTTCCTGGAGAGGCACCGCGGCTTCCTGCGGCGCCAAATCGCGCGGTGGACCGGTATTCCGGGCTACGCCGTGGACCAGGTGCTCAAGGATTGGATCGAGCGAAGCCGCGAGCGAGACCTCAGGGTTCGGACCGCTCCCGAGAAGGCGCTTCGCGAAGTCGTGACCGCCTTGACCGTCCGGGTGATGCAGTACCTGCAGAGCGGAAACTACCGGGTCGCGCTATGAGAAGAAAGCGCCTTCGGGTGCTGGTCCTGGTGCACGAGGAGCTGGTGCCGCCGAAGGACGTCAGAGGGATCGACGTCGCCCAGGTCGAGTGGAAGATGGAGTTCGACGTCATCGAGACGCTCGGGCTCATGGGGCACGCGGTCGAGGTGGTTGGATTGAGGAGCGACCTGACGGTCCTCGATCGAGCGTTGAAGCGGTTCCATCCCGATGTGCTCTTCAACCTGCTCGAGGATTTTCACGACATCGCGGTGAACGATCAAAACTGGGTCTCCTATCTCGAGCTTCTTCTCATCCCGTACACCGGGTGCAATCCGCGGGGGCTCCTGCTTTCCCGCGACAAGGCTCTGTCGAAAAAGGTTCTCGTGTATCACGGCGTGCCGCTCCCGGATTTCGCGGTGTTCCGGCGCGGCGAGCCGGTGGAGGCGCCGGAAAGGCTTCCGTTTCCACTGATTGTGAAGTCTCTGATCCTCGACGGCTCGGTCGGAATCTCCCAGGCCTCCGTGGTCTCGACGCCGGCGAGGCTCGAGGAACGCGTTCGCTTCGTGCACGACAGCATCGGCAGCGACGCCATCTGCGAGAAGTTTATCGAAGGGCGAGAGCTCTACGTGGGAGTGCTCGGAAACGAGAGACTCAAGACGTTCCCGGTGTGGGAGCTCCACTTCGGTAAGAGACCCAGGAGCACGAGGCTCATCGCGACGGACAAGGTCAAATGGAGCGACCGCTACCAGAGCCAAGTGGGCGTGCGTACGGAGGAGGCTTCCCTCGAGGAGGCACAGGCGAAGAAGATGCAGGAGCTTGCCCGAAAGGTCTACCGCATACTCGGGCTCAGCGGCTATGCGCGCATCGACTTTCGAATGGGAGCCGACGGAAAGGCGTATTTCCTCGAGGCCAATCCCAACCCTCAGCTCGCCTATGGTGAGGACTTCGCGGAATCCGCCGACAAGGCAGGCATCTGCTACGAGTCGCTCTTGCAGCGAATCTTGAACCTCGCCTTGACGCGGCGATGGGAGTAAAAAGCAAAAGCCCGACCGGAGGGGATCCGATCGGGCTTCGATAATACTCCCGGCGACGCCCTACTCTCCCACAAAGTCACCCTTGCAGTACCATCGGCGCTGGAGGGCTTAACTTCCGTGTTCGGAATGGGAACGGGTGTGGCCCCTCCGCTAATGTCACCGGGAATCTCGTTTGGAATATCTGGCCACCGCGCCCTCGCGACTTGTCCGCCGAAGCCCGTAAGGGCGAAGGACGGAAGGCGGGGGCACTTGGGTGCTGCGCGCAGTGCGCGACGGTCGAGAGCTTTTGCTCTCTGTAAATTTTATGGTCAAGCCGCACGGCCGATTAGTACTCGTAAGCTGAGGTGATTACTCACCTTACACATCGAGCCTATCAACCTGGTAGTCTACCAGGGGCCTTTAGGGACCTTAC
>Ga0326597_10014720_pt1 | contig 10247 bp, 14 predicted proteins | sample RVTome_12_FD_203789 | JGI IMG/M metagenome (GOLD analysis project Ga0326597, IMG submission 203789) | Soil microbial communities from uranium-contaminated site in the Upper Colorado River Basin, Wyoming, United States - RVT100D185 | ecosystem: Environmental > Terrestrial > Soil > Contaminated >...
TTCTGCCTCGGCACACGTTCACATTCCACCAGACGCGTAACCAGTGCCTCGATTGCTTCTTCCTTTGACGACACATGCAACTCGTGAGTTATGCCGGCACGCAATACAAAGGGCAGCTCCTCAATTGCCTGAACTCGTTGGAACCACAGAAGATGGCCGCAATGGGGACAGGGAGCATCGCCGGGCGGCGTGGACGGCTCAATGCATACGTCGCGGTAGCAAACGGGGCAACGATTTGGCTGTCCCTCCGGAGTTCGCGATGATGGTATCATTTCTATTGATGATTCAACCGTTAACGCTAGGACTCGATGAGCTTCAATGCCTTGAGGGCCGGTCATTGCGAAACTGTTGACAGCGTGCGTCACTGGTACCAAACGATCTTCGGCAACTGCTGCCAAGGTCGTTTGCTGCCATCGGTGCTCCTGAGATAGTCGCGAGCTGGTATTGTCGGTTCTCAGCATCTTCGGCACAAGAGACAGCACTTCACGTCCAATAGACGGCGAGAGGTTCATGCAACATCCGATACTCGGCGAACTGACTTTTGACGAGGGCATCTGGTCCGGCAAGATCGACCAGGCTGGAGCAGCCGTCGGCTTCGCCGTCTCCGATAACATGTCGGGACCGGATGCTCAGCAACTTCAACGACTGCTCCGGCGTTTGGAAACCTTCGACGAACTGAAAGGCATGACTTTCGACTTCATCGACCATCACCTACGCGACGATCCAGATCATAGCTCAATTCGGTTCACGATCAGATCGCTTGACTTTTTATGGCCCAAGCAAGCTGACTACTTCATGGTGTGGCTAGATCTGGAAGGCGACGAATACGGAGCTTGGAAAGTTGAGTTCGTAGACGGCCAGCCGAAGTATCTGAGCCGGGACGATTAAAAAGGTCGATGGTTGCCGCCGTCCTACACCTACCGCAAGCTTGACAAACGAAGACGCACATCGCAAATCAGGACGATGCGAATGGCACCGACCACCGCAGTATCTTGGCTTGGCAGCTATCGTTATGACCCAGCCGAACATTTGCCCGAGACATTGCCCCAGGTTGACTTCGAGATGGAGATTACGTGGCGGTGGTTTGGTCGATTCACTGGCGTGATCGTAGAAAGCGAAGATGGAGTACCTGAACCGGCACAGATCAGCGGGCGGTTAGCTGGACAACGAATGCGATTCACGAAGATGTATCGGAGCTTCTGGATCATCGACCAGTCCGGCGAAATCATTCGCGTACCTCACCAACGACCACTCGTGCTTTGCTACAAAGGCGAACTCACCGATAGCAATATTCGCATCGCCGGACGCTGGAGCAGTGGCTCTGAGACGCGAATCATGAATGGGCAGCAACTGTACTTGCCCGAGATGTCAGGAACTTGGGAAGCAAGGGCCAAGTGAACACAATGGATGCACGCGTGTCTGGACTCGGACAGCTCATCAATGGTCGAGTCCGAAACACGCAACTAAGCTTCACTTCGACCCACTTCGGTAACTCACCGCTAAATACCTTGAACGCATGAAAGATCGTCACATCTTCACCGAGGTCACTTAATCATGAAGGTCGGCTGGCTAATCGACGCGGACATGTTCGATGGATATCGCGAGGAGCTTGTCGCGGCGATTCACGATCAGGGACACGACGCGAAACTCATTCATGCTCCAAGCCCGCCGTTTCGCTGGGAAGACGTCGGTTGCTCCTATCGTGAGACATTTTCCAAAGACGCTTGTGTGATTGCACACGGTGATATCGAACTAATGACTCGAATCCATCAAGAACGTCGCTGGACACCAGGTGCATTTTGTACGGTCGACAACTTTGCCTGGTCCAGCTACTCGTGCCGGTACGGGAAGCACCTGCTTAACCGCGATTACGTCATGTTGCCGTTCGGGGAAATAGATCGTTGCAAAGACTTCCTCCTTGATTCGCTCGGTCGCGACGGACGTTTGTTCATCCGCCCGGACTCACCACTCAAGCTGTTCACTGGCCAGATCGCAAGTCGTGCCACGTTCACTGCCGATCTCGAATTCATGGGCTTCTACGAATTCCCGCCAAACTCGATCGTAGTTGTCAGTTCGCCGAAAAGCATCTTGAGCGAGTGGCGGTTCGTGATTGCTGGCGGGAAGGTTGTTACCGGCTGCCAGTACAAGGACGGTGATGACCTCAACTACCGGCCAGAATACGACCGCAATGCCTTCGAGCTTGCCGAGTCAATCGCAGCCATTGACTACGAACCTGATCCAGTGTGGGTGATGGACATTTGCAAGATCTCCGACGGATCATACCACTTACTTGAAATCGGCGGTTTCAGCTTTTCCGATCTGTACGCCTGCAACAAGCGTGATGTGGTTGCCGCCGTTTCCGCCGTGGCAAAGGCAGTTTGGGAAGAGCAGTCCACGTAACGCCTCGTTGAGAAAAACGAGCATGGTTGTTGGATCTGAATCCTGGTGCTCCATCTGTCGCTGGCGGACGCAATTGAGTCCAATTTGAAGGAAGTCGGATGTCACACGACGCACAAGAGTATGGGCCAATTGTGGAGGCCCTTGTAGGTAGGTCGTTCGAGAGAACTCTCGCCGTGAACTCGATTAAGCTCCGCTTTGGCACGCATCCTGATCCCAAGGGAACTCACTATATCTGGATCGATCCGCCCTGGGAGTTTCACGCCCCCGACGGGATGGTGACGACCAGCGATGAGTACACTGACGAAGGCTTCGCAGAGTGGTCTCGCTTGTTCGATCCGATAAACAGCGGCGTACTCGAATCGTGGACTGAGACGGCGGATGGTGTCGTGGTCTTCCGTTTCGAGAACGGTTACGGCATTGCCTTGCCAAATTGCTCCGACTCCAGAGACTTGTGGTACTCGCACTGGTATGCGAAAGACAGAGCCGCAGCGAAATGAATCGACTGGCCCATCGACTCGGCTGCCGACTACATTCTCCTCGCGAATCCGCTTTTACCCTGTCTCACTGGCGAAATCGAACATATCGGGAGCACAGTTTGACTCCAGCGGTAGAATCGCAACATGTCAGCACGAACCATCGCGATAGGCGACATTCACGGCTGCTCGATCGCTCTCGCCGCTCTGATCGAAGCCATTGCCATTGCTCTCCAACCAGACGACACGGTCGTAACGCTCGGCGATTACGTGGACCGGGGGCTCGATTCCAAGGGCGTGCTTGACGTTCTCTTGAAGCTGGGAGATCGTTGCCAATTGATCTCGCTGATCGGAAACCATGATGCCGTCATGTTGGGAGTGATTGACTATCAACTGAGCATCGAAGAATGGAAATCGTTTGGTGGAACGGCCACGCTTCAGTCTTACGGCGAATCGGAACGCGTGAAAGACATCCCTGCGGACCACGCCGAGTTCTTGCGGCGTTGTCGAATGTGGTACGAAACGCCGACGCACTTCTTCGTTCATGCCGCCTACGATCCAGCACTCCCGTTGGACCAGCAGGACGAGGCTACATTGCTCTGGCAGGGCATCCGCGAAGAGGTTCCTGGGCCGCACGTTTCCGGAAAAACGGCCATCGTGGGCCACACGTCCCAGAAGAACGGCGAGATACTCGACGTGGGTCATCTCGTATGTATCGATACGAACTGCTGGAACGGTGGTTGGCTGACGGCGATGGACGTCGAGAGCCGCAGGGTTTGGCAGGTGGATGAGCGAGGGCGGTTGCGTCTGCCCGACAAATAGATCGCGAACGGTGAACAGGTTCGCCTTTTCATGCCTCGCCATTTCCCCAATACCGCTGTCGCAATGCCGCAAGTTCTTCCTCGCTGACGAGCGGCTTCATCTCTTCTAAGTAGCAACGCTTCACGGTCTCGCACAAGTCGGCGTCTCCTTGAGCCAGTGAAGTCCACATCTGTTCCACAGCCTGGTCACCCGCGAGCAGAACCATCCACAAGTTCCGAGCCAACTCTTCGACGGACTCCTTGCGACCACCGAGCACTGTGAACCCAGATAGCGGAGCGGCGAACCGGAGGAAAAGTTCTTGGACTTCTGATTCTTGCATTACGCTGCCTTGGGCTCACGCTTGCTTCATCAACTCGACCACCGCTTCCGCAGTCGCCCGATTCGTCGCCAGCGGAACCGAATGCACGTCACACACTCGCATCAACGCCGACACATCCGGCTCGTGCGGTTGGGCGGTCAGCGGATCACGGAAGAATAACACCGCCTCGACTTTGCCCTCGGCCACGCGACCGCCGATAATCAAGTCGCCGCCTTCTGGCCCGTGGGCAACGCGTTCAACATCGAGCCCGAGTTCGTCGTGCAGCAGCTGACCGGTGTGGCCGGTGGCTACGAGCTTGCGGTGGCGAAAGAACTCGACGTGACCGCGAGCGAATTCGAGCAACTCGGCTTTCTTTTTGTCGTGGGCGATGAGGGCGATCATACGTCGTATATTCCTTCTTCCAACTGATACGCGGCCATCTACAGCGGTTTCGGTTTCTTCATCGGCATCTGGACGTCGCCGCCATCTTCCCGCGAACACCGGGAACAGATCATCAGTACCGATGCACATACAACAGCCGCTACGCTCGCGACCGAAGCACCAATCCAAATGGCGATGATGTAGCCTGCAAGCTCCCTTCGGTCGGTCGCCGTGGCCGCTGCCGAGAACGCTGCGGACGGCACCAAGGCGACCATCCAAAACGAAATCCAGAACGCGTTGTGCATGAACTGCTGTCGCCGTTTGGTCGATTCGGCTTCTTCGAGCGGATACCCTGCTTCGATCATCTTCAGCCGTTCATTGTGCAACTTCTCGCGAGTGAATCGCAGGTGACGCAGCAACAGCACGATAAACAAGACGAGCAAGGCACAGAAGACGGCGGGAATCAGGATGACGAACAAAAGAGTGCTATCGAACCTTAGATTTGGAGCGTCGGCAACTTCTTGTGCGAACAACATGAACTTGGTTCCCCTGCAAGTCGCTTCGACATCGTGGCGTGAATCGATTCGCCATCATTGAAGATTCAGCTCTATACGTCCAGCACATCCGTCGCGTCATATCGACTGGCAACAAATAACGGCAGTCGTTTGCCCAGCACGCGGTGATGCGTATCGACGGCCAGATCCGAATCGTTGTTCTCTTCAGACAGATTAGCCAGGCACGCCCACTTCGGTCTGGTGCTGACTCCACTCAGCAGTTCAGCCGACTCGATATTCGACAGGTGGCCGCCGTTTCCTCGAATACGTTGCTTCAGCGATTCCCAATACGGACCATTGGTCAGCATTTCAGGATCGTAGTTGCTTTCGAGCACGACAGCGTCGAGCGTTTTCATGACGGCGGCCAGTCGTTCAAACGGATGCCCCAGGTCCGTCAGGATGCCGAGACGTTTGGTGCCGTCGTCGACGACGAACGCAACGCCATCCACCGCGTCGTGCGGCGTGCGGATCGTTTCGACTCTGACGCGTCCAAACTCAAGAGTCGAACCAGAGGTGAAGTATCTGACGTCATTGAGCGGCCCCAACCTATCCTTCTTGCTGGCAATCGTCAACGTTCCCTTCGTGACGTGGATCGGCAGCCCGAATTTCCGCTGATAGATGCCCATACAGCAACAGTGGTCCCGGTGGTCGTGCGAAATCACGAGGGCATTTACGTCGGCAATATCTCGGCCATGGGCGGCAAGTCGGGATTGTGCTTGCTTACCGTTAATCCCGGCGTCAAACAGAAGTCGGACGCCCTTGGATTCGACAAAAATGCAGTTGCCGTTGCCGCCGGATTGCAGGGCGATGACTTTCATGGCGGCCATTGTAGCCGAGGAATCTGCTTCTGCCCGTTGCGTTGCGAAAGAAAGCGTTACGCTCCAAAGTTCTCCGCGATCCGCTTCCGTTCGTACTCAAACCAACCGTAATTCGTCCGCACCGCTTCATCGTGCCACTCTTCATACTCGGGAAACGTCTCCCCCATGATCGTAGCCGCAGCTACCAGCTGGGAACGCAAGCCACGTTCGTCTGGATGAAGATTTTCTTCGTTCCCCTCTACCAATTGCTGAACCAGCTCAACACCCTCGAACTCAAAATGGGCCAGCAAGGCATGGCCAAGTTCTAGCTGAACGTCACCGTCTTGTTCATCGCACAAAAGTTCAAGACACGTCTTGGCACTGTCATTGTCGATGCTGGCGAGGTCGAGGTCACTGCGGTGCAACTGGCCGATCAGCCAGTCGATGGTGGATTTGGATTGTTGCAGCTGTTCCGCGTCGCGGAGAATCCGAAACGAACGGTCAACTCCGTAAGTCTCGACGGCTTGGATGACGAGCGGCATCACGGAGTCGTCATCGTTGGGCGAGTCCGTGAAGTAACGCAGGGCCGTAAGCCGGACCTCTTCTTCAGGGTGCTGAATGGAAGATTTAATTTTCGATTCGGGAAGACGCATGGCAGCATTCTAGCGTTCGAGTCACCTGCTCGGCACGTCCGTCTCGTCTAGCCACCGTTCTTCTCGACTCGCCGCTTGTCAAGACTTCGCCAGCAGTACCAACTAGCGACCGACGCGTAGGGTCGCCAAGGATTGGCGACTTCTTCGCTCTGGCTTTTGTCCGGCAGTTCGCCTAGACCGTAGAAATCGCGAATCGCCGTGCGCAGGCCCAAATCGTCGTGCGGCAACACGTCCAGTCTGCCCAGCGAGAAAATCAAAAACATCTGAGCGGTCCAAACACCGATACCTTTGATCTTCGTCAACTCGCCAATCACGTCTTCGTCCGACAGCCGCCCGACGCTCCGCAATCGCACTTCCCCCTCGCGAACTTTGCACGCCAGGTCCAAAATGTAGGTCGCCTTTTGATTGGAGAGCCCCGCTGAGCGAAGTTGGTCTATTTCCAGTTCGGCAAGCCTGTCGGCAGTCAACTTGGCCGGGGCGACAAGGCTCTCCACTCGACGCCGAATTGATCTAGCTGCACTTGTCGAAATCTGTTGCGAGACAATCGACCGCACGAGCATCCGAAATCGGTTGCGTTCGAGCTTCAGCGTGAACGGCCCGACGTGATCGATCTGCGTGCGGATCACCGGATCGCTTGACCGAAGGTGCTTGAGAGCGAGTTGTATTTGGTCGGGATTCATTCGGCTCCATCGGCATCGTGGTTCTGGGTCAGCTTGTCCGCATTTTAACGATTGGGTCGCCAGCTCGACACGCCTATCTCTTCCGGCCACAATGTCGGCTTCTCAAATCGAAAGGGGTAGCCCAATCGGGTTCGGATCACCGGCCCCGTGAGAGTCATTCTAACGTTCGAGTCGCTCACTTGCATGGCAGCACTGCGTCTGAATTTGCCTGCCCGTTATGCGTGCTTTCAATCTCGCTCGTCGCCCCTCTAGCCCGTCGGCCAACGCACCACCAGCATGTTGCCGAGTCACTCGCCAGCGGCGATAATCTGCGGTTGGAGCGAGACGCCCTACAGATGTATGGGGTTTGGCAGTCCGGGATGGAAGCAAATCAAGTCGTAGGCTTCGTTGTTCGGCGGGGTCTTATACGCCAAGATGTTCCGCCCCTGCGGAGACAACGGGTAGTCGGAGGAAGTCTTGTTTATCCATCTACCGCTGCCTCTTGATCTCAGCGACCTTCGCCACCAAGAAGCCAATCTCGTCACCGTCGAGTTCGGCGACAGGAGCAACGCCGTGGATGTTCTTGATGAGGTCTTCCGATACGCCCAAGACCGCCTTGAACTCCGCGTCGCCATCACACCGACCGAGAAGATGACCATCGGGAGTGATGACCATCTCGACCAGCCTGGGAGTAGTCCAGTCTTCACCGAGCAGGCATCCGAGAATCGCCTGGAAGTGATCGCTCACCTGGACGGCTCGCAGTTTGCGTGCGGCGTCTTGGCGGATTTGGTCGGGGTTGCGGATCATCGGATAGGACATGATTAGAACGTGAGGTCGGCATAGCCGCACATTTGTGTTGTTGGGAACGCCATCAGGAGCTACCTCTTATCGTTCATCCAATTGCCCACTCCGTCAGCTCTTGCAGAGCGTTGTGGTGCCAAGTGTTCTTTAGCTTCTAGTCGTCCCCAGGCTTGAGACGAAGCGGTGGACGTCACTGGCGACATCCTCCTCCTCTGTAGCCGCCAATGCGTACCTGAAACAGCCGATTCGCCACTGTCGCCCAAGCCAAAAAGCGTCTCGTGCATCACGGTATTGAAGAACGTTTCGGTAGAGCGGTCGCGAAAAACGACCAACCAGTGTCAAATACGTTCATGTTTGTACTTCAAAATTCAGCCACAAACACTCGACTTCTCGATCTTTGCTCTTTCCGCCTGAAGCGTGATTCGCGATGTCGAATGCGCGTGAGCGCCCACCAGCGACAGGTGCGCCGGCTTGCGGTTAGCGGGCGGCTTGGCGTTGGGCTTGGCGGCGGAGGGCTCAGCGGAATTGCTTGCGGTCGGCCCGGTCGCGACGCTCTTCCCGACGGTATTCGCGGATTTGATCCGGGTGGGCCGCAGCCCAGATGTCTGGACGAAGTTGCTCGTAGTCCGTGCTCCCCGACAGAAGTGCGTCCAGCACGCCCTTCACGTACGAACTCACGTCCAAGTTGTTACGCAGTGCGCTGCTCACCAACGTCATCAGGTCCGCCGCACGCCCACCCGCCGCGATGCTCCCAATAAATAGCCAGTTCTTACGACCGACGGCAACTTGCTTCATCAGCTGCTCGGCGTCGTTGTTGTCGATGGGGATGCCCCCATTGGTGAGATACAACTGCAGGGCGTCCCACTGATTGTTCAAGTAAGTCACGGCCTTCCCCATCGCTTCCTTCGGCAGCAAGTTCTTCACCACCGGGCTGTCCAAGTAAGCACGCACCCGATCCCACACCGGTTTTGCCTCTCGCTGACGAAGCTCCTGCCGCGCCTCGTTGCTCAGCGACTTGCCGCGATCCTCGATGTCGTACAATTCCTGATACATCGCCAACAGCATGCATGCCACCACCGGATGATTCGAGCGAGCATCAAAGATCTTGCGACGCGCGTGCGAGTTGCAGGCACCGCGCTGCACCGAGCCCTCACTGCGCAGCGTGATCCCTTGATAACCCGAATAACAATCCGCCATGATCGTGCCGGTGTAACCGCTGTCGATCAAGAACTCGTCCGGACCATCGCGCGACCAACTGCTGCGCGTCGGTGCCCGGACTCACCGTAAAGTCGAACACGTTCAACCGCACGTTCACACCGCGATAAGCCCACATCTTCGCGTTGGCACTCGGCGCGCCTTTCTGGCGAGCGGCCGTCAACACTTCATGAATCCGCTGACTGCGCGAATCATCCGGATCGATGGGCGGAACGTCTTTCGGCAGCAGTAAGGTCACTCCCGTGTCGTCCGTGCCGATCGCGGTATCTTCGCGAACGCAGTCGGCGAAGTATTTTATCAGCGGCGAGATCAGCAACGCCGCGTGCATCATGATATTCAGCAACGTGCTCCGCGAAGGCGTCCGGGCACCGACCGGAGGTTGGTCGGCTGCTGGCGAACCAATCTTGCTCGCGATAGACCGGCAAGTGATAGCCGTACTTGCCCGTGATGATCTCGGCTCGGGCACCGCGGGCATGGATGCCAGTGGTCGGGAAGTGTCGTAGCGGTTCCCTTCGACCAAGCCGACTGCTCGTTCGGGGCTCGTCACGCCACACTCCGGTGCCTGCGGGCAAGCGAATTTCGGATAAATCGTAACACGAACTTTCAATTGCGGTCGCACATACTCAAGCGTTTCCACGCGGTCGTGGCCGATGATTTCACGCGGGCCGTGTGTTTCGCAGTGCTGTTGTTCGTCGGTCGCTTCCGCTTCAACTTCGTAACGCAGCAAATGAGCGGGCAGCTTCTCGTCGCGAGGCTTCTCAGCCTTCGCCTGCTTCCTGCGAATGTGCTCGGCGATGATCAGTTCATCGGCGGCAGCTTGTTCTTGCTTCGCGTCGTGCAGGCCCTCGGCCGCGTCGTGAGCTTCATCGCCGCTGCCCAAGTCCAGCTTCAGCTGATTCGGATCCTCGAGATATCGCTCGCTGCGACGGCCGAAGGCCAGCTTGATCAAGTGCGCGATTTCGAGTTGCTGCGCGAGATGCTTGTCTTCGAGTGTGGCAATTTGTTGTTGCTGTTCAGCGACGGTGATGACGAGTTGCTCGACCAGCGTTTGGCAGGCATGCAAGTCATCGGGTAGGGCCAGTGCATCACTCATGGCCGCCTAGTGTATCGCCGTTTCCAAATCGCGCAAGTCCTCTTTCAACCATTCCGATAAAAAAAAGACAAGTGTGTTGGTCCCCCTCGAGCAACTTGCCG
>Ga0326597_10014721_pt1 | contig 10247 bp, 4 predicted proteins | sample RVTome_12_FD_203789 | JGI IMG/M metagenome (GOLD analysis project Ga0326597, IMG submission 203789) | Soil microbial communities from uranium-contaminated site in the Upper Colorado River Basin, Wyoming, United States - RVT100D185 | ecosystem: Environmental > Terrestrial > Soil > Contaminated >...
TGTAGGCGACGAGCTCGTCGTTGTCCACCGCGTGGAACTCGAGGCTGTGGTTCGACTGCAGCGCCTCGTTCTCGCGGCGGATGCGGTTGATCCGTGCCATGTAGTCGCGGAAGGCCTCGGCCGGGCGCAGGTCCCAGTGCCGGATCTCGTACTTCTCGGAGTCCTTGTACTCCTCGCTGCCCTCGTGGCGGGGCTCCGACACCAGCAGCTCGTAGGCCGGACCGTAGATCCCGTAGCTCGAGCTGAGCGTCGCGGCCAGCGCCAGCCGCGACATGAACACCTGCCGCCCGCCGTGCTGCAGCGCCTCGGTCAGGATGTCCGGGGTGTTGGGCCAGAAGCTGGGGCGGAAGAACTCGGCGACGTCCGAGCGCGTCAGCTCCCTCACGTACTCGGCGATCTCCCACTTGGTGTTGCGCCAGGCGAAGTAGGTGTAGGACTGGTTGAAGCCGAGCTTGGCCAGCTGATACATCACCTTCGGCCGCGTGAACGCCTCGGCCAGGAAGATCGTCTCCGGGTGGGTGCGGCGCACCTCGGCGATCAGCCACTCCCAGAAGCAGAACGCCTTCGTGTGCGGATTGTCCACGCGGAAGACGCGCACGCCTTCGTCCACCCAGAACGCCACCACCTCGAAAAGACCCTGCCACAGCCCGCGCCAGTCCTCGGTCTCGAAGTCGATCGGGTAGATGTCCTCGTACTTCTTGGGCGGGTTCTCGGCGTACTGCACGCTGCCGTCGGGCCGCGTCCGGAACCACTGCGGGTGCTGCTTCACCCACGGGTGGTCGGGAGCGCACTGGAACGCGAGGTCGAGCGCCAGCTCGAGCCCTTCCGCCTCGGCGCGCTTCTTGAAGCGGCGGAAGTCGGCGAGCGTCCCGAGCTCGGGGTGGACGGCGGTGTGCCCGCCCTCGCGCGCGCCGATCGCCCACGGGCTGCCGTGGTCGCCCGCCCTGGCCACGGGCGCGTTGTTGCGGCCCTTGCGGTGCGAGCGCCCGATCGGGTGGATCGGCGGCAGGTACAGGACGTCGAAGCCCATCTTCGCGATCGCCGGGAGCTGCTTCTCGGCGTCCTTGAAGGTGCCGTGCCTGCCCTTCGGGCCGAACGAGCGCGGGAAGAGCTCGTACCAGGCGCTGAAGCGCGCCCGCTCGCGGTCCACCGAGACGCGCAGCTCCGGCGCGAAGCGCGCCTCGTGCGCGCGGTCGGGGTGGCGGTCACAGAGCCGCAGCAGCTCGCCGTCGAGCGCACGCTCGAGCCCGTCCGGCGTGGGAGCGAGCTGCCGCAGCTCGCCCGCCCAGCGCTCGAGCGCCTGCTTGTCCTCGCCGCGGGCGCGCCCGGCGGCCTCGGCCGCCCACTCGGCCCCGACCAGCAGGTCCACGCGCTCCGCCGTCCCGGCGGCCGCCTTCCTGCCGAGGCCGTGGCGCCAGGTGCGGAAATGGTCGACGAAGCCGCACACGGTGTACACGTGGCTCGCGAGGCTCGCGACCTCGAACGAGGCCTCGAAACGGTCGTTGCCGAGCGGCGCCATCTCCCGCTCGCTCCAGGCCTCGCCCTCGCGCCGGTAGGCGAGCAGCGCCCGCACCTGGTCGTGGCCGTCGGCGAACACGTCCGCCGTCACCGTGACCGCCTCGCCGATCGTGCGCTTGACCGGGAAGCGGCCGCAGTCGAGCGCGGGCCTCACGTTCTCGACCACGACGCGCGGCGGCATCGGTCCTTCGGGCGGGGGTGCGGTGCGTGGGGCTCGAGCCATGCGCAGGCCTCCGTTCACGCGACAGCCAGGGGTGGATGGAGCGACGGCTGACGACCGCTGCCCACGATTCTACCACGCGATAATTTGAACACCAACCAATTCCGGCGACCGCCCTGCGGCACGCCTTCGCGCGCGTCTGCGAGCGCAAGGGGGACAAGGTCAGGGCCTACGCATCGTTTGCCGACCGCAATGCCGACTGGCTCGACGACGGGGCGCTCTACGCCGCGCTCAAGGACGAGAGCGGCGGCCGGCCGTGGTGGGGTGAACTACATCATGATGAAGGTGAACGGGCGCATCAGCGACGCCGTCAACGGCGTCCGCATCTGAGGAGCGACACCCGCGCCGAAGGGAGGCCGGTCGCGGCATGCGGCTCGCATTCGTCGTTGTGGTCGTGTTGCTGCTGCTGCACGTGGCGCGCGAGCCGGACGTGATCCTGCTGCCCGACCCCGCGCAGGAGCTCTGGCCGGAGCCGCAGCTGCGCCTGCCGCCCGTCGACCTCAGGCTCGTCGAGGGCACCGTGATGGACGGCTGGCAGACGGCCCCCACGGTGGTGACGGCGGAGGAGGTGAGGAGCGACCGCTCGCTGTGGCGCGAGATGTTCTTCCGCAACTGGGACCGGCTCGAGAGCCCGCTGCGGGAGGAAGGCCTCGCCGCGATGTACCGGCGCCACCGCCGGTTGCTGCGCGGGCCGGAGGCCTGGCGCACGATGGACGCCTCCGACTGGGACCGCGTGCCTCAGCCGATGCGCGCGATGGCGGTGCTCGGCATGATCGACTGCTGGGAGCGCCTCTACCTCCCGGGCGAGCCGCACGGGCTCGCCGCGCGGGCGGTGGCGGACCGGATACAGGCGATCGCGATGTCCGAGTCGTGGTTCGTTCACCGCGCGGTGAGCACGAACGCTGACGGCGGCGAGGACGTCGGGATCGGCCAGGCCTCGGCGGCCACCCGCTCGCGCATCCGCGTGCTGCACGTGCGCGGCGCCTCTGACTTCGGCCTCGCCGAGGACGACTACTTCGACCCGTGGAAGGCGACGCGGGCGCTGGTGTTCTGGTTCAAGCTGCTGCTCGGCGAGGCTTCCGGCGACCTCGACCTCGCCACCCGCGCCTACAACGTCGGCATGGAGCGCGCGCGCCAGGGCCGCGGCTCGGCCTACCTCGAGGCGGTCGAGCGGCGCGAGCGTGAGTACCTGCTCGGCCGATCCCCGAGCCCGACCTGGCGCTGGCTGCGCAAGCGCAGCCCCACCCCCTGCCCGGGCGCCGAGCGCCGGGACCCGTTCGTTCCGCTGAAATAACATCGCGGGCACGATGGTCCCGGGCCGATGCGGGTTCTCGCGTCCCGGCGGAGTGCTGCTGCGCGCCGAGGCGCTCCCGCGGCGCTGATCCCCGGCCGCGCTCGCTCCCGAAGCGCCGAAGCGTCAGGAGCTGGCGCCTGGATCAGGCGACCTCGAGCCAGCGGAACCAGACCGGGTGATTCGTCGTGTACCACTCGAGGACTTCGCGGATGGCGCGCTTGCGCGGGGCGGAGATCACGAGGTCGTCGATGCGCTCGAAGTGGACGCGAATGCGGTGGTCGCGGGTGTACTCGAGCGCCTGGGAGCACAGCGTCTGCAGCTCGTTGCGGATGCGGCCGGAGTCCGAGATCTTGACGGCGCGCGTGCGGTAGCTCTCGCCGGCCAGGAAGCGCTCCAGCAGCGGGCTGAACACGAGCCGGGTCTGCTCGAAGCTCTCCAGGCAACGGAAGCTGAACGAGACGCGCTGGCGCCCGCCGCCGGCCGCGAGCTGCGTCGTCACCCGCCAGGTGTTGTCCCCGACACGTTCGACGCCCGGGAGTCCCGAGTAGGGGTCGGGGCCCATGTAGCCGACGGCGGCGAGCACGCTCCACGTCTTCTCCGGAAGGAAGTCGCCCGCGCGCAGCGCGCGCCGGCCGAGCGGCAGGTGCGCCTGCGCCATCTCCCGCAGCGAGCGCCGATAGAGCGCGACGCGCTCCTGCGTGAGCGCGTCGCCTCCGAAGAGCCGTCCGAGGCGGGCTTCGAAGTCGTCCGCCTCCGGGTCCAGGCGCCCCAGCCGCTGCTCGCGCTCCAGGGGCAGCTCGAAGTGCGGCGAGAAGAGCGCGAGTGAGACCTCCACGTCCAGGGCCTGGGCGAGGCTCGCGGCCTGCACCGCCTCGGCCGAGGCGGCGTAGCCGTCGCAAAGGAAGACGTGGGGCGAGCCCGTCCCGTCCCGCCAGGTCCCGACCAGGTAGGTGGGCGCGTAGGTTCCCGAGTCGGTGAAGGCGGGCAGCCCGCTCGGGCAGATCCAGCCGTCCTGCACCAGGTGCACGCCGAGCTCACGCCACTCCTTCCACAGCGCCCCGAGACGCTGCTCTCGGCCCTTGCCGCCGAGCGTCCAGACGTGGATGTGCTCACGCCTCATTCCGGGGAGCGTCGACTCGATGGCCTCCACGAGGCGGTGTCGCGGGGTGAGAAGATCGACGCGGATGGACTGCTCCTCGGCGCTCTCGACCACGGAGCGGGGCAGCGTGAGCGAGCCCATGTAGGCCTCGTAGGGCCGGGTGATGGCCATGGGCTGGTCGAAGAGGTGCAGAACGGCCATCGGCCCGAGCTCTTCGCCCCTGGCGAAACGCGACGTGTTCTCGAGCGTGTCCACGGCGGCGCCCCAGATCGTCAGGCCCCGCTCGCGCATCCTCTTGTAGAATGCGGCCCAGCCGTACCCGGGGTCGTTGAGCAGGCGGTGCACGCGCGCGTCGATGAACTTCGCGACGCCGGGACGGGCATACACGCGGCCGAAGCCGAGCAGCGGGTTGGCGCCCATCTCGGGCGACTCGCCCGCCTTGGGCATGAGGCCCTCGCCGAGCGAGACCATGATCGCGTGGTTCTCGGGCAGGCCGCGCGTGAAGTGCCAGAGCGACTCGCTCATCACGTAGGCGGAGACGGCGTCGGCGTCCTTCTTGACCTCGTTGAGGGTCTGCTTGTCCTGGTCGCGCCCGTCGCCGAAGCGGCCGAAGAGACGCGTCCCGAGCGCGGTGAGGCCCGCCGTCATCGTCAGGCAGCGGCGCAGCCTCCCCGGGACGAAGCTCAGCTCGTCGAAGCCGCGCTCGGGATTGCCGTTCAGCCACTCCACCTCGACCTCCTCGAGCCAGAGGTGGAAGCGCAGCAGCAGCGGGCGAGTGTCGAACGCCCACTGCGCGATCAGGTCTCGTCTGGTGGGGACGGGCATCTCGTGGTCGAGGGCGGGGCCGTCCGAGAAGCATATCGCAGCCAGGCTGTCCGGGCGCCGCCTCGACGTCGATGGCCGCGGGGCGCAGCAGGAGGCGAGGGGCGCTCCAGCGCTGAAGGGCCCCTCGCCTCGAACCGGCTCACCTGGGGCGGAGAGCCTCTCGCCAGGAAGCGAGCTCCTTGGCGGCGAGGTCGCGACCGCCGAGCCCGAAGGCCAGGGCGGCCGCGATCGCGATCGCTCCGAGCAGGGCGCCGAAGGCGAGCTGGATGATCTCGTTGGCGAGACCCATCTGCCGCAGGCCCATCGCCCCCGCGAGCACGATGATCGAGACCCGCGCCGCCATCGCCAACGTGCCCGCCTGAACGGTTGCGCTGGAGCGGATCGCCTCCGCCGCAACGCTGGCCAGGTAGAGGCCCACGCCGAACACGACGAGACCCAGGATGACCTGACCCGCGAACGAGACGAAGCCCGTCAGGAGGCCGGCCAGGTTCGCGAAGCCCAGCAGGGCCGCCGCCTCGATGGACGCGAACAGCATGATCGCGACCACCGCGAGGGCGCCGACCACGGCGGAGGGAGCCCGAGCTCCCTTGGCCTTGCCCGCGCGGACGAGACCGATGCGGTCGAGGGCGCTGTCGAACCCCGCCCCCGCCAGGACGCTCGCGAGCAGACCCGCCACCAGCCGCGCCACGACGTAGGCGATCACGAGCAGCAACGCGGCCGCGAAGACGACCGGAATCGCCTCCATCATTCGCGCCAGCATCCGGCTGGCGGGGTCCGTGATGGCGTTGAGCTGCAGCGCCGCGAGGGCCGAGATGACCACGGGGACGAGGATCAGCACGTAGACGACGAGCCCGACCAGGCCCGAGAGCCGGCGGTCTCCGAGTGCGGCGCCGAGACCGACCCTCTCACCAAGAGCGTCCGCCCCCGCCGCGGCCAGTAGGCTGGTGACGATCCTCTGGAGGACCCGGGCCACGAACCATCCGACCGCCAGGATGACGATCCCTGCGAGGAGGTTGGGCAGGAAGCCCAGGATGCGCTCGAGCAGCCCCTGGATGGGGGCGAGCAGGCTCTGGAGCGAGAGCGCCTCGAGGATGTTCGGCAGGAAGAACAGCAGGATCAGCCAGTAGACGGTCTCCGAGAGCGTCTTGCTGAGCGGAGGGGCAGCGGCACCCGGAGCCCCCACGCCGCCCCCGATCCGCTCGTCGAGCTTCGCGACCTGGAGCGCCCTCGCCACGATGCGCCGCAGCACGGAGGCGATGGCCCAGGCCACCACCAGAAGCAGGATGGCGCCGACGACCCGCGGGATGTACGCCAGCACCTGGTTGAGGAACTCGGTCAGGGGTTGGCTCACCAGGGTGAGATTGAGCGCGTTCAGGAAGGCCACGGCCACGAAGACCAGAAGCAGATAGTAGACGGCCCGAGAGACCCAGCCCTCGACCGGCGTGCTCTTCTCCTTGTCCTCGCCCAGGACCCACTTCGCCAGCTGGTTGTCGATCGTCGTGCGCTTGAGCGCACCCCTGACCGCAGCCGCCGCCGCCAAGGCGACGAGCCAACCGGCGACCAGGATGGCCAGCGCCCGGGCGATGTTGAGCAGCTCGGGGCCGAAAGCGGCCGACAGCTGCTGTCCGACCTGCGCCAAGAAGTCCTGCATCTCTCCCTCCTCTCCTGCAAGTGGTAACCCGCCTATTCTGACTCCACTCGGCCGTCCGGGGCCGAGAATCGACAGGCCCTCGACGAATCTCGGGTAGCATCGCCGTGGCTCCGGCCATGGCCTACCTTCCGATCGAGAGCTACGGCGTCATCGGCGACCTGCACACCGCGGCCCTCGTCGGCCTGAACGGGTCGATCGACTGGCTCTGCTTCCCGCGTTTCGACTCGCCGAGCGTCTTCGCCGCGATCCTCGACGACGAGAAGGGCGGGCGTTTCAAGATCGCGCCGAGGAGCGAGGGCGCGACGCGCAAGCAGATGTACTTCCCGGACACCAACGTCCTCGTCACCCGCTTCCTGTCCCCGGAGGGGGTGGCCGAGGTCACCGACTTCATGCCGCTGGGCGAGCCCGCTCCCGGGCGCGGAGCGCACGACCTGGTGCGCCGGGTCGAGGTGGTCCGCGGATCGATGCCGATGCGGGCCGTCTGCCGGCCCGCTTTCGATTACGCGCGGGCCGAGCACCGGCTGGAGCTGGTGCCGGGAGGAGCCCGCTTCGTCTCGCGCGACTTCGGCCTCGGCCTCTTCGCCTCGGTGCCGCTGCGGGCGGAGGGGCCGGCGGCGGTCGGCGATTTCGTCGTCAAGCAGGGGGAGCAGGCCGTCTTCGTCCTCACGCCGATGGGCGCGGACGCGGCCCCGCTCGCCCCGTGCTCGGTCGAGTGGGCGGAGCGCGCGTTCCGCGACACCGTGGACTACTGGCACCGCTGGCTCGGCCGCTGCAACTACCGCGGGCGCTGGCGCGAGATGGTGCACCGTTCGGCCCTGGTTCTGAAGCTGCTCACCTACCAGCCCACGGGCGCGATCGTCGCCGCTCCCACCACCAGCCTGCCGGCGCCGATCGGCGGCGCGCGCAACTGGGACTACCGCTACACCTGGATCCGCGACGCGAGCTTCACGCTCTACGGCCTGATGCGCATCGGCTTCACCGATGAGGCCTACGCCTTCATGGGCTGGCTGGGTGCCCGCGTGCAGGAGGCCCGTGACGGCTCGCTCCAGCTCATGTACTCGGTCGAGGGCCGGCACGACCTCGTCGAGCAGACGCTCGATCATCTCGAGGGCCACCGCGGCTCACGCCCGCTGCGGATCGGCAACGCCGCCTACCGGCAGCTGCAGCTCGACATCTACGGCGAGCTGATGGACGCCGTCTACCTCTACAACAAGTACGGCAGCCCAATCGGGTACGACGCCTGGGTCAAGATCCGACAGATCCTCAACCACGTGTGCGAAGTCTGGCGCGAGCCCGACGAGGGGATCTGGGAGGTGAGGGGCGGCCGCCGGCACTTCGTTTACTCGAAGGTGATGTGCTGGGTGGCGCTCGACCGCGGGCTGCGCCTCGCCGACAAACGGTCCTTCCCCGGGGACCGCCAGCGCTGGCTGGAGAACCGCGACGCCATCTACGAGGAGATCATGAGCCGCGGCTGGAGCCGCGAGCGGCAGGCCTTCGTGCAGGCCTACGGCGGCGACAGCCTCGATGCGGCCAACCTCATCATGCCCCTCGTCTTCTTCGTCTCCCCGAAGGACCCCCGCTTCCTCGCCACCCTCGACGCGATCCAGCGCGACCTGACCCGCGGAAGCCTCGTCCACCGCTACGACGTGGCGGCCTCACCCGACGGCATCGAGGGCGAGGAGGGGACCTTCTCGATGTGCACCTTTTGGCTGGTCGAGGCCCTCACCCGCGCGGGCCGACTCGAGGAGGCGCGCCTCACCTTCGAGAAGATGCTCGGCTACGCGAACCACCTCGGGCTCTACTCGGAGCAGGTCGGCTCCTCGGGCGAAGCCCTCGGCAACTTCCCCCAGGCCTTCACACATCTCGCCCTGATCAGCGCCGCTTTCAACCTCGACCGCCGCCTGGGCGGCACCGTGTGAGCGAGCCTCGACCCGCAGACGCGGATCCCACGGGCGCCACTCGCGGGGGCGCCCGAATCCCGCTTTGCACTCGAGCGATTGCGCGTGCTTCAATCGTCGAGGCATGGCCCAGCCTGCCGAGCCCGCCGCCGCAGGTGGCGGCAGCCGCGACGTCGCGACCAAGAACCCGGCTTCGAGCGAGGCCCTGCCGCCGCGCCTGTCGGACGAGGGTCGCTGGTACGTCAGCACGCCGCGCTCGTCGTCACCACGCTGAAGTGGGCCGTGCTGGGCGCCGGCGCCTGCGTCGGCTGGGGCACCCGGGCCTTCCTCTTCTCACTGGCAGCATGCACTGGCTCGAGCGGCTGGTGAGGCACGTCGATCGTCGCCCGTCCTGGGTCGCGGCCGCGGGCGGGGCCGTGCTCGCGCTCTTCTATCTCCTCGCCGGGGAGGAATTGCTCCGAGGCCGCGGAGCACGAGGCGCAGGCGCCCGTCGGCGTCCCGCACGACTAAAGCGCCTGGAGGCGGGCTACTCGATCAGGAGCTGCTGCTGAGCCTGGACGAAGAGCACGTCGCGCAGTGCCGGGTGACGCTGGAAGTAGCCGGGGCCCTTCTCGCGCAGGCGCTCGTCGGTGAAGCCGCAGATCACCAGGTCGGCCGACGCCGAGCGCTGCTCCACGAGCTTGTTGTAGTCGACCTGGTCGTCGGTGCCGATGATGCGCAGGTTCTTCTCGGTGATCGGCAGCCGGCCGGCGTCGATCATCTCCTTGAGCCGCGTGCGCTGCACCGCTACCTCCTGCTGCGGGAACGCGGCGAAGATGTGAATCTCGGCGTCTCGCCAGTCCTCGTGGCCGAGCAGGATGTAGGCGAGCAGGATCATCAGGCTCGCGTTCTTGTAGTCGTGCCAGGTGAGCCAGATGTGCACCTCGGCGCGGTTGCCGAAGAAGTGGTCGCCGTGCCGCAGCACCAGGCTGTTCATGCGCGCGGCGGTGGCCAGCTGACAGCCGGCGTAGGCCTCCTGCACGGGCTCGGTTCCGTCGTGCGTCGAGAAGCCGAACAGCGCCGTGTTGTTCTCCATCCCCGAAACGCCCGGGATCTGCAGGCTCTGCGCCAGGGCCGACTGCATCGAGGGCGACACGATCGTGTCGACGTAGACGCCGCTGCCGCGCGCGTGCGTGAGCGCGACGAGCCGCGCCAGCTCGCGCCGGCTGGCCTTGAAGTGCTCGGGGTCGAGCTGGCCCTGGATGTAGTGCAGGTAGGTGCCGAAGCCGAAGCGGTGGCACAGCCAGCCCAGGAAGTGCAGCGGCGCGCTGCGCGAGAAGGTGCGCCCGTCGACCATCACGATGCTCGGCCGCCACTCGCCGCGCGAGCGAGTCCTGCCGGCGTGCTGCAGGCGGATCTGGAAGTGACGCGTGAGCTGCGTCATCACGCCCTGGAAGATGGCAGACAGGTCGCCGCCGCCGCGCGACTTCTCGATCGCACGGTAGAGCGCGATCATCACCAGCACCGCCGCCAGCGCGTAGAGCGGGTCCATCTGGAACATCAGGAACAGGGACATCAGCGCGCCCAGCAGGCTCACGTACCACTTGGAGCGGAAGCTCGGGCGGTAGCTCGGCCGCGCGGCGAAGTGCTCGAGGAAGCTGATTGCGCACAGCGCGCCGTAGGTGACCATGAAGAACATGGAGATGATGCGTGCCACGAAGTCGACGCTGCCTCCGGCCACGAAGACGAGCGCGATGGCGGCC
>Ga0326597_10014722_pt1 | contig 10246 bp, 6 predicted proteins | sample RVTome_12_FD_203789 | JGI IMG/M metagenome (GOLD analysis project Ga0326597, IMG submission 203789) | Soil microbial communities from uranium-contaminated site in the Upper Colorado River Basin, Wyoming, United States - RVT100D185 | ecosystem: Environmental > Terrestrial > Soil > Contaminated >...
CGGCGCTCGAACGCGCGCTGCTCGAGAACGCGCGGCGCCACCACCTGCGCGTGCTCGGTCCCAACTGCCTCGGCATCATGCGGCCCGACATCGGGTTGAACGCCACCTTCGCGCACGGGCATGCACGTGCGGGATCGCTCGGCGTGATCTCGCAGTCGGGGGCGGTCTGCACGGCGATGCTCGATTGGGCGGCCGCGCACGAAGTGGGCTTTTCCTCCGTGGTCTCGCTCGGAGGCTCGACCGACGTGGATTTCGGCGAGCTGGTGGACTACCTCGTCAACGACCCCAAGACCGCGCATATCCTGCTCTACGTCGAGGGCGTGCGTGATGCGCGCCGCTTCGTGAGCGCGCTGCGCGCCGCGGCACGGGTGAAGCCGGTAATCCTGATGAAGGTGGGACGCCATCCGGCGGGCTCGCGCGCCGCGGTGTCGCATACCGGGGCGCTGGTGGGCGCGGACGACGTATTCGAGGCGGTGGTGCGCCGGGCGGGCGTTGTGCGGGTGCGCACCATCGGCCAGCTCTTCGCCGCCGCCCACGCGCTCTCCGGGAACGTGCGGCCGCGCGGCGAGCGGCTCGCCGTGATCACCAACGGCGGAGGCCCCGGCGTGATGGCGGCCGACCGCGCCAGCGATTTCGGCATCCCGCTCGCGGAGCTCTCGAGCGCGACGATCGAGGCCCTGAAGCAGGTGCTGCCGCCCAACTGGTCGCAGGGCAACCCGGTGGACCTGATCGGCGACGCGGACGCGGGACGCTATCGCGCGGCGCTCGTCGCCTGTCTCGCCGACACCGGCGTGGACGGCGTGCTGGTGATACTGGCGCCGCAGGCGATGACCATGCCCCTGGAGGTGGCGCGTGCCGTCATCGAATGCGCCAAGAAGAGCGACAAGCCCTTGCTGACTTGCTGGATGGGAGAAGAGCAGGTCGCGAAGGCCCGGCGGCTGCTCGCGTCGCATGGCATCCCGGCCTTTCGCGCGCCCGAGCCCGCGATCGAGATGTTCGCGCATGTCTCCGCGTTCCACCGCAATCAGAAGATCCTCCTGCAGACGCCCGGGCCGCTGTCGCACCACTCCGATCCGGACGTCGCCGGCGCGCGGCTGGTGATCGACAGCGCGCTCGCGGAACACCGCACCGTACTCTCCGAAATGGAGTCGAAGGCGGTGCTTGCCGCGTTCCACGTGCCGATCGCGAGAACGGTGCGCGTGCAGTCGGCGAACGAGGCGATGCTCATCGCCGGGCAGTTCGGATTCCCGGTGGTCATGAAGATCGACTCTCCCGACGTTACGCACAAGTCCGACGTCGGGGGCGTGCGGCTCGGCATCGCGAACGCGCAGGCCGCGCAGGACGCGTTCCGCGAGATGACCGAGGGCCTGAAACGGCTGCTGCCGCAAGCGCGCCTCGCCGGGATCATCGTCGAGCCCATGGTCGCGCGTCCGAACGGACGCGAGCTGCTGGTCGGCGTCGTGCACGACCCGGTCTTCGGCCCGGCGATCACCTTCGGCACCGGCGGCACCGCGGTCGAGGTGCACGCCGACCGCGCCGTCGCGTTGCCGCCGTTGAACGGCATGCTGATCGAGGAGATGATCCACGACACGCGCGCGCGCCGGATGCTCGGGGCGTTCCGCAACATGCCGCCCGTCGATCGCGGCGCCCTCGAATTGGTGCTCCTGCGCGTCTCGGAGATGGTGTGCGAGCTGCCGGCGATCCGGGAAATGGACATCAATCCGCTGCTGGTGGACGAATCGGGAGCGATTGCGCTCGATGCGCGCATTGTCGTGGGCCGACCGCACGCGGCGCTGCCGCGCTACGGGCACATGGCCATTCATCCCTATCCCGCACACCTCGTGGCCGAGTGGACGGCGCCGAATGGCGTGCGCGTCACGGTGCGCCCGATCCGCCCGGAGGATGCAGAAATTGAGCGCGCGTTCGTCAAGCAGCTCTCGCCCGAGGCGAAGTATTACCGCTTCATGAGCACGATCCGGGAGCTCTCGCCGCAGATGCTCGCCCGCTTCACCCAGATCGACTACGACCGCGAAATGGCGCTGATCGCGGTGGCCGCGAAGGACGGGCGCGCGGAGGAGGTGGGAGTCACGCGCTACATCACGAATCCCGACGGCTCCTCCTGCGAGTTCGCGATCGTGGTGGACGATGAATGGCAGACGCACGGCCTCGGCCGCTACCTCCTGTCGCAATTGATCGAGATCGCGCGCTCGCGGGGGCTCACGACGATGAGCGGCGACATCCTCACGGCCAACCAGCCGATGCTCGCGCTTGCCGCGAGCCTCGGCTTCGCGATCGGCGAAGTGCCCGGCGAAGCGGGGCTCAAGCGCGCAACGCTCGCGCTCGAGCGCCACTGAGCGGTAACGAAGATGCGGCACGAAACGGTCGGCGCGCACCTCGTCACGTCGGTCGGGCGCGGGCGCCCGGAGGAGACGGCTGCAGAGCTCGTGCGGCGGCTCGCCCTGGACAAGCCGGCGAGCCTCGATCTGGTGTGCGTCACCGACGACGCCGGACGGCTCCTCGGGGCGTTTCCCGGAAGACGCGCGCTCACGCTGGAGGGCGGCGTCACGCTGCGCGAGGCCATGGATACGCGCTTTCCGCGCATCGGCGCCGACGACGACCAGGAGGCCGCGGCCTCGCTCGCGCTCCATCACGGCGTCGATGCGCTGCCGGTGGTGGACCGCGCGGGCGTGCTGCTGGGCGTGATGCCGACGCAGGCGCTCATGCAGGTGCTGCGCCGCGAGCACGTCGAGGACCTGCACCGGCTGGCGGGCATCCGGCGCGAGACGGCGAAGGCGCGCCACGCGATCGAGGACCCGCCGCTGCGCCGTGCCCGCCACCGGCTGCCCTGGCTCATCGCCGGCCTCGCGGGCGGCGGGCTCGCCACCGCGGCGATGGCGGGATTCGAGGCGACGATCGAGCGCATGGTCGCGGTCGCGTTTTTCGTGCCGGCGCTGGTCTACCTTGCCGACGCGATCGGCACCCAGAGTGAAGCGATCGCCGTGCGCGGACTGTCGCTGACGCGGTCCGGCATTCGCCACCTGCTCGCCGGGGAGCTGCGCACCGGCATGCTGATCGGCGTCGCGCTGGCCGTGATCGCCTTCCCGCCCGTCGTGCTGGTGTTCGGCGACGCGCGGCTGGCGGCGGCCGTTTCGACCTCGATCTTCATCGCCGGCAGCGTCGCCGCCGCGATCGGGATCGGCTTGCCGTGGCTGCTCGCGCGCCGCGGGCTCGACCCGGCGTACGGCAGCGGCCCGGTGGCGACGGTCGTTCAGGATATTCTCACCATCCTGGTCTACTTCGCCGTGCTGCACGCATTCGGCATCTAGAGAGGCGAAGCATGGAAATCTACGGCTTGGACGCGTTCTCGCCCAAGGAGATCGCCGGCCGCGTCAACGAGTTCTGCGTCGTCAAGGCGCGGCTGCCGCTCCTCACGATGTGGATGCTCGGGATGCTGGCCGGCGCCTTTATCGGCCTGGGCTCGATCTTCTACACGCTGGTGGTGAGCGACGCCTCGCTCGGCTTCGCCGCGGCCCGCGTGACAGGGGGCGTGGTGTTCTCGCTGGGGCTCATGCTCGTGGTGGTGGCGGGCGCGGAGCTCTTCACGGGCAATAACCTGCTCGCGATGGGCTGGGCCGACGGGTGCGTGAGCCTGCGCGAGGTGCTGCGCAACTGGGGCGTGGTATGCGCCGCCAATTTCGTCGGCGCGGCGGGTCTGGCGCTGATCGTCTACCTCTCGGGCCACTGGGAAATGAACGGAGGCGCGGTGGGCGCAACCTACCTGAAGATCGCCGCGGCCAAGGCCGCGCTTCCGGCGTGGCGCGCGTTCTTCCTCGGCGTGCTGTGCAATATCCTGGTGTGCATGGCGTTGTGGATGGCGCTTGCCGGCCGCAGCGTCGTGGACAAGTTCGTCGCCATGGTGTTACCGATCTCGGCCTTCGTCGCCGCCGGCTTCGAGCACTCGATCGCCAACATGTACTTCTTCCAGGTGGCGCTGCTGCTGAAGTGGCACGGACTCGCGCTGCCGCCCGGCGGCGACGCCATCACGCTCGCCGGCATGCTCGGCAATCTCGGCCCCGTGATCGCCGGCAACATCGTCGGCGGCAGTGTCCTCGTGGCGCTGGTCTATTGGGTGATCTACCTCCGCGGCCAGCCGCCGCGCGCGAGGCCGGACTGATCTTTCCATGGACCCGCAGGATGCGCCGATCAGGGGCCGCGACGGATCCGCTTCGACGCCGCCGGGACTGAGCGCCGCAGATGCGGCGCGGCGGCTCGGCGCCGAGGGGAGAAACGTGCTCCCGGGCGGCGGCCGGCGCAGCGCGGCCGTGATCTCGCTCGAGGTCGTGCGCGAGCCGATGTTCCTGCTGCTCGTCGCGGGTGCCCTGATCTATCTCCTGTTGGGCGACACGCGGGAGGCCGCGGTCCTGGCGGTTTCGATCGTGGTAGTCATCACGATCACGGTCACGCAGGAGCGCAAGTCCGAACGCGCGCTCGAAGCGCTTCGCGATCTTTCCAGCCCGCGCGCGTTGGTGGTCCGCGACGGCGTGCCCGTGCGCATCGCCGGCGCCGAGGTCGTGCGCGGGGACCTGATGATCCTCGCGGAGGGCGACCGCGTGCCGGCGGACGCCCGGCTCGCGCAAGCGAACGAGCTGATGATCGACGAGTCGCTGCTGACCGGGGAGTCGCTGCCGGTGGAGAAGCAGGCCGGGATGCCGGTCTTCTCGGGCACGCTGGTGGTGAAAGGGCAGGGGCGGGCGGAGGTGACGGCGACGGGCGCGCACACCGAGTTCGGCCGCATCGGCGCCTCGCTCGCCACGCTCGAGACCGAGAAGACGCGGCTGCAGCGCGACTCCGCGCGCATCGTGAAGGCGGTCGCCGCGGTGGCAATGGCGTCATGCGTGCTGCTGGCGCTGTTCTACGGTGTGGCGCGCGGCGACTGGATCGGGGGCATCCTGGCCGGCATCACGCTCGCCATGGCCGCCCTGCCGGAGGAGATTCCCGTCGTGCTTACCGTCTTTCTCGCGCTCGGCGCCTGGCGCATCGCGCGCCACGGCGTGCTCACGCGCCGCATGCCCGCGATCGAGACGCTCGGCTCGGCCACGGTGCTGTGCGTGGACAAGACCGGAACGCTCACCGAGAACCGCATGGCCGTGGTGGAGACCATCGCGCCGGGCGGGGACATCGCGCGCGCGCTCCGGGCCGCGGCGCTTGCCTGCGAGGTCGAGGCCTTCGATCCCATGGAGCGCGCGATTCTTTCCGCCGCCGGCGCGGAGGCGCACGCCCAGCGCCGTTCCTGGACTCTGGAGCGCGACTACCCGATGACACCCGGGTTCCTCGCGGTTTGCCACGCCTGGCGCTCGCCGGCGGGCGAGCGCTGCGCCGCGATCAAGGGCGCGCCGGAGACGGTGCTCGCGCTGTGCGGGCTGGACGGCGCGGCGGTCGAGAGCGCCACGGCCGAGGTCGAGCGCGCAGCCGCGCGCGGGCTGCGGCTGCTCGCGGTCGCCGAAGCCCGGTGGGATCACGCGCAGTGGCCCGCGGATCCGCACGAGTTCCCATTCGCATGGCTTGGATTCGTCGCGCTCGCCGATCCCCTGCGCGCCGGCGTGCCGGAGGCGATCGCGCTCGCCCGGGGCGCCGGCGTGCGCGTCGTCATGATCACCGGCGACTATCCCGGCACGGCGCTCGCCATCGCGCGCCAGGCGGGCATCGCGGTGGAAGGCGGCGTCATCACCGGCGGGGAAATCGCCGCGATGGACGCGGCCGCGCTCACGGAGACGGTGCGGCGGGTCAACGTCTTCGCGCGCATCCGCCCCGAGCAGAAACTGCAGCTCATCACCGCCTACAAGGCGCGCGGGGAGATAGTGGCGATGACCGGAGACGGCGTGAACGACGCCCCGGCCCTGAAGGCCGCGCACATCGGCGTCGCGATGGGCCGCCGCGGCACCGACGTCGCGCGCGAGGCCTCCGCGCTCGTCCTGCTCGAGGACGATTTCAACTCGATCGTGCACACGGTGCGGCGCGGCCGGATCATCTACGAGAACATCCGCAACGCGATGCGCTACATCGTCGCGGTACACGTGCCGACGGTCGGCATGGCGCTCGCGCCGCTCGTGTTCGGTTGGCCGGTGTTCCTCTATCCGGTGCACATCGTGTTCCTCGAGTTCGTGATCGATCCCGCGTGCTCGATCGTGTTCGAAGCGGAGCAAAGCGACGAAGGGGTCATGCGGCGCCCGCCGCGCGACCCCGCCGAGCCGCTGTTCAGCCTGCAGATGCTGGGGGTGAGCATGGTCCTGGGCGTCTCGATGCTGGCGACCGTGTTGCTCGCATACGGCTGGGCTGCCGGAAGCGGGGCGCCGGAGGGCGAGGTGCGCTCGTTCGGCTTCGCCGCGATCGTCTTCGGCAATCTCGCCCTGATCCACGCCACGCGCTCGCGCGACCGCCTCATTACCGGGACGCTGCGGCTACCGAATCCGGCGCTGTGGTGGATAACAGGGGGTGCCCTGGCCGCGCTCGCGGCATCGATCTACGTGCCGCCGGTCGCCGAGATCTTCCGCTTCGCGCCGCTGCCGGGCGACCGGCTGGCGATTGCCGCGCTCACCGGAATCGCGGGCGTGGCGTGGTACGAGGCCTACAAGTTCCTGCGGCCCCGCGGCGCCAAGGAATAGTTAGCGCTTCGAATCGAGCACGGCCTTCAGGCCGGGGACGTCGAGCATGCGCACGTCCTTCTGCCGCACCAGGAGCAGGCCCCGCTCCTGGAAGCGGGAGAACGCCCGGCTCACCGTTTCCAGCTTGAGCCCGAGGTAGCTGCCGATCTCCTGGCGTGTCATGCGCAGGCGAAACTCATTGGGCGAGTAGCCGCGCGCGGCGAAACGCTGGGAGAGGTTGAGCAGGAACGCCGCCAGGCGCTCCTCCGCGCTCATGCTGCCCAGCAGCAGCATCACGCCGTGATCGCGCACGATCTCCCGGCTCATGATGCGGTGCAATTGATGCTGCAGGGAAGGCAGCTCGCGGGAGAGCTGCTCGAGGCTCGCGAATGGGATTTCGCAGACTTCCGTGTCTTCCAGGGCGACCGTGTCGCAGGTGTGGCTCCCGCCGCCGATCGCATCGAGCCCCAGGACGTCCCCTGCCATGTGGAATCCCGCTACCTGCTCGCGGCCGTCGTCGTGCAGCACGCAGCTCTTCATGAAGCCGGAGCGGATGGCGAAGAGCGTAGCGAGCGGCTCCCCGGCGCGGTAGAGGCCCGCGCCGCGCCGAAGCCTGTGCCGGTGGGTGACAAGCCGGTCCATCCGCTCCATCTCGCCGGTATCAAGGCCGGCCGGCAGGCACAGCTCGCGCAGGCTGCAGGACGAGCAGGCAACGCGCAATTTGTTGACGTTGATCAAACGTGGTGCGCGCCCGCTTCCCATGTGCCGCAGTATGGTGCGGCGTCCGCCATCGGCCTTGATCTACATCAAAACCACACCGGAGGGTGGTGCAATACTCGACCGTATTCCGAAAACCGCGCCGCGCGGGAGGTCCTGCCCGTCCATGAGCTCTCCAACGATTGCCTTCGACAGCGCACTCGTGCGCCGCTTCGACCGCAGCGGCCCGCGCTACACCTCGTATCCGACCGCCGACCGCTTCGTCGAGGCATTCGGGCCGGAGCAATACCGCGGCTGGGCCGAACGGCGCAACATCGGGGCCATCGAGCGGCCGCTCGCGCTCTACGTGCATCTGCCGTTCTGCCGCGATATCTGCTACTACTGCGCGTGTAACAAGTTCGTGACGCGCGACACGGGGAAGACGGCGCGCTACCTCGAGTACCTGGGCCGGGAGATCGATCTCCAGGCCGCGCTGTTCCAGGACGACCTGCGCGTCACGCAGATGCACTGGGGCGGCGGGACGCCGACTTATTACGATACCGCGACGCTGCGCGCGCTGTTCGAGCGCATCGCCGGGCGCTTCCAGCTCGCGGCGGGCGGCGATTATTCGATCGAGGTGGACCCGCGCACGGTGGATGCGCCGGCGGTCCACGCGCTGCGCGAGATGGGCTTCAATCGCGTCAGCTTCGGAGTGCAGGACTTCGAGCCGTCGGTCCAGGTGGCGGTGCACCGGCTGCAAAGCGCCGAGCGCACGCTGGAGGTGATCGAGGCGGCGCGCCACGCCGGGTTTGCGTCGATCAACATCGATCTCATCTACGGGCTGCCGAAGCAGACCTTGATGACCTTCAACGCGACGCTGGCGCGGGTGCTCGGCGCCCGGCCCCATCGCGTCGCGCTCTACAATTACGCGCACCTGCCGCAGCGCTTCAAGTCGCAGCGGCGCATCTACGACGGGGATCTGCCGTCTCCGGAAACGAAGCTGAAGCTGCTCGGGCTCGCGATGAAGCAGCTGACCACGGCGGGCTACGCGTACATCGGAATGGATCACTTCGCGCTGCCGGAGGATGCGCTCGCGGTGGCGCAGCGCCAGGGACGGCTCCGGCGCGACTTTCAGGGCTACTCGGCGGGCGGCGAAGCCGACCTCGTGGGCCTCGGCGTATCCGCGATCGGGTCCGTCGGCCCCACCTACAGCCAGAACCACCGCACGCTGCCCGGTTACTATGAATGCATGGATCGCGGGCAGCTGCCGGTCATGCGCGGCATCGAGCTCTCGGCGGACGATCTCGTGCGCCGGCACGTCATCCAGGCGCTGATGTGCCACTTCGCCGTGTCGAAGGAATCGGTCGGAATCGCCTACCTGATCGATTTCGACCGCACCTTCGCGGCCGAGCTGGAGGACCTGCGCGAGTTCGAAGCGCTGGCGCTCGTCACGAACGAGGACGGCTGGCTCACGGTCACCCCGCGGGGCCGCTTCGTGATTCGCAACATCGGCATGGTGTTCGACCGCTACCTGCGGCGCGATCTCGAGGTGCGGCGCTACTCCCGCGTCATCTAATTAGTTTTCCCTTCTGCCGGAAGGAGAGCCGTAATCCTTCCCTCTCCGACGGACACTTCCACCGCGCGGAGCGTGTTCAGGATTGTGGCGGCCTGAATGGCGCCGTGCTCTGTGAACGCATACGGCAGCTTCCGGCGTCCGCCCCATCTTGATGTCGCAAATTGGGGATGGGTCAAGTTTTTCTGTTGAGCGTATGTCCGTTACAAGTCACTCTCGGGCGCAGGCGAATGAGGGCTGTCGCCCAGAGCAACACGGAGGCTGGGTTCGATCCGGCGCGGCTGCTGCGAAATAGCTCGCGCAGAAGGCGGCACATGGATTCAACGGAATTTGTGGTCCGCGGCAGTCCGAGATGCGGGTGGGTGAGGCAGGAACGGTAGAACGGCAGGCCTTTCAGGAATTCTCGAACCGTTGTTTGGATACGCAGGGTGCCGCAGTCGCCGTGCGACAAGCGTTCTAGCTGCTCGAGCGCTCTGGACAAGCGATTGCCGTCGGGCAGTTCCAGCGCGCTGCGGAAGAGCTGGTGGATCTCCTCGCGCACCGAGCCACCTCGGAGCGTGTAGCGCACGCCACGGCGCTGCGCCTGCAGCTTCAGGAGCAAGTGGAAGTGGCACAGTTGCAGCACCCACCGGCGCTGGTGGGCGAGCCGCTGCATCCCGGGAAGGTTGTCGACGACCATGGCTTGAATGCGGTGCGTGGCGGCCGGCGGGATGGCCGCCAACGCTTGCTGCCAGCGCGAAGCGCCCTCCCGCCCCGGAAGCAGCAACGGGTCAAGGAAGGTGGCGACGTTGCCGCAGCAGGGTTTGAGCGCCGTCAGGTATAGGACCCACGGCCTTCCGTCGAACTCGAACCACAGACCATCGGCCAGGAGTACGAGGGGCCCTCTTGGGAGCACTTGCGGACTGGGTCGGGCAACAGTGCGGTGCAGCGCCTGGCGGAATCGATATCGATATGCCGGCAACGCCACGCCCGGACGCTTGGAGAAGAGCTGGGTGAGCGTGAAGCCCTCCACAAGGACCCGATGGAGGACGGATGCAGGCGTCCGATGAGATGGGCGACCTCGCTTCTTCGGGCGGACTGTCCACGTGTGCCGGCATTGCACGCACTGGCGCCGCCGCGGCCCAAACCGCCGAACCCGAGCGCCACAACAGGGGGATTTCGCATGTTTGGATTTCATGCATGCGAATTACCTCAGATCCCGCCCTATCGCCCGAGGAGGAATCGACCCTACAGAGCCTTAGCGTCAACAGAATTTCTTTACCCATCCCCAAATTGCGACATCAAGTTTTCCAGTTCCCCGCGGGTCAGGCGGAAGATAAAGTCCGCCGGGAAACGC
>Ga0326597_10014723_pt1 | contig 10246 bp, 7 predicted proteins | sample RVTome_12_FD_203789 | JGI IMG/M metagenome (GOLD analysis project Ga0326597, IMG submission 203789) | Soil microbial communities from uranium-contaminated site in the Upper Colorado River Basin, Wyoming, United States - RVT100D185 | ecosystem: Environmental > Terrestrial > Soil > Contaminated >...
GGGCTTCCTCACTTTCCACCAGGCGCTCTTTCACGAAGCCGTGCCAGTGCAAGGTGAGGATGACCGGTGTATCGGCACAGGGCACGGCAGCGATGGTGACGGCGACCAGGGGCAGGGAATTTCCCGACATCTGCTCGGTGATGGATTCTAGAATCTCCATAACGCTCTAACCTCCCGTTAACGCATCTTCGATCACTCGTAGCCAGCGCCTCGGAGTAATGCACCGAACGCTCGCGTGCTACACTCGATTGCAGAGCAATTTAGGTGCCAACATCTCCCAGTGCATGCGTGTATCGGCATATAGCCCGCGCGAACGACTCGCCGTTAATGGCCTAAACGGCGGGTTTTGGCGCCCGCTTGAGCATTTCATTCTGCACCAGGCATGCAGCGTGGTGTTGCTAGCACTCGCGGACGATGACTGACAACCGCACTCTTCTCGAACGCAGCCTGCACGCCGTATGGCACCCGTGCACGCAGATGAAGGTCCACGAGCGTTTGCCCCTCGTGCCGATCGCGCGCGGCGCAGGCGTATGGCTGTACGATTTCGATGGCAGGCGTTATCTCGATGCACTGAGTTCGTGGTGGGTCAACCTGTTCGGGCACACCAATGCCCGCATCAATGCGGCATTGATCGAACAGCTCGGGCGACTTGAACATGTCATGCTCGCTGGCGGCACGCACGTTCCGGTCGTCGAACTCTCGGAGCGCCTGTCGGCGCTCGCTCCGGCCGGACTTGGGCATTGTTTTTTCGCCTCCGACGGAGCGTCCGCGACCGAGATCGCGCTCAAGATGAGCTTTCACTATTGGCGCAATCAAGGCCAAAATGCAAAAATCGAGTTCGTGAGTCTCGCGCAAAGTTATCACGGTGAGACGCTGGGAGCGCTGTCGGTCACTGATGTCGCATTGTTTAAGGACACCTACGCACCACTGCTGCGCCACTCGATTCAAGTACCCAGTCCGGATTGGCGCCTGGCAGCGAAGGATGTGACACCCGCACAGCATGCCAACGCCTGCGCCGAACATCTCGAGGCGTATCTCGCGGCGCACCATCGGCAAACTGCGGCTCTCATCCTCGAGCCGCTGGTCCAGGGCGCTTGCGGCATGGGGATGTACACGCCGAACTATTTGCGTCGCGCGCGCGAGCTCTGTACGCGTTACGGCGTGCATTTGATCGCTGATGAAATCATGACCGGGTTCGGACGTACTGGGAGCATGTTTGCCTGTGAGCAGGCGCAAATCACACCGGACTTGATGTGTTTATCGAAGGGAATCACCGGGGGCTATTTGCCGTTGTCGGTGGTGATGACGACGGACGCAGTGTACGCGGCGTTTTATGCGGACGATGTCACGCGCGGATTCCTGCACTCGCATTCCTACACGGGTAACGCGCTCGCCTGCCGAGCCGCCTTGGCCACGCTCGACATATTCGACGCAGACCGCATCATCGAGAACAATCGCGCCAAGGCCGAGCGTTTCAACCGGCTTGCGCGCCCGCTAGCACAGCATTCACGCGTGCAAAATTTCCGCAATACGGGGATGATATGGGCCTTCGAGGTGAACTCGAACGACCCGAGGTTCGCGCACGACTTTTACTGCTGCGCTCTCGACAAAGAACTCTTGCTACGGCCGATCGGAACGACCGTCTACTTCATGCCACCCTACGTGATAGAGGACGCCGAGATGCATCTGCTCGTGGAACGAACACTGGAATGTATCGACGCGGCTGCCTGATCGCCGTCGTCTCGCTGTTGGTGCTCGGGACAGGCGCGGCGCGCGCCACGAGTGCGTTGCCAGACCCCGTCGCGGCGGCGATACGCGCCAGCGGTCTTCGAGCGGACAGCACCGCAGTGCTGGTCCAGGAGGTCACAACGGATCAGCCGCTTGTCGCTTTCAATGCCGAGCGCCCGATGCTCGCAGCTTCAGTGATCAAGGTGCTCACCACCTACGCAGGGCTCGAACTGCTCGGACCCGCATATTCCTGGGCGACCGAAATCCATACGACCGGCCCGGTACGCGAGGGGGTGCTTGCGGGAGATCTCATCATTCGCGGATTGGGCGACCCTAAGATCACGCTGGAAAGTTTCTGGCTATTGCTGCGTGCCGCGCGTGAGCGCGGCGTGCGCGAGATCCGCGGCGATCTCATCCTCGATCGCAGCTATTACGTTACCAGCGATGTCGATCCGGGGAGCTTCGACAACGAACCCCTCAAACCCTATAACACCCTGCCCGATGCGCTGCTGGTCAATCACAAAGCGGTGCGCCTTACCCTCGCCCCCGACCTCGAAGCACGCCGCGTGCGCATAACTGCCGAGCCACCGCTCGCCGAGATCCAGATCGTCAACAAGGTCGTATTGGACAATGCGCGCTGCGGCGATTGGCGTAGTCGTTTGCGCCAAGATGTGCGTGCCGAAGGCGCGCTCATGCGCTTTACGTTTAGCGGCCACCTCTCTGCACAATGTGGCGAGCAAGCCCGTTACTACAGTCTCCTGGCGCCGCAGGTCTACGCGGCTGGCTTGTTCCGTGTGCTGTGGGCCGAACTGGGAGGGCAGCTACGGGGACGTGTGCGCGAAGGTCCCGTGCCCCAGGACGCGACGCTTGTCGCCCGGCAGGAATCACCCGCTCTCGCCGAACTGGTGCGCGACATCAACAAGTACAGCAACAACGTGATGGCCCGCCAACTCTTTCTCGAGCTCGGTACGGCAGCGTTCGGTCCCCCAGCGACGACGGAGAAGTCCGAACGCGCCGTTCGCCAGTGGCTCGCAAACAAAGGGCTCGACGCGGCCGGCCTTACGCTGGAAAACGGATCGGGATTATCGCGAGTCGAGCGCATCAGCGCGCACGGCATGGGAAGCTTACTGGTCGCCGCTTGGCGCAGCTCGGTCATGCCCGAGCTGATTGCCTCGCTGCCGCTGGTCGGCGTCGACGGCACGTTCAGACGCCGGTTGCGGCATTCCGGCGTCAATGGCCACGCGCATATCAAAGGCGGCACGATCGACGGCGTGCGCGCGATCGCCGGTTACATTCTGGACACCACAGGCCGCCGCTGGGTGGTTGTGTGCCTAATCAATCATCCCAAGGTCAGCAACGCCCATGCACGGCCGATATTCGATGCCCTGTTGCAATGGGTGCACTCGGCTCCAGGCAACGGCCCGATGCGTCCGGCCGATAAATAACCTTGTTCGCGACCCGATTTCGGACGCATCGGCACAAAGCATCGAACGCCGGTGACCCCTGATCCAGGTTGCGCCGAGGACCAGACCCGACTAAATTCACTGCTCATATCCGGGGAACACACATATGAGATTCGGAATTTTCGGTGGCGCCAGGGTCGGCACACGCGACCCGCTGGGCGACAGTTACGGCTACAACGACTTCGTCGATTATGTGCAAGCCGCCGACCAGCTCGGCTTCGAAAGCGCCTTCATGGTCGAACATCACTTCACCGGCCATGGTCAGCTGTCGGCATCGCTGAATCTGCTTTCCTATCTTGCCGCATGTACCAAACGAATTCGTCTTGGCACAGCGGTGATTGTGTTGCCGTGGCATAACCCGGCCTTGCTGACGGAGCAAGTGGCGACGCTCGACGTGCTCTCGGGCGGGCGTGTGGACCTCGGTGTCGGCCGCGGTTACCGCAAAGTCGAATTCGATGCGTTCTGCGTCCCCATGGACGACGCCTGGGAGCGGTTCAACGAGTGCCTGTATTTCATGCTCAAGGCCTGGACCACCGAGGGGCGCTTCACCTTTCAGGGAAAATTCTGGAACTACAAGGACGTGGTGGTCGAACCCGCGCCGATTCAGCGACCGCACCCGCCGATTTGGATGGCTGCGGGTAGTCCCGAATCCATCACCAAGGTCGGAGACAACAACTACAACCTGCTGCTCGATCAGCTTGGCGACATCGAGCTGACGTCGAATCGCATCAAGGGGTATCTGGATGCCTTGGAAGCGCGGGGACTGCCGCGGGATGCGGGCCGTGTCGGCGTTACCCGAGCCTTGCACATTGTGCATAACGAAGCCGATCGCCGCAAAGCCTATGAGCGCCGGCGCGACACCATCACCAACATCGGCGAACTCGCGCACAAGACCAAGGCTGAGATGCAGGCGCTCAGCGACGAACAAATTCGCGCAGACGACGCGCCGCTGATCGGCACGCCGGATGAGATAGTCGCGCGCTTGCAGCGTCTTGCTGACGCGGGCGTCGATTACGTGCTGCTCACCAATGCGAACGCGACAGCGGCGTCGCTGGAGCTATTTTCCCGCGAGATCATGCCGAACGTGGTCGGCCGCGCGACGCCCAGCGCGCAGCGCGTTGCCGCGGTGTAGTCGAATTGTTACAAGCTTCTACTTCAAGCACGCGGCCAAATCCTGATGGCCGCAATTGAACCGCAACTTCGCGCTCGAAGGCGGCCATACCGATTTCGGCAGATTCTCGCTGAATATTGTGACGACCGGACCGAGCGCGAGTGTCGGCGGCAGTATGCGTGCAACGCCTGGGGTCTGGACGCGGTGGGGCTTGCGTCGGTGAGCAAACGCCTCACGCTGTTCGGCAAACTCGGGCTACAGCGCTGGGACCTGAGTAATGAAGTCTGACCATAGGGCGCCACGTGGCCGCCGCAGCCTCAAAGATCGAGCGTCTTCCAGATCTCGTCGACGCGCCGTTTGACGGCGTCATCCATCACGATCGGCGTGCCCCAGGTGCGGTCGGTCTCGCCTGGCCACTTGTTGGTCGCATCGATACCCATCTTCGAGCCTAACCCTGCGACTGGACTGGCGAAGTCGAGGTAATCGATCGGTGTGTGATCGGCGATGAAGGTGTCGCGCCGCGGATCGACCCGCGTGGTGAGGGCCCAGATGACTTCCTTCCAGTCGCGCACGTTCACATCGTCATCGGTCACGATAATGAACTTGGTATACATGAACTGCCGCAGAAAACTCCATACCCCGAACATCACGCGCTTGGCGTGCCCCGGGTATTGCTTGCGCATGCTCACCACCGACATGCGGTACGAACAACCCTCCGGAGGCAAATAAAAATCCACGATCTCGGGGAACTGTTTGCGCAGCAGGGGAACGAATACTTCGTTCAGTGCGACGCCGAGCACCGCGGGCTCATCGGGCGGCTTACCGGTATAGGTCGAATGGTAAATCGGACCGGTGCGCATGCTGATCCGCTCGATGGTGTGCACCGGAAAACGCTCCTGCTCGTTGTAATAGCCGGTGTGATCGCCGAATGGTCCTTCGAGCGCGGTGTCGTTGGGATGAATCGCACCTTCGAGCACGATCTCCGCATGCGCGGGCACCTGCAAGTCGCAGCCCAGACAGTTCGTAAGCTCAGTGCGCGCCCCACGCAGCAGCCCCGCGAACTGATACTCAGAGAGCGCATCTGGAACCGGGGTCACGGCACCGAGTATCGTTGCGGGGTCTGCCCCGAGCACGACCGCCACGGGGAAAGGCCTGCCCGGATGCGCCAGGCTGTGATCGCGAAAATCCAATGCGCCACCGCGATGCGCGAGCCAGCGTATGATGACCCGATCGCGGCCGAGCACCTGCATCCGGTAGATGCCAAGGTTTTGACGCTTGCGCTGCGGGCCGCGCGTGACCACAAGCCCCCAGGTGATGAGCGGTCCCGCATCACCGGGCCAACAGGTCTGAATCGGATAGCGGGCGAGATCGATGTCGTCGCCTTCAAGCACGACCTCCTGGCAAGGTGCACGCGTAATGGTCTTCGGCGCCATCGAGACGATGCGTTTCAGCAGCGGCAGCTTCTCCCACGCTTCGCGCAGTCCTGTCGGCGGATCGGGCTCTTTGAGATATGCGAGCAACTCGCCGAGCTCACGCAGTTGAGCGAGGTTTTCGCGCCCCATGCCCAGCGCGACGCGGCGCGTGGTGCCGAACAGGTTCGCGAGCACCGGAACGGTATGTCCCTTCGGCCGCTCGAATAGCAACGCAGGCCCTTCGCGTTTGAGCACTCGGTCACAGAGCTCGGTTATCTCCAGGCGCGGATCGACCTCGAGCGCAATACGCTTTAACTCTCCCTGCGCCTCGAGCTGGCTCAAGAAATCCCGCAGGTCGCGGTAGGCCATCAAAACTTCATCCAGGCAGGCGCGCCGAACAGGAAATCTGCAGCGATCCCTATGAACAGCGCGGCGCCGACCCAATTGTTGTAGAGAAACGCCTTGAAGCAGCCTTCATGCGTGCGCTTGCGAATGAGCACATATTGATAGACGCCGAACAATGCAGCCACCGCCACTCCGACGAAGTAGGCGGGTCCGAGCTTAACCCGCACACCGATGATCGCCATGAGCGCGATGAAGACCACGAAGCAGAGCATCGTCATGGCGACGTCACCGCGCCCGAACAAAATCGCGGAGGTCTTGACGCCGATACGCTTGTCGTCGTCGCGATCGACCATCGCATACTCGGTGTCGTACGCAATCGCCCAGAAGACGTTGGCCGCCAGCAGCCACCAGGCAACGGGTGGTACCAAGTCGGTATGCGCGGCGAATGCCATGGGAATGCCGAATCCGAAGGCCACACCGAGCCACGCTTGCGGCAGCCAGAAGAAGCGTTTCAGAAACGGATACACCACCGCTAGTACCAGTGCGACGACCGCGAGCTGAATCGTCAGGTCGTTCAGTCGCAGCACCAGCAGGAACGCAATCCCTGTCAATGCCACGGCCAGCGCAAGCGCCTCGCCCACTGATATCGCGCGCCGCGCGAGCGGCCGGTCTTTGGTGCGCTCAACCTGCGGGTCAAAATTTCGGTCGGCGATATCGTTGACGATGCAGCCCGCGGAGCGCATCAGCACCACGCCAAGCAGAAAGATGAGGAACACGCCCGGGTTGGGGGACCCGTGAGAGGAAAACCACAGCCCCCACAACGTCGGCCAGAGCAGCAGAAGAATGCCAATGGGCTTATCCAGCCGCATCAGCTGCTCATAGATGTTCAGTCGTTCTTGCAGCGTAATGAGAAACACCCCCCATAAACCTAATAGAAACGCTTCAATTAAGTATAGCCGATGCGCTCGAGCACAGAGCGCATCGGTCAGTATGAATAAATGGCGGCTAGACTTTTAAGTACTCATGCCGAGAGCCTAGCCAGCGTTCGAGGTGCGCGCGCGCGAGTTTCGACTCAAGCTTGAGCATACGTTCGGCCACCGCGCGGGCACGCTCGATAAGGGCGCTGTCGGTCGCTAGATCTGCGAAGCGTAGCATCGGCACGCCGCTCTGGCGTGAACCGAGCAGCTCGCCCGGACCACGCAGGGCCAGATCCTGGCGTGCAATCTCGAAACCGTCGGTCGTCTCGAAAATCGCCTTGAGTCGTGCGCGCGCGGCAGCGGAAAGCGCTGGCTCGTACATCAAAATGCACGCGCTTGCGTCGCGCCCGCGTCCGACGCGCCCGCGCAACTGGTGCAGTTGTGAGAGCCCCATGCGCTCCGCGTTCTCGATCACCATGAGCGTTGCATTCGGCACGTCGACGCCCACCTCGATCACGGTGGTCGCGACCAGTAACTGGGTCTGCCCGCTCTTGAACGCCGACATCACCGCCGCTTTCTCTGCTATCTTCAGTCGTCCGTGCACGAGACCGACGCTGAGCTCCGGAAAGCTTGCCTGAATCGACGCGTGCGTGGCGAGCGCTGTCTTGAGCTGCAAGGTCTCGGATTCCTCGATCAGCGGGCACACCCAATAGGCCTGGCCGCCGGCAACGCACGCATCGCGTACACGTGCGATGACTTCGTCGCGCCGGCTGGCAGCAATCAGCTTGGTTGCAACCGGTAAACGCCCGGGCGGAAGCTCGTCGATCGTGCTCACGTCGAGATCGGCGTAGTAACTCATCGCGAGGGTGCGAGGAATCGGTGTGGCGCTCATCATCAGGTGATGCGGCTCTGCCTTGCTCGCAGAGCCTTTCTGGCGCAGCGCGAGCCGCTCGCGCACACCGAAACGATGCTGCTCATCGACGATGGCGAGCCCAAGCTTGTGAAACTCCACCGCTTCCTGGATCAATGCATGCGTACCGACAGCAACCATCGCCGCACCGCTGGCGATCCGCTCGAGGGCCGCAGCACGAGTACGTTTACCCTGCGCACCGGCGAGCCATGCGATTTCAATTCCAAGCGGCGTGAGCCAGCCGGAGAACTTCGCGTAATTTTGCTCGGCGAGAATCTCGGTCGGCGCCATCACCGCCGCCTGCCAACCATTTTCTATCGCCTGCAGTGCAGCTGCCGCGGCAACGATGGTCTTGCCACTGCCGACGTCTCCTTGCAACAGACGCTGCATCGGATGAGACTGAGCAAGATCGGCGCGCAATTCGGCAAGTGCGCGGTTCTGCGCGCGCGTCAGTTTGAAGGGCAACGAATCGAGTAGCTTTCTCGTCAGCGTTCCGCGTGCCGGCAATTCAGGTGCGCCGAGCCGGCGCCGGTGCTGATGGCTGATGCGCATTGAAAGCTGCTGGGCCAACAGCTCGTCGAATTTGATGCGCGTCCATGCCGGATGGACGCGTTCCTGCAAAGCCTGCTGATTCGCATCCGGCGGCGGGTTATGCAGATAGTGCACGGCCTCGGAGAAACTGCCTAGGCGCAGCTCCGCGCGCAACGTTTCGGACAAGGTATCGCGCAAGTCGCAGGACTGCAGCGCTCGCTTCACCAAGGCACGCAGGGTATGTTGTGCAAGTCCCGCAGTGCTCGAATAGACCGGCGTCAATGCTTCGGGCAAGGGCTCGGGCTCGCGCAATAGGCGATAGCGCGGGTGCACCATCTCCGCGCCGAACATGCTGGGGCGGATCTCACCGAGCAATCGGACGCGCGCGCCGGGGCTGAACTGTTTGACCTGGCTTGGGTAGAAGTTGAGGAATCGCAGCACCAGTTCGGAGCCGTGATCGTCCACCCGCACGACCAGCTGGCGCTTCGGCCGGTAGCGAATTTCGGCATCGATCACATTCGCTTCGACCTGCACGCTTTGCCCGAGCAGCGCGTCGCGCAGGGAAACGATACGGGTCTCGTCTTCGTAGCGCAGCGGCAGATGCAGCACCAAGTCGAACCAGCTGCGTACGGCAAGTTTTTCTAGTTTCGCGACCAGTTCGTCCTGAATGCCGTGTAATTCGTGATCTGTCGACACAGCGGCGCGAGCGCGGCCTGCGTGGTTTGTGCTCGGATCGGGGCGAGGCATCGGAATGCAGGGCTCGGGTCGTTGCGGGGGCGATGCTGGACTAGAATCATACTGGATATGATTGCTCCTATCGTTGCCAACTTCGAAAAGCTGCTCGCCGCCGGCAAGGACAATGCGCTGCTGCGCTTTTCCCTCGGCAACGAGTATCTCAAGGCGGGCGACGCGCGCACCGCTTGCACACACCTCGCGCGAGCGCTCGAACATGACCCGGAGTATTCCGCGGCCTGGAAGCTGTACGGAAAAGCGCTCACCGATGTCGGCCAGGCGGCGCAAGCACTCGCGGCGTATCGGCGCGGAATCGAGGTCGCGGAGAAAAAGGGCGACAAACAGGCGGCAAAAGAGATGCTCGTGTTTGTCCGCCGGATCGAGCGAGCCCTCCAAATTGGAAAAAAGTAAAAAAGAAAAAGAAAGAAAAAGGGGACGCACACCAATGGCACTACCTTAACAGAAAAGGTGTGCGTCCCCTTTTTTCAAGCGTCGGGTTACACTGCGGCACGATACTCATTGCGCGCGTTACCCATCATGCTCTTCAACCTCGGCGACTTGGTCGATCGATCGCAGGATCCCGACATACCCGCGCTGATCGACTGCCTCAGCTGGGACCAGCCCGCGCAGTACAGTCACCGCGACTTGGATGGACTTGCCTGTAGCATAGCCAACGGCCTGGTACGCAGCGGATTGAGCCTCGGCCAGCGCGTGGGCATTCTGTCGGCGAACCGCGCCGAGTTTCTCGCGGCCTATTTCGGCATCATGCGAGCGGGTTTGGTTGCGGTGCCGATCAATCACAAGTTTCCGCGCGCCACCATCGATTTCATTCTCGCGGACTCTGAGATCCGCCTCGTGTTCTGCGATTCGGCTCGGCGCGGACAATTGCCCGCCGGGGTCAAGGTAGTGGAGTTCGACTGCGCTTGGTCGAGTTTTCCTGGTGCAACCGAATTCGACACCGTGCGCCCGGGACCAGGCGCCATCGCCATGATCCTCTATACCTCGGGATCGACCGGCCGACCCAAAGGGGTGCCGCTGGATCACGCCGGACAACTTTGGAGCGTGCGCGCACGAATCGGCGGCGGGTCATTCCGCGA
>Ga0326597_10014724_pt1 | contig 10245 bp, 11 predicted proteins | sample RVTome_12_FD_203789 | JGI IMG/M metagenome (GOLD analysis project Ga0326597, IMG submission 203789) | Soil microbial communities from uranium-contaminated site in the Upper Colorado River Basin, Wyoming, United States - RVT100D185 | ecosystem: Environmental > Terrestrial > Soil > Contaminated >...
CGGCACTTCGCGAGCAAGGCCCAGATGTTCGAGGGCCTGATCGAATTCATCGAACAGACCGTGTTCGGGCTGGTCAACAAGATCAGCGCGGAGGAGGAGAGCGGTATCAAGCAGGTCTACGCAATTCTCTTGATGCTGCTCGCGTTTGCGGAAAAGAATCCGGGCATGACGCGGGTTCTGATCGGCGCGGCGCTGGTCAACGAGGACGATCGCCTGCAGGCTCGCATTAACCAGTTTCACGACCGGCTCGAGGCCACGCTGAAGCAGTGCCTGCGGGTCGCCGCAACGCAGGGGAGCGACGAGCCCGATGCGGCAGCCAAGGCCAACGTCCTGCTGTGCTATGTCACCGGACGTTGGCACCAGTACGCCAAGAGCGGGTTCAAGCGGCTGCCGACCGAATCTTGGGACAGGCAATGGCCGATGCTGGGCTAGCAGCAGCCACGGGACCGCTCGGCGTGCAGTTCCGCGGGCGCGGTTCGGCGCGCTAGACCCAACTCCTTGTATCGGTGTTACCGCACACCGCGCAGCCAGGGTCTTTCCTGATCCGGACCTCCCGCCAACGCATTCCCAGAGTGTCCAGAATCAGTAGCCTTCCGTTCAGGCTTTCGCCCGCCCGTGCCAGCAACTTCAGCGTCTCAGCGGCCTGGATGGTGCCAATGATGCCCGTCACCGGCGCGAAGACGCCCATCACGGCACAGCGCTCCTCGCCGGACACGGCGCTTTCGGGAAACAGGCAGGCGTAACAGGGACTCGCGGCGTCGCGCAGATCGAATACGCCTATCTGGCCGTCGAAGCGAATGGCTGCCCCTGAAACCAGCGGCCGGCCATGAATCACGCAGGCGCGATTGACTGCGTGGCGCGTGGGGAAGTTGTCCGAACAGTCCAGCACCACGTCAGCGCGAGCCACCAGGTCTGCAAGCTCATCGCTGTCGGCGCGGTGGTTTACCGCCTCGACTTCGATTTCCGCATTGAATTTCCTGAGCATCTGGCGTCCTGACTCGACTTTGGGCGTGCCGACGGTGGCCGGGGTATGAAGAATCTGACGCTGTAGGTTGGTGAGATCGACGTCATCCCCGTCGACCAGGGTGATATGGCCGACGCCCGCTGCAGCCAGATACAGTGCCGCCGGACATCCCAAGCCTCCCGCACCGATTACCAGAGCGCGCGCCCCGAGCAGGCGCTCCTGTCCTTCGATACCGATCTGATTCAGCAGGATATGCCGCGAATAGCGCAGCAACTGTTCGTCATTCACGGGCGCGGGGTGAATGGCCACAGCAATCTGACGCGGGGGATGAGGAGGTGCGCGGATTCCTGATCACTTGCAAGTCTACTATGGACGATTCTGGAGACGAATCTGGTTTTGCATACGTCTCTCGAATCCGGCCCGTTGCGCAGTTGCAGCGGGCCGGATTCGAGAGGATAGTGGCGTCAAGCAAGGGCAGTCGTGTGCTTCCGACTTCGGCGGCTAGGCGCGGCTGCGGGGATCACCCCTCATTCCATTCCCGCTGGCCCCGCTGCTTGCGTGCCTAGTTCTTCTCCGGCTTTGCGCTCGCGGGTTCGATTGGCGCCTGTGCGGTCTGCACCGGCAGGCCCTTTAGATGATTCATCGCCTGTTGGAACTGGAAGTCCATCGCCGACGCAAACTCGAGCTGACCCGATGGCCGCTTCAAAGAAGCGGGCGCTGCGTGCGGGGTCGGTTTTGCAGCCGCTTTCGTTGCAGCCGCGGCTCTTTCCTGGTCGTTTTCGAGGTGCTTGACCAGGTCAGCTTCACGCATGCGCGGCCGTGCGAGCGGATCTTCGACCACTATGTCCGGTGTGATGCCTTTGGCCTGGATTGAGCGGCCGCTGGGCGTGTAGTAGCGCGCCGTGGTCAGTTTGATGGCCGTGTTGTTGCCGAGCGGAAGTATGGTCTGAACCGATCCCTTGCCGAAGGTCTGCGCGCCCATCACTATCGCACGTTTGTGGTCCTGAAGAGCGCCAGCAACGATCTCGGAAGCCGAGGCCGACCCCGCGTTCACCAGCACCACCATCGGCACGGTCTTGACGCCTTCGGGCAGGCCCAGGAGGTAGTCCCTGTTCCTGCCGCGCAAGTAATCCTCGGAACTGGCGACGAATTTGCGCTTCGCTTCTTCCGTGCGACCGTCCGTGGATACGACCAGTGCCTTGGGCGGCAGAAACGCAGAGGAAATGCCCACCGCGCCGTTCAGCAAGCCGCCTGGGTCGTTGCGCAGGTCGAGCACCAGGCCCTTGAGCGGTCCCTGCTTGTAGAGACCTTCAAGATGCTTCACCAAGTTCTCCCCCGTATGCTCCTGGAACTGAGCGACCCGGATCCACGCGTAGCCCGGCTCGATCAGCTTCGACTTGACGCTCTGGACGCGAATGACCTCGCGCACGAGCGTGACTTCGAAGGGCTCAGGCTCGCTTTTTCTGACGATGGTGATGCGAAGCGACGTGTTGGGTTTACCGCGCATGCGTTTAACCGCATCGTTGAGGCTCATTCCTTTTACCGGCGTGTCCTCGATCTTAATGATCAGATCCCCGGGTTTCAGGCCGGCGCGAAACGCTGGTGTATCCTCGATCGGGGAAACGACCTTGACGAATCCGTCCTCCATGCTGACCTCGATTCCGAGGCCGCCGAACTCGCCCTGGGTGCCGACCTGAAGCTCGCGGAACGCGTCGGCGTCCAGATACGCCGAATGGGGGTCCAGGTCCGAGAGCATGCCATTGATCGCGCCGCTGATTAGCTTCTTGTCCTCAACCGGTTCGACATAGCCGGACTTGATGGCCCCGAACACGTCGGCAAAGGCGCGCAACTCGTCCATCGGAAGCGGAAAACGGGCGACCTCGCGTTGCGCGACCGCCGAAAAATTCAGGCTAAGCATGACCCCGGCGACCACGCCGATCAATATCAAGGTGCCCTGTTTCAGTTTGTTGCTCATGTGCGCTCTCCGACTACCCCAGACGAACCGGGGCCCAGTACTTCGTACGATATGAGGGCATTCCTCATGATTTTCCAACACGCACAGGCGTCGAGCGCGGTCTTGATTCCCGCAAAACGCCTGCCGCTATTTCAACGAAACCCATTTCAGGGGATCGAAAGGCGTTCCCTGCCGGCGAATCTCGAAGTATAGACCTGATTCCGGGCTGCCACCGGTAGCTCCGACCGTTGCGACAACGTCACCCGTTCTCACCTCGTCGCCGACCGCTTTGAGCACTGATTCGTTGCCGCCGTAAATCGTCAGGTAGTCCTCTCCGTGATCCACGATCAGCAGGTTTCCGAACCCCCGCAACCAATCGGAGAACACCACGCGCCCGGCGGCGACGACCCGCACCTCCTGACCGGACGCGGCGCGGATGAAAAGCCCTTTCCATCGCGGACCTCCTCCAGACCGCCTGGCGCCGAATTGGTTCGCGAGTTCCCCCCTGATAGGCAATCGCAGCTTGCCCTGGAGGCGCGTAAAGGCCGCCGGCTCGTCGCCGCCCTCGCCCTCTCGCGGCACGGGCACGCGCTCGTTTCGGCGAGCGCGTTTGGCCGGTGCGGCGATGACGTTGGTAAGCCGCTGCACAAGCCGAGCTAGGCGCTTTTCGTCCCGCTGCAGGCTTCTTACCTCACGGCGCTGAGTCCGCAGCTGCACCGACACCCGGTCCAGAACCGTGCGCCGCTCGGCCTGTTGTCCAAGCAGCCGGTCGCGCTCGGCTCGTTGCGCGGACTCGACTTTCGAGATCTCGCCCGTTTTCTCGATGGTCCTCGCTTCGACTACGCGCAGCCGTTCGAGGTCGGCGCGCAGGGATTGAATAAAATCGGCCTGGGCACGGGATATGTAGCTGTAGTAGTGCAGTTCGCGCGCAACCTGGTTGGGATCATCGCCCATCAACAGCAGTTTCAGATAGCTGCGTTCGCCGCCCCTGTAATGCGCGCTGAGCAGACGCCCTAGCCGCTCCCGGCGGGCTGCGATCTCGGCCGACAAGATTCGCTGGTGCGCGCCGAGGGCCGCGAATTCCCGCAACGCGTCGTCGCGCTTTTTCGCGAGTTCTCGCAGTGCCCGGCTGGACTCGGAAATCGCCTGTTCGGACTCACGCAACTGATCGCGTGCTTCGGCGCGTGATTCTTCTGCGGCTGCGATCTCGTTGCGCATACGCTCGATGCGCTGGCGCAGCGTATCGAGGCGTTCCTGATCCGCGGCGGGCAGTGGAAGGGCAAACCAGGCGAGCGCAGCGAACGTGAGCCGGGCCCAGCGTAGCATCAGGCGGGAGCTTTGCCCTGGTTGGCGACGGCCGCGACGGCCGCATCGACCGCGGACTGGTCGCCCAGGTAGTAGTGCCGAACGGATTTCAGGTCTGCGTCCAACTCGTAGACGAGCGGAATCGCAGTGGGGATATTAAGGTCCACGATCGCCTCGTCGCTCATGTTGTCCAGGTACTTGATGAAGGCGCGAATCGAGTTGCCGTGGGCGGCGATCAGCACATGCTGCCCGGCGCGAACCGCCGGTGCAATGGTGTCCGTCCAGTAGGGAATGAACCGCGCCACCGTGTCCTTGAGGCATTCCGCGGCGGGGAGTTCCGATTCGGACAGGCCCGCGTAGCGGGGATCGCCCGCAGGATGGCGGGAATCGGAAGCTTCGAGGGCGGGGGGCGGCACGTCATAGCTGCGCCGCCAAGCGAGTACCTGCTCCTCGCCGTACCTCTGCGCGGTCTCGGACTTGTTAAGTCCCTGCAGCGCGCCGTAGTGCCGCTCGTTCAGGCGCCAGCAGTGGTGGACCGGGATCCACATCAGGTCCATCTCCTCGAGAGCGATCCACAGTGTCTTGATGGCGCGTTTGAGGACCGAAGTGAAGGCCAGGTCGAAGACATAGCCCTCGTCGCGCAGCAACTTTCCAGCGCGTCGGGCTTCCTCGCGGCCGGCATCGGTCAGTCCTACATCAGTCCAGCCGGTAAAGCGGTTTTCCTTGTTCCACGTCGACTCGCCATGGCGAAGAAGTACGATCTTGTACATCGGAACTCTCGTTTGTTTTGCGGGGCAACAGACTTATAATAGCCGATTACGTTCCGAATGCAGAACGCCTTTGAAGTCCGAAATTCGGCATTATCCCGGGCCGCTCGCCCATGCGTAGCCGATCGCGGTTGCGGCGCGCGCCATGAGGCCAATCTCCGATTCGCTGCGCCCGCTGTTTGCGTGCGGGCCGGGCAACGGGCATGCGGGACTTCCGAGCATCGTCGAGGCCGCGTGCAGGACGCGGCGCTGGGTTTTGCGGCACTTGGTGATCGCCCGAAACGAGTACATGCTGCGTTCGCGCCGGAACGCCGACCGAGGATTCCACTGTGTCGATACTCGGCGAACGCCAAGGCTAACGGGAATGACGCGCGAGGTTTACTGCTGCGCTGGGGCAGGCTTATGAAACCGGACCTGATGAAGTTTCTTTTCGACAACGTCTATCTGGTCGCCATCGCAGTGGTGAGCGGGGGAATGCTGCTGTGGCCCTTGGTGCGGCGTGGCGCGGGTGGTGCTGCCGCGGTGAGCACGCTGGAAGCGACGCAACTCATCAACCGGCAGGATGCGCTTGTTCTCGACGTGCGCAGTGCGGAAGAGTTCCAGAAGGGCCATATATTGAATGCGCGAAACATGCCGATCTCCCAAATCGATGCGCGCCTAGGCGATATCGCGCGCTACAAAGTTAAGCCGGTCATCGTGACTTGCGAGTCCGGCAACCGATCCGGCGCCCCGGCCGCGGTTCTTCGCAAGGAAGGTTTTGCGCAGGTGTTCGTCTTGAGCGGCGGAATCGCGGCTTGGCAGCAGGCCGGTTTGCCGGTCGAGAAATAGCGACAATGAATACGGTCCTTATGTATTCGACGGGAACGTGCCCATACTGTGCGCGCGCCGAGATGCTTCTAAAGGCCAAAGGGGTCACGGAAATAGCGAAAATCCGGGTCGATCTGGATCTGTCGCGGCGCCAGCAGATGATGCAAAAATCCGGCAGGCATACGGTGCCGCAAATTTTCATCGGCGGTGCGCACGTCGGCGGATACGACGATCTGGTTGCGCTCGACAGGTCCGGCAAACTCGATCCCCTGCTCGCGGGCTGACCGCGGGATTTTCCTCAACCCGTTTCCTGGAGCGTCCATGAGCGAACAGCAGCCCGTTTTCAACATCGAGAAAATTTACGTCAAGGACCTCTCCCTCGAAGTGCCCAATGCCCCGCAGGTGTTCATGTCGCAGGAAGCCCCACAGCTCGAGGTGCAGCTTTCGCAGAACGTTCAGTCCCTCGATGGCGCGTTGTTCGAGGTTACGCTCAGCGTCACCGTGACAGCCAAGGCGGGGGAAAAGACCGTGTTTCTTGTCGAAGCGGCGCAGGCCGGCATATTCCAGATCCGCAACGTTCCGCAGACCGAACTCGACCCGATTCTTGGCATGGTCTGCCCGAACGTGCTCTTTCCCTATGCCCGGGAAACGATTTCCGACACGGTGAATCGCGCCGGTTTTCCGCCGGTTCTACTCGCGCCGGTCAATTTTGAGGCGTTGTATCAGCAGCGGATGGCACAGCAGGAGAGTCCAAAAATCGAGATCGCGCACTAGACACGCAACGCTGGAGGACGCGCGATGAAGCGCCACTCGCTGGTTCGTCTCGCGCGCCTGCCGATGCCCTGGTCGCCGTTGGCATTGTGGTGTTTCCAGGCGATACCGTTGTGGCAGTACGGGCGGTGAATTTTTTGCGCACCGTTTTTCGCTCGATATGAACATCGCCATACTTGGAGCGGGCGCGTGGGGTACGGCGCTGGCCATCGCGCTTTGCGCGAGACATGGTGTAACACTGTGGGCCCGGGACCCGGTTCTGGCAGGCGCGATTGACAGTACCCGATGTAATGCGCGCTACCTGCCCGAAGTCGCGCTGCCTGCGCCGATCCGGGTGACGGGAAGCCTGGAGCGCGCGCTGGAAGCCGCCAATCTGGCGCTGGTCGTGACACCCACCGCGGGCTTGCGCGACACGCTGAGGGCGTTGTGCCGCTTCGCAAGCGGATTGCCGGTGGTGTGGGCGTGCAAGGGCTACGAACTGTCCAGTGCCCTGCTGCCGCACGAGATCGCGGCCGAGGAGTTGGGGGAGTATCCCTGTGGCGCGCTTTCCGGACCAAGCTTCGCCGCGGAGGTGGCTCAAGGGCGGCCCACTGCGCTGACGCTCGCATCGCGGGACCCCGAATTCGCGCGCGCGACGGCGCGTGAACTACACCATTCCACGCTGCGTGTGTATTTCAGCACGGATCTGACCGGCGTGGAAATAGGCGGTGCCGCGAAGAACGTGATGGCGATTGCAACCGGAATATGTGATGGCCTGAATCTGGGCCTGAACGCCCGCGCCGCGTTGATCACACGTGGCCTTGCGGAAATTACCCGGCTCGGAGTCGCTCTGGGGGGGCGCCTTGAAACGTTCATGGGACTTGCGGGCGCCGGGGACCTTATCCTTACCTGTACCGGTGATCTGTCGCGCAACCGCCGGGTCGGGTTCCTGCTCGCGCAGGAGCATCGGATCGAGGACATCCTCGCGACGATTGGCCATGTGGCCGAAGGCGTGCACTCGGCGCAGGCGCTGCGGCGCATCGCTGACGCGCGAGCTATCGACATGCCGATTACCCGGGCAGTGTGCGATGTCCTCGACGGCCGTGTAGCGGCAAAGGATGCCGTTCAGTTGCTGCTGGAGCGTGATCCGAAAGAAGAGGTCCAGGGGATGTAACGGGTCCTGGCGGCGGATCGGGAAGAATCGGAATCGCGCTTGGAGGGCGGGTCGAAGGGCAATGATTCCTTCACATCTGAAGTTGATCGAGGCGTAAGCGCGAATATACTGTCGGAGGACCGCTGCGGCGAGCGATCCGCATTTCCCCGGCAGTCTGGGAAGATGGAAACCGGAATCTTGGCATCCTTCATCCAGGCATCGTCAGGAAATACCATGAATTTTCAGCGCCCTCCCTTGAAACCCTGCTGGCGCCAGGCCTCGTAGACGAGCACCGCGACCGCATTGGCGAGGTTGAGACTGCGGCTTGCTGGGCGCATCGGCAACCGTATACGCATGGCATCCGGAAATCCGGCCAGTAGTTCTCGAGGCAGGCCGCGGGTCTCGGGACCGAACAGGAATACGTCGCCGGGCGCAAACGCGACTTCCGAGTACGTTCGTGTCCCGCTGGTGGACAGCGCGTACATGCGCCGGCCGTCGAAATGCCGCAGGCACACCGGCCAGTCGCGGTGCTGTGTCACGCTCGCGATAGCGTGATAGTCGAGACCGGAGCGCTTTACCGCCCGCTCCGACAATCGGAACCCGTACGGCTGCACCAGGTGAAGTTTGCAACCGGTATTGGCGGCGAGCCGGATGACATTGCCTGTGTTGGGCGGTATTTCGGGTTCGAACAGCACGATATCGAACATGAATGTCAGCCAGGTGTCTCGGTCTGCAGTCTCGGAACTCGTTGCGAAATGAGGCGATGCCGCCCCGCCTGTCTCCTAGTCGAAGGTGCGTGCGACCACCCAGTTTTCGACGCGAGCCGCGCCCGCGCGCTTGAGCACCTTTGCCAGTTCGCCCAGCGTCGCACCCGTTGTCATGACGTCATCTACGACTGCGACGCGCGCGCCGCCCAGATTGAGCGTGCAGGCGAATGATCCAAGCACATTGCGCGAGCGCGCGGCAAGGGGAAGGTCCGCCTGGGTTAGTGTACGGCGAACGCGGCTTGCCGCGCGAGACTCAAGCCGGGCCCGTAATCTTTCGGCACCGGTTCCTGCGGTCAAATGGCGCGCGACCTCGGCTGCCTGGTTGAAACCGCGCTCCGCGAGTCGTTCGGGGTGCAGCGGCACGGGAATCACGATATCGACGCACTGCGCAAGTGTCCGCTGGGCGACAGACCTGAGCGCGCCGGCGAAGAACGGTGCGAGGGCAAGCCTGCCGTGGAATTTGAGCGCCTGCACCAGCCGGTCGACCGGATAGGAATAACGCCACACTGCGACCGTCGTGTCGAAGGGTGGGGGGTGCCGGAGACAGGATCCGCACTTCTCGCCAAGGGTGCTCGGCATCGCACACGTGGGGCAGATTTGCCCCAGAGTTGGCAATTCGCGCAGGCATGGAACGCACAATGGCGCGTCGTCGCTGTCTGCGCCGCACAGCACGCAGTCTTGCGGCAAGCCGGCCCGCAATAACCGCGCGCCCATTCGCAGCAGCTGTGAACCGATCATTGACATTGGCCCCCCGCGACACGATCATCGGCGACTCCGACATGGGCATGCAGCATTCACCAGACCCTCACACGATTGCCGACTCTACAACGGCTATTGCCGGTGCGCGCATGACGCCTGCGCAGGCCGCCGCCGCGCCCACGACCATCTCGGCAGCACTCGTCGCTACCCTGGGCGGAGCATTATCCAGTGCCGGCATTTGGAGCACGCGGCGCATTTGTGCTGTGATCGACAGGATCAACGCACGAAGCGGTGCAGCGGAATACGGGCGCGGGACTTCGAGCCTAGGCAGCAAGCGGTATGTGCCGGTTGGTCCCGGTACGTGGCGCACCGAACGCGTTCGAAGGCCCGGGCCAAGAGGTTTCCATCTACACAGGCTTGGAATCGCAGAGTGCGCTCAAATCAGCGCCTGCACGATGGATCGGCCGCCGCGCCGCGAAACCGGATGACCGCGCCCAGGATCGATATGCGCGCCGCTCGGCGGCGCTTCGAGCGGGCGGCGCCGACCTACGGCGAGGTTGCGGTACTTGCGCGGGAGGTGCAGCGGCGCATGGCAGAGCGACTTGACTACATCCGCCACGAACCGAATCGCGTGCTCGATGCGGGATGCGGAACGGGAGAAGGACTCGCCGTGCTGCGGGCGCGTTACCCTAAGGCCAGCCTAGTCGGCCTGGACATCGCCCAGTCGATGACGCAATCGGCGCGCCGGAATCGTACGCTGCTCGGGCGCGCCCGCGGCCTTTTCTCCGGCGCCGCATGCCATCATCTCTGCGCAGACATTACCCGCCTGCCGTTTGCAGTCGCGAGCGTCGGCATGGTGTGGTCCAATCTCGCCCTTGCCTGGGCGGCCGATCCGCTGGCGGCGCTTTTGGAAATGGCGCGCGTACTCGCACCCAACGGACTGCTCATGTTCTGCACCTACGGACCTGATACGCTGAAGGAGCTTCGAAGGGCGTTCGCCGGGGTGGACGGCTACGCGCACGTACACGGATTCACCGACATGCACGATTTGGGAGACATGCTCATGGCAGCGGGCTTCG
>Ga0326597_10014725_pt1 | contig 10245 bp, 13 predicted proteins | sample RVTome_12_FD_203789 | JGI IMG/M metagenome (GOLD analysis project Ga0326597, IMG submission 203789) | Soil microbial communities from uranium-contaminated site in the Upper Colorado River Basin, Wyoming, United States - RVT100D185 | ecosystem: Environmental > Terrestrial > Soil > Contaminated >...
GTCGGTCCAGCCCTGATCGTATGCATGCTCGTAGGCGGCGAGCATGAGCTGCGCGGCCGAGCCCTCCTCAACCGATACGATGTCTCTTGCCACTGGGCGCCGCTCCTTTCGCGTCTAGACCGGCTTCGCCGCACGCACAACGCCTTTGGGATGAATCTGCTCGCGGGCGCGCTCCCGGATCGCGCGCTCGATCGCGGCCGGCGGCTGGGTCAGGCCGAACACCACCGTGTCGATCATCGCAAGCGCGCGCTCGTGCATGCTCGCCTCGTCGAGCTGGCGGATCGGATTGGGCGTCTCGGCAATGACGACGTGCGGAAAGCCCTTGGTCGCCGCGATGCGGCGCCCGAAGCTGCTGAACGCGTCCGTCGTGATCATCACGGTCGGGACACCTCTTTCCTCCAGCGCCGGCGTGACGTGGCTACACCACGTCGTGCAGGAGCCTCAGTCGCCGGTGGCGGTGATTACGACGTCGGCGCGCGCGGCAAGCGCGTCGAGCTGGTCGCGCACCGCGTCGATCAGCGCGCCGGTGCGCTGGGGCAGCTCGCGCGCCGGCTGTTCGAGCACCACCTCTTTCAGGCGGTAACGCTCCGCGAGCAGCTTGCCCACTGCCTGCAGGATCTCGACCGCCGAGGGCCGCCAGTTGGGCAGCAGGGCGACCACGCGGCCGTTCAGCGTCTCGGGCCGCGGCGCGAGCGGCGTGCCGGCCGCCGCCTCGTCGAGATAGACCGGCAGTGGAGACAACATTGTCAGGGACAGGGCTCGCTGGGTCATCGCGCAAATCTCCTCTTCGAGAGCGTTTCACGCTCCGGGATGGGCTTACCGGTGTTCGGACAACTTGTCCGGACAAGTACCGCGATGATACTCCCCGGCCCTTCCCTGTCAAGCCGCGCGCTGCGGACTACTTTTCGCGCGGGCTGTGCAGCCCCTGGTTCGGCGCCTCGTACTGGCCGGAACGGATCTGCCGCACCATGTTGGCGAGCGACAGCGCGGCGTTTTCGACTTGCGTGAAGGTATCCGGGTCCGCGTCGAGGTCCTCGTGGCTCGTCGCGTACGGCTTATACCAGCCGATCCACGTGTCGAGCGCCGCCTGCGGCCCCGCCTGGATCATACCAAGATCGGCCATCCAGTCGGCGAGCATGCGCCGCAGGTTCTCGGGGCCCGCCGCGTCGCCGTGGGCAACGACGGCGAACGCGCGGCCCGCGAGATGCTTCGGATAGTCCCAGCCTTCGAGCTCGATCGCCTTCGCCAGCGCGGGATTCTTGCCCTTGGTCGAGGTCCAGTCGGGGTTGCCGCCGTCGGCGCAGACCAGCCGGTCGATCATGAGTTTCAAGCTCGCCGGCGCCTGGTACCAGTGCACCGGGCACAGGATGTACACGCCGTGCGCGGCCACCCAGCGCGGATACAGCTCCTCCATCCAGTCGTTGGTCTGACCCATTGCGTGGTTCGGATAGCACGAGCACGGCCAGTGGCACAGCGCCTGTGAGGTCGACACGCAGCCCTTGCACGGATGGATCACTTTCCAAGGCTCGTCGGCGAGCGTGGAAATATCGAGAAAGTCCACCTCGTAGCCGGGCAGCGCCGCGATCGCTTTCTGCGCATGCTGCGCGAGCCGCCGCGTCTTGGAGATCTCGCCCGGGCACGAATGCTCGCTGCGCGTCGAGCCGTTGACGATCAGGATGCGCGACGGCGACTGCGGGTCCTTCTGGCGCTTCTCGGCCGCGTCGATCTCGGCGCGCACCTTCAGCCATTCGGCGGGGACTTCCATCTTGGGGTCCGCGTACCCCGGTCCCGCAGGCTGCTTGCGCGGCGACTTGCGATAGCGGATATAGCCGTCCCACGACACTTCGCACACCTTCTCGAGCTCGGCGCGCACGGCGTCGAAGGCCGGATCCTGGAACTTGGCGAAAAAGCGCTCGCGGAACTGCGCCTTGGTAAGCGGCACGTACTTCGTCTCACGCCGGACTGCCGCTTCGGACATGGAACACCTCCCTTTGACTTGCGATTACCGTTTTGGTCGGACGGCTGCCCCGTCCCTTACGGCGAAATCATACGCCGCGGGCCCGCGAACGGATGTGCCGGCCCCCACGACCGCGTCAACCCGCGCGCTTGAACAGCGCCAGACGCCCGGCCTTCGCGAGCAGCGGGGTGCGCGCCACCGCGAGCAAGTCGTTTCCATGTGAAAATCGTACTTTGCTTTGCGTCCGCCATGCCATCTGCCTGCCCATGACACTTCGGACCGTATCCGGTAATCCGTTCGGCGCGCCGTCGGTGCTCGTGGCGCTGACCGGGCTGATTCTCGTGGGTGCACCGCTCGCCGGGGCGTGGTTTGCGGGGCAGCCGTTGGGTCCCTATCTGGCGCTGCCGCCACGCCCGGGCCGCGTCGCCGCGGCCGGTTTCTCGTGGATCGCATTCTGGCTGATGGCGAGTCTGGTGATCGCCGCGGTCGCGCCGTTCGTGTGGCGCTTCATCGCGACGCCGCGGCAAGCGCAACAGGCTGCGCGGCGCGCCTTCCCGTGGTGGGGCCATGCGGCGCTCGCCTTTCTTGCCCTGAGCTGGCTGCTGGCCTGGTCGCGCTTCGCATGGCTGGCCCCGTGGCAGCAACATACTTTCACGCCGCTGTGGATCGGCTATATCGGGGTCCTCAATGCGCTCATCGTGCGGCGCAGGGGCGACTCGCTCGCCACACGGCAGCCGGCGCGGTTTGCCGCGCTCTTTGCCTTGAGCGCGCTCTTCTGGTGGTTCTTCGAGTATCTCAACCGCTACGTCGGCAACTGGCGGTATGTCGGCATCGAGGACTTCGGTGCGCTCGATTACACGCTCTTCGCCTCGGCTGCCTACTCGACCGTGCTGCCGGCGGTCGCGAGCACGGCGGAGTGGCTTGGCTCGTTCCGGCGACTCGACGCGGCCTTTGAGCGCTGGCATGCGGTTCACGTGCCGCGACCGAAGCTCGCCGCGGCGCTCGTGCTCGGCCTAACTACCTTCTCGCTCGCCGGGATCGGCTCGTTTCCCGATTACCTTTATCCGCTGGTATGGGTCTCGCCGGCGCTGGTGATTGTCAGTTTTCAGGCGCTGGGCGGGCGCACAACCGTGCTCGCGCCGCTCGCGCGCGGCGATTGGCGCGGCCCCGTTGCCTACTCGGCGGCGGCGCTCGCTTGCGGTTTCTTCTGGGAGATGTGGAATTACGGCAGCCTCGCGCGGTGGCAGTACAGCATCCCGCGCGTGGACGCGTTCCGCATCTTCGAGATGCCGCTGCTCGGCTATGCGGGGTATCTGCCCTTCGGCATCGAGTGCGCCGCCATCGCGGCACTCGTACTCGGCCGCGACCGGATGCTCCGCTGAATGTGAAAAGCACGCCACCTTGATAGACTGCGGCCATTATGGTTGACACGAGGCGACCCGCGGCTGCCGCGGGAACGATCAGGCTGGGCGATCTCACCGTGAACCGCCTCGCGTTCGGCGCGATGCGCGTCGCCGGCCCGGGCGTCTGGGGCGATCCCGCGGACCGCCCCGCGATGCACCGGCTTCTCCGGCGCGCGTTCGAGCTCGGCCACACCTTTTTCGATACCGCCGACAGCTACGGTCCCGACGTGTCCGAGACGATGATCGCCGAGGCCCTCTACCCTTACCCGAAGGAACTGGTGATCGGCACCAAGGGCGGGTTCGTGCGCCCCCGCAATCACGGGTGGAAGGCGAACGGGCACCCCGAGCATCTGCGCCGCGCGCTCGATGGAAGCCTCAAGCGCCTGCGCTTGGAATGCATCGACCTCTACCAGTTTCATGTGCCCGACCCGGAAGTACCTTTCGTTGAGTCTTTCGGCACGCTCGCGGAGCTGCGGCGGGCCGGAAAGATCCGGCACCTGGGCGTGTCCAACGTCGACGTGCGCGAGCTCGAGCAGGCGCGGCGCATCGCGCCGGTCGTCTCGGTGCAGAACGAGTACAACATCGGGGACCGCGCGTCCGACGCCGTGCTCGCGGCATGCGAGGCAGCCGGCATCGCGTTCATCCCCTGGTATCCGCTCGGCGCGGGGCGGGCACTCACCTCGCGCAAGGTACAGCGCGTCGCGAAGCGGCTCAACGCAACGCCGTCGCAGGTGGCGCTCGCGTGGCTGCTCGCACGCTCGCCGGTGATGATGCCGATTCCGGGGACGAGTTCGATCGCCCATCTGGAGCAAAACGCTGCTTCAACCGCCGTCAGGCTGTTGCCTGCGGACCGGTCGGCCCTCGATTGACAAGATGGTGACGCGAGGACATGGCGCAAGGCGGCAGGACGGATCCCGGCCCGGACCTGGAACATTGACGTAATTCCGTGAATTAATTGACGAATCTGGGAATGCGGGCGCGCCAGAGCGGCCGTATGTCCTGGAATCGGCAGACTGGCGGATTTACCTTTTCAGTCAGGCATTTTTTTGAGGGGATGCCATGCGCTCATACCATAGTCATGCCCTGCGGCTGAGCGGAGCCCTTTTCGTCTTCTCCCTGCTGGCAGGCTGCGGCTCGTTCGTTCTGAGCATGATCGGCGCCGGCGCCGGCGCGGAGTTGAGCCAGCACCGCAACAGCGTCGCCACGCGCACGTTCAGCGTGCCGTTTCCCGAAGTGAAGCAGGCGATGCTGACCGTCATGGAAGAGCTCGAGATCCGCCAGGACTCGACGGAACTGCGGGAATCCAGCGAAGTCATCAACGCCGTCGCCGGCAGCCGCAGCATCGAGGTGGAAATCGAGACGCTCTCCAGCACGATGACCCGGGTGAGCGTGGTGGCACGCACCCAGTATTTCCAGCCCGACGCAGCCACGGCCCAGGAAATCATCGCCCAGACCGCCCGCGCGCTGGGCATGGTTTAGCCTCAACTGTTCTTCTCCGCGCCGCCGCTTCCCGTGCGGGCGCGGCCTTTCCCCGGCGCGGCGTCACTCCCGAATCGCTACAATCGGGCTAAGCCCGGGGACCGCGACCCACGACCCGAAGCATCTGGATCTTTCCGCCGTCATCATTCACGACCAGCGAGGCATCGAGATCATGAGACAGGTTCTTCTTATCCTCACCATCGCCGCGCTCACCGGCTGCGGCGTCGAAACCGCCACCACGGCCGCCACCGGCGCCGCCATCAAGAAGCAGGAGATCGAGCAGGGCAGGAAGACCCAGGACGAAGCCCGGCGCAGGATCGAGCAGGCCACGCAGCGGATGGAGCAGCGCACGCAACAGGCCGGCGACGCGGCGAGCCCCTAGCCGCCTGTCGGACTTGGCGTGATCAACGATCGGGGTGGGCGTTGCCCGCCACAAAGCCAAAGGCCACCGAATCGTGGCTCGCCCGCTCGATCGCACGGCTCGCAGGCACCCCGGTGGCGTAGCCGTACCTGTATGAGTCGGCTCATCAGCCATGCGTCACGATCAACCTGTCCTGCCTGCGTAACGTACCAGCCCCATTCCGGATGACGGCAACCCGCTACCATCCGCCCTCCCATTTAGCCGCTTGTCGGGGCAGCGAAAGCCCGACAAGCTGCCAGGAGTTGGTCGGGATGGGCCCCGACGGACTCCTCATGTAAAACCGGCGCCGGACAGAGAATACATAATTCGGGAACACCCCTTCCGCCCGTTATGCAGCCGGAACCGCGAGCGAGCGCCGGCGCATGCAAGCGAGAATGACCGCGAGCGTCACACCGACCAGGCACAGCGCGCTGATCCCGACAAAGCCCCAGGTAAAGGTTCCGACCCGATCCTTGACGACGCCCAGCACGTAGGCGGTGAGAAAGCCACCAAGATTGGCGAACAGATTGGCGAACCCGGTCGCGGTGCCCGCGATGCGGTGCCCGAGGACTTCCAAGGGCACGATGAAGAGCGGCCCGAAGTAGAACTGCACGAAGACCGCGTTTACCACGATGACGATCAGCAGGAGCGGGATCGACTCGACGGCCACCAGCAGCGTCGACGTGCAGGCCAGGATCGCGAGCGCGCCGCCGATCACAAGCGGCGGGTTCTTCAGACGATCGGAGACGTAGCCGCCGATGGCGATCGACGGCGCCATAAACGCTGCACTCATCGCCACCACCAGGCCTGCGGCCTGCACGGAGAGCCCCCGGTCGGCCACCAGCAGCGAGGGCAGCCAGAAGTTGAACGCCGTGAAAACCGAGAACCGGATGAACTGCAGCCCACTGCAGACCAACATGATCGGGTAGCGGAAGAGCCCGAGCACGCCCAGCAGCGAGAACTGCTGCGCCGGCTGCGGCCGCGGCGGCTCTTTCGCGCCGGACTTGTAGAGAAATGCCGCCCCGATGCCGAGCACTGCAAAGAAGATGAATGCAGCGCGCCAGCCGTAGAGGCTGACAAGCAGCGGTCCGACTAGCGAGAGCACGACGCTACCGGCAAAACCGCCCAGCATGTAGAGGCTCATCGCCGTGGCGCGCCGCCCCGGCGGGAACCACGACGCGAGCAGCGTGAGGCCCGGCGCGAACAGCAGCGCACGAAACAGGCCGGCGACGAACTGATTGAGCAGCGCGAGCCAGAACACGTGAATCAGCCCGAACGCGAGCGACAGCACCGACCAACCGAGCAGGCCGAAGAAGAACGGGCGCCGGGGGCCGTAGCGGTCCGCAAGATAGCCTGCCGGGACCTGCCCCAGCGCGTAGGAGAGCGTGCCCGCGGCCGAGAGCATCCCCGCCTGCGTGAAGCTGATTTGCAAGTCCTCGAGAATGAGCGGCAAAAACAGCGGGATCGCGGCGTAGGTGAACCAGTGGGCGAACTGGCACAGAATCACGAGCGCGGTGGTGCGCACCCCGTCGCGGCTCATGGGCGCCGCGGGGGCAGCGGATGCCGCCGCTGGCGGCGAGGTCGGGTTGGCGCTCACGGATGGTCGATGGTGGCGGCTGCGCCGGCCCTGCGCGCCTGACAGGAAGGATTCGGAAGCACGGAGCGACGGTAGCATCCGGCGCCGCCGCGGACGTTGCGCTACGTCAAGCTTCTGCCGGGCCCCCAGCGCCTGCTCGACGGCTGTTGATATTCGAGGCCGACCCCCCGGCGCTCTATCATGACGGCCATGCCCTGAGCAAGCTGACCTCCTTCCAGTTCACGCCGGTGTTCGTGTTTCTGGACAATCTGACCTGTCCGTCCACGTGCATCGCTGGCGCGAGCACGACCTCGTCACGTGGGATAACCGCTGCACCATGCACCGGGGCACCGACTACGGCAATCTGAGGGCGGTGCGCGACATGCAGCGCGCCACGGTGAGCGACGTGGCGAATTCCTGCGAGCAGGAAGGCATTGCCGTGCCGGCCCAGCGCCGGAGCACTCAGCTGAAAAACGCGAGCGCACGCGCTTCGATGCTCTGGCGCGGCGGCGCACCAGGGGGCGGGTCGGGCAGGTCGAACGAGGTGTGCGGGGTGAAGCGCGCCCGGCCGTCCTTCTCGGAATCGAACACCTTGAACACCAGCGCCTCGTCGCGCCGCATCTCGGGAAAATAAAACCAGCGGTGCGCCGGATTGTAGCGCAGGCGGTAGGTCTGCCCGACGCGATTCGGGTAGCGGCGCTCCGCCACCAGCAGGTCTTCCGGCGCGATGCTCCGCGCATCGGCCACCGCCAGCGGGTTGGACTGGATCGGCCTGGCGATCGCCCGCCACACCTGGATGATCGCGAAGCGGCGCGTAACCAGCCCCTCGGCCTCGTCCGGCAGAAGGTCACGCACCCGCTGCGGTCCCGACCATTCGGTGTAATCGTTGTGCGCCGACGGATGTTGTTGGGGCCGAACGTTTCGTTGACGAGCTTCTCGCCGGTGTCCGCCGTATACGGGATCTCCGCCATCAATTCGTCGCCTGCGGGCAGCTCAAGACCTGGCTGATTCACGCAAACGCCTCGGGTCACTGGTCACGAGTCTCAAGAAAAATCGCGGGCATCCATCAGCAGCTCCCGCCGCGGACACGATTCCCGGCAGCACGCGCAGCGGCGCGATCGCCCCGTCGAGCTGGCGCCCGCCGTGATTCGACACGATGATGCCGTCGGCGCCGCTCGCGCGCGCGATGCGTGCATCGTCCTTGTCGAGTAGACCCTTCACCACGAGCTTTCCCTTCCACAATCGCCGCATGAGTTCCACCAGCGCCTTCGGCACGAAAGCAAGGTCGTCGAATGCGGCGCGATTTCCCCGCAGCGACGCGTTGGTCTCCGCACCACCAGAGGCGTAGCCGAAAATCGGCCGCGGGATGCAGCGGCGCGCCACCTCCTCAAAATCGTCCAGTGCGAGGATGTCGCGCAGCGCCCGCGGTTCGCGTCGCGCCGCGGGCGCGCCCGATTGGGCCGCCGGCTGCGCAGCCGGCATGTTGGATGCGCTGACTTCCTGTTGCGCGTTGTGCATGGGTTACCTTGTGTGCAAGAGCGCCACTGAATCAGCCGTCGATTATGGCGCCGGCGCTGAGAGGCGGCGCAGCGTCGAGGTCCGAGGGCCGATTGTGCCAGCATTGGGCCGCACGTTGGAATCCCGCGGGTCCAGAATATGGGTGCAAGGCCCGTGCCGGGCGCGCGCACGTCGCGCCGCCTGCCTACCAGCCTACTTCCACTGCCGCAGATCGAACTCCCACGCGTCGCGATCGCGCTGCCACACCGCGTAATCCTGCGTAACGGTTAACAGCCATGTTTCGGTAGGCGCAGACGGCCTGGGCATGCTGAATGTGCCGGGATCGAGCACCGCCCCGCAGCGACCCGGTTGCGGATCCCGGACCGAGGCGTAGCGGAGCAGACCCACGCCCGCCTCGCGTGCGGCACGGCCGAAAGCGTGGGTCGCCGTGTAATCTTCCGGGTGACGCCACAGCTTGGCATCCCGGGAATAGGGTTTTTGTTCAAGGTCGACCACGAGCGCCCGGACGCTTACCTGAAACAGCGTCTGGGGCGCGGGGCCCAGCATCGCAAGGGCCGGACTGTCTTTGAGAAAGCGCCAGCGCCAGTAGCCCACTTCCGCGCAAGCGGTGCGCCTGCTCTCGGCGCCGTAAAACACGCCAAGGTCGGTTGGCGCGCGAAAGCGCGAGCCGATCGGCGCGGGATAGCGGAAGGGCGTGTAGAGAAGATAGTGGAGCCGCGCCGCGGCAGGCGGAACCGGAGGCTTTGCCGCGTCGAGCACTTCCTCGAGGACGCGCTGCTCCTCGAGATTGTCGACCAGCCGCCGGGTGGAAGCGACGTGTTGCGCCTCCACTGCGCGCCACAAGCGAACCGAGGCTCGCGCGGCCTTAGACGCGACCGCGCGCGGCGTCCAGGTACTGAACGGCACGAACCAGCCCCTCGGCCGTGAGCATGAGCTTGCGTGGCACCGCGCCCAGCGCCAGATTTTCACCGTCGAGCCACGCGCGGGCCTGCGTCTCGTTCGACCCGACCAGCGCATCGAGCGAGCGATAGAGCCGCACGAACAACGCCGCCAGCTCCCACGCCTTCTGACCGGGCGTGAGGACGTAGCCGCCCGCGGCGATGCGCGACATGGTAGCCGTGCTGACCCCGAGCATCCGTGCGATCTCGACCTGCGTCATGCCGAGGAGCGCCGCAGCGCGCACCACCGCCTTGCCCAGCGTTCGGCCAGGATGGGGAGCGGATGCCGCATGCGGCCGGCTTTGCCTTGCGGGTGTCATTTCTGTGGAAAGAGTAACACGATTATATTCCCTTAGCAAATATCGCATCGGGGCCGCCCCCGGGCGGCGCTGGCGGCGCACGCGCGGTCCGGCGATAATGGCTCCTCGTTCCTCAATCAGGAGAACAACGTGCTCTGGGCCATTTCCTGCACCGACAAGCCGAACACCGCCGCGATACGCGCCTCCGTACTGCAGCCGCATCGCGACTACTTGCAAAGCCAGAATCACATTCTCGTGCTCGCGGGCGCGACGCAAACGGACGACGGCAAGGAAGCCATCGGCAGCCTGTTCGTCGTCAACGTCAACAGCCGCGCAGAAGCCAAGGCGTTCTCGGACGGGGATCCGTTTACGCAGAAGGGCGTCTTCGCGAGCATCACCATCACCCGCATGCGCAAGGGACAGTGGAACCCCGGGGCCGCGGAAGGCGCCTGAGATCGGCGGCTGGTGGCTGCCGGGTGAGACGGGTGGGGCGCGAACCGGCCGTACGCATCCGCCGTTTCAAAGCCGGCCGTCCCTGCCACGGGGCCGGGAGCATCGCGACCGGGCCCGACCGCGCACGGGCCGGTCGATCTAGGAGTTTGTCGGAGCCAAGTCCGACAAATGCGTAGGGGTTCTGATGGGTCGGAATTCGCGATCAGCACCGAAAGACGGATG
>Ga0326597_10014727_pt1 | contig 10244 bp, 8 predicted proteins | sample RVTome_12_FD_203789 | JGI IMG/M metagenome (GOLD analysis project Ga0326597, IMG submission 203789) | Soil microbial communities from uranium-contaminated site in the Upper Colorado River Basin, Wyoming, United States - RVT100D185 | ecosystem: Environmental > Terrestrial > Soil > Contaminated >...
GGAGCTGCCGGAGCGGGCGGGCTTCGAGAGCTGGGCGGCGAGAGCCTCGCGCTTCTGGTCCTCCTCGACCTGGGGCTCGAAGCACTTGCGGCATCGCGCCTCGTAGGACTCCGCTCCTCCGACCACCACGCGGTCGGTCGAGGCCACGAGACGCTGCGTGTGGTTGGCGGGGTTGCCGCAGCGCATGCAAATCGCGAGAGTCTTGGTGATGTACTCCGCCACCGCGAGAAGCTGCGGCATCGGCTCGAAGGGCTTCCCCAGATAGTCGGTGTCGAGGCCCGCTACGATCACGCGCTTTCCGCCGTTCGCCAGGAGGTTCGAGACTTCCACCAGCCGGAGGTCGAAGAACTGACCCTCGTCGATCCCCACCACCTCGGTCCGTGGAAGAATCCTCTCGAGGATCTCGTCCGCGGACTTGACCAGCTCGGCGTCGATGCGCATGTCGCTGTGAGAGACGATGTGCTCGAGGCTATAGCGCCCGTCGATGTCGGGCTTGAAAATCTGGACCCGCTGCCTCGCGATCTGGGCGCGCCGGAGCCTCCGGATGAGCTCCTCGCTCTTTCCACTGAACATGCTCCCAGTGATGACCTCGATCCAGCCGTGACTGGCCGCTTGCGAGCGCATTACATCCATTTTCGTCCTAGCCTCTGTTTTCGAATCCGTAGCCAATTACATTATAGAATGGCGCGAGGGCGTGGATCAGCGATCGCACGAACGCCTCTTCCCGGCTCACCATCATCCGCGTCAGGATTCCGAAGGTTCCCTCGTTTGCCGCGATCTCCCGTCGTCCGAAGTATCGGTCGGCCGCCGAGCCCAGGTCGATGCCCTCCGCGAGCACCGGCTCCGCCAATCCCTCGGGGAGCGGGATAGCGCCGCTCCCTCCGAAGAAGCCGCGGCGGCCATCGGTAACGTAAGCCCACGCCTCGAGAAGGCAAACGCTCCCCGCGCTCGCGACGCCTCCTTCGAGACCGATGCCGAGATCCGGCCGCATGCCCTCGGACCGGAGGGCCTCGTATACGGATGAGGCGCGCTTTTGCGCGCCCCTCATGGTTTCCTCGGTCGAGCGCGGCGTCGAGGAGACACCCGAGGAAACGCTTCGGGTCTCGAACCGGATCTCGCCGGGAAGGAAGTCGGGAAAACGCTGCCGGAGCTCCGAGAGAGCGCGCTCGACGGCGCGAATCTTCGGGGCTCGGTTGGTGCCGATTGCGACGAGCGTCTCACCCACGATCATCCAGAACGAGCGAAAGCCCCCGCTCGACGAGGTGATAGGGAAGGACCGAGCCGCCGGCGGCGCGAATCGCTTCTTCGACGGCGGGGCGTTTCCCATCCGGGACTCCTACCACCATGCAGCCGCCGCCGCCGGCCCCGCAGACTTTCGCCGAGAGGGCGCCGGCTTTCCGCGCGGAAGCGATGATGGCCTCGAGCTCCGGGCTCGAGACCGCGGGCGCCATCTCCCGCCGCGCTTCCCAATCCTCTCCGATCAGGATGGCGACCCGATCGAGATCTCCCGCGACGAGCGCGTTCCGTACCGCGACCGCGGTACGTCCGCTCTTTTCGAGCGCTCGCCTCGTGCCCTTGTCGCCTTCGAGAAAACGTCTCACCACCTCCCAGTTCGTCGCTCCCGAGCGGTGGGGTTGATGCGAATAGGCGAGGAGAAACATCTTTTCGAACGCGGCGGCGTCCACGACCAGGGGCTCGCGCCGGTGGCGCAGCTTCTCCCACCAGAGGCACATGGCGCCGCCGTATACCGGTGGGTAGTGATCCTGAGCCCCGGTCATCGTGCCGAGCACCTCCACCTCCACGTCCCTCACGATCTCGATCAGATCCCGCTCGTGGTAGCGGAAGCCCGTCAATCCGTTCAGCGCTCCGGCGATGGAGACTCCGAGGGACGACGATGCCCCGAGCCCGGCCTGGGGAGGGGCTTCGGAGTGGGTCACGATCGTGAGAGGTTCTCGAGGAGAGAAGAAGCTCAGAAGGCGCCCCCCGATCTCGGCGCCCTCGAGCTTCGCGAGCTCTCGGGGGCTTGCCGCTTCCCTCTCGCGTCCCGAGACCTTCTCGCCCACCCGCCACTTCCCGTCGCTCGAGGCAGCGACCGCGACCTCGGTATAGAGGTCGATCGCGAGGTTCACGGTCGCGGCCTCTTCGATGAGGAGGTAAAGGGGCCAGAGATCGAGGGTGCCGCCAGCGAGGTCGATGCGCGATGGGGACCGGGCTCGGAGTGCCATCTACCAGACGAAGCCGATGTAAGCGGCGAACTCGGTGTCAACGTTCGAGTCGAAGGCGCCCTGAATCTGGAGCTCGAGACTGAGCCGCCCCAGCTCCACCCCGCCGATAAGGTGATAGCCGAAGTCGCTCACCCATTCGGTCTCGTTCGAGATGAATCGAAGGCTGCTCACGAGGCCGAGGCCCGCTCCGCCGAAGGGTCGAGCTCCGAGGCTTCCGGATTTGTACTTGATGTTGGCGAAACCGTTGAAGGGCACGACCGTCGCCGTCGGCCCGGAGGCGACGACGTCCTGGCGATAGACCGACGTCTGCGCCTCGAAGCCGGCGAAGAGCGTCTCCGAGAAGTTCACGGGATAGTCGCTCCCGAAGGCGGCGCGCCATCGGCCCTCGAACCCGACATCCCGCGGATGAAAGATGACGCCTCCCTTGAGGAACGTGTCTCCGGCGAGGACCGGACCCGCCACCGCGAGCAGAGCCGGCACCAGCGCCGCCCTGAAAAGCCGCGCGCGACGAGCGATCTCGATTTTCATGTGCCGCGAATTATAACCCAGTGTGAATGCTATCCTGGACCGGCGTGGACGATCTCGTGAAAGTAGTGCGGGAGCGGCTTCAAAAGCGCGTCCCCACGAGCGCTCCCCCGGGGTTACGGCCGGCGGCGGTCCTGATCCCCATCGTGGTCGAGCGGGAAGGACACTCGCTTCTTCTCACCCGCCGCGCCGAAACGCTCCGACGGCAGCCCGGGGACATCTCCTTCCCCGGAGGCGCCGTCGATCCGTCGGACGCGACACCTCTCGCGGCCGCGCTCCGGGAGAGCCGCGAGGAGGTGGGTCTCGATTCGGAGGCGGTCACACTCCTCGGCCAGATGGACGAGCGCGGAACCCTCACCGGCTTCCGCATCACTCCGTTCGTCGGTGCGGTTCGTGGCCCCTACTTCTTCAAACCGAACCACGAAGTCGGAGAGCTCCTGAAAGTCCCCATCGCTGCCTTGTCCGACCCCGCGGCGCTCTCGATCGAAACGCGCCGCGTCCACGGTCTCCCCCGCGACGTCTACCACTACCGCTACCGCGAGCACGACATCTGGGGCATCACCGGCCAGCTCGTTAAGGATTTCTTGGAACTCATCCGATAGCACAGTGGTCAGTAATCAGTGATCAGTTCATCCTCGGCGAAGGCACGCTGGCGCACTGATTACTGATTACTGATTACTGATTACTGATTACTGATTACTGATTACTGATTACTGATTACTGATTACTGATTACTGATTACTGATTACTGATCGGCATTCCTCAGGGCGCTTGTCGACGAATCCAACGAAAACGGGATGCCGGAGCCTCTGCTCTCTCGTGAGGCCGGTGTACTCGACGCGCACCACGAGCCGCGGCGCGAGCCAAACGATCTCGCCCGGAGCTTCGGCTTCGAACCCCGGAGGAGGCATCGAGCGCAGCCCGTCGAGAGCGGTCTCGAGATCCTTGAGCGTCGTCTGATCGATGCCGCTCCCCGCGTTTCCGATCCACACGAGTTTCCCCTCTCGAGGACAGCCGAGGACCAGCGATTTGATCCGTTTCCCCCCGCGCTCGCGGACGAGGCCCACGAGGACCGCATCCACCTCGCGCCGCACCTTGAGCTTGAGCCAGTCCCGCGTCCGCTCCCCCGGGAGATAGCGGCTATCGAGCCTCTTCGCGAAGATCCCCTCGAGACCCCGCTCCTTCGCCTCTTCGAACAACGCCTTGCCCCGGCCGATCACGAAGGCGCTTTCGACGATGGGGGAGGGGGCGTTCGCGAGGAGCTCCGAGAGAAGTCGGCGCCTCTCGACGAGCGGCCGGCCTAGAAGCGACTCGCCGTTGCGATAGAGGAGATCGAAAGCGATATAGACTACGGGGTGCGCCCGGGCTTTCGCGCGCGCGGCCTCGCGGCTTCGAGTCTGCTCTCGCACCAGCACGCGCTGGAAGTCGGGACGACCCTCCTCGTCGAGGACCCCGATCTCCCCGTCGAGGATGCCGTCGCCGGGGAGCGCTTCGAGGCCCACCAGGATTTCGGGATAACGCTCCGAGCTATCGGTGAGCTTCCGGCCCTGAAGGCGCGCGAGCCCGTTGCCGAAGAACGCGAGGGCGCGGATCCCGTCCCATTTGATCTCGAAGAGGTACTCGTCCGAATCGAACGGCGAGCCGGGGCTCGCGAGCATCGGAGGGATTCGCGAGGTGCGCCAGTCGGTCAGAGCTCTTAGCTCGCGCGTTCGAGGTTTTGCTCCAGGCTCGATTTGAGGGCCTCCATGAGATTGATGACCTTCCCGGTCTCGACCTCCGGCGGCTCGACGATCTCCTTGCCCTCGGCTTTGGCCTTGATAACCTCAAGGAGCTTCTCCCGGTAGTTGTCCTGGAACTCCTCCGGGTGGAACGGCTTGGTGATGGCGTTGATGAGCTGGGTCGCGAGCTTGAGCTCCTCGGGGTTCACCTGGGGCTTGGCCTCGAGCTCCTCGATCCCGGTGAGGGCGCGGATCTCGTCCGCGTAGTAGAGCGCGGACATCACGAAGGCGTTGTCCCGCGGTCGGACCGCGACCATCTGCTCTTTGCCGTTCATCACGATGCGCGCAAGGCCGATCCGATCGGTCTCCTCGGTGGCGGTGCGGATGGTGGCGAAGGACTCGATGGCGACGGGTCCGTCGGGAACGAGGTAGTGCGAGCCGTGGTAGTAGAGGGGGTCGATCTCGCCCCGCTGCACGAACTGCACGATCTGGATCGACCGCGTGGATTCGAGTCGGACCTTGGCGAAGTCCTCCTCGTCGAAGATCACGTACTGCTCCTTGGCGTACTCGTAGCCCTTCACGATCTCGTCGCTCGAAACGCTTCGGTCGCAGGTGGGGCACCTCTTGTCGTACCGGATGCGCGTGTTGCACGCCTTGTGGATCTGGTTGAAGGACAGCGCCTCGGACCGAGCCGCGGGGTACATCCGCACGGGGATGTTCACCAGCGACAGCTTCAGGAAGCCTTTCCATGTAGGTCTCACGCGCGCCAGTGTAGAAGTCGCGGCGGCAGCTGTCAACGCGCGGCGGGAGGCCTTCGAACGACGCTCTAAACCATGGACAGGTATGAACCTCGACAGACGCGAGTTTTTTCAACCGTGCCGGGATTTGCTATGATTCGTGGTGGAGCGGGGCTGCTCGCGGACGAGCGAGCGAAGACCAATATCCCTCGCGACTGGAGAACTCAAGAACATGTCAACCGAGACCCTCGAAGGTGAGGCACGGCCGGACGTCAAGCCCGCCCTGATCAACGATTTTTCCATTCAGGTGGCGACGGTCAACGGCTCCGGGAGCCAATCCTCGAACAGCGTCCTGATGCGATCGATTTTCCAGATGGGAGTGCCGGTGAGCGGGAAGAACCTCTTCCCCTCGAACATCCAGGGCCTTCCCACCTGGTTCACGATCCGCGCCAACAGGAAGGGCTATATCGCCCGGAGGAAAGAGATCGACTTGCTGGTGGCGATGAATCCCGCGACCGCCCGCGAGGACGTGGCTTCGCTCGAGGCCGGAGCCGCCGTGGTCTACGAAGAGACCCTCGGGCTCGGAAAGCTCCGCAATGACCTCGTCACCTACCCCGTGCCCTTCGCCGAGCTGGCGAAGGAGGTGGTCGAGGACACGCGCCTTCGAAAGCTCCTCGCCAACATGATTTACGTCGGGGTCGTCGGCTATCTCCTCTCGATCGATCGAAATGAGATCCGGACGGCCATCGAGAAGCAGTTCGCGGGAAAGGCCAAAGCGGTGGGCCTCAACGTCAAGGCCGTCGACGTCGGCTTCGACTATTCGGCCAAGCACTTCCAGGTCTCGGACGCCATGCGCGTAGAGCGCATGAACAAGACGGCGGGCAAGATTCTGATCGACGGCAACGCCGCCGCCGCCATCGGCGCGATGTTCGCCGGCGTCACCGTCGTAACCTGGTATCCCATCACCCCCTCCTCGAGCCTCGTCGAGCAGCTCATCGACTACCTCAAGCAGTACCGCATCGATGAAGCCACAGGAAAGGCCACTTTCGCCGTGGTCCAGGCGGAGGACGAGCTCGCGGCCATCGGGATGGTTCTGGGCGCGTCGTGGGCGGGCGCTCGCGCGATGACCTCCACGAGCGGTCCTGGCATCTCGCTCATGGCGGAGTTCATCGGGCTCGGCTACTACGCCGAGATCCCCGCGGTGGTGTGGAACATCCAGCGTGTCGGCCCCTCGACCGGGCTTCCCACGCGAACCTCCCAGGGAGACGTCCTGAGCTGTTTCCTGCTCTCCCACGGCGACACCAAGCACATTCTGCTGTTCCCCTCGTCGGTCGCCGAGTGTTTCGAGCTCGCCTCGACGGCGTTCGATCTGGCGGAGCGCTTCCAGACGCCGGTCTTCGTGATGTCGGATCTGGATCTGGGGATGAACGTCTGGATGTCGGATCCGTTTCCTTATCCCGAGAAGCCCCTCGATCGCGGGAAGGTGTTGAGCGCCAAAGACCTCGAGAAGGTCGGAAGCTTCGCCCGTTACCGCGACGTCGACGGGGACGGAATCCCCTATAGGACGCTCCCCGGCACCAACCATCCCCTCGCCGCGTACTTCACGCGGGGAAGCGGCCATACCGCGGATGCGGAGTACAGCGAGCGGGCGACGGACTACGCCTCGAACCTCGATCGGCTCGCGAAGAAGTTCGAGACCGCCCGCGGGTACGTGCCCGCGCCGGTCGTCGCAGGCGAGGGTAAGGGCGTGGAGGTGGGCATCATCGCCTACGGCACCACCGACTGGGCAATCCAGGAGTCGCGCGATCAGCTCCGTGAGGAGGCCAACCTGAAGACGAGCTACCTTCGCCTCCGGGCGCTTCCGTTCAACTCGGACCTCGCGGCCTTCGTCGCTCGCCACCAGCGCGTCTACCTCGTCGAGCAGAACCGCGACGGGCAGATGCTCCAGCTCGTGCGTCTCGAGCTCTCGTCGAGGCCCGAGCTCGCGGGCCAGGTAGAAAAGCTCCGGAGCGTCCTCCACTACAGCGGGCTTCCCATCGACGCCCGCTTCGTGACCGAGCAGATCCTCGCGCAAGAGCGGGAAACCTCGAGCCCTCGATGAAGACTGGAAGTGCCTGATGGAAAAGACGGGAACGATAGTCGAAGAACCCGCGTCCCCGAAGAAAGTGAACCGCATCGGTCTCACCCAGGCCGACTACAAGGGGAAGCCCTCGACGCTGTGCAAGGGCTGCGGCCACGACTCCATCAGTAGCCAGCTCATCAAGGCGTTCTACGAGTACGGGGTCGAGCCCTACCGGGTGGCGAAGCTCTCGGGAATCGGCTGCTCCTCCAAAACCCCCGCGTACTTCCTGAACCGGAGCCACGGCTTCAACGCGGTCCACGGCCGCATGCCCTCGATCGCGACCGGCTCGGTCCTCGCGAACCGCAACCTGGTCGCCGTGGGCGTCTCGGGGGACGGCGACACCGCTTCCATCGGGATCGGCCAGTTCGTGCACCTGCTGCGGCGGAACCTCCCCATCGTCTACATCGTGGAGAACAACGGCGTCTACGGTCTGACCAAGGGCCAGTTCTCGGCGACCGCCGACCTCGGCTCCAAGCTCAAGACCGGTGTGGTGAACGATCTCCCGGCGATCGATCTGTGCGCTCTCGCGATCGAGCTCGGAGCGACCTACGTCGCCCGCTCGTTCGCAGGCGATCCCAAGCAGGTGGTTGCGCTCCTGAAAGGCGCTTTCGCCCACAACGGAACCGCGGTCCTCGACATCATCAGCCCCTGCGTCACTTTCAACAACCACGAGGGCTCGACCAAGAGCTACACCTGGGGCAAGGAGAACGAGGAGATGCTCCACGATCTGGACTTCATCCCGTTCTTCGAGCCGATCGAGGTCGAGTACGAGGAGGGGCAAACCACGGACGTGGAGCTCCACGACGGGTCGCACATCCTGCTCAGGAAGCTCAATCGCGACTACGATCCCAGGAACCGGAAGCTCGCCATCGAGCTCCTGATGGAAGCTCGGGAGAAGCAGCAGTTCCTGACGGGCTTGGTGTTCGTCGACCCGGAGGAGAAGAACTTCATCGATCTCCTGAACCTCGTCGACGAGCCTCTCGCGACCCTCCCTCTCGAGAGGGTCCGGCCGAAGAAGGCGGCCCTCGACGCGATCATGGAGTCCCTGAAGTAAGCCTCGCTGAAGTAGAGCTCAGCGAAACCGATACTTCAGCTCGGCGACGATCTGCCGCTTGATGATGTCCCCGAAAATGTGCTGCTGGGCGTCGTCGTTGTTCAGGTTCACGAGCTTGATCGCCGCCGTGATCCGGTCTTCCGCCAACCGCACTCCGAAGCCGCCGTTGAGCATCGCATAGGACTCGGTCGGCCCGTGGTAGCGGGCGTCGAGGACGTCGGTCCAAAACGCGGAGTCGGTGTAGTTGAACGAGACGTTCCCGAAGAGCCTTCCTCGCGAGAAGCTCGCCCCCACGTTGAAGCGGTTCACCGGTGGGATGTTCAGCTCGGAGAAGTCCTCGGGATTGTCGGGATCGGGCTCGGCCTGCCACGAATAATTGGCGAAGAGGCTCACGTCGCTCGAGACCCGCGCGTCGAGCCCGAGCTCGATTCCCCAATCCCTCACCCCCTCGAAGTTCAAGTAGGTGTAGCCCGACGGCAGCCCTCTTCCCGCCTGAATGAGGAGATCGAGAACGACAGGCGGTAGCGGCCATCCCGGCGGAGGGGTCCGGCTCGAGTAGGTTCCGGACTGGGTAAAGAAAATGTTGTCACTCGTCTGGTTCAGATACCAGGCGGCGCTCACGGTGTAGCGGTTCGCAAGGGTCCCGGTGTAGCCGACCTCGTAGGCGGTCAAGCTCTCCTCGTTCAACTCCTCGTTTCCCACCGCCACCACCGGGAAGGCGTACTGCCGTCCCGCGAGAGCGGGATTGATTAGCCCGAGGTCGATGGCCTGGACGATGGTGACGTCGAGAAAGCTGTTCACGAAGGATGGGGCCCGAAAGGCCTTGTTGTAGGAGACGCGAAACGCGTGGTCGGGCGTCGGCTTGATCATGAACGTCGTACGGGGTGAGAAGACGACCTTGTCGATCACGCTGAAGGCATCGGCCCGCCCTCCCACGAGCCAGCGGAAGCGATCCGACAGGAAGATCTCGTCCTGAATGTAGAAGCCTCCCTCGGTCCGGTTGTCGCCCCGGGGAGCGATCGATAGGTCGAAGGCGTTGTAGCGGAAGTTGCCTCCGTAGGTGAGGATGTGACGGGTGCCGAGGACGGTCGAGTTTCCCACCTCGACGTCGTAGGTCTTGTTGTCGAAGAGAAAGGTGATGGGCCGGCCGTCGGTGCCGACGGCGAGGAGCGCCGGGGCTTCACCGTCCAGGAGGTTGGTGAAGAAGTTCACCTTCCAGTTCCCCCGCTCGTAGTTGACCTTTCCGTAGCTCGAGACCGTCCCCGACTGGATGTCGAATGGTCCGATCCCGGTGTGGATGATTCCCTGGGTCCCGGCGAATCCGCCGGCGAAGATGAGCTTCTGGTTTCCGTCGGGAAAGTCGTAGTCGACGCGGGCGTCGAGCTTCGGCTGGGTGGTCTCGGTGTTGGGAAAGGGCGGGTACTCGCCCCCGCCGGTGCCGCGCTCGGGATCCACGGGAACCCGGCCCGTCGGCCGCGCGAATGCCTCCATATTGAAGACCCCCGCGGAAATCTTGTAGGCCCAGCGATCGTTCACCGCCTGGGCGTGCGTCAGGTGGATGTTGTACGTCTCGCCGGCATCCTGGTCGTTTCCGGGGACGTCTCGATTCACGCCCCCGTACGCCAGGGTGAGCGTGGTTCCGTCGAGCTGCCTCGGGGTCTTGGTGATGACGTTGACGACACCGGTCATGGCGTTCGCACCCCAGACCGCGGAAGCGGGGCCGCGGATGACCTCGATCTGCGCGATCTCGCTGGTGTCGACGGGGAGGAAATCCCAGGCAACGAAGCCAAAGAAGTCCTGGTAGATGGTGCGGCCGTCGAGAAGCGCGAGCTGCGAGGTGGACAGCGTGGAAGTAGCGCCGCG
>Ga0326597_10014728_pt1 | contig 10243 bp, 9 predicted proteins | sample RVTome_12_FD_203789 | JGI IMG/M metagenome (GOLD analysis project Ga0326597, IMG submission 203789) | Soil microbial communities from uranium-contaminated site in the Upper Colorado River Basin, Wyoming, United States - RVT100D185 | ecosystem: Environmental > Terrestrial > Soil > Contaminated >...
TTGGCGATCCTCACCATCTTGTCCGCGAGCTGCGTGCTCAAGACGGTGTTGTCCGCGGTCACGTCCTCCTTGCGGCACAATCCGGTCAGCGTGATTTCACTGATCTCCTCGTCATGCGCGATCTGCGCCCTGCCCTCCAAAACGAGCAGGCCGTTCGGTTTCACGTCGATGATGCGGGCCGTCAGCCGCGTGGTCAGCCGGTCCTCGCGCTGCGAATCCCCTTCCGTCTTGAGCTTTTGGTCCAGACGATAATCAATGTTTGGCTTGCCGCGGGTGAAATTGGAAGAACCAATGCCGCCGTCGATGTGCTTGATGAACGCGTCGATCTCGCTTTTCAGGTCGAACTCTCGCTTGGATTCCAGATCGGCGTCGGCCTCCCATTTGCGCTGCTCGCGGATGATGATGGTGACCAGGTCGCCCGGACGGAAGGTCTTGGGCAGCGCCGGCTTCTCGGCCGTGAACGCGAACTGCTCGTACACGAGGTTCCGCGGCCGCGGAGGAGCTTCCCTTGTGGCTTTTTCGATCGGCTTACCCGTGTCGGCTTGACGTTTGCGGGCCCCCACCGAGGAGGTCTGCGCAGAGGCCTCGACGGCCAACGCGGTGAAGCCACAAGCCACAACAATGCCCGCGATTCGCGGATTCGTCACGATTTTTCTCCGACCGCCAGCCGGGCCTCGCCCATCCGCCGCACGCGCGGACCCACTCGCACCTCGCCCGGACCCGTTACGATCGCTTCCATTTCTTGATGCGAATCATCCACGCAGCGGACCTTGATCAGGTCGCCCAGTCGCCCCTCCTGAGTCGCCTTGGCCGCCGTGACCACCCGAATCGATCCGGAAACGGACGTCACCGTGACCAGTTGCCCGCGTAGAACCAGTGGCACCTGCTCGAGCATGTCGGCGCCGATGGCGGCGCCCTCAGGGATCACTCGCTTGGCCCGTTGCCCGATGGCGAGGGCGGGATCGTCAATGCCCAGATCGTCGAGCCTTGTGAACGTGAGGGGAATCAGCTCGACGTCGGTGGCCGCCATGGCCGCCTCCTGGTTGATCGTTCGCCGAGCGACCACCACGCTTCGGCGAAGGGCCACCTGCACCACCAGCGGGACGGTCTGCAAAGTACGACCGTCGGCGAGCACATCGATCTCCAAGGGAATCAGTCCAAGCTGCGGCCCGCCGCGGCGACGGATTCGGAATTCGTAACTAGGCCCGCCAAGGTCCAGGACCTGCTCGGAAGTTCGGTCGAAGGTGACGTCGGCCGCGCCGTTGTAGCGGGCCAGTTCGCCATTGAACTGCTCGATGATGGCTTGCCGCAAAGTGCCCGGGGCGGACGCCGAGGCGTCGTGAGAATCACGTTTCGGCGCGGTGGCGTGCTCTTGGACGCGATTTGAATCTCCGGCGCCCCGCACTGCGTCGGACGGTGACTGGGGCTGCTGGATCGAGGCAACCGGGCGCGATACGGCGCATTCCCTCGCCCCGCCAACGGTCACCAGCGCCATGTTCGCACCGGCGGCCGACAACGCCTCGCGGACGGCGCCCAGCGAAACCACTTTCGAGCCTCCCGCCGGCGGGGCATCAGCAAGGACCCAGTCGCGCAACCTAGAGGCGGTGTCGCCGTCGAAGTCGCGCAGGTCGCAAAGCTCACCCAGACGGATTTGGTCCTCGATGACCACGGCCGTTGACCAAAGCCGAACACTCGCACCGAAGACCGGCGCGGACACGAACAAGGCCAAAAGGACGGCCCGTCCAATCGTCCATGCGACAATGGCCCGCTGTTCCGATGGGTGTTGGTCGCAATCCTTGCACATGTCCGCTTCCTGCAACTAAGCCGTCCAAACCCTGCGTTCGTTCAACCTCGATCCGCTGGATGCCGTCCCTTCATCAATTCCGGTTTAGAACCGTCTCAGATTCGATACGATCTGGAGCGTCTCATCCGCGCTCTGGATCGACTGACTGTTCAGCTCGAAAGCCCGTTGGGTCGTGATCAGGTCGATCAATTCCCGCACGGGGTCCACGTTGCTCATCTCCAGGTTGCCCTGGCTGATGGAGCCGAGCCCGTCGGTCTGCGGCGTGCCCGAAATCGGCGCGCCCGACGCATCGGTTTCAACGTAGAGGTTCCGCCCAATCTGCTTGAGCCCTTCCGGATTCACGAAGCGGGCGATCTCGATTTGCCCGATCGTGGTCAGCGTGTTCGATCCCTGCTGGCGGACCCGCACTTCGCCGTTGCGCCCGACGCTGATGTCGATGGCATCGGCCGGAATGGCGATCGGCGGCTCGAGCACCGCCCCATCGCTGTTGCCCAGCACGACGTTGCCCACTGCGTTCTGTGCGAAATTACCGGCGCGGGTGTAAGCCACGAGTTCGCTGCCGTCCTGGATCGTGGTCACCTGGAAGAAGCCTTCGCCCTCGATCTGCCAGTCCAGCGGCCGGCCGGTCGGGTCTACTGTTCCGTGCTCGAAGTTCAACTGCGTGCCGGATACTTTCACGCCGGTCCCGATGAGGATTCCGTGGGGGATCGGCTCATCCTCGAGGTTCAGCACGCCCGGCTCGCGTTTGACCTGGTAGAGCAGGTCTTCAAAGTTGACGCGGGAACGCTTGAACCCGTGCGTGTTGATGTTCGCCAGGTTGTTGGCCACGACGTTGAGCTTCTCATCGAGGGCCCGCATTCCTGACGCGGCCGCATGTAACGCCGTGATTGCCATATCGCATCGCCCCGCCGGCTACTGCCCGGCGGCTCTTTTGTTTACGCCACTCGCCCGAGTGTCGTGACCGCCTGACCGGTCAGGTCGTCCTGAAGCTGAAGCAAGGTCGCGTTGAGCTGATAGGAACGACTGGCTTCGATCATGGAGGCCAGACCTTGCACAACGTCGTACGTTGACATTTCCCGTGACTCCGGAACCAGCGTGCCGCTCGCGGGTCGCATGGTTCCGCGCTTCGCCTCAAACAGGTTCTCGCCGACTTTTCGCATCCCGTTGGGATCCTCATTCGCGGAAAGGCCGATGGTTCCGATCGTGGCCCGACCTTGGCGGACGGTGCCGTCTGGAGACACGCTCAGCTTGTCGCCGGCGGGGTCAACGCGAATCGGCAGACCGGTCGAGTCGAGCAACTGCCATCGTCCGGCCTCATTGGCCAGGACGAGTTCGCCCACGGCATTCACCGCGAACTCGCCGTTGCGCGTGTAGCGCGTCGATTCGGAATCGCTGACCGTAAAGAAACCCTCTCCGCGAATGGCGAGATCAAGCGGGCGCCCGGTCCATTCGATGGCGCCTTGCTCTCGCGAGTAATGGGTCGGGCGGACCTCAATGCCGCCGGCCATGCCATCCAGCACGGGATGGGCCAACGCCGCTCCGCCGGCCGACTCCTTGCTTTCCACTCGCCGCTGCATCACTACCGCCAAATCGTGCTTGAAGCCGGTCGTGTTCGCGTTGGCCAAGTTGTTGGCCAGAATCGTCTGCCGCAGGTCGTTGACCTTCATGCCGGCGGTTGAGAGCCATAGGCCATAGCTGCTCATTGCAACCCTCCGGCGGGCCGCACGCAGACATCGACGCCGTCCGCGTTGCGGTCAGCAGGCATGAGCGGGCAGGCTCCCGCGTCCCCAACCGAAGCGGCGTTTTCGAATTCGGCCGCCATTCCGTTGAGCGCTCCCCACCGGACCAGCCGCCCAAGGTCGGCCCAATCCGGGACGATCCTGCCTGACGCGCTCGGGGTCGGTAGATCGGTGCTGTTCCACACGCTGCGGCTCCGGCTTCTCGCGAACTTGGAAAAAAGCCCATGACAAGAACCGTGCCACGGTGGACCGGAACCCGACCCACGACCGGGGCCAATCTGCAATAAGCCCTTTGTTTCTAAGGAGTTATGAGCCGGCGATTTCTCGAAGACAGGCGCTCGCCCCGTATAAGCTATCCCGCGCGCGTAGCGCAGGACTTGCCGCGCATCGGCATCTGCCGCGCCTGCGACAGGCACGAATATCGCACCGACGTTGCGACTAGCTCGGCTGCATGATGCCGATGGTGATGCCCTCAGGATCGGAGAAGATCGCGAAGTGGCCGACGTTGGGGATGGGCGTCTTGGGAACCAGCACTTCGCCGCCGTGGGCGGCGACCTTGCGGAGGCACGCGTCGATGTCGTCCACGCCAAAGTACGCATTCAGACCGGCCGGCACTTCCCGCCCCTCCGCCGGCAGGATCCCGCCGCCCGGCTCCTGCCCGGTCTGGATCAGCGTATAGCCCGGCATGCGCTTCTCATCGAACTCCCAGCCGAATACGTCCCCGTAAAAGTCCTTGCACTTATCCTTGTTCGCAGTCACCAATTCGAAGTGGCACAGGCTGTTGATCATACGCTCGCTCCGTTTTCAGTCCGCGACGTAACCCCTTGTTCATCGGTCTGCGGGAGCGGCGGCGAGAACCGAACGTGCTCCCTGCCTCGATTCCGGCGCCGTCCAATCCGGCAAACGCACGTCGAACGGCTTGTTGGCCCAACTTATCGGAGTTTCGCGCCGCCACACGCCCCACCAACGGTCTTTCACGCGTTCATCCTTCGGCAAATGATCCACGGGAGCGATCCGAACCGACGCTCCCCCCGGCGCAGGCAATGTCCGGTCCGAAAACTCAGCGGTTACGACGGGTACCCGCCGGAAGTCGAGGGGCGGGCAGTTGTAGGGCGCCGGATCGGCCGGCAGCACAACGGTCCATTGCGCCTGACCCTCCACGTTGGCGGCTGGAAGCCAATCCGCGAGCCGGTTGGCGAGTTCCACGCGAGAACCCCGGCCCGCAGCATCGAGCCAGAAGTTGCGAAGATACGCCGCCCCGCCGAAGCTCACCCAGCCACACACAACGACTGCCGCAAGCGCAACGCCGATCGAGCGCCCCCGCCGCCACTGCGACGCGATCGTGCAGGCCGTGCCGATGGCCAAGGCTGTGTTGGTAAAGACGCCGAAGCGACCGTACTCGGCCGGTTTGCCTGCGCCGATGAGCACGAACTGAACAAAGAAGATCAGCGCGGGGATGGCCAGAAGCATCGCCGCTTTGTTTCGTCGCAGGGAGGCCGCGAGAAAAGCGACCGCGCCGAGCAGCACAATCGGCAGGGTCGCGCCTTCGCGTGTCAACTCGACCACCCGGACGAGCCCCTCGCCGATCCGGGTGACTTCATACATCCCCAGGGAGTTGCCGAAGTTGCTTCGCAAAACGGCCCGATTCGTCAGGGCATTGATGGCGACGTAAGGGTTCGCGACCAAATACACCACGATCACCGCGGAAAGGCCGAGGCTGCTGCGTGTGAGGGCAGTCGCCCAACGGGCGCGCCCCAGCCCGCGGCCGTTTCCTCCGGCAGCCGAGTCGGCCTTCGCGCCTTGGGGCGTCCAGAGCGTCGCGAGCGGAATAAGCACGACGATCGGCCAGGCCGAAAGAACCATGCCGGCGGCCGCCCCGCAGCACGCGCACATCATCCACCAATCGCGAGATGAATCACCTTGGGTTTCCGCAGGTTCCGGCAGCGCGGCCGAGTGCGAACGGCCGGTTACGTGGCGGACGGCGAAGAGCACAGCCGCAAGCATCAGCACCGCGCCCGGCAGGTGCGGCTTGGCCTCGTGACTCATGCATACCACGACGGGCATCGAGATGAACAGAAATCCCGCGAGGACGCCGGCCCCGCCGCAGGGCGTGCGCGGGATAGGCGTCCGCAAGACTGGTGCGGGCGTTGGTATGTCGCTAGCCGGGTGAACGACCGGGACGGCGCCTGAGCCGCGCCGCGCCCGGAATTCCATGGTGTGATTCGTGATCGCGAACACAATGAACACCCCGAGCAGCCCCCACGCAGCGGAATACAGACGCGCTACGATGTAGAACTTGCCGAACTCATCCGGGTTGTCCAGGTAGAAAACGACGTTGCTGCGTACGTCGATCAGCCCGATGACGCCGCACAGCTTGATGAGGGCTCCAACCGGGTAGATGAACAGGCCCCCGTATTGGTAGAGGCGCGGATCGAAATCCAGTCGGCCGGGGCGCATCCCGGAGAGGGCCATCATGGTGATCATTTCGTCCGGCTGATACGTGTAGAGACGATACCGCAGGAGGATTTTGGCAATGTCTTCGTCCGTGTCGTTCAGGGACGCCGTCCTATCCTCGCCTTGGTCGATCGGATCGATATCGACGTCAGCGCCGGTTATGGCGGTCCGCGCGGGCGAAAGCTTCTCGGCCGCGCCGGCAAGGGCGTAGATTCTCTCGCCGGCCCAGACGTCGCCATCGGGGAACAAGAATCGATCGACGTCCCGCGTCGGCAACCCCCACGTTAGGCCGACGACGGAGATCAAGGCACTAAGCACGAAGGCAAGACCAGGATAAGAATTTTGTCGAACCCTTCGCCAACGCGGACCGAGTGACATGTTCCAGCCTATGTCCGAAGGTCCCGAATGCGGATCTTATGATCGCTTGCGACCACCAGCTTGCCCGCCCAGGATTCAACGATGCCTGAGGCAAAGATGCCGCTAATGCGCCGAATCAAGGCGCGCCGGTTGGGGTCGTGAAGCCTCAGTAGAAGAATCCCGGGCAGCGGCGAGGCCAAGCTGCGCAAATCGGAGAAGTCCAAGTCCTGCGTAATGAGGACCCGACCGGCGGCTCGCGCTGCGGCACTGACCCGCTCGTCCGATTCTCCGGTCAAGTGTTCGTCGAAAACTGAGTCAGAATCGTGCCCCAAAGAGGCCAAGGCGGCGCCGGCTTCGACGGGGATGTTTTCGTCTAACTTCACTCGCATTGTCATGCCGGCGAACTTGGGACCGGAATGTCTTCCTGGGCCGACGCGGCGGCGAAAGCGATCACTGCGGTGACATCGTCCCTGTTCAGCGTGGGAAAAGAGCGCAAGATGTCGTCGATCGTGTCTCCGTCGGCAAGACTGGCAAGTACGGTGCGCAGCGTGACGCGCGTACCGCGGATGACGGGCTGCCCGCCACATATCTTCGGGTCGCTCACAATTACGTTCTTGAAATCAACCATGCCCTTATTCTACCCAACACTCGAATTCGCGTCGAAGATGCAGCCAAACCGTGGCGAAGACCGTCACGCAAGTCGCTCGTACACTGTCGCCACGCCTTGGCCGACGCCGACGCACATCGTGGCCAGGCCGCGGCGGGCGCCTCGGCGCTTCATCTCGTGCAAAAGTGTCGTGGAAATCCGTGCTCCGCTGCAGCCCAATGGGTGCCCCAGGGCGATCGCCCCGCCGTTCGGGTTGACCTTCGCCGGGTCCATTCCAAGCTCGCGGATGCACGGGATGGCCTGAGCCGCGAAGGCCTCGTTGAGCTCGACAACATCGATGTCGTGGATCGACAGCTTGGCCCGGGCCAGCGCCTTTTTCGCGGCCGGAATCGGTCCGAGCCCCATGCAACCCGGATCGACCCCGGCCGTCGCGGAAGCTCCAACGACAGCCAAAATCGACAGGCCAAGTCGCTTGGCGGTTTCCAGCTCGACAAGAAGCAGCGCGGCCGCCCCGTCGTTGATTCCCGACGAGTTGCCGGCGGTTACCGTCCCGTCCGGGGCGAACGCGGGCGGCAGCCTCGCGAGCTTTTCCAACGTTGTGTCCGGGCGCGGGTGCTCGTCGCGATCCACCATGACCGGATCGCCCTTGGAACGCGGAATCTCAACAGTCACGATCTCGTCCGCAAACCGGCCGGCCTCCATCGCCGCCTTGCACTTCGCTTGAGAATCGAAGGCGAAGCGGTCCTGCTCCTCGCGCGAGAGCTTGTAGCGCCGAGCGACGTTCTCCGCCGTTTCACCCATTGAGTACGGGTGATACTTGGCGGCCAGCTTGGGATTGGTGAAACGCCACCCGATGGTCGTGTCGTAGACCTCGGGGGTGCGGCTGAACGGATGGTCCGACTTGGCCATGACAAAAGGCGCGCGGGTCATGCTCTCCACCCCCCCGGCGATCATGACGTTGCCGTGATCGGCCTCGATCAGGCGGGCGGCGATGTTGATGGCGTCCAGGCTGGACGCGCAAAGCCGATTGACCGTCGAACCGGGCACAGCGTCGGGCAGGCCGGCGAGCAGCGCGGCCATGCGGGCCACGTTTCGGTTGTCCTCCCCCGCCTGATTCGCGGCCCCGAGATATACGTCATCGATCAGCGCCGGATCGATGCCCGTCCTTTCGACCAGACGCCAAATGACGAGGGCGGCGAGGTCATCCGGACGGACGCCGCTGAGGGCGCCCCCGTACCGGCCGATGGGCGTCCGAATGGCAGCAATGACCGCGGCTCGTCGCATGCTTGTGTGTCGTCTTCAGGTTTCCAAAGAGTCGGATCCGTACCGGGCGGTCGTTCTCGCCGATCGCCTGCTTGTCGCCGCGCCGCCTCGCCGTAAACACTCGTCAAGGGCTGGTTCAAGATACCAACGCGGAGGACAAGCGTCGAATTCCCGCTCGCCTTCCGCGCCCCTGTTGTTTTGGCGATCTGGCGATTTGTTGGTCTGGCGACGATTCCGAACTGCTACCCGCCGAACTGCGCCCGATCCAAGCCGCGTGAAGACGGGAATTCCGTGCTCGCCTTGGCCACGGATTATGAATTGGTAGAGGCGCGGACCAGCACCAGCCGACACGGCGGTAGCGCCGCCGAATCGTCGCCGGAGAATCGTGCTCTACTTCGCTAGCAACCGGCTCAGGAAGCCCCGGCGCTCGCCGTCCGTCTCGGCGCCGGCGTTGGTGTTGATGATTTTTCTGGCAATCTGGCGGATGGCCGTCCGCACCGGACTGCCGCGATCGAGAGCGGCAATCGGGCGGCCGATGTCAATCGACCTGGCGACAAACTGGTAATCGTTCGGGACCGCCGCGAAAATCGGCTTCTTGATCGTCTCGGCCAGGTCCGCCTCGGTAAGGCGGCCGGTGCGCCCGTCAGCTCGGTTGACGATCACCTCGATCCGATCCTCCGGCACCCCGATCCGTCGCAACGTGTCGATGTACCGTTTCGTGTTGCGGATGCTGGGCACGAGCAACTGGCACACTACCAACACGAGGTCCGCTTGCGTTACGGCCGCGATGTTTCGATGGTCGAAGTAACCCGGCACGTCCACAATCGTGTTCTCGAACAGGCTCTTCAGGAATTCCAGAATCCGGTTCACCGTATCGGCGTGAATGTTCTCGCTCTGTTCGATCAGCTCCGGTCGAGCCAGCAGCGCCACCTTGCACGGCAACGCCAGCATCGTCGAGCCGACGACGGCCTTGTCCAACTCCGCCCCGGCGTCGGCGAGGTCATGGATGTTGTATTTCGGCTCCGCGTCGAAGTTCAAGGCCACGTCGCCAAACTGTAGATCCAGGTCCACGAGGGCGCAGTCTCGATCGACCAGATGGCCGATTTCCAAGGCCAAGTTGCACGCGATGGTGGTTGCGCCGGCGCCGCCGCTCGGCCCGGTCACACAGATGCACCGGCTCTTCGCCGCTGACGCCAGGCGCTTGCTGGCCACACGGGCCACCGCGATGGAAAGGTCGTTGGCGTCGATCGGCTCGCACACGAACTGATCGCAGCCGGCCCGCATGGGGGCCAGGATGGAATCGGGATCTGTCTTGTGGCTCAAGGCGATCATCGCCAGGTCCGGATACTTCCCCGAAACCTGCTCGATCACCTCCACGACCGCTTCGGCGCTCGGATCCAGGTGGAAGAAAACCAGGCTCACGCCGCCGGTCTGCAAGAGCTCGGCCAACTTATCGGGCGTGGATACCTCGGCCGTGAAACGGATGAAATTGAGGTTCTTCACCGCGGAGATCAGCGTGGCCGACGCCGCCGGCTCGAGGTTGTAAATGCAGGCGTGTAGCAGATTGCTCATAGGCTCCCCGTCAGAACGCTTGTACAGCTACTATCGGCCTCCCCGCAGGCCAAGTTTGTTTCAAGGTCCGTATAAAGGTCTGGGGCGAGTTCCGGGTCCTAAACCAGCACTGGTTCGGCCGCCGCCTCACTCCTGGCGCGCACCACGACCCGCTCGATGGCCGCCAGCACGTCCGGGTCGTAGTCCTCGGAAGGGTCCTTCCGAAGTTCGCGGAGAGCCGCCTCGGGCGAGATCAGCCGCGACCCCACCTCCGATACCGTCAGGGCGTCGAAGGCCCGAACCACTCGAATGACCCGAGCGCCCAACGGCGCTTCTTCGACTGCTCTCTGCTCCGTCCTGGCCACGGCGTCGGAAATCGCGTCGTCCTGACTCAGGAGCAAGGGCATCGCCCCGTGCAGCACCGAGCCGAGCGAATGAACGAGATCCATCCCCAGGAACGTGTGCCGG
>Ga0326597_10014729_pt1 | contig 10242 bp, 8 predicted proteins | sample RVTome_12_FD_203789 | JGI IMG/M metagenome (GOLD analysis project Ga0326597, IMG submission 203789) | Soil microbial communities from uranium-contaminated site in the Upper Colorado River Basin, Wyoming, United States - RVT100D185 | ecosystem: Environmental > Terrestrial > Soil > Contaminated >...
CTTTGCCTGCCAACCAAGAGAGGGCGCAGCAAGCAGCGCCCCTACACCAAGAGGATCATCGCGCTGGTTGAGGCGTCGGAAATCCGCCAGGCCGATCTCATCTCTCCCACATGCCGAGCAGCGGAAGGCTCAGCCTGGTTCTCACGCTCGAGGATCCTGGCCCGCTCTCCGAGGAAGCACGATAGTGCAGAATCAATCCATGTGTACCTACGGCCCAACCCTCGGTAGGTGAGATCATCTTTATGTCGTTGAACCAATGTTGCGAATACGCAAAATCAACAGGCACGTCCACCTTGCTCCATTCCCCATTCACATAGTGCAACATCGCTCTTCCCACTGCCCACCCTTCAGTTGGAGAGACGAAGTCGATAGCTAGCACACCCTCTCCTGTTTCATTAGGAGCTTCTTGCCATGCGACCCCATCGTAATGTAGGAATGTATCGCCTGCCACTGCCCATCCGTCAGTGGCCGAGATCATATCAAAGTCCGTGATGCCCTTCGTGGTCGGACTCGAGACTGGCGTCCAATTGTGGCCATCGAAGTGATTGAGCTCGCCAGGCCCACCGGTAATCCAACCATCAGTTGCCGAGACCATTTCAATATACCTGCAATCCCGCCCTTCGGGAAAGTCATAAAAGTCCCAGGTCGTTCCATCAAAGCGAAGGAGTCTGCTTGGTGCCGGTGGATCGAGGCGCGATCCGTCAGTGCACATCCATCCATCATTTGCCGAGACCATCGATATTCCCTGAAAGGATGCACGGTCGTTCGTGGAGAGTTGAGTGGGGAAGTCCTTCCAGCTGACACCATCAAAGTGAATTGCAAATCCATGCCGGGATGATGCCCACCCATCATCGGGCGCAATCATGCTGAGGGAATGGATTGTTCGCGTGTTCGTCTCCAAGTCCATCACCTCAAATTCACCAGCGGAGTGTCGCACCACTCCACGGCGGCCAGAGCCCATCCAAATTGCACCATCTGAAGTCGCCTCAATCTCCCGGAACTGACCACCATAGGCCAGTACGTCCCACTCCTCCGGAGGGGGAACGAGTGCCCACTCATAAACCACAGCGCGTGCAGCGGAGGTCCTTGCATCGCTGGGCACGTCATTCAGATTCGGCTTAGGCGTAGGGCCGGCGTTTGCGATGCTCGCGGCGAGCGCGAGGACGACAAGGAACAGCGCGGAAGCGGCGATGCGAACACTGGCGCTCATCTCCTGCTCCTCTATGGCTCCACATCGGACCGTCAGGAGCTGGCATGCCCTGGTAATATGGTCCCCTGGGATGGTTCGAAGTTCCGAGTGGATACGACGCTGACTATAGTCCGAGTGTGTGGCTGGAGGGTAGGGCGAGGGACCGCGCCCGCGCCGCGCTCGACCTCGGGGCGCATTCGCGCTAGCATGCCCAAGCGCCGCGCGTGCGGCGCAGCGAGCCTTCCCGGCGCCGCCAAGCGCGGCCCCGGGTGCGGATCTCCGCGCGGCCCGGCCGCGGTGGAACAAGGCAGAGCTCGCTCCTGGCCCAACGGCCGGGGGCGCTTGCCGCGCCCTTCCACGGCCGATCCGCAAACAGGAGTGCTCGCCATGGACCGCCTTCCCGATTGGTTCACATCCGCCCAGGGCCTTGCCGTCATCGGCATGCAATGGGGCGACGAGGGCAAGGGCAAGCTCGTCGACCGCCTGGCAGCCGACGTGGACGTGGTCGTCCGCTTCAACGGCGGCGCCAACGCCGGCCACAGCGTGCAGGAGGGCGACCGCCGGCTGGCGCTTCACCTGGTGCCCTGCGGCATCCTGCACGACGGCGTGCTGAACGTCGTGGCCAACGGCGTCGTGGCCGACCTCAGCGTCCTGGCCTCCGAGCTGGACGCGCTCGCGGCCGCCGGCGTGGACGTGGCGGGCAGGCTGGTCATCTCGGACCGCGCCCACCTGGTCCTCCCTTACCACCAGCGCGCGGACGCGCTCTACGAGGCCGCCGCCGCGGCCGTCTCGGGCGAAGCGCGCCGCATCGGGACGACAGGCCGCGGCATCGGGCCCGCCTACGCCGACAAGGCCCTCCGAAGCACCGCCGTGCGCGCCGGCGACCTCCTGGACCCCGCGCGCCTCCGAGCGCGCCTGCGTCAGGCGACGGCCATCCACAACGCCGTGGGCGCCGCGCTGGCGAGCCTTGCTGACGAGCCGTTCGAGCCCTACGACGCCGACGCCATCGCGGACGAGCTGGAGGCAACGTCCGCAGCCATCCGGCCCCTCATCACCGACACCGGCGTGCTCCTGGCCGAGCGCCTGCGCGCCGGCGCGCGCATCCTGTTCGAGGGCGCCCACGCGACGCTCTTGGACGTGGATCACGGGACGTACCCGTACGTCACGTCGAGCACGTGCACGGCTGGCGGTATCGGCCCTGGTGCCGGCGTGGCCCCGTCGACGGCGACGGAGGTCGTCGGGGTCGTCAAGGCCTACCAGACGCGCGTGGGCGCCGGGCCGATGCCGACCGAGGACCGCGGTGCCCTCGGCGAGCGCCTCCGCGAGCGCGGGCACGAGTACGGGACCACGACGGGCCGGCCGCGGCGCTGCGGCTGGCTCGACCTGGTGGCGCTGCGCCACGCGGTGCGCGTGGGCGGTGCGACGCGCCTGGCCATCACGCTCCTGGACGTCCTCTCGGGGCTGGAGCGCCTGTCCCTGTGCACGAGCTACCGCATCGACGGCCAGCTGGTCCACGACCTGCCCTCCGACGCGGACGCGCTCGCCCGCGCCGTGCCCGAGTACCGCGACATGGACGGCTTCGCGGAGCCCATCGACAGGTGCAGGACGTGGGACGCGCTGCCGCCGGCGGCGCGCGCGTACGTGGCGGCGATCGAGGAGGACGCGGGGGTGCCGGTGAGCGTGGTGAGCGTGGGTCCGGATCGGGGGGAGACGATTTTGCGGTAGGGGGGCGAGAGGGGAGAGGGACGAGGGCGGACTACGGCTCGGGGGTGAGTGGGTGCGTGGGGGACGGTGCTGGGGGCTTGGCCGTTGAGTGGGCAGTGGGGGAGCGGATCGGCTTGGCACGGCGTCCACGAACTCGACACGAGCGGTGGGAATGGGGATGTAGATTGGTGGACGGCGTTCTGGGCAGGGTGTGATCTTCCGCGGTATTTGTCGCCCTTTCTTCCGCGCTGACTGTCGCCGCGCGTACCTGGCCGGCGCTGGAACCTCCACCAGACGGCGAGGGCGTCAGCGGGCGCTGTCGGGGAGATAGAGCATCGTTCCGGCCACGGTTAGCGTGATCGGCGCCGCCACCACGCCGCCGGGACCGTACAGGAAGTGCCCGTCCACGCACACCGTGCCTTCGCCGCTGGCCGCAGCCGTCGCCTGCCATGCTCCGGACGAGCGCGGAGCGAGGAAGCGCATGCTCACCTGGGACGTCCGCGAACCGCTCCACCGATGCTCGATCGAACGCGCACCTGGCTTGACCAACGTGAGCGTCACCCAATCCGCGCCGAACCAATGGCCGGTAACCTGCGCCGTCACGAGTTGCAATCCATGCGCGATCTGCGGCTCAGCCCGCAGCACGAGCGTCGGCGTGATGGAGCCGGAGGCACATTCGGGCGTCACGGTCGCCTGCGCGGGCGCACCGGCGTCGACACGAACCGAACTCAGCGGCGCCACGAGACCGACTACGACCAAGAGTCCAGTCAGCGCCACCAGGATCGACGGGCCGCTGCGGATCATGCGCTGGCCGCTGCCAGCCTCGTTGCGCTCGGCACGGACGTCATCACAGGCGCAGGATAGGCGCCGACAGAACGTGCTGCAAGGCCCGCCAAGGTTGGTGGCGGGCGTGGGCCTGGTGCATCTGTACTGTAAGGTCGTGGTTCCACAACTACCGGAACCCCTAGATCGGTGGCGTGGGGGATTGGCAGCGAACCGAGCGCTGTTCGCTCGCATCAGTAGCCGGCAACCGTTCCGAGTCACGCTGTTCCGCCGACGCGCGTAATGAACGGGCGAGAAGAGTTGGTGTGGGTCTCCGGCCGGCCGCGCCCCAGGAGGTTGACATGTTGCTCCGTCGCCCATTCGTCGCCTTGCTCGCCATCACTGCCACCATGGCCGTTCTGGGCGCCCTCGCGGCCAGTCCCGCGACCACCGCCATGCCGGCGCAACCAACGGGCACTGCGACGCTCCCGGCCGGCACGGTGCCGGCGCCGCGAGTCTATTGCGACCCGCCGACGCCCGGCGCCAGGCCTACGTCCTACGGCGGGCCCAACCTGGTGGTGCGGGGCATGGAGATCGGCCTGGTGCCGTGTGAGACGTGCGCCCGAGGTGGCCAGTGGCTGGGCGTGGTGGTGGAGGTGGGCAACGCGGGCACCTGGGAATCCGGCCCCTTCCTCGTCGAGGTGAACGGTGCCGTCCAGGCCGTCCGTGGCCTGCACACCAACCAGTACGTCAACCTGTGGTTCCCCGGCTACCAGATCGGCGAGAACGTGGCTATCGTCGACCCGGTGAACCAGGTGATGGAGGTGATGGAGCCCGGCGGCGAGGCTGACAACACCCTCCGCGGCGTGCTGGCCACCCATACCCGGCCCATGCCCGTCACCTGCACGCCCGACCCACACACCACACCCACCCCCCGGCCGGACCTGGCGATCCCCAGCCTGCGCATCGCGCTGGCGCCGGACTGGGAGTGCGGCCGGCCAACGACCCTGGGCCTGCACGTGGCGGTGGCCAATCAGGGCCAGGCCGCCGCCGGCCCGTTCGTGGTGACGGCCAACAACACGCCGCGGGCCCACGGCGAGCTGGCGCCGGGCGCCGACGACGTGGTGTGGTTCCCTGGCTACCGGTACATGACCGAGCAGGAAGCGGCGGTGGACACCGCCAACCAGGTCTACGAGCGGGACGAAACGAACAACGTCCGCCGCGAGATGGTGCCCATCCCCACCCCGCCGCTCTGCCCGACGGTCACGCCCACTGCCCCGGGACCGTTGCCGGATCTGATCGTGTCGTCCGCGCGCTGGCAGATGGCTGGCTTCAACGGTTGGTGCGTGCGCCAGGATGGACCGCCGGAGCTGTTGGCCACCGTGAAGAACATCGGCGCCGGCGCCGCCGGAGCCTTCACCGTTCGCACGGACCCAGCCCGCGCCTCGTGGCGGATCGACGGCGGCCTGGCGGCCGGGGCGTCAGCGGACGTGCGCGAGGTGATCCCCAACGGGGCCGACTACGTGGTGGTGGATGCCGACGACGAGGTCGCCGAGGCCGAGGAGATGAACAACCGCCTGCGCGCCCCCAACCCGACCTGGACGCCGCCGCCAATCTGCACGGCCGAGCCCTCATCCACGCCGTCGGTCACGCCGAAGGGACCGACGCCCGTACCGACGGCCACTCCGTGGGCGATCCACCTGCCATGGCTGGAGGTGCCGGGGCGCTGAGGTGGCAGTGACGGATAGGATGGTACTTTGGAGCCAAAACACGGCACAGCCGGGTGCTGGCTGTCCTGAGATGGGCGGCATTGCCGGCGGGCTCACACCAACTCAGGCCATGACCAGGGAGACGAAGCAATTGGACGCCGAGGACAAGCAGCAATGGCCAGATGCCGACGCTTACCGCCGCGGCTGCTCGGTTGGCGGGACGCCCCGTAGGCGCCTCGGCGGCTACACGACATTCCGCCACGACGTCCGGGGGGATGAGTCGGAGGGCCGGGCATTGCCGAGGGGCATGAGCGCCAGGTCATCCAGGTAGCCCAGGACCGGGATGGGGTCATGGATCAGGTCGATGGAGCTGAATAAGTGGGCCACCATGCCGGCGGCCCCTCATTCGCCAGGCGGCCGATAACGAATCGTCTCGACCTTCCCAATCGCCTCCAAAGTCTCCTCGACGGTCAGTAAGACCGTTGTCTCGAACTTCGAGAGCGCCCCGCCGCTGCCAATCGCAATCGCTACAGCTGCCATCGAGACGTTGTTCGGAGCCTCCCAGAGGTTGTAGCCGTCGTACTCACCGAACGCGTACCAAAAGCCGTGGAGCATTCCACCAACGGACTCGATGTAGGTTCGCGCTGCGTCTCGTCGGTCCTCAGGATGCTTGGCCAGTCGAGCCCACGTCTCGGGGGTGTAGCTGAAGCGCGTCAGGTACATTGGCATAACTCGGCTCCTTGGGGATGTCGGCGCAGTACAGTTCATCATAGCGGCCAGCCTGGCGCCAACCAACTCACTTCCCAGAACGTCCCTTCTGTGTAGTATACTGGTCTTCATGAGATCCAAGCTGCCCGACACTCCGGCCAACGACCCGGTCAGGATCGGCGACAATTCACGTCACGAAAGGGAAGAGGGCTCCACCGGCGGGCAAATCGTCGCCGTTTCGGCGCTCGACGTCACCACCATTCCCGACAGCATGGCGGTGTGGATGGAGCGCTACCAGACGTTCGCCGTCGCCGGCGTCCGCTCGGTGGCGGTCGCCACCAAGATCGACCTGCACCTCGTGCGCTTCCGAGATTTCTTCCAAGACGCCTACGGTCACGATCGGCTCTCCATCTGCCTGCAGCGCGATGTCGCCGCCTGGCAGCGCTCGCTCTCGAAGCAGGGTCTGGCGCCGGCGACCGTCAACAACCACTTGGCCTCGCTCTCAGCCTTTACCTCGTGGGTGTATAGCGTGGCGCCCGGACTCTTTCCGTTGGGGGATCCAACCAAGGGCACTTCCGAGTTGGGCCTGCCGCCCCTGGAGCCGCGCGCGCTTTCCGAGGCTCAGGTACGCTCCTTGAAGAACCTGTGCGATCGGTTGCCCAGGCTCGCCCACAAGAGGGGCCGGCGCTGGGCTGGCCGTGACGCCGAGGCTCATGCATACCGCCGCCCGTGGCGGGATCGGGCATTGGTGTTCGTGCTCCTGTCCACCGGCCTGCGGCGTGAAGAGGTGGTGCGGCTCAACCTCGACCAGGTGGAACCGCACACGCCTGAGTCTCTGCGTCGATCCAAGCGGGCCACCGTGACCGGGGTGCAAGGCAAGGGCAAGAGTCAGCGCACCGTGTTCCTATCGGCCGATGCCCGCTCTGCCCTCGCCGACTACCTGGAGAAGGAACGTCCAGGCGACGCCACCGAGGCCGCCACCGCGCTGCTTCTGAGCGCCGGAGCGCTGGGTGCCCGGCGGGAAGATGGGCGGCTGTCCGTACGGGCGATCAATCGCATCCTGGAATACATCGGCCGGCGGCACGACGCGGAAGTTCCCGATCCCAGCCGTCGGGTCAGCCCCCTGCGACCCCACGACCTCCGGCACACGTTCGCGTTCCAGCTGGCGCGGACCACCGGCGCCGACGCCTACGAACTCGAACGCCGGCTCGGGCACCGCTCGGGACGCTACATCAGCCGCTACACCAACCCACCCGAGGCCGTAGCTGCCGGCTACGTAGAGGACATGTGAACGCGACGGGTCTGGCGCAGAAGACGAGCTGCTCGAACTGGAGCGGGCCGTAATCGGCGGGGTTGGCGACACATATCGGTGCAGAAACGGCGCCAAGTACCGCGGAAGATCACAAGTTGACCCAGTGCCGCCGATTCCATGATACAATGCGCGGTGCCCAGGTAGTCCACTCCCGCCATCAGGAACTGGAGCTTAACTCATGCACACGAACGATCCTAGGCCAAAGATGCAAGTCACGGCGTCAGATGATCCGGAGTCGGGTTATGTCACCATAGACTTGGTTGTTCGTACTGACTACTTGGATGCGATTGTTGAGGTGCTCCGAAAGCCGTCAACTCTTGCAGCACTGAACAGGGCTTCCCAGCAATCAGGTCTTGACGCTGTGCTGTCTGGAACGACCTACTGTGCCATCTGTATCAAAGATGACCCGTTCGGTCATCACGAGTGTGAGTATCAATTTGACGCGGCGAACGGGGTGTGCGCATTTTTCGCGGCCCTCATAAAGTGCGGGTCATCATTTCAGTTGTTTGAAGGCCGGTGTCCTGGCGGGCGGAGGCGTTGCGACTGACGACGGTGATGCGATTTCAATTGCGGCATGAGCGTCGAGCTGCTTGCCGGCGAGCTTCAGACGCGCCGCGGACACTTCAGTGAGTGCAAGTACTCGACTGTTGAGGATGTCGTGTGCAGTGAGAGTCAGTAATGAGGCGATGGTCAGTCGTCAGAAGGAGTCGCCCGATGATCCGTCACTATGCTAGCTGCTGCGTGATTCTCGCATGGCTGCTCGGAGTGACGGCTTGCGCTCCAGTGCAGCCTGCACCTCCATCACCCACGTCTCAATTACCGACACGTGAGTCTGCTACGAGCGAAACCGCGAATCTGGGCGGCGAGCCAGATGAAGTGTCGGCGGAAGGCGAACTGCCGTCTGAATTGAAGTCGCTTCAAGAGGAAGGTCTGCAGCTTCGAGGCGACCACGTGACGTTCGAGAATGAGTACGACTTTCCACCAACGCTGAAAGGGCAGCCCATCACGACAACCGTCGAACTTGCCGTCACTCCAGGGCCGCACCCTCCGATGCGTGAGACTCGGGAGTCTATGCGTGCCATGGCAATTGCTCACCCGCGTGTTAAGGGTGAATTGGGGGAGCGCTTCTCACTTCTGCGAAGCGGCTGGATTGAGGTTGGCAAGGATGCGCCCCGCAGTATCTCGACGGATCGCTACGAAATGGTGTTCTACAACTATGCAGAGAACGTGGTTGTCACTGTCACAGCGTCGAGTCAACAGGAAGTGCTTGACGTTCAGTCTGAGGTGCCCAGCGAGCAGCCGGCTGAGTCGCGCGAAGAAGTCGATGCTGCAATTGAAGTCGTTCGCAGCCACGGTCAATATGGTGACGCAGTCAAGGGCCTACTGGGACGAGGCATTCTGGCGGAGAACCCGGGTAAGGATCGCTATCTGTATCTGCTTTTCTATCGGGAGCCACGTACACCCGCATTGTTTGAGGCAACCGTGAATATGTCGACAGGCACGATCGTTGCGGCTCGACCGACGCCTTGAGATCAAACTGCTAGGAGGACTCCTCATGAACACCTCCCCCTCCACTGTCGTCCGGATACTGACCGGCCTTCTTGTTGCTACTTTGTTCCGAGTTCCAGAGGCGCACGCTCAGGCGAATATTGCGCTGCCTGATTCGGGCACCACAACATTCGGCAACTGGGACTTCTCATGGGGGATTGGTAACGCAAACGACGAAGGTCTTGTGTTGACCAACGTGCGCTGGAAACGCACCTTGGTTATTAGCAAAGTGAGCATGCCCGTCGTCCGGGTCAAGTATCGCGGTAACGGAACAAGTATCGGCTCAGGCTGCGGTCCGTACTCGGACCGCATTCACTCGGGCAACATTGAACGACTGAGTGGCGCGACCTCGGACGTCGTCGCACGCTTCTTCGGGAACGACCTAATGGAAATCGCGGTACTCGCCGAGATCGGTGGCTACGATCTGTATCAGGCGTACTACTTTCATAAGTCAGGCCGTTTCGAGCCAACTCTATACAGCAGCGGCTGGTCATGTCGGGACTTTCGGTCAGAAAACGATCACAAGCACCATCCGTATTGGCGTATAGACTTCGATGTTGACGGTATTCAGAATCACGTTCGCCACCTTCGCACTCTGTCGACTGGAACCACCTACTCCGCTGACTACCTGACTGAGAGCGGGTTCTCCGTGCCCTCAAATACCACAGCGATTGTCTGGACAGTGGCGAGCTCGCAATTCGCAAACCCCAACTTTAATAGGAGCGTACGCGTGTACGCGCCGAGCAACGAGCACAGCGATACGCAGGGCAGCCCGTGGTTCGGGTTTTGTCCGCGCGACATTGAGGTGCGTCAGTATAGGCCTTCGGAGAACGTAGGATGGGCCTTCGGCGCTAAGGGTCAACTGGGCTACTTTGACCCTCCAGAAAGCACTGCGGGTCAGGACGTTGTATTCTGGGCCATCGGACATCTGACTCACCTATGGAGTCAAGACGACGTGAACAATCCGACTTGGCACTCTGGGGGATGGATTGTCGACGTGACCTGGTAGGGGTCACTCAACGTGGGGCGCTGCTTACCCTCGAAACATCCAGTCCTCATATCATTGGAACCAACTCTGGCAGTCGCGAAAATGCAATCGGATCTATCCCGACTGCTCAGCACAGGACCGCATCACCGAAGCCGCTCGGCGGCAGTCGGGTTAGATGCCGTTGAACGAACCCGCCGTAAGCGTTCACGGGGTGGACTGGCGCCATTGCCAGGTTGTGCGACTGGGGGTAATCTGACGGCATGATGCCCGTCGAGGTGCTCACGCGGATTGAGTCTCTGGAGCTGGAGCTTGGTCTCCAGCG
>Ga0326597_10014730_pt1 | contig 10242 bp, 10 predicted proteins | sample RVTome_12_FD_203789 | JGI IMG/M metagenome (GOLD analysis project Ga0326597, IMG submission 203789) | Soil microbial communities from uranium-contaminated site in the Upper Colorado River Basin, Wyoming, United States - RVT100D185 | ecosystem: Environmental > Terrestrial > Soil > Contaminated >...
CGCCGCTCCACATCCGCTGTCGGCCACTGTCAATTGCCGTGTCCATACTGACTCCACACGCGTGCGGTGGTCGCCTGGAGCGCATTCCCGAGAGCCCGGCGCGATGGCACGCCGCCAGGAAGCCTTCGGTGTAATGGCCAATGTGTACTTATCACGTTACGGTACGCGTGCCGCAGATGGCCGTCAAGGCCGCGTTGCCAGCTGTGACAGCGCCCGGTGCGGGGGCGGAAGGTGGAGTGCGACGCGTACCAACCAGCTCGCCGACTCCGTCCCCCGCGATCGTCACCGCGGCGTCGCGCTCGACGCACGGGCCGACGAGGCGACTGCCTCTCCTGCTGCTGCGAAGCGGAGGTAGGCCGCGACCCCGCCCACCGCGTCGAGCCGTTCGGCCGCCACACCCGAGACCTGCTCCACCACTGTGCCGTGGTCGAACGCCGAGCGAACAGCTGCCTCCACGTCGGCAGCATGGTTCGCGAGGTAGCGCAGTGTGAAGTACAGCTCGCGGGCGCGGCCCTCATCGAGGGCACGCTTCGACTCGACGCTGCCGGTGACCCCCGCACCGTTCGCCTCCGACGCGGCGATCGTCCTGTTGATCCGGCTCAGATCGTCGGCATCGCGCAGCTGCGACGCGGACCGGCGCGCGCACTCCGCAATCCGGGAGTCCGACGCGTGCACATCGAGGTCGGCGCGCATGGCGCACCCCGCCAGCGCAGGCGCCAGTCGGGTGAGTGCCGTAGCGGCGACCGTCGGGATCCCTCCGATCACGATCCAGGCGTCCCCTGCGGCGAGCGCCGCGATCCGCGAGCCAGTCTCTGCGAGCAACCGCTCCGTCGCCTTCTGCAACACGGCCTGGGCCGCGTCCGTCCCGGTGGGTCCACGCGTGCCGGTGTGGAAGCCCTGGGCTGAAGGACGGCCCATGTGCCGCGCCAGCTCGATGTCGACATCTGCCGTAAGCGTGTCGAGCACCTGAAGACTGCGGTCCACGTAGCGAAACAGGCGCGCCTGCTTACTGTCGACAATGGCTGCGATCACAGGTCTCGTTTCCTTCAGCACGCGGATGTATGGCGCCACGCAGGCCCCGGTGCTCCACACCGCCATGGTTGGAACCGGCACGGGGACGGCGCCTTCATGCAAGGAACCCTCATCTGTGAAGAAACCAACCCATCCCGGCGCCCCGATCTCCCCCGGAATACCGTCCAGTCGCTCCAGGACCAGACGTCGGCGCGCCGCGAAGGACTCGCGTTCGCCATGCGACGAGTCGCGCAGCCACGACTCGATGTCATCGAGCGAGTGTCGCAGGTCCGCACGCCAGCGCGTGCGGGTCGATGAATCGGCGCCTTCGCCGTTGAGGTACACGCTGAGCACGGTCCGCTCGCGCAGGTCCTGCTCGAGCTTCGCGAGGGCTGGATAGGTCAGCATCAAAGCTCCTCCACGTTGTGAGGCCTGGTGTGCACTCTGCCATGTACACCGATCGATCGTTGTCGGCGATTCGCCGGATGCACAATAAGGGGAACCCTCCTCACGGCGGTGGCTGCCGAGCTGGCCGGCTTCGATGCCAGACGCTCCTGCTGAGGGAATGGCATGAGCGCTCAGGCGGCGCCTGGCCGGCGTGTGCGGCACCTGTTCCGGCGGAACGCCAGACGCGGGAGTAGTGCTGTGAGCCGCAGCCGGCGTCGAATCAGGTGCTCCTACACCGCGAATTCGAGCAGCTCTACGACGTTACCGGCGGGGTCACGCAGCGCGATGTACTGGCCGCCAGGGAAATCCTGCGGCGAGGTGTGAATGAGGTCGACCCCGCTTGCAGCCAGCTCCCTGGCGCGCGCGGCGATATCCGTTTCCGCGATGCCGATCACAGTTCCGCCGCTCACCGGATACTCCATCGGTGACGGCTGTTCAGCCTGGCACAGAATGAGCGCAGTTCCATCGTGCTCGAGTTCGGTGATAAAAGGCACCGGCCTTGCACGCACTCCGAATCCGAGCGTATCGCGGTAGAACGCGATGGCCTTGTCCATGTCGTCGACGTAAATGCTGATGGCGGCAATGTGCGGCATTGTTCACTCAGCAATAGGTGGTTGGCGCCGTGACGCCCCGTGCGACTCTCGGCGGCTGGCAAGGTTACGCCAGGGCCGGCTGACGCGATTGTACAAACGCGACATGCAGTTGGCTGCGAGTCTCTGAGCCTCAGTCGTGAAGGCCGGTCGCCATCCGATTGCGTTCGGTCAAATCGGGGCGGTCGTGGTCGCAATCGTTCTATCACGCTGGCGCGGTTCCGCATATCCTGCCAAATGTTGACATCCAGTCCAGCAAGAGGCGACCGTCCGCGATGCCGACAGGAGGTGATGGCCACGCTGACGGCCTTGCTCCTTGCCTGCGCCGCTCGGACAGAGGCCCAAAGAGCCGCCACTTACACCATTGCGTTCGCCGCCGACGGTCGCTCGGCGACTGTCACGGCGAGCGTTCCGGTGCGGCAGGGTGTTCTGACGATTGCGACCGGTGGCGGCATTGATCACCTGCCCAGCCAATGGGCGACATTCATTCGAGATCTGCGCGCCACCAGCGCCAGCGGCGTCGCGACAGTGCCGCAGTTCAACCAACCGGGAGGTTGGATCATCCCCGGCATGCCGACCGGGACCGTTGACCTGACGTACGCAGTCGATTTGTCGTACGCGCACTCGCCCTGGCCACCCGGCAACGAGCAGGCCGGTCTCTGGAGCGACAACGCGCTCTATACGATCACCAAACCTCTCTTCATCGCGGGCGCTCCCTCGAGCGCACTGGTCACCGTGGTCGTTCCCGACGGCTGGCGCGTCACCAGTCCATGGGAACGCTTCGCGGATCGGCGCAATACCTATCGGGTGCAGAGCGTGGAGGACCTGATCGACAACTCGATCGTGGTTGGGCTCCATTCAGAGCGGATGAACAGGCACGTCGCCCCCTCCGTGCCGTACAGGTTCGCGTGGTACGCATCGGCGCTCTTGATGACGATGTCGGCACGGCCGCAACGGACCGTCTCCCGGTCAAATCGTTCCTGAACCTCGCCGCACTGAACGACAGTGACGCTCGGCAGCTCGTGCCGGTGCCGGGGAATGCGCTGCCCGGGCAGGTAACTGGCTTCAGTGAAGCGGGTGCTTGCGGCGTCGCAGGACAGCCTGCGGTTTCCCCAGGTCACGCGCCACGGCGAAGTCGGCATGGAGAATACGTACGATGCCCACTCCGCCCGGTTTCTGGTGAACTCACGTGGCTGATGGCGGCAGGCCGGCTCTGCCGTGACTTCCCAACGTCCTTCCAGATACCGTGACTGGTCCGGGAAATCGCCCGACACCTTGTCAGGCGGTGCCGTATGGTTGCATCGCGCGCAGTCCGCCATCATGAAAACGCGTCCGCACGGCAGACGATGCCGGGCGGATGTGCGGGATGAGCCCCCGAAGCGCCCAAAGCATCGAGCGTCTTCGGGGGCTCATTGCATCCTCCGACTGCAGGACAGCTTGGGCCTGAACTCGGAACACGTGGGAGTTGCCCGACGAGGATTGGCCGCGCCCCCGACTGCCTTCCAGCGCGAGCGCCTCACCTTTGGAGAGACACCCGAGGGAGGTCTCCATGAAAGCCCGTGATATCATGACCGCCAGTCCGATGACGGCGTTGCCCGGCGACAGCGTCCGGCGCGCTGCGGACATCATGCGGGAGCTGAACGTCGGCGCAGTACCGGTGGTGGAGAACGCCAGGTCCAGCATGCTGCGAGGGATCATCACCGATCGGGACATCGTCATTCGGTGCACGGCTGAGGGTCACGGCCCGACCTGCGCCGTTCGAGACCACATGACCCCGCTGCCGCTGCAAACGGTCCTTCCGGACGACGATGTGCACCAGGCTCTCGCGAAGATGGAACGCTCGCAGGTACGCCGAATCCCGGTGGTGACGAAGGAAGGTGTTCTGATCGGCGTCATTGCGCAGGCTGATGTTGCCACCAAGGTGGGGCCGGAGGAGCCGAAGGAGATCGAGGAGTTGCTGGAGCGCGTCTCGGCACCATCGGTGCCGGCTGTCGCGCATGCCTGAACGCGTCGCTCCTTCGGGCGGCGCAAGCGATCAGGAAGTGCAGTGTCGCCGGTCACGGTGACGACCTGAGGCAGGGTTTTGCCCCAGTTACATCAACACTGAGGGACACGAACGATGAAGAACGACATGAAACTGCGTCAGGACGTCATGGACGAACTGGCCTACGAGCCCAGCATCAGCGCGAACGAGATCGGCGTGGCCGTGAAGGACGGCGTCGTCACGCTGTCCGGCGCGGTGGGCAGCTACGCACAGAAACGTGCGGCGGAACACTGCGCGGAACGTGTTAGCGGCGTCCGTGCGCTGGCCGACGCTCTCGAAGTCAGATTGCCGAATGCGCTGGCGAAGTCGGACACCGACATCGCACGTGCGGCGGCGAACGCGCTCGACTGGGACATCGAGGTTCCGGATTCCATCAAGGTGAGAGTGGAGAATTGCTGGCTCTACCTGGACGGCAGCGCCACGTGGCAATTCCAGAAGGCAGCCGCCGAACGCGCCGTTCGCTACCTGACCGGCGTCCGCGGTGTGACCAACCTGGTGACGGTGAAGCCGTCGAAGAAGGTCTCGGAGTTCGATGTGAGCGACAAGATCCGTGCGGCGCTGCGGCGCACCGCGGACCTCGAGGCCAACAAGATCAGCGTCGAGACCGCGGATGGGAAGGTGACGCTCCGCGGCACTGTACGGTCGTGGGCGGAACGCGACGACGCGGAACGAGCGGCCTGGTCGGCACTCGGGGTCCGCGACGTCGAGGATCGCATCACCATTGGCGCCTGATACCTCGATCGGGGGCGGGGGTCGGCTGCATGGCGCCGGCAGCCCGCCCCGGATCGCACCTGGAGCAAGCCATGCCTGACTCAGACCGCACACAGCACGCGGCGGGTACGCAGCAACCATCGGACGCTCGCGGATCGGCTGACCCGCTGCCACTGGAGGCGCGGTTCATCCACTGGCTGAAGGACCTCTCCCGGGCCGACACGCAGCTCGTCGGTGGAAAGGGCGCGAACCTCGGCGAAATGGCGCGCGCGAGGCTTCGCGTTCCGGCGGCGTTCGTGATCGACATCCAGGCGTGGGCGGGCTTTCGAGAACGCACCGGACTGGGCGCCGAACTGGACGAGCGGCTGGCGGGCATCAACGTCGACAGTCCCCAGGCGCTGCAGGGGCTCTCGCGAACGCTGCGTGAGCTCGTGGAGAGCGAGCCATTGCCCAGCGACCTCGCGGACGAAATCGCCGACGCGTACACCGAGTTGTCGCGGCTGGCCGGCACAGAGGAAACTCCAGTCGCCGTGCGCTCCTCGGCGACCGCGGAAGACACCGCACAGTTCTCGTTCGCGGGCATGTTCGAGAGCTTCCTGAACGTGCGCGGACGCCGCGAACTCCTCGAGCGCGTGAAATCCTGCTGGGCGTCCACCTTCCATGCGCGCGTTCTCTTCTACCGGCTCAAGCAGGGCATGCCGGCAGAGATGCCAGTGGGCGTGGTCGTTCAGGCCATGGTGGACTCCGACAAGGCGGGCGTGATGTTCACCGTGGACCCCGCCACGCGCGATCCCGACCGAGTGGTCATCGAGGCCGCGTGGGGGTTGGGTGAGGTCGTCGTGCTGGGACAGGTCACGCCCGACCGATACGTGTTGTCGAAGCGGTCGCGCTCGATCATCGAGGAATCACCCGGCACCAAGGACTTCATGCTCGTGCGCGATCCCGACAGCGGAGCGACGAAACGCGTCGAACTGGCCGGCGATGCCCGGTGCACGGGTCGAGTGCTGACTGATCCTGAACTCGAGCAACTCGCTGACCTGGCCCAGCACTTGGAAGCACACTATCACTCGCCGCAGGACGTCGAATTCGCCATCGAAGGAGGAACGGTCTACGTCACGCAGTCCCGTCCGGTGACGACGCTGGGGTCAGCGATTGGCAAGGCAACGTTGGCAACCACCGCCGAGGCCGTGCCGATCATTCAGGGCCTCGGTGCCAGCCCGGGGATGGCGAGCGGGCGCGTTCGCGTCCTCACGTCTCCCGGGGAAGCAGGCCGGCTCGAGGCGGGTGAGGTTCTGGTCACGCGCATGACGTCGCCGGACTGGGTTCCGCTCATGCGTCGTGCCGCTGCTGTCGTCACCGATGCGGGCGGCATGACGTCGCACGCGGCGATCGTGTCGCGCGAGCTGGGCATTCCATGCATCGTCGGTGCCAAAGATGCAACCGTCCGGCTGGCGGATGGTCTCGAGGTCACGGTCGACGGGGCGCACGGCACGGTCGTCGCGGGCGGCGGCGTCACCGGAGGAGTGAGATCACCCGCCGATCGCCGGGAACCCGAGGCACCAGCGCGTGAGGCGATCGTGACCGCGACCCGGCTTTACGTCAACCTCGGCGAACCCGAGCGCGCCGGGGAAGTCGCCGATCTCGACGTGGACGGCGTGGGTCTCCTGCGCGCGGAGTTCATGTGGCTGTCGGCGTTCGGCCGGGTTCACCACCGCAAGCTGATGGCCGAAGGACGTGGCGACGAACTCGTGGCGCGCATGGTCGAACCGTTGAAGCGGTTTGGCGGAGCGTTCGGCTCCCGGCCGGTGATCTACCGCGCGATGGACTTCCGGTCGAACGAGTTCCGCGGTCTCGCGGGCGGTGAGGAATTCGAACCAGCTGAAGAGAACCCGATGCTGGGTTACCGGGGGTGTTTCCGGTACATCAAGGAGCCGGGCCTGTTCGCACTGGAGTTGCGGGCCCTCGCCGAGGCGCGGCGCGAGTGCGCCAACCTGCACCTCATGATCCCGTTCGTCCGTACTGCCTGGGAACTGCGCGAATGCCGCCGGCTGATGGATGGCACACCGCTTGGCGACGATCGGTCGCTCTGGTTCTGGGTTATGGCGGAAGTGCCGTCCGCGGCCTACTGGCTGCCGGAGTACGTGAAGCTTGGCGTGAACGGGATCTCCATCGGCTCGAATGATCTCACGCAGCTCGTGCTGGGCGTGGATCGGGACAGCGCGGCGGTGTCGGCTCTCTTTGACGAGCGCGACGGGGCCGTGCTGCACGCGGTTCGCACCCTCATCGAGGAGAGCCACCGTCTGGGAATCACCTGTTCGATCTGTGGGCAGGCGCCATCCGTATATCCCGAGTACGCCGAGCACCTTGTTCGCTGGGGCATCGACTCCATTTCGGTGAATCCCGACGTGCTGGCGCAGACTCGGCGAAACATCGCGGCGGCAGAACAGCGTCTGCTGTTGGAGCGCGCCCGGCGGTAGCCCGCCGCGAGTGTCCCGGCCGCGGTCGCGTGGCTACCACCGATCGCGGGAAGGTCCGACTATCCCGGTGGTTCTGCAACGGGGTGCACGTACGGATCCGCCGAGTGCGCCTTGACGCGCTTCCTCATCGGTAATGCCGCGCTCGCAGCGAGCTTCGTCGCCAGATCTGCCTCTGCCACGATCCCGATGAGTATGCCGTCGTCGCTCACGACGGGGATGCGCCGCACGTCGGCGTCCTCCATCTTCTTCACGATTTCCATCGCGTCGGCATTGGGGCCGACGGTCTGGAGCGGTACCGGGGTCATCACCTCGGCAACGAGGCATGGCATCTGGTGTCCGCGCGCGACGTGCCGGATGGTGATGTCCCGATCCGTGATCAGGCCCACGAGTTGCGGCCTCGCGGGGTCGTTCACCACCGGAACACCGCCAATGTTCTCGTAGCGCATCAGCTCGGCGGCTTTCACGATGCTGTCCCCCGGTGTGACGACACAGGGCTTGGGTGTCATGATGTCTCTGGCTTTCATCGATCTTGCCTCCGCGCTCATGGAATGATTCAGCAGGATTTGGCGTCCAGTGCCGGCCCCGCGTGTCAGGTGCCGAGGACGGCTCCCATAGGGCAGTACCCCAAGGACCGCGAGCAGGCGCGGCGCGCCGCCGTCCGTGCGGAACCGCATGACCCAACCTGCTCGATGTCTTCCACCACTCCCGGGACGAGGTTAAGCGAACGCGTGGCAAGAGGTCGCCCTGGCTATTCGCACCTTGAGAGCAGACCGCCCGGGCGGCAATCGGTGAACGTCGTATTCTGTGTCAAGGTACCGGCCGGCAGGGGTACACCATTGTCTGACCGCCGTGTTTCGTTCACCCGACAGCTCTCGTGATGGCGCGGTCTCACCCGGTCAGCCCGCCGCGCCCGGAGCAGATCATGGCCTGCGCCTGCCAGGCCGCAGGACACACGCATGAACCAACGACCAGACGGGACCCGTGATGCGCACACCTCGCTCGAATTCCGATCGTCGCGCCCCGCTCGGGACCGGCGCCCACGCTCGCCCTCGCGCCGCCAGAGGGCGCACCGGAGCCGGGGAGACGCCGCTCAGTATCAACGTCCGCGGCGTACCGCTGTCGGATGCGATGCGCGAGTACGTGCAGTCCCGGGCGGGATTCCGTCTTGGCCGCTTCGCCCGGAAGATCGAACGGGTGTCGGTTCGCTTCGATCACGCTCGCCGGATTGGCGATTCTTCGCCCGCGGTCCGGTGCCGCATCAAGGTGGTGGTGTCACGCCTCCAGAACGTCGTGGCTGAGGCCACGGCGCCGTCCGCGCGGCAGGCCTTCGGTGACGCGATTACCGCCAGCGCGCGTTGGGTGAAACACCTCCAGGAGCGGCGCACAAGGTTGCGGCGCAAACCGCGCGCTCGCGTAGCACCCTGAGCCATGGAAGGTGCCGGCCAGATTGGCGCCTTAGGCGACAGCCTGAAGCACGCAGACTTTCGCCGACCTCTATCCCGACTTGTGGCTCAGGCTGTAGACGTACGCCGACACCGCGCGGACCTGATCCTGCGTCAAGCCCGACCCACCCATGGGCAGCATGAGCCCGGGGAACTTCTTCGGCGCCATCACGCCTGTCATCACGGTGTTGTAGATGAACTCCCAGCTGCCGTCACCGTTGAGCCATTCGCTATCAGTGAGGTTGGGCGCGACGCCCGTGGGGCCGGTCGCGTCCTCGCCATGACAGCTCTGGCAGGTCCCCACGGCCACGAGGCCGTGGAAGATGCTGTCGCCCAGGGCGATCATCTGCGGCGTGATTGTCGCGGGATCGAAGCCCGCGGCGGTCGGAGCCGACGTGGACGGCGGTGTGGCGGGCGTGTCGGCCGGCGCCTGTTCCCCCCCGCCACTGCAGGCCATCACACCAATGAAGAGCCCTGCAGTCGTGATACGGCCGGCCGTCATCGTCCAGCCGCGCCTCGAGTGATCCTGGTGCACCCTGTCCTCCGCTCGGTTTCCGTCGGGACCTGTAGTCGCTGAGCGCGTGCTCAGCTTTCGATAATTGTAGCATCACGTGCGCAGGTTAGCCGTCCGGGGAAGCCCCGACCGGCAGCCTACCTGGTGGCGCCCCGGGGTCCGGAGTAGAGCCACTGAGCCTGGTAGTCCCGGGTCAGCGGTGCGTTGGTGAGCATGGCACGCACCATCTCGACAGGCATGGCTCCACCACGAAGTACCGCATCGTGGAACGCCTTGTTGGTCATTTGCCCTGAACCAACGAGTTCGCGGTGCAGCGCCCTGAACTGCAGTCCACCCATCATGTAGGCGAGCTGGTACAACGGCGGGTAGGTGCCCAGGAAGCTGCGTCTCACCTCGGCCTCGGCGTTGGCGCGCTCGTGGCCGACGCGATCCACGAGGTAATCGACCGCCTGCTGCGGCGTCATGGTTCCGAGGTGGAAGCCAAGCGAGAAGACGATGCGGGCGCTCCGGTGCATCCTCCAGAAGAGGGCACCGACGCGATCCTCGGGCGTGGTATTGAAGCCCTCGTCCCACAGCAGCATTTCCCAGTACAGCGCCCACCCTTCGGTCCAGAACGGCGTGCCGAAGGCCGGCCGGCGGTGCGACTGATATCGCTGGTTCATGAAGCCCTGCAGGTGATGGCCCGGGATCAACTCGTGGTGAACCGTGGCGTGCGAGAGGTGCGGACTGTTACCTCTCATGCTCATGAGCTTCTCCTCGTGGGTCATCCCGTCGGTCGGATACGAGACCTGGATTGTCTCGCCGCCCAGGAAGAACGGGCTCACGCGTTGCCGCTCTGGCGACATCATCTCGATACGCCAGATGTCCTTGGCGAGCTGCGGTACGGTCAGCAGGTCCCTCTTCTCGACGAAGTCCATGGCCTCGAAGGCCAGGCGTCGGATCAGTTCCGGCTGTTCTCCCGGCGGAACGTACTTGTTCTTCACGCTCTCGAGCGCCGCCTTCCAGT
>Ga0326597_10014731_pt1 | contig 10241 bp, 8 predicted proteins | sample RVTome_12_FD_203789 | JGI IMG/M metagenome (GOLD analysis project Ga0326597, IMG submission 203789) | Soil microbial communities from uranium-contaminated site in the Upper Colorado River Basin, Wyoming, United States - RVT100D185 | ecosystem: Environmental > Terrestrial > Soil > Contaminated >...
CGAGAAGGAACATGGCGCCGGGTACGGCGCGTGCAAAATAGGCAAAATCCTCCCCCGCCAGAAGCGGCGTGGGAATCTCAAGGACCGGGTAACTTGCCCCCAGGTCCTCCGCGGCCACGGGATCCATTCCTGCGATGCCCGTCTCGACCGCAAGACCCAGGTTTTCCCGTTCCGTGGCCACGCGCCGCGCGGTTTTCTCCTCCTGCCCTGACAGCTCGGGGTGCCGGTGAAAGTCCGACGCAGCGCGCTCAGGTTTTCTTTCGCGGCGAGGGCGGCCGTCTTGAGTTCTGCAGGATCCAGGGGTGTGGTCATCGCGCTGATGGGGGATCAGAAATATTCGGGCCAGGCGCGTTCCTCCACGATCCTGAGCGCCTGCGGCAGGTCGAAAATGATATCAGAGGCCACCAGGCCGCGCTCGCCCCAGGAGTGGGCACCGAGATCGCCGGCTTGGCCGTGAAGGTAGACACCGGCCGTCGCGGCGCCGAGCATGGACATCCCCTGCGCGACTAAAGAACCGATGAGCCCGGCCAGAACGTCGCCCGAGCCGGCCGTGGCGAGGCCTGAATTGCCGGTGGGATTCAGGTAGGCCTGGCCGGTGACGGTCGCGACCACGGTGCACGCGCCCTTGAGCACGCAGACGCAGTCGAAGTGCCGGGCCGCACGCCGGGCCGCGCCGATGCGGTCCCCCGCGATGACGTCGGCCGTCGTGCCGAGAAGACGCGCCAGTTCACCGGCGTGGGGCGTGATCACCAGGGGCGCGCGGTGGCGCACCAGTCGATCCGGGTCCGCTCCGAACCCGAACAGTCCGTCCGCGTCCAGCACCAGTGGACATTCGATGCGCTCCACCAGGCGCCCGATGCACTCCAGGGTTTCGTGGTTTCGCCCGGCGCCGCACCCGAGCACGCACACATCGGCTTCGGCCGCCAGCCGGACGGCGGGCCCCACCGAGCGCACCGCCAGGCAGCGCCTGTGCTTGAGTTCAGGGAGCGGGCGCGTGATCACTTCGGTGGCCAAGGTCTCGCAGACGTCATGGAGACCGGCCGGAACGCCCAGGGTCACGAGGCCGCAGCCCGCGCGCAGTGCCGCTTCCGATGCCATGACGGGAGCGCCGCTCATCCCCACGGAGCCGCCGATCACCGCCACTTTGCCGAATGTCCCCTTGTGCCCGGCGGCAGGTCGAATGGGAAGCAACTCGGCCACGCCGGCGGGCGTGACGAGATACGTGTCGCTGTGCACGACTTTTCGCGCCGCGGCCGGAATGCCGATGTCGAGCAGATAGACATCGCCGGCATACTCGCGCCCCGGGTGGAGGAAATAGCCCGGCTTCAATTCGGCCAGCGCCAAGGTGGCGCGCGCCCGCACGGCGACGGCCGGAACGCCGCCGGTGGCGAGATCGACGCCGCTGGGTGCGTCGATGGCCACAACGGGGAGTTCGGATTCGTTCAGCGCAACGGCCCAGGCGTCGGCAGGCGCACCAAGCGCACCGCGCGCTCCAGTGCCGAAGAGCGCGTCGACGACGAGCGCCGTATCGTTCTCCAGGTCGACTAGGCGGTTATCGAGCAGGGGCTTTAGGCCTGCGGCCTGGGCGCGCTCCAGGTTGAGTGCCGGATCGCCCTTCAAGTCCGCGGGTGAGGCGAACAGGCGAGTGCGCACTTTAATCCCGGCGGATGCAAGGTGCCGCGCGACAACCAGCCCGTCGCCGCCGTTGTTGCCCGGCCCGCAGAGGATCAGGACGGTGCCGTCGCAGGACCATTCGGCATAGAGATCGCGAATTTTGCGTGCAGAGGCCGAGCCGGCGTTCTCCATTAGTTCCGCCGAAGGGATGCCGAGGCTCTCGATCGCTTCCCGGTCGATCTTCCGCATCTCTTCCGGGGCGTAGAGCGGGCGGTAATAGCTACGAACCGACAAGCGTTTCCTCCGCCTTCTGTATGGCAAGGTGCAGATCCGACGCGGCCTGTGCCGCCGCGTCGGCGAAGTCGCGGTCGCGCGAAGCGCTCAGAATGCGGCGCGACGAGTTAATCAAATAGGGGGCCTCGCGTGCGAAGCGAACTGCGGTTTCGAGATCGCCTCCCTGCGCGCCGATGCCGGGGATGAGCAGGGGCAGCCCCCCGGATGCCTCGTTGATGGCACCGATCAGGTCGGCCTGCGTCGCCCCGGCCACCAGCCCGACATTCTCGAGCAGGTTGATTTGCCTCGCCCATGCGGCCATCTGCAGGTACAGCGGCTTGCCCCCCATGGAGGCCGTCTGCCATTGCCGTGCACCCGGATTGGACGTGAGGCAAAGCAGAAAGGCGCCGCGATCGGGATTGGCGAGAAACGGCTCGAGGGAGTCGAGGCCGAGATAGGGCGACAACGTGACCGCATCGGCCCCGATGCGGGAAAATGCCATGTGCGCGTAGCGGCTCGCCGTGTGTCCCACGTCACCGCGCTTCGCGTCGAGAATGAAGAGCGTCTCCGACGGGATGACTTCCCGCAACGATTCGAGAATCTCCCAGCCCCAGGGCCCGAGCGCCTCATAGAACGCACAGTTGGGCTTGTAGGCTACCGCGTAGGGGGAGGTGGCCTCGATGATCGCCCCCAGGAATCGACCTATGCCCTCCCGATCGGCCGACACGCCCTCCGGCAGCTGGCCGGGTACCGGGTCGAGACCGATGCAGACGTGTCCCCGTCGGACCGTCTGCCTGAGCCGCTCATTGAAACTCATGGCCCCTCTCCTTCCCTGTGATCCGTTTGCGCGGTCCCTTCAGATATCCAGCTTGCCCACGAGTTCGGACGGCGACTTCACGTCGAGCCGGGCCAGAAGCAGGGATAGCTGGTCGACGAGGTCCGGTGCGGTCGTGGGTGTCACGAACGTTTGAGTTCCAACCTGCACGCACGACGCTCCGGCGAGCAGAAACTCCACGACGTCCTCTGCTGTGGCGATGCCGCCGATGCCGATCACCGGTATCGGCACCGCGCGGCTGGCCTTGTGCACCAAGGCCAGCGCCACCGGTTTCACAGCCGGCCCGGAATACCCTCCCATGCCGAAGGTCAAAAGCGGTTTTCGCTTCCAGATATTGATGCCGAGCCCCTGCAGCGTATTCATCACCGAGAGCGCCGCAGCGCCCCCCGCTTCGGCACCGCGGGCGATCTCGCCGATGTCGGTGACGTTGGGCGACAGCTTGGCTACGATCGGCAGCGGGCATTTGTCCACGGCCGCACGCACGGTGCGCTCGGCCAGGCGCGCGTCGGTGGAGAACTCGGTACCGCCTTCTTTCACGTTGGGGCAGGAAAGATTCAATTCGAGCATGGCGATGCCCGGCCGTGCGCCGAGGCGCTCGGCCTGGCGGGCGAATTCGTCGATGTTGCGCCCGGCGACGTTGACCACCACGGGCGTGCCGCAACGGACCAAAAAGGGTAGCTTGTCGGTGATGAAGCGCTCGGTTCCCACATTGGCCAGGCCGATGGCGTTGAGCATCCCGAAGGGGACTTCCGCAGTGCGTGGCGGCGGATGGCCGGGCCGCGGCTCGATCGTGATGGTCTTGGTGACGAATGCGCCCAGGCGTGAGAGCGGAAAGAAGCGCGCCAGCTCGTCGCCGTAGCCCGCCGTGCCCGAGGCAACCCAGATCGGGTTGGCCATTTTCACTCCGGCCAGGACGGTGGTGAGGTTTACGGCCACAGAACCTCGCAGGCCGCGAAGATCGGGCCGTCGATGCATGTGCGTCGATACGTCGGCAGATCGCCAGCGGCGCTGCGCGTGGCAATGATGCAGCCGAGGCATACGCCCGAGCCGCACGGCATGGGCGTTTCGAGCGCCAGTTCACCCTGGACGTCGAGCTTCAGGCAGAGGTCGGTACAGGCCTTGAGCATCGGACCCGGCCCGCAGGCGTAAAAGCGGGCGGCGACTCCTGCTTTCCTGAACTCCTGCCAGTGCATGCGGAGCAGATCTGTGACGTGGCCATGGTACCCTTCGGTTCCGTCGTCTGTGGCATAGTGAAGCGAGACGCCGAGTCGCACCAGGCGGTCGCGCAGCACCAGTTCATCGCGCGTGCGCGCTCCGAAGAGGAAGATGATGCGTTCCTTCGGCACGCCGTCCGCCATCAGGTTCTCCGCCCAGCGCAAAATCGGCGGCACGCCCACGCCGCCGGCAACCAAAAGCGCGGTTTCGCCTTCCCCCGGCGGCGTGAAGGTGTTTCCGAGCGGCCCCATGACCGAGATTCGTTCGCCGACCCGCCGTCTGGAGAGAAGCCGCGTCCCCGTTCCGGTCACCTTGTAGAGCACTTCGGCCTCGTCCCGGGTGGCCGAAAGCACGCTGTAGGCGCGGCGAAAAAGCGGGAACGGTCCCGGGTCGACCTTCAGGTGATAGAACACGCCCGCGCGGAAGTTGGATATGTCCCTGTTGGTCGAAAGGCGCAAAATCCAGTTGTCGCCCCCGATCGGGTCGTTGGCCTGCACAAGGGCGTCGAAGATCAATTCTGCTCCCCGGTTCCGAAGGGATCCTGGTACGTATCGAACGGATTGCCGGGCGCGGTCGGGGGATTGATGATGAGGACGTACTTGTACCGCTGGCGCGTGACCGTCAGGAACGGATCCAGCTTGACCGGATCGAACCGGGTCTGCTGCACGGCGAGTTTGGCCTGCTCATCGATCTCCCGGTGCCCCGAGCTGCTCACCAGCTCTAGATCGGACTCGACTTCCCCGCGATCATTGATGCGGATCAGGAATACCACTTCGAGCTTGTCGCGCCAGGTAAAGCCGGGAATGGCCGGATACTCGAACGGTCCGCGCTGGAGCGGCTCCGGCGCTAGCACGGTGGTGTCCTGGGTCTGGGCGATGGTCGTCTTGACGGCCGACGTGTCCGTATAGCTGGTATCCGTGCGCGCGTTTTCCTGCCCCGGGCCGGCGATCTGGCGCCCCGGGCGCACCGGCGGATTCATCAGATCGCGCGCGGCGCGTCCGTAGGCGGTGCCGCCGTACTGGTCCGCCACAGCCCGGTAGGCGAAGTAAACGCTCGAATCTGCGCGGGGGAAATGATGCTCCAATATCCACGCCTGGGCGAAAAGGGCCTTGGCCCCGTAGCGGCTGTCGGGAAATCTCTCGATCAGCCGCCGGTAAAGCGTCAGGGCGGAGTCCGGGTTTTCTTGATCGAGCAACATATGTTCGGCGGCATGCATGAGCAGCACATCGGACGTGGAGATGTCGTCGGGCACAGGGAGTCCCACGCGCGGCCGTGCCCACATGGCGGCCTCGCCCTGGGGATAACGATCCACCAGGGTGCGCCACATGGCCCGCGCGAACGCGGAGTCCGCTCCTTTGGCCAGGCTCGCTTCGGCGATGTTCAGGAAGGCCGGCGGCGCATACTCGCTTTCGCTGAAGTCGTCCACCACCAGCCGAAACTGTTCGAGCGCAGAGTCCGGCTCGTTCAGCTGGCGCAGGTACAGCTCGCCGAGCAGAAAATGGGATGCGGCGAAGCTGGTGGAATCCTCGCCTGAGATGCTTCCCTTCAGGGCCAAAAGCTGGGCGATCTGCGTGGATCGCTGTACCGTGGCCGCTGCCAGCTCGGGGTCGCGGGTCCATGCTTTGCCCGCTTCACGAAAATACTCCTGCGCGACCTTGAGGCTGTCGCCGCGCTCCTCGTAGATCTCCCCCAGGGCGAAGTAGGATCGTGCGGCCGCTTCGGTGGCAGGGTAGTCCCGGGTCACGCGCTTAAGAATCTCGACCGCGGTGGTGACAGAATCGACGGCCAGGAGTCCCGAGGCCACCTGGTATTCGAGGAGCGGTTTTTGCTCAAAGTACTTGTCGTCGCCGGCGAGCTTGCGAAATTCGGCCTTGCCCTGCTCGAAACGGCCGGCACGGTAGGCGCATTCGGAGCGGCGGTAGAGGGCATGGTACTTCAGCACGGGGTCGCCGGCGGCGGCTTCGAGTCGGCCGTATGCGGCCCTCGCCGAATCGTACTGCTCAAGCTCCCAGTAGCAGACGGCGATCATCGAATCAGCCAAAAGGGCCCGCTCCGACATGGGATCACCTGACAGGTACGCCCGCAGTCCCGGAAGGGCATCTTCGTAACGTTCCTCTTCGAACGGAATGCGGGCGATCATGAAGCGCGCCCGGTCGCGTAACTCCTGGTTTTTCCCCTTCTGGGCCACTTCGTCGAGGATGGTGCGCGCCCGTTCGGGAAAGCCGAGGTAGTATTCGCTCATGCCAAGGTAATAGCGCGACTCGCCCACCAGCGGGCTCTCGCGGAACACACTGGCAAGCTCCACGAACTTCTCTTTGGCGCGCGCATACTCGCCGGTGTGGTAGAACGCCTTGCCGATAAGCAGGAGGGCGTCATCGGCATATTTGCTCTTGGGATGATTCTGAAGGACTTTCGAAGCTTTCTTGATCGCCTCCGAGTACTTCTGGGCCATGGATCCCGTGGCCACCAGCGCGTGCGCCTTAGTCTGCTGCTCCTCCGCTTCGTTGTAAGCCTTGCGCGCGTGGAAAAACGTGTTGTAATAAACGCAGCCGCCGAGCGCCCCGGAGAGCGCGCACAGAACCAGGAGCCGCGAAATTCTCATGCGTCCAGGATCCTCAGCAATTCCGGCAGGAGCTGACCGGCGGGGCCGTAGAGGGTGAAATCGGCGTAAGCGGAAACCGGCGTCGGTTCGGGGTTGATTTCGATCAGCATCGCGCCACGCCGCTTGGCCAGACGGGGGAGCGAGGCGGCGGGATGCACCACGGCCGAGGTACCCACGGCAAGGAACAGATCACAGCCCGCGGCGGCCCGGTCGGCCTGAATCAGAGCGTCCTCGGGGAGATATTCGCCGAACCAGACCACGTCCGGGCGCATCCTGCCGCCGCAGCTACAGACCGGTATCGGGTCCCCTTCTTCGGCCCTGGCTCCTGTGCAGGTTCGGCCACAGTCCAGGCAGCGATCGCGTTCAAGGTTGCCGTGCAGTTCTACCAAGTGCTTACTTCCCGCGCGCGCATGCAGGCCGTCGACGTTCTGCGTGATCAGGGTGAACTCCCCGACTCTGGTTTCCCAGGCGGCCAGGGCCCTGTGACCCGGATTCGGCTCGGCCTTGCGCACGATGTCGCGACGGAACCGGTACCACGCCCAGACCAGTTCCGGGTTTGCCATGAAAGCATCGAAGTTGGCCAGTTCCTCGGGGCGGAATTTCTTCCAGAGCCCTTCGGCGCCGCGGAAGGTGGGAATGCCGGACTCGGCGGAAATGCCTGCCCCCGTCAGAACACCCACACGACCTGATTCGCGAATGGCCCGCACCAGGCGCGAATCCTCCAATCCCTGGCGAGAGACGCTATCGGGCATGGCTTTACAGGTTACTTCCAGGAGCGCCACCAGGTCAAGCGGCAAGCCGCATATCTGTTGTACGGTAGCGACATTCGGAGTATTATACGGCCCGTGAATGCCAATGACGAAGTGAGGGGCGACCGGCCGAGCGGACGGGGGCGGCGCCGGGGAGGCCCCAGGGGGCGGCAGCGGTCGCGCCAGGGACAAAGCGGCGAGGAATCGCGCAGCGGCGGGAGTCCGCCCCGCATGGCCATCATAGCTCTGGCTTCCGGCCCGGCCAGCGCGTGGGCCCGCAAAGTGGAGAAATACCTGGGAGAGAAGTACGCCGCGGTGTTCTGCCTGCAGGTCGCTCCCGGCGGGGTGCTGACCGACGCCATAAAGGATGCGCGCAAGCACGGTGCCCACCGGATTCTGGCCGTCGGAGACGACAGTTTCGTGCGCTGGGCGGCGCATGCCATGGTCGGATCGCTCATGCCCCTGGCACCCGCCTTGGTCCCCGGTTCGCGGCCCATCTTCGGACACCGTCCGCTTTCTTCCGGCCGGTGGCAGGCCCAGGTGGAGCAGTTGCTGTTCGGTCGTTTCGTGAAGGTCGACATGGCCATGGGCGGACGGCAGCCGTTCGTGCACCAGCTATTGGCCGGCCTGCCGGCGGGCCGCCCGGGCAACTGGCCCCCGCTTTTGGCGGCGTTCGATCAGAAAACCGTCAACGTCCAGATCGAAGTGGACCGCGCGCAGCTCGAGGGAGAATTCTGGTGCGTGGTGGTGGCCAACGCGGACTTCCCGGGCGAAGAGGCGCGCTGGGCGCCCGGCAGCAACTGGACCGACCAGAGCCTCGACGTCCTCGCCGTCAAGCCGCGCTCGCTGTTGCAGCGGATGAAGTTTCTTAAAGCCGCGCGCAAAGGACTGCACGCCGGCCTGCCGGGTGTGATTCGGTTTCGCGGCCAGAGAATCACGATCAGGGCCGCACAGCCGTGGAGTTACTCCGCGGACGGCGACAGGTTGGAGGAGGCGGCCAAAGTACTGGTTCTGGAGGCCAAGCCGGAGCGGTTGCGGCTTGTGGCCCCGGCGAATGGCGCCGAAAGAAAATGACCCGGGTCGGCCCGGGCGTGCTGGCCATTCTGCTTTCTTGCGTCACAGTAGGATCGGCCGCAACACCCGTCGAACTCGCGGCGACCGGTAAGCGCGATCGGGGCGTCGTCAACGGCACGGCTAGAGCCTTGGCGTTTTTCGACGCGCATCATCTGCAACCGTTTGGAGGCGATTCCGCCAAGTTGCCCGAAAGCCGGTGGGTCGATTCCACACCCGCCCCGCGCGCCGAAGCACCGCGGCAAGTCTGGCCCAACCCCACGGTAATCCTGGTCAAGTCCATGGTGGTTCCTGGTTGGGGACAGATCACCAACCGCCGCTACCTCAAGGCCGCGGTGGCGATCGGCCTCGAAAGCTGGTTTATCGCCGGCGCCGTCACCGAGTGGAAGAGGGCCAACGACGCCCGGGACGAGTTTCGCGCCGAAGGGGGCGACATAAACCACTTCTACGAATACGAATTCCACAACGGAAACAAGAACGACTACCTCTGGGCTTTGGGAGTCACGGTGTTCATTTCCATGTTCGACGCGTACGTCGATGCACACCTGCGGCCCTACCGGGACGATCGCATCCCGGACACGAACCCGCCGCCCGGTGTCGCCGTTGTGTTGCTGTCGTTCTAGGCGACACCCGCGACGTCGATTTTGTCCGTGCGGTGATACCTGCCCAACGGCTCAGCAGGCAACATAGCAGAAGGCTCTCCTGCCCATGCAGAGGAGCCTCGTGACCTTATCGGCAATGATCGGCCGTCTTATCGTCAGGCGGGTGCGGTCTTGTACATGCCGCCCACGATGCCGGCGAGCAGTGCTTTTGTCCAGTTCATAAACGTCCTCCCTTGCGGTTATGAACGGTGACGGCGCGGAAGTCGCGCCTGTCGGGCAAGGTGCCGCTCGGGGCAGGTGCCGCGCAAGGGCGATGTGGGTGAAGGGCGCCACCGAGCCATGGCAAGCGTCGCGGGAACACCCGCGCCGGCTTACTCCGTGTCGGACTCCAGATAGCCCCCCGTGGTGCGGCGGCGTTTAATCTCCTCGGCCAGGCGCTGCGAAAACCGCTCGGCGGTGTTCTCGCCATACACCTTCAGCATGTGGTTCATGGCAATGACTTCGGAGATCACGGTGATGTTCTTTCCCGGCGACACCGGTATGGTCACGACGGGCACCTCGACGCCGAGGATACGCGTGAACTTCTCCTCGATGCCCAGGCGCTCGTAGTCCATCCCGTCCTCCCAGCGCACGAGCTTGACCACGACCTCGATGCGCTTCTGAAGGCGGACCGAGCGGATGCCGAAGAGCCTTTCGATGTCCAGGATACCGATTCCGCGCACCTCCATGTGGTGGCCCAGCATGTCGGAGGCCTGTCCGACGATGACGTCCGGCCCCTTCTTGGTGATGTTCACCACGTCGTCGGCCACCAGCCGGTGGCCGCGCTCGATCAAATCAAGCGCGCACTCCGACTTGCCGATGCCCGAGCGCCCGGTGTAGATGAGCCCGACCCCGTAGACGTCGACCAGCGTGCCGTGCTGCGAGGTGCGCAACGCGAAGATGCTGTCGAGAAAGACCGACAGTCGGTAGATGAACTCCGTGGTGGAGAGCCGCGTGACGAGCACGGCCGTATCGTGAAAGGCGGCGATTTCCACGAGTTCCGGCGGCGGCTGCATTCCTTTGGTGGCGACCAGGACGGGCATCTCGTGCCCGAATAACTGCTCGATCCTCTGGCGCCGGGTATCGGTATCCAGGTCGTGGAGATACGACAGCTCGGTTTCCCCGAGCACCTGGGCTCGCTCGCTGGGGAAACGCTGCGTGTAGCCGGCCAAGGCCAGGCCCGGCCGGTGAATTTCGCTGGTCTGAATCTGGCGGTGCAGACCGGTCTGCCCGGTCAGGGG
>Ga0326597_10014733_pt1 | contig 10241 bp, 11 predicted proteins | sample RVTome_12_FD_203789 | JGI IMG/M metagenome (GOLD analysis project Ga0326597, IMG submission 203789) | Soil microbial communities from uranium-contaminated site in the Upper Colorado River Basin, Wyoming, United States - RVT100D185 | ecosystem: Environmental > Terrestrial > Soil > Contaminated >...
GCTCAGCAACTGCTCGAAATTATCCATGCCGACCGCCAGCGCGAGCGGCAGTCCGACCGCCGACCACAGAGAATAACGACCGCCAACCCAGTCCCAGAACGGAAATATGCGCGCCTCTGCGATGCCGAAATCCAGTGCGAGCTGAGTGTTCGCCGTGACTGCCGCCAAATGGGCACCTATGCCGGCATCGTTGCCCAGTGACTCGATCAGCCAGGTGCGCACCGAGTGCGCGTTGAGCAGCGTCTCCTGCGTGGTAAAGGTCTTGGATGCAACGATCACAAGCGTAGTCGTGGCATCGAGGCAGGACAGCGTGCGGTGCAGTGCCGCGCCATCGACGTTCGATACAAAATGCACGCGCAGCCCGGGGCTTGCATAGGGCGCGAGCGCGTGCGTCGCGAGGGCCGGGCCCAGGTGCGAGCCGCCGATGCCGATATTGATGACATCGGTGAAACTCCTGCTACTATCGCCGGTGATCCTGCCGGCGCGCACGCCATCGCTGAATTCGCGCATATGCCGGAGCGTGGCCAGGATCTGCGGCATCACATCAGCGCCGTTCACCACCACCGGCCGTTCGCCGCGCAGCGCGGTATGCAGCACCGCGCGATTCTCGCTCGTGTTGATTTTCTCGCCCCTGAACATGCGCTGCGTCTGGCCGCCTACATCGCGCTCGCGCGCGAGCGCGATGAGCAGCTTGACGGTCTCGGCGGTGACGAGGTTTTTTGAATAGTCGAGCAGCAGCCCGCCGAGCTGAAGCGAGAGGTTCCGGCAGCGATGCGGATCGGCGGCGAACAGCCGCGCGACGCTGGTACCCGCCATCGCTTGCTGGTGCGCCTTGAGCGCCTGCCAGGCGCGGGATAGTGTGAGGGTTGACATGGTGTCGTATGCGGTCGTGTTGGCAATTGGCCAACCGTCACGATTTTACTGGCTTTCAGGACGCGCGCCCAACTCCACGTAGGGCGCGGCTTCAGCGCGCCGGGTTGTGGTGCCCCAAGCCTGTCTCCACGCTAGAATGCCTTAAACCTCAATCCTCAATCCTATGAACGACGTATTGCGGGCATTGAGCAGCGCCTTTCGCAGCATGCTGCATCCGCGCATGCTGGCGCTGACGATCTGGCCGATGCTCGTCGCGCTAGTGGCGTGGCTCGGACTCGCATGGTTCTACTGGGACCTGTGGTCGCAATGGCTGAGCGCCTTGCTCGCGGCATCGGATGTCGTTGGCTGGCTGCAGGAGCATGGTTTTTCCGCCGTCGTGCGTTACTCGGTGTGGATGTTGCTTTGGCTGCTGCTGGCACCGCTGATCCTGATCACCGCGTTGCTGATCGCGGCGGTAATCGAGATGCCGCTGATCGTGAGTTTCATCGCAGCACGCGAGTATCCGGCGCTCGAGCGGCGTCGGGGCGGAACCGTAGCGGGCAGCGTCGTCAATGCGCTGGTCGCGGTGCTGGTATTCGCGGCGCTGTGGGTGGTGACCTTGCCGCTGTGGGTCACCGGCTTGCTCGCGCCGATACTGCCGGTCGTGTTGTCGGCGTATCTCAATCAGCGCTTGTTCCGTTACGACGCATTGTCGGAGCACGCCAGCGCCGAGGAATATCGCGCGATACTTAAATCAAGCTGGGGAAGAATGTATGTGCTCGGCGCGCTGCTTGCGCTGCTCTACTACGTGCCGTTGCTCAACCTGCTGGTGCCGGTGTTGACTGGCCTGGCATTTACGCATTTCGGACTCGCGCGGCTTGCTGAGTTGCGCGAGTGAATAAACTCCCTTCTCCCCCGATCACGGGGGAGAGCCAGCACAGCGAGCGAGGGGGCCGGGCAGGGTGAGGGGGCACGATAACGTCATCTTGATCGGTGCTCCAAGAAATTTTCAGGCCGGGTTTTTGATACTACACATGAGGAAAATCCGGGTTATGGGCAACTTCCCAGAGAAAACCATCAAGGTCTGTGAAGTAACCGGAGTAACCGCCCCAGTCTGTCGGGTGCGCCGGCTTCACGACTTTGGCGCCAAAAGCAGCGACGTGCGCCAGCAAAGCGTCCACCTCCGCCGGTGAGCGCACATTGTGGGCAAGGGAAAAGCCGGGGAACCCCGAGCCTTGTGAAGGTAACCCGGCATCGGCCGCCAGGCTCTCGCGCGGCCAAAGAGCCAGCCAGGTTTTTCCGAGCTCGAAGAAAGTAACGGATGGCGGCGTCTTGAGCCTGGGCAGACGCAGGCACTCCTCGTAGAAACGTGTGGCCCTCTTGAGGTCAGTCACGCCGAGTGTAATGAGACTAATGCGAGGTTCCATTCTTCTTCGCGATCATGTCCAACGTTTGACATTAGCGGTTAGCCACCGGCTTGCCGGTGGCTAACCGCTTGATGGAATGGCTAGGCCCGTTCATTGCAGCACTGACCTGGCCAGGGTATCGAACTCCTTGAAGAGTTCCCACGCTTCCACATAGCCAAAAAAGCTCAACGGCAACGGCTGTCCATCTTGCGCCGCGGTAATGGTTCGTACCTTCCAGGTAACAGGCAGGAGTCCTCTGTCGTACGCAGTGAACCCAAAGTTAAAGTTGTGCGAGATGCAATTTCGAATGAGTCGAGCAAACTGATACCAGGGTTGAGACTTGAGAACTGCAGATTGCCCAGTGTTGTCGCAGTAGTCCTTGATCAGTTCAAACGATTCCTTGATGAGTGCACGGAGCAACATGGTGAGAAACTCTTTGACTGCGATTTGGCGATCAGCGTCGTTGACGAGGAGCATTGCCACTTGCTCGAACTGGATGCTGTAGGTGCCGAAGGAAGCGTTGCTCTTTCGCAGGTGATCGAGTGCTTCTGAAGAGGTGAATAGCGAGATCGCGGCAAGACCCAGGACATAGTTGTTCTGAGCGTTTGTTAGCTGAGCGAGCAGTTCTTGCTTCGATAACATAGCGGCGCGCTTTTGCAGAGGGCCTAACGAAATCGACCACCAAAAAACGGTATCGAACAGCCCTTATTCTGTGCCGGCCCGTGTCATCCTTCAATCCGATCAATTCGCTATTGGGGCATGGCACGCTACGAGCGCCTATTAAAATGACGTTTTCGTGCCCCCTCACCCTGTCCCTCTCCCACCAGGGGAGAGGAGACCTTCTGCAATAAGCCCATCGACATCTTCTAACGCCTGTCATTCACGCGAAATCCGGATGAACCGTTTTTCTTGGCGAGCTTGGCGAGCTTGGCGCCTTGGCGGCAAATGCAAAAATCTGTCAACGCATCGCGTCGGCAATAAGTTTTTTGCTGACACCCTTGGCCTGAAGCTTGGCAATAAAGCGCTTCATCGCGACGTCATCGAGCTTTTCCAGGTCCTCACGCAAACACTGGCCGACGTAGGCGCGTATCAATGCCTGATAGCCGGTCATTCCCTTGGCGGGGGCGATCTGCTTGAGGTCGGCCACCAGATCCGCCGGCATGCGCAGCGTGATGGACACCATGGGGCGCTTGGGGTCGAGACGTTTCTTGATCGTTTCAAGTTTCATAACGTTTAGGCTTTTTCGGCCTCACGCTTTTAGTGCCTTCTTTCAAACACCGCGGCAATTCCGTGCCCGCCGCCGATGCACATCGTCTCCAGCGCATGACGACACCCGGAGCGCGCGGAGCGGACCCAAAGCGCAGCCTCGGGGCGGTCAGGGTTTAACCCCCGGTTGGGTACTACCTGTGGCCGTGTGTGTATGCTTCCCGCACGACGAGACACAGCGCGCCTACCAGCGCGGCAAGAGCAACAACGACTACCCATTCCATTACACGTTCTCCAGTTCATCGATGCGGCGATACGCGCGACGGTTTATGATAACCACAACGCCCGCGATGACAAGCGCAGCGACCAGAGCTGCTCCGACTATGATGGGGCTTGCCGTTGCATAGTTCTGCGCGAGCCACGCTACCAACGAGGCGTCAAGAGCTACAGCGATTGCAAAGGCGACCTTTAACCAACCAATTTCCTCCTTGAGGCGATCTGCTTTCGACATTTAACCAGTATAACGCGATATCCGTATCACGCCCAACCACGCTTTCAGTGCAGCCTTTCAAACACCGCCGCAATGCCCTGCCCGCCGCCGATGCACATCGTCACCAGTGCGTAACGGCCGCCAATGCGCTGTAATTCATACAGCGCTTTGACCGTGACGATGCAGCCGGTCGCGCCGATCGGATGGCCGAGGCCGATGCCGCCGCCATTGGGGTTGGTTTTCTTCATGTCGAACTTGAGGTCGCACGCGACGGCGAGTGCTTGCGCGGCAAACGCTTCGTTGGCTTCGATCACGTCCATGTCCTCGATTTTGAGCCCGGCTTTCTCGAGCGCTTTCCGCGACGCCGGCACCGGACCTATGCCCATGTATTTCGGATCGACGCCGGCGAGCGCGTATGACACCAGACGCGCCATCGGTTGCAGGCCCTTTTTGGCGGCCGCGCTTTGCTCCATCAGCACGACCGCAGCGGCGGCATCGTTGATGCCCGACGCATTACCGGCGGTGATCGAGCCGTCCTTCTTGAACACTGCGCGCAGCTTCGCCATGCCTTCGAGGCTTGCGTCGGCACGCGGGTGCTCGTCCTTGCCGAACACCGTAATGCCTTTGCGCGTCTTGAGTTCCACCGGCAGGATCTGTTCCTTGAAGTAACCTTTTTCGATCGCGTTGATCGCGCGGCGGTGGCTTTCAACCGCGAATTCGTCCTGCTGCTCGCGCGTGATCTTCCATTTCTCGGCGATGTTTTCGGCGGTGATGGCCATGTGCACGGTGTCGAACGGGTCAGTCAGCGCACCGACCATCATGTCGACTGCGCCGCCGTCGTTCATGCGCTGGCCCCAGCGCAGGCTGGGCAGCGTGTACGCGCCGCGGCTCATCGATTCGACGCCGCCGGCAACCGCAACGTCGGCATCGCCAAGCATGATCGCCTGAGACGCACTGACGATGGCCTGCAAGCCGCTGCCGCATAGGCGGTTAATCGTCAGCGCTGGTGTCTCGTGGGGCAGGCCGCCATTGATGCACGCAACCCGCGATAGATACATGTCCTTGGCTTCGGTGTGGATTACGTTGCCGAACACGACATGGCCGACTTCGTGGGGGTCGACCTTGGCGCGTTTCACCGCTTCGCGCACTACTTGCGCCGCGAGTTCGGTCGGCGCGATGTCTTTGAGGCTGCCGCCGTAATCACCGATCGCGGTGCGCACGCCGCTAACGACCACCACCTCGCGTCCATTTCCCATGGTAAACTCCTTAAGTCGTTGATTGTAATGCAAGTAATCTTGGGACTGGCGTGCTGCTGAAACGGGATTAAGCTTCAGTCTACGCCTGCACGTGGCCAGTGTCGAGAATGATGCTGCGGCACAGCAAGACTCGGCGATGAATGCGAAACCGACTCCCGCCTGGCCAACCCAGCCTTGGTCAACTGCCATTAAAGCTTTGCCGCCAAGGATGCCAAGGAAAATTCTTTTCAGCCGATTTTCGCGTGGGTGACAAAGTCAGCGACGAAAAAAACTCCCCTCTCTCTCGATGTGCTGAGGGGCGGGGGAGAGGGTGAATCGCCGATCGACGGCAAGGAAATGAGTGTTACTCTATGCTCAATCTCTGAGGGAAGGAACCGATTGTGAATTCTGGATTCTGGATTACGTGGTACAACTTGCCGGAACAAGGCCGTGGAGACTATATGTCCTGGGTGCATGGCACTTATATACCCAAGATTCTGGCGCGGCCCGGCGTGCTGTCGGCCGCGCATTACGCCTCGGAAACCAGCGTTCCGATCTCGGGCGAGCAGGGCCGCCTGAGACATACCGCTGACAGTGCGGTCCCTGCCGGGGACCGCTACATTCTGATCTTTGGCGGTAAGAACCCTTACGCGTTCGCGGCCCCCATGCCTACCACGTTTCATGCAGGTCTGCCGGAGCAGGATCGCAACATGCTCGCGATGAGGGTCGGCGGGCGTTCCAACGTCATGACCGTCGAAGCGCAGGTCCGCGGACCGGAAGCGAAACAGGGCGACGACATGGCATTGAGCGCGTGCATACAGCTCGGCAGCTTCAACTCCGGCGCCTATGATGAAGAGGACGAACTGGCGGACTGGTATGCCAAGTGGCGCCTGCCCTGCATGGAAAAACTGCCCGGGTGCGTGCGCGTGCGGAAACTGGTTTCGGTTTCCGGTTGGGCGAAGCATGCGGTCCTTTATGAGTTCACGTCGGTGGCAGTGCGTAACGCGAAATTCGTCGACCACGAAAACACCAACCCGGAGATGGAAGCCTGGACCGACCGGGTCGTGCGCAAGCTCGTCCACGCGCCCGGCTCGCCCAACGTGGCGCATCGCATCTGGCCGCCCGTGACTTAGCGGCCTTTTGGTTTTCCTGACAATTCGGTGCGCTGGTAAAGCCGGTAGCGCTCGAGGTTGTCGCCCGGACGCGCGCCTTCCCAGATCTTCTGCCACGGACCGAGCGGCACGTATTCCTCGCTCGCCACGCCTTGCACGAGCGTCAAATCGCAGTCGCGGTGTCGCTCGGGAATATCGAGACGGTAGGTGACGATATTGGCGAAGTAGTGCAGCATCGCGCGCTGCGGCTCGCCGAGGTTCCGGCTTGCGATGCATTGATATTGCGGCGGCAGCGTTTTCTGCATGTCGGCGATCATCGAACGGTAACTTTTGCCGACGTCGACCCAGCCGACGAACAATATCGCAAGCAGCCCCCAGATCATGGTCATGGTCGCGGCCCACGCGATCACCGGCCGTTCGCGGCTTCTTCTCAGCCGCAGCAGCAGCGCGATCCAGCCCGCGGTGTAGAGCGCCGCGAGCGTGAACGGCAGCCATTTGAATCCGGGCCCGTAGCCGGGCTGCAGAGTGTGCAAGTGGACGTGCAGTTTCGGCGGTATCCCGAGTTCGAGCGCCGTCCAGTAAAACCAGGCGACGATGACGAAGAACCCGCCGCCCATCACGCTGAACCAGTAGATCAGGTTCGCGATGCCGCGCCGCAGCGTGTCAGTCGCGGGGGTCGCCAGCAGCGCGAGCGGCAGCAGCATCGGCAGCGCGTAGACTTCCCGCGCATCGGCGGATGCGCTCAATACGATGAAGGTCACGACGAAGCCGGTGAGCGGCAGCGCAAGCGGCGGCGCGAGTACGCTGCTCAGGCGCGCGCGCCACAGCGTCCATCCCGCCAGCGGCAGCGCCGGCAGCGCATACCACGGCAGTATGCGCAGGTAGTGCGCGGTATCGGCGGGCGGGCCGATTTCGCTGGTGCCGAGGAAGCGTCCGAAATTGTTGACCCACAGCCATTCGGTGAACAATGCCGGCGCCTGGTTATAAAGTGCGAACGGCCAGATCACGAGCCATGGCGCGCCAGCGAGCGCGGCGACCGCCACACATAGCACATGGCGGCGGTTTCGCCACGCGGGATACAGCGGCAGCAAAGCCGCAATGATGCCCAGTATGCCGGGCGCGAGCAGGCCTTTCGACATGAAACCGATGCCCACGCCGGTGCCCAGCCAGAAGCCGCCGAGCGCGGGGCGCTTGATCGCGAGCGCGAGGCCGTAGAAGCTGGCGGCAAAGCCGGTCAGGAGCGAGATGTCGGTGATCAGCTGATGGCTGCGAATCACGATACCGAAGCAGCCCATCAGCATCAGCACCGCAAGCCAGCCGCGATTTGCGCCGTAGAGCTCGCGCGCGGCGCCGGCGATGAACGCAAACGTGAGCGCCATGTAAAGCCCGGTAGTCAGGCGCGCCGCGTCGTGCAATGCAAATGGCGGCGAGAAGATCGATGCGATTGCCGCTGCGCTCAGGTAAAACAGCGACGGTTTCTCGACGAATGGCTCGTGCGCGAGCATCGGCACCACCCAGTCGCCGTTCTGCAGCATGCTGTAGACGAGGCCGAAGGTGTAGGCTTCGTCGGGTTTCCACGGATCGTGACCGACGAGGCCGGGCAGTATCCACGCCGCCGCCAGCACCCAGATCCACACTAATGCGATCGGTCGCTTCTCAACGTTAAGCGTCGTGGGCTGGTTCATTATTCGATGATCTTCAGCGGCTGACCCGCGACCGGCTCGCCCCCGGGCGCATGCCGTTAATCAGCCGCAGGTACGATACCGCATTCTTGCCGAGCGGTGAGGCGCACGAGATCGGAAAAAGTCATATCGCGCGGCTGACGGCCTTCCGATTTCGCGACTATCGATATCATCTGCGTGATTTTAGCGGTTGAGCCGCCGAAGAACCAACTAAGCGCCAGATTTAGGTGCACTTCGCATCAATGACGTGCGAAGGTTCTCGAGGCGGACGCTCACGGGTTTTCGGCCGCGCGGGAATCGGTATCGGTTTCATCAACAAAAACAGGTTATTGAAGATCGGGGTTGGCGTAACCGCGCGCGCTGGCGCTGAAGCCGCCGGCGGGCACGTGATATCATTGCATCGTCATTGGGGAGCAGCCATCCTGCCCCGGTAGGACGGGCGCGTCGACATACTTGGCTTTCAGTCATGGAAGCTTTTCTTACCTCCACCCTGGTAGTCGCGCTCGCCGAAATCGGCGACAAAACCCAACTCCTGTCACTCCTGCTCGCGGCGCGCTTCAAGAAACCGGCGCCCATCATTGCCGGTATTCTGATCGCGACGCTCGCCAATCACGCGCTTGCCGGAGCGCTCGGTGCGTGGGTACGTTCGCTGCTGGCGCCGGAGGCGCTGCGCTGGATCGTCGGCGGATCTCTGCTGGCGATTGCGGCGTGGACGCTCAAGCCCGACCAGTTCGAGGGAGAAGTGCGCGAATCATCGCGTTACGGCGTGTTTGCGCTGACGTGCGTGGTGTTCTTCCTGGCCGAGATGGGCGACAAGACGCAGATCGCGACCATCGCGCTCGCCGCCAAATACGATGCGCTCATGCTGGTGGTGGTCGGCACCACGCTCGGCATGATGATCGCCAATGTGCCGGTGGTGGTTCTGGGCAGTGCCGCTTCGCACCGTATTCCGTTTCGCGCCGTGCGTATCGTCGCCGCGTTGCTGTTCGTCGCGCTTGGGTTAGCGGCATTGTTCGGCATCGGCGCCTGAACCGAGTCACCAAACAAAAAGGCGGCCGCAGCCGCCTTTTTCAACGGCGCCAAAACTGCGGTTACGCCGCGACGCTTTTGCCCCTGGAAGTCGGCTTGTGCGCGTATTTCTGCTTGAATTTCTCGACGCGCCCTGCCGTATCGACGATTTTCTGTTTGCCAGTGTAGAACGGATGGCAGTCCGAGCACACCTCGACGTGCAGCTCGCGTCCGAGCGTGGAGCGTGTCTTGAACTTGTTGCCGCAACTGCAGATGACGTTCATCTCTTTGTATTGCGGGTGAATTTTAGCTTTCATGGCGCCTGCCTCTGGGTTGCCGCTGTCAGTGAAAGGCGGGGATTATCCCTTACCGTGCGGGGAGTTGCAAGTTTTTCGCTGCCAATTCATCCTAAGGATGCATGCCGTGACACGTTAGCCGCAGGCCCGCTTGCGGGAACGGCGTGCGCTACCCGATGGCTGTTAACCGCGCCGCATGCTATCGAAGAAGTCCGCATTGTTTTTCGTGGAACGCAACTTGTCCACGAGAAACTCTGTCGCCTCCAATTCGTCCATCGGGTAGAGCAGTTTCCTCAACACCCAGACCTTCTGCAGGATGTCCTGCTTGATCAGCAATTCTTCGCGCCGCGTGCCAGAGCGGTTGACGTTGATCGACGGGTAAATACGCTTCTCCGCCATGCGCCGGTCGAGATGGATTTCCATGTTGCCGGTGCCTTTGAACTCTTCGTAGATCACGTCATCCATGCGCGAGCCCGTGTCGATCAGCGCGGTGGCGATGATGGTGAGCGAGCCGCCTTCTTCGATGTTGCGCGCGGCGCCGAAAAAGCGTTTCGGCCGCTGCAGTGCGTTGGCGTCGACGCCGCCGGTCAGCACCTTGCCGGAAGCCGGCACCACAGTGTTGTAGGCGCGCGCAAGCCGCGTGATCGAATCGAGCAGGATCACGACGTCCTTCTTGTGCTCGATCAGGCGCTTGGCTTTTTCAATCACCATGTCGGCGACCTGCACGTGGCGAGTGGCCGGTTCGTCAAAGGTCGAGGACACGACTTCGCCTTTCACCGAGCGCTGCATCTCGGTCACCTCTTCCGGCCGCTCGTCGATCAGCAGCACGATCAGGTAGACCTCCGGATTGTTGGTGGCGATCGAATGCGCGATGTGCTGCATCAGCACGGTCTTGCCGGCTTTCGGCGGCGACACGATGAGTCCCCGTTGGCCTTTGCCGATCGGCGCGACGAT
>Ga0326597_10014734_pt1 | contig 10240 bp, 4 predicted proteins | sample RVTome_12_FD_203789 | JGI IMG/M metagenome (GOLD analysis project Ga0326597, IMG submission 203789) | Soil microbial communities from uranium-contaminated site in the Upper Colorado River Basin, Wyoming, United States - RVT100D185 | ecosystem: Environmental > Terrestrial > Soil > Contaminated >...
TCGGCCTCGCGGCCATGTTCGTGGATCTGAACGCCGACGGCGCGCCCGACCTGTACGTGGCCAATGACTTCGAGGACCCCGATCAGTTCTGGCTCAACGACGGCCGCGGGAAATTCCGTCTGGCGCCGTGGTACGCCGTGCGCTCCACCAGCAACTCGGGCATGGCGGTCGACGTAGGCGACGTGAACCGGGACGGACGACCGGACCTCTTCGAGGTAGACATGCTGAGCCAGGACACGCGCCGGCTCAAGACCCAGATCCCGACGCACACCGCGCTGCCCAAGCGGCCCGGGCAGGGAGACGGCCGCCCGCAGATGCAACGCAATACCCTGCAACTGAACCGCGGGGATGGCACGTTCGCGGAAATCGCCCGACTCGCCGGGGTGGGGGCCACCGGGTGGTCCTGGTCCATGTTGTTTCTCGACGTGGACCTCGATGGGTGGGAGGATCTCCTCGTCGGCACCGGCCACCTGTGGGACGTGATGGATGGTGACACCCAGTACCGCCTGCGCAACCGGCTCCACGAGATCGACTGGCGACGCATGCTGTTCGAGTTCCCGCCCCTGCCGCTGCCGAATGTGGCGTTCCGCCACCGCGGCGATCTGACCTTCGAGGACGCGAGCCATGCCTGGCGGTTCGACCTGGGTGCGGACATTTCGCACGCAATGGCGACCGCGGATCTCGACGGAGACGGCGACCTGGACGTCGTCATCAACCGGCTCGGCAAACCGGCGGCCGTGCTGCGGAACGATGCCACGGCACCGCGCATCGCGATCCAGCTGCGCGGCGCCTCGCCGAACACCGCCGGCGTGGGCAGCCAGGTGCAGGTGCGCGACGGAGCGGTGCCGCTGCAGCGGCGCGAGGTCATCGCCGGCGGACGGTATCTCTCGGGTTCGGACGCCCTGCTCAGCTTCGCGACGGGGAACGCGGATACGGTCACGATCGCCGTGGACTGGCGCGATGGCCGCCGCACGACGATCGCGGGGGCGCGCCCCAACCGGCTCTACAACATCGACCGGACCAACGCACAGCCGCGATCGGACCCGCCACCGGACTCCGCCCCGACGTTGTTCCAGGATATCTCCAACCAACTCGGCGGCCACCGGCACGTCGAACCCTACTTCGACGACTTCGACCGCCAACTCCTGCTGCCCAATGCGTTCAGCCAGCTGGGGCCGGGCGTCGCTTGGTACGATGTGGACGGCGACGGCCTCGAAGACCTACTTGTCGGCGCCGGCCGCACCGGTACGCTCGCCTGGTTCCGGAACGAGGCGGGCCGGCTTCGGCGAGCCACCGCGCGCGTCTCCCTCCCCCCGGCGCCGGGAGACCTTACCACCGTCCTGGGATGGCCCCAAGGCCCGGGAAGGCGAATGGTGATCGCGGGGGTCGCGAGCTACGAGATGGGCACGACCAACGAGGCGTTGGCGACGCCCAGCGTAGTGGCCTATTCCCCGGCGACCGGGACCAGGACGCCGCTGATCCCCGGCGATAGCGCGAGTGTGGGTCCGCTGGCCCTTGCAGACTACGACGGGGACGGCGACCTCGACCTGTTCGCCGGTGGGAGAGTCTTCCCCGGCGGTTACCCGCTCTCCCCTTCTTCGCGGCTGTACCGAAACGAGGGGGAGCGACTGGTCCCGGACACCGCGAACAACACGTTGTTCGCCGGCATGGGAATGGTCTCCGCGGCCCTGTTCGCCGACATCGACGGCAACGGCCGGCCGGACCTCATCGTGGCCATCGAGTGGGGAACCGTTCGCCTCTTTCTGAACGAAAACGGCCGCTTCCGGCCCGCGCCGCAGTGGCCGGGCCTGTCGGAGCTGTACAGCCGGTGGAACGGCCTTGCGTCCGGCGACCTGGACGGCGACGGCCGGCTCGACATCGTTGCCACCAGCTGGGGCCGGAACACCGACTACCATGCGAGCCAAGCGCTGCCGCTGTTTCTGTACGCCGGTTTCTTCGCCGAGCGCAGCCGTCCCGGTCTGCTGCTCGCGCAGGAGGACCCCCGCATCGGGGGCGTGGCACCGCTCACTACCTTCGCGCAACTCGGCTTGGCGCTTCCCGACGTCACCCAGCGGCTCCGGACCTTCGCCGCGTACGCCGATGCCACCATGGATCAGGTCCTCGGCCCACTGGCCCCAGGGGCGATCCGGCTCGGCGCCACGACCATGGATCACATGATGTTCCTGAACCGGGGGGATCGGTTCGAGGCACGGCCCCTACCCCTCGAGGCCCAGCTGGCGCCGGCCTTCTACGCCGGCGTCGCGGATTTCGACGGCGACGGGAAGGAAGACCTGTTCCTGAGCCAGAACTTCTTCGCCACTGAGGTCGCCACGCCGCGCTACGATGCGGGCCGGAGCCTGCTGCTCCTCGGTGATGGAGCTGGAGGACTCGATCCGGTACTGGGACAGCGCTCTGGCCTGCTGGTATACGGCGAGCAGCGGGGGGCGGCCTATGCGGACTTCGACGGCGACGGACGACTGGACCTCGCCGTGAGCCAGAACGCGGCCGACACGCGCCTCTTCCGGAACATCGGCGCTGTACCAGGCCTGCGCGTGCGGCTAGTCGGGCCGACGGGCAACCCGAGCGCCATTGGCGCCCAATTACGACTGCGCTATGACGATCGGGCCGGGCCGGTGCACGAGGTGCAGGCGGGGTCTGGGTACTGGTCGCAGAACGGCGCTATGCAGGTCCTGGGGCGTTCCGGTCAGCCCACGGCGCTCTGGGTCCGGTGGCCCGGCGGGCTCGAGCAGGTAGTTCCGCTGGCACCGGGTCAGATGCAAATCACGGTGCACATCCCCTGATGGCTGCGGGGGGAGCTCGGTTGGGGACAGACCACCAGACGCAAGAAGGGGCGGGATCGCTCCCGCCCCATCTTCATTGTCCGACCTACGAGCTTCCGACCTCAGAACTGCCTGGAGCCCACGGCCCGTCGCAGAGCCATGTACTCCTCCCAGATCTGCCGGACCGTCTTGCGGACGGTGCCTCCGTCACCAGCGCCCCCTCCGGTGCGGCTCACCATGTCGGGCGCGCTCGGCCCGCCGAACGTGTAACTCGCGCGCAGCAGCACATCCATCTCCTTGGCCGGGACTGGCATGTGTCGCGGCGTGCCGGTCTGATCGTTGAGGCCAGACCTGCTGCTAAACGTAAGTCCGTCGATCCGGCGCCGATTGAAGAACGGCGTGGGACCCTGACCCATGAACTCGATCTCCTGCTCGTATTGCAGGGCCGTGAGCAGCTCGGGGACAGTCTCGGCCCCGGTGAGCGCCGGCAGCCCGCCGCGCCCGACGCGGCTGTTGTTGATGAGCGTTGCCGCCTGCGCCGCGCTGCCGCCGCTGCGGATCAGGCCTTCGGCCCAGAGCAAGTCGTTCATCTGGGTGGTGTAGAAGGGGTCCGGACCCGTGGCGTCTGCGGTAGGCAGATTCTCGCCCCGATAGGCCAGGTGCTGGTAGCGGATGTGTTGGAGGTTGCTCTGGTGGTACTGGCCGCGCGCCGGCGGGAAAATCACCAGGCCGGAGCAGGCGTAGTCGGTGCCAGCGTTGGCAGTCGCCGCCACGGTTCCGTAGGCGATGCTGTTCGAAGGCCCGTACGATCCATCTCCCACCCGCCGGTCGGGCGAAGTCGTCGGGCAGGGATTGCCGCTGGGGTCCGGCCACGGACTCACGTGGTTGGTGGTGATCATGGCGGCGACGCGGGTGTCCACCCGCATCGTGAGGATGGAATTGCCCCACGTCTTCACGCAGTCCAGGTCGCCGCATTCGCGGCCAGTGATATCAACGAAGTACTCCCAGTCGAACGGGGCGCCGGAGCTGACCCCTTGCGATGCGTACGTCGCCACCGCCGCCCAATCGGCCGCGGCGTTTTCCGCCGCGTTTCGCGGGAACATGGCGACCAGCTCGGCCTGCATCGTCCGGATGACCTGACGGATCTGCGTCTCGTTGTACGATTGACCAGCGCCCACACCCATCCATTCGTTATCCGTGTCCCACGTGGCGGTCCCGACCTCGGTCCACGCCTCCTCGAATTTCTGCAGGGCGGCGTCCCGCATCTCTTGACGCGTATTGAAGGGGAGGGCAAGGGCGCCGCTCGGATCGCCCGTCTCGTCAAACACGAAGCCCTGGTCGTACACCAGCGCGATGCCGGCGAAGGCCATTCCCTGCAGCATCTTGGCGATCACCGTGTTGCGAGACGTGAGCGTGTTGTCGACTGCGCAGTCGTCGTCGAAGCAGACACCGCTCGCGATCCCCGAGAGCACGGCGTTGGCCGACACCAGCACCGTATAGTAGCCGTACCACTGACTCTCGACGGACGGGCCACCCGCGGCCTCGGGTGCAGTAGCGCTGTTGGTCCAGCCGCAGCGCGACGGGCAATCGACGCCGACGGAGGCGTAAAACCGGATCGCCGCATTGTTCCACGAGGCGGTGTAGTTGTCGGCCATCGCGGTCATGGGCATGGCGCCGAAGTAATCCCCGCGAGTGCCGACCCACGTCCGGAACGCACCGCTCATCAACTTGGCCAAGCCGGCCGGATCGGCGAACGCCCGGTTCTTGTCGGGGGCGTTCGGGTTCTCGATATCCAGGTTGCATCCGCCGACCACGAGGACGGCCGCCGCCAGGGCGGTGACGAGCGACGACGCACGCAGCATATGAGAATCTCCATGTGAGGTCATGATGGTCGCCCCCTCAGAACGACAGCTCGACGGTGGTCGAGAAAGTCCGGAACAGTGGATACTGGAACCAATCCATCCTGACCTGGAACGGATCGCCGAAGAGCCCTGAGACTTCCGGATCGAGCCCGGAGTAGTTGGTGATCGTGAACAGGTTGCGGGCGATGAACGACAGCCGCAGCTCGTGGAACCCGCGCAACCCGATGCTCCGGAGCTGATCCGCCACGAACGTGTAGCTCACCGACAGCTCTTTGAGCTTGGCGTAGGACCCGGGCTCGACGAAGAAGTCGTTCGGGTCGAGACCGTTGTAGAACCCCACCCCGTAGTACGGCAGCGCCTTCTGGGGGCAGGCCGGCATGGGATCCGCTACGACGCCGCACGTTGCAGCGTTTTGGGGCTTGCCGGCCTGGTCTTGCACCCGGTCCCGGGTCGCCTGGAAGGCCCATTGGCGGGTCCCGTTGTAGAGGTCACCGCCGTAGGACCAATCGAGCAGTCCGTTCACCACGAGCCGCCGGTAGCTGAATCTGAGGCCGAAGCTCAGGTTGAAATCGGGGTTGGCGTTGCCGATCTGCGTGATCTGCGAGGTCTCGAGACAGTTGCCCGACGCGTCTTGGCGTTTGCAGAAGGTAAACTTGATGGCCCGTTCGTTCGGCGTGCCGTAGGCGCTCCGCCGCACGACGTAGCCATCTTCGTTGACCATGACGCTGTCGCGGCTCCACGCCTGGCCGGCACCGGATTGCGCCGCCTTGGCCGGGTCGGCGTACAGATCGTCGATGTTTCGAATCCAGCGGTTGCCGTACATCACGCCCAGGTCCGACCCGCTGCCCAGGAAGAACGCGCTGGGCATCTGCTGGAAGCTGTACAGGCGCTCCGGCAGGTTCCACTCCGTGATGACCTGTCGGGTCCGGTCGCCCACGATGTTCAGGGTGACGGAGGTGGTGGGCGTGCTGATCAACCGGGCTGCCAGGGTCACCTCATGGGTGGTGGCTCGGAGCGCACCGGTGTTCTGCCATTGCCCCTGCTGGAACCCCGCCACCGCCGGCAGGTCGACCAGGAGCAGCTGGTCCGTCGTGTTCTTCCGCGAGAAGGTGTACTCGGCGCTATAATTGCCGCCGCCGAACTCGAGATTAGTACCCGCTTCCAGCTCGGCCGAGCGGGCCGGCTTGAGCAGCGGATTGCCCAGGACCAGCGGCGTGAAGCCACTGGCGTTCACGTTGAGGATTTCGTACTGGTCGTCGAAGTTGGGCCGCAGACCCGCCGTGCCGTAGGAGGCCCGGAGGCGCCACTCGTCGACGCCCGGGACCCGCACGTCCTCGGTGACCCGCCACGCCCCGGACACGCGATAGTACGTGGCCCACCGGCTCTCGGGCCCGAACAGCGACGACCCGTCGCGCCGCACGACGCCGTCCAGGATGTACCGGTCCTTGATATCGAACGTGGTGGTGGCCAAGTAGTTCTGGGTCCGAATCCGCTCGTCGCGCGAGGCAGCCGTGAGGTTGGCCTGGTCGGCGCCGGCGAACTCCGGCACGCGTGACACGACCAGCGCGTTGGCGGAGGTTCGGAGCAGCCGGTTCCGCTGAGACTCGAAGCTGGTGCCCACCTTGGTGGTATTCGTGATGCTGCCGAAGCGCCGGACGCTCGTGAGCGTGGCCCCGGTATTGTATTGCCAGTTGTTCCTCGTCTGTTGGACGAGATAACCGGCATTCTTGCTGCCTGTGGATGTCCGGAAGCCGAATGGTTGCTCGTCCGAAGAATCCGACGCCTCCTGGTCGTAAGCGAAGCTACCTTCCGCCGACAGCCAGTCGAACATGCGCCACCGAAACCGGCCCGAGCCGGTGAACCGGTTGCGGTCCTGATTGATCTTCCGATTGGCCAGCTCGTACATCGGGTTGAAATCGTTGGCAACGTCACCACTCAGCGGAACCACCGGGCAGTATGGTGTGCCTGCCGACCCGAATGGGCTTCCCGCTGGGCAAGGCCCGGTGATGTCGACGTCGGGTTGGAGGAACATGGGGCCGAAGAACGGACCGGTCTGACCTTCCGCCGCCCGGCCATTGGTCGAAGTGCCATAGAAAGCGCTAAAGGACACGTCGACGTTCGCGCGCACCTGCTGATCGAGGTTGAGCCGGAAATTCTGCCGCGTGTACCCGCCCAGATTGAAGATCACGCCCTCGTTCCTGGTATTCTGGATCGAGGCGTTGAAGTTGGTGTTGCCGCGCCGCTGCCCGACCGAAACGTATCCGCTCCAAAACTGGCCCGGCTGGACCAGGTCATCCCAGAAGTTGTTGTACACGTTGAACGGATTGTCCGCTATCTGGTCCGCCTTAATGGGGCGGCCACCCCCCGAGGTGAGGCAGTAGAACCCGTTCGCGTCAACGGACCACGTCGTGTCCTGCGAGACGCAGTAGCCAGGAGTGGATTCGATCTCCCATGCGTGCGAGCGGGAGAACTCCAACCGCCGCGGCATGTTGTTGACGCCACCCTCGAGCCGGGACGTCACACGCAGCGTACCGTCGGGCAGCGAGCTGCCCCGATCGGTGAAGACCTGCACGACCCCGTTGGCCGCATTGGAGCCGTACAGCGAAGACGCCGCCGCTCCCTTGATCACCTCCACCCGCTCCAAATCCTCGGGGGCGATATCCGCGAGACCGAATGCCGTGATCACCCCGTCCACGATGTACAGCGGATCCTGCCGGCCGCCGATGCTCGTCGCGCCCCGGAGCCGGATCGCGACCTCCCCGCCAGGCTGGGACGAGGTCGGCAGCAGTCGGACGGCCGCGATTTTGCCTTGAAGGGCGACCAGCGCGCTGGCGCCCGGGACCTCTCGCAGCTGGTCCCTGTTGACGCTCCCGGCCGCGAAGGGCAGTTTCCTGCGGTCCGTTGCCTGCCCCACGCCCGTCACGACCACTTCCTCGAGCCGGAGCGGATCGGGCGCCAACTGGAAGCTGTGTTCCTGGGTGCCGGCCGAGAGGGTGATGGTGCGGCTGACGGGCTTCCTCCCGATGTATCGCGCCGTCAACACCACTTCCTGCCCCCGCACGCCATCCGCCCCGATGGCAATCGTATACGTTCCGTTCGCCGCCGTGACGGCGCCCAAGTTGGTGTTGCCCACCACCACACTGGCGCCGCCCAGCGGTTCGCCCTGCTCCGTCGTAACGCGCCCGGTAATGACCACGCCTTGCTGCGCCGAGAGCGGACTGACGATGCAGAACACCAATGCGGCAATAACACTGCCGACCAGCAGTGAGCCGGACCTTGTGACGCGCATAATCTGCCTCTTGCGTGGAGTAGGAGGGACGGGCCGATGCGCCCCGCACGAAAGAAGCCGTGCGGAGATAGACGGAGGGAATACACTGGCTAAACCGTTGTCACGAACCATGACGACCTCCTCGGCCCCACTCGGACAAGCCGAGTGACGGCACTACAGACTTTGGAGGTCCTGCACCAGCAACGCCTGGACTAGGCTCTGATAAGGCCCCATACTACACTCCGTTCGGAGCCGCGCAATGGGTGGGCTGGAGACCGGGACGGCCCCTGCGACCCCGATGACCTGAAACGCCATCCGGTCCCGCAGGCGAGTGCCGTGATCTCCAGCGTTTCGTTGTTCCGCACCGCCGGAACCCGCACCCTGTCCGGAGCCCTGCTGGCAGCCCAGCTGGCCGTGGCGATGGGTCCCGAGACGGGGGCCGCACAGGCGACACTCCGGGGGCGCGTCATCGACAGCGAACTCGGTCACCCGCTCCCGAGCGCCCTCGTCCGAATCCAGCCGGGCCCACCTCCCCTCACAACGGACACCCTTGGACGGTTCGAGGCACAGGGACTCCCCGCCGGAGATGCGGAGGTCACGATACAGGCAATCGGGTACGCCCAAGGTGTCTTTACGGTTCACCTTCCCCCGGCGGGCGCAGTGGAAGGGGTCTTCACCCTCGACTTCACGGGATACCGGCTGCCGGAGGTGGTCGTGCAGGCACGCGCCGAGCAGCTCATGCCGCGCTACTTGGACTTCGAACAACGGCGGCGGCGCGGCCAGGGCGCCTACCTCCGATGGGACGACATCAAGGCCCAGGGGTACAGCTCGGTGGGAGATGCGCTTCGCGTGGTCCGGGGGGTCCGAATCCAGTGCAACCAGCAGACATTCGAGTGCTTCGCCGTCATGGCCCGCACCCCCCAATGCCACCCGACCTGGTGGATCGACGGAGTGGAGGTGAGCTCCTTCCACGAGAATACTCCCATCCGCGACATCTACGGGATCGAGATCTACCGCGGCCCCGGAGAGGTCCCGGGCGAGTTCTCCGGATCGAACGCCGCCTGCGGCGTCATCGTGATGTGGACGAAGTCGCGGCCGTACCGGTAACCTGCGCCAAGGCGTGCCCCATCTGATCATTCACGTCTTTCCTTAGTACATTGTGCGCTATGTGGAAACGCTCCGGCCTGGTACTCGTCCTGGCTACCGTGACCGCGGCCGCCTTGCTCGCGCACGATCTCTTCCTCAAGCTCGAGACCTACTTCGTGCCACCCGAGACCGCGGTTCGGGTCGCGGTCCTGAACGGCTCATTCGCCAGTAGCGAGGGCTCGGTGACGCCGGATCGACTCCTGGATCTGAGCGTGGTCGGCCCCATCGACCGCCGCACGCTCTCCCGTGACGCATGGAAGCCGGTCGGCGACACCACCTGGCTCACCGTGCGGACCGGCGCTCCCGGCACGTACGTCATCGGGGCTTCGCTTGCCCCACGGGAGATCTCGCTCTCCGCTGAAGACTTCAACAGTTACCTCGAGCACGACGGGATCCCGGACATGCTCGAGGCGCGCACGCGCCGGGGCGAGCTCACTCGCCCGGCGCGGGAGCGCTACCAAAAGCACGTCAAGGCCGTCCTCCAGGTCGGCGAGACGCGGACGGATGCGTTTCAGACCCGCCTCGGCTACCCGGCCGAGCTCGTCCCGCTCGGGAATCCCTACGGACTCCAAGTCGGCGACTCACTCGCTTTCCGCTGCCTGGTCGACGGAAAGCCCGAGGCGCACCAACTGGTGATCGCGGGTGGCGAGCACGACGGGCAAGCGCGGCAGGAGCTGCAGGCGCGCAGCGACGCGGAAGGGGTCGTCCGGTTCGTCCTCGGAACGCCCGGTAAGTGGTACGTCAAGTTCATCCACATGGAGCCAGCGACCGACCAGGGAATCGATTACGAGTCAAAGTGGGCGACGCTCACGTTCGAGGTGCGCTGAGGCCGGTGCGCCCACTGCCTTTCCTGCTCCTCCTGGTCGCCGTACCTGCAAGCTCGCTGCAACACGACCCGCTCGCGGCCCGTACCAAGGGCCGCCCGAACGCCCCGATTACCGTCTACGAAATGGCCGATTTCCAGTGTCCGGCGTGCCGCGACTTCGCGCTTTCCACGCTACCGGCGATCGAGCGGGACTTCATCCACACCGGCAAGGTCCGCTGGGTGTTCGTCAATTTCCCGTTGACGCACATCCACAAGAACGCGGTCGCCGCCGCGCAGGTGGCGATGTGCGCCGCACGCCAGGACAAGTTCTGGGCGATGCACGACGCCCTGTACCAGCGGCAGCCGCAGTGGGCGGCGC
>Ga0326597_10014735_pt1 | contig 10240 bp, 10 predicted proteins | sample RVTome_12_FD_203789 | JGI IMG/M metagenome (GOLD analysis project Ga0326597, IMG submission 203789) | Soil microbial communities from uranium-contaminated site in the Upper Colorado River Basin, Wyoming, United States - RVT100D185 | ecosystem: Environmental > Terrestrial > Soil > Contaminated >...
GAGGCGTTCGAGGTGTTCGAGGCTTGCGCCGTTCCCGGCCGGCGCGAGTCCGAACGCCACCCAGACCAGCGTCGCCGTGCTGAGGTTGCCCGGGCTGTCCGGCGTATCGCCGTAGCTGCCGTCCCGATTCTGATGGTCCGCCAGCCAGCGCAGGCCGCCTTCCACCAACGGCTCCAGCTCCGCCGCGGCCGCGCCGGCGAGCCGCCTCCACGCCAATTCCAGCGCGATCACCGCGGTGGCGGTCGAGAGCGCGCTGCTCGAGAGTTCGCCTCGAAACGAACCGGCCTCGCTGAAGCTCTTCAGCACGAACTCGCGCGCGCCGGAAAGCGTGGCCGCCGAGACCGATTCGGGCAAGGCGTTCACAGGCTCAGGTGTCCCAGCGCCAGCAGCGCATAAAAGGTGTATTCGCTGTCGGCCTGATCGTCCGCCCAGGTGCCGCAGAAGGCTCGCCCGGTCCAGAGCGTGTCGACGAAGTCGAGGCACGGCTCGCGCACCGCCTCGAGCGAACATCCGAGCGAGGTCAAGGCATGCAGCGCCGTGGCGGTCGATAGCAGGTCCGGCATCGGCGCCTCGGGAATCGCCAGGAAACCGCCCTGCTCGTGACGCCTTGCCAGGAGCCAATCGCCGGTGTCCGCTCGAGGCGTTCCGCCGAGGTGCCGCAGGAGCGTCACCGCCGCGGCCGTGGACGGCGTGTTGCCGATCGGCAGCTCCGGTTCGTTGGAATAGGAACCGTCCTCGGCGGCCAGCGCACAGATGCTCGAGCAAAGCCGCGCCGGCTCCGGCGGCAGGCCGCCCAGATCCTGATGGGCGCCGAGCGCCAGGAACGCGTGATACAGCGTCCCCCGTTCACGAGCCGGCGCCGCCGCATACCCGCCGTCCTTGCTGCGATGCGCTTCCAGCCGTTGTAGCAGGCCGCTTCGAAGCCGGCCCTCGCGCGGAGCATCGAGCGCGGCCAGACAGCGCGCCAGGCAGGAAAGGTGCACGAGATCGAGCGCCTCGCCCGCGCCGAAGCTCTCGAGGTAGTCGAGCACCCGCCGCCTCGGCGGTTTGGCCTGGAGCGCCAGCAGGCCCTCGAGCGTGAACACCGTGTAGTACAGGTCGGCGCGGCCCGCCCGGTCGGCCGCGCCGCCCGCGTCGGTCCACTGTTCCTGGAGGTACTCGACGACGCGTTCGGCGGAGTCCCCGAGCAGGCGCGGAGCGAGCCTAGCGACCTGCAGCGTTTCGAGTCTCGAACTCACTGCAGTACCCCTCGATCAGCACCTGCGGGAAGATCTTGTGGACCACCCGCCGCAGCAGTCCCTTGAGCGTCGCGTTGTCGAGCACGCGCAATGAGCGCACGGCCTGCTCCTGGTAGGCCGACAGCAGTTCGTGGGTCTTGTCGAGCGCGCCGTGATCGCGCAGCATGCGTGCCACCTCGTCCGCCACGCCGTCGTAGGGGCAGCGCCGCTCGAGCAGCGCGGCCAGCAGGTCGCGCTCCGGACCCTCGGGCGCGCGCCGGGCCGCGATGGTCAAGAGCAGCGACGGGCGCAAGTTGCGCAGGTCGTGCGAACCGTGCTCGCCGTCGAAGTCGTCCAGGTCGTCGCGGATCTGGTAGGCCACGCCGAGCGCGTCGCTGTATTCGTCGAGCACCGCGTGGGTCTGCTCGTCCGCGCCGCCGTAGAAGGCGGCCAGGCGCAGCGCGACCTGGAAGGCCGGGGCGGTCTTCTGCCGGAAGATGCCGAGCACCTCCCGCGACGAGAGCCGGCGCGGTTGGCGCGCGTGCAGCAGCTCCGCGCCCTGCCCGCGGGCCAGCGTCACGTGGCCGAGAGCGGCGGTTTTCAGCAAGGCCAGGCGCTGCTCGGCCGGCACCTCGAGTTCGCAGAGCAACCGGTATCCCTCGCCCACCAGGAAGTCGCCGGCGTTGATCGCGATCGCCTCGCCGTGCGTCACATGCATCGTCGGCTGCCCGTACCGCTCGCGGTCGCCGTCCTCGATGTCGTCGTGAATCAGCGAGGCCTTGTGGAAGCACTCGACCGCCACCGCCAGCTTGCGGAAATCCCCCGGGACGACCGCCGCCTCGGCCTTCTGGTTCTGCACCAGCGCGAGATAGACGCAGGTGGAGAGGTACGGCCGCCAGCGCTTGCCGTCCCGCGCCAGCCACTCGCGCGCGATCCGCTCGGTCTCGTCCGCCGCTTCGCCCAGGATGCGATCGAGGCTCGCCGGTTCGAACCAGCCCTGCACCTGCCGCTTGAGTCCGTCGAGATCGAGCCGGTAGGTCTGGTCCTCGGAGGTGAGGTGGATCAGGTCCCAGACCCAGTCGAGGTCGACGGTCGTGTCGATGCAGTCGTCCTGCAGGAGCGGAATCGCCGCGCCCGGCACCACGGTGGCCTCCATGTGCGGGAAGCACCTCTCGAGCACGTTGATGCAGCTCACGCCGACGATCGCCTCGATCCGGCCGGTCTCGATCATCTGGCGCACGATCGCCGACCCCTCGGCGACCAGCACCGCGTACCCGAGCCGCTCCGCCTCGCGGCTCAGGTCCTGGATCGAGCACAGCCCGCACTCCTTGCAGAGCAGGCCGAACTCGTCGAACGGCGCGGGGCAGTGCTCCTCGACCCGCAGGCACTTCGGCAGGAGCAGCAGCCGCCGGTCGAACGGAATCTGCGCCAGGGAGTCCCGCCAGACCGCGTTGTTGACGAGGATCGCGATGTAGTCGTCGTACTTCGCCGGGACGCCGGCCCGCTCGCGCACCGCGGCCGAAAGCTCTTTCAACTCCGGCAACGAAACCGGCGGAACCAGGTTCTGCTCGGCCACGTGTTGCGCGGCCAGCCGCTTCAGCCGATCCCGTTCGGGGCGGGCGTCGGGGATGTTCGACTGCGCCTTCCGGTAGCGCTGGACCGGCACGCGGGGAGGCAGGCGGACGTCATGCGATGGCGGGTTCATGTGTACGCTCCGAAACCGAAGAACCAGTGTTTCTTCGCGAAGCGATAAACCCAGTGTTTTTCGGGGATTTCCTGTCCGGGATGATGCTGGCTCCCGCGCGGCTCGAGCGCTCCGAGTTCGGCCAGCGCCGTCTTTCGGGCGGTGGTGTCGCGGCAGTGGTGGCGTTCGACGAGCTCCTTCAGCAGGTCGGGACGCTCGAGGACCACGCAGCCCCGCGTGGCGGCCGCGGCGGTTTTTCGGAAGTCGGCGAGCAGCGGCGAGCGCGTCATGGTCCGGAACAAGTCGCCGCCGTTGTCGCGGATCGACTCGGTCGCGAACTGGATCACCGGGCAGGGTTCGACGTCGCCGCCCGGGCCGATGTGATGGCTGATGCCGGTCGCCGCGGGGCAGAGCGCGCGTCCCTGATCGTCCCAGTAGGCGTCGACGAAGACGATCGGCTTCAGGTTGCGCATCTCCACCGCGAAGCGGCGCACCTTCAACACCTGCTCCGGCGAGAGCGCCAGCTCGGGCGACGCGTTCGGCCCGACCACGCGATAGGTGTGGAACCAGATGTAGTGCACGCCGCGGGCGATCAGTTCGTCGACCCAGCGCTCGTTGACCAGATCGTCGATGTTGCTCCGGCAGACGCTGGCGGCCACGCCGGTGATCAGCCGGTGGCGCAGGCAGGTGTCGAGGCCCGCGAGCGTCCGCTTCAGCACGTCCTTGCCGTTGCGGCGCTGATCGCTGACCAGCTCCGAGCCCTCGATGCTGATCAACGGAGTGGCGTTCCCCACCCTGCGCAGGCGCTCCGCCACTTCATCGGTGATGAACTGGCCGTTGGTGAAGATCTGGAAGTAGCAGTCGGGATGCGCCTCCAGGATGTCCTGCAGCTCGGGATGCAGGAAGGGCTCGCCTCCCAGCAGGCCGAAGAACGAGTTGCCGTGCTGCTTCGCGTTGTCGATCAGCCGGTTCATCTCCTCCAGCGAGATGCTCGTCTGCGGATGGCGCACGTCGACCCAGCAGCCCTGGCAGTGCAGGTTGCAGGTGTTGGTGATCGAGATGTAGAGGAATGGAGGAAAGACCTCGCCCCGCTTCAGCCGGCGCTTGAACTTCTGCACCGAGCGCATGCCCTTGTAACCGAAGTTGTAGGCGAACTTCCAGAGCAGCCGCGCGTCGGTCGAACGCATCATCCGATAGGCCAGTTTCACGCTCATTCAGATGCCCCACTCTTCTTCGCTGGGGGAGCTGGGAGCGGCCTTCTCGTCCTGGACCGACTGCGAGCGTTCCCGGCGGCGCTCGGCCTTCTCGCGGGCGCGGGCGAAACGCTCCTCGATGTCCTCGACCGACGGCAGGGTCATCAGGATCTCGCTGGGGATGTCGAGCTTCTCGCCCAGCTTCTTCAGGCAGCGCTTGCGCTCGAGCAGCGCCCGGGATTCGTCCCGCTCGCTCGAGAAGCGCTTGCGCGCCTCGTCCGTGCGCCGGCGCAGCGCGCCGTACAGGTCTCCGCCGAGCAGGGCCGAGATGTCGGTCTTCATCGCCTCGCGATTCAGGTTCTCCTCGTTCACCGGCGCGCCGTTGATCGGGCTCTTGTGGTACTTGGGGAACAGGATCGCCGCCTCCGGGCAGACCCGCGAGCAGGCCGGACAGTCGGTCTTGCACTTGTTCTGGTTCTGCACCTGGATGTTCTGCTCGGCGTCGACGCCGTACACGTCGAACAGGCAGAAGCTCAGGCACTGCATGCAATTGGTGCAGCGTTCGTAGTCGATGACCGGGAACCAGGGCTTCCAGCCATTCGGCGGCGGGAGGCCATCACCGGCCCATTCGGGCGCGGCCTGAGCCGTTCGACCTTCGCCCGCGGCCGCTTCCGGCCGGCCTTTCAGGAGCCCCGCGACGACCTCGTCCGCGGTCTGCTCGCGCATGTTGAGAATCTCGGTCCGGTCCTCATCGAGCGGCGCTCCCGCGGCGTGGAACAGCCAGCGCACCGCCCGCGGATAGCAGGCGGCGATCTTGAGCGGCCCGGAGTCCGTCAGCTCGCCCAGCTTCGGGTCCTTGCCGGCCGACAGCGCGCACAGGTCGGCCACGCCCTCGAACTCGACGCCGGAATCCTGGAGCTTCCGCAGGACCTCGTCCTTCACCTCCTCCGGGACCGCCTTCGCGAACGCGCAGTGGCAGTAGAGGATCTTCTCGCCTGTCCGGTTCTTTGAGCTCATGAGGGGTGCGCGATCCGGTGTTCGGGGATGGGACGCGCCGGACGGAAGCACTCCTCGTGCTCGCTCGAACAGCGGAGCCCCGGTGTTTCCCGGCAGAGATCGGCGACGACCGACGCGAGCGTCCGGGAGAGTTCCAGCGGTGCGGCCTCGGCGCGCAGGTTGACGATCAGGCTGCCGTCCTGAAACGGCGGGAGCGGCGTCCCCAGCGTCTCCCGGAGCGCGTCGCAGGCCTGGTTGTCGACCACGCTGATCGCCGAAAGCCCGGCCAGCGGATGTCCGCCGTCCAGCGTCAGCTTCAGGTGGGCGATCTCGATCTCCTGCTGATTCAGGCGGCGCCGCAGTCGTTCGGCCAGGTCGGCGAGCAGTCGATCGGCATCGATCGGCGCGGCCGACTGGATTCCGAACGTGGCGTTCAACCAGCCCAAGAGCGCCTCGCCGGCGGCGTAGGCGTCGTAGTCGATCTGCATGGCCGGGTGGACCGGAAGCGCATCCCGTTCGATCGCCTCGAACCAGGGCAGGAGGCCGCTTCCCTCCCTGGCCGACACGCAGAACACGCGCGCCGCGGGATAGGTCGCTTCCAGCTTCGCGATCAGTTCCTCACGCAGGCGCGGGTCGAGCTGGTCCTGCTTGTTGATCACGATGAAGTGCGCCTCTTCCACCTGCTTGCGGTAGACGTAGCGGACCTTCTCGGAAAACGCCGGCCCGGGGCGCAGGCCGAACACGCGCGCCGCCCGCCTCGGGTCGAGCAGCACGCTCAGCGGCGCCACCTTGAACCGTTCTCCATACAGGCGTCGCAGCGGGTAGCTGACGGTCGCGACCAGGTCGGTGCACGACCCGACCGGCTCCGCCAGGAACACGTCCGGGACCTGATCCCGCCCCAGCCGGTCGGACGCCTCCTTCAAGGAGGAGAAGCGGCAGCAGAAGCAGCCGCCGCCGATCTCTTCCACCTCGAAGCCCCGCGAACGCAGCCAGGCGGTGTCGACCAGGCCGGTGCTCTGATCGTTGGTGATCAGGCCGACGCGCAGGCCTCGTCCGGTCAGATGTTCCGCGAGCCGGCAGAGCGCGGTGGTCTTGCCGGCGCCGAGAAACCCTCCGATCATGACGTGGCGGGCCGTCATGAATCCTGCCCCAGCATGCGATCGATCGTGCCGTCGAGGAATCCGGCGTACCCTTCCGCGTCGAACGCATCCCTGGGCGCGTCGCCCGCCACGCTGTAGAGCCAGCCCTGGTCGTACGGCTTCGAGTGGATCTCGCCGATCCGGTCCTGAAGTTCCGGATTCCGGCCCAGGAAGCTGCCCGACAGCGGCGTGTAGAGTTCGGCCACCGCCTTGAAGCCCTCGATCCAGCCGATGACCTGGCCGGCTTCGATCGGACTGCCGGCGGCCACCTCGAAGTCGAACTCCACGACCTCGCCGAGCATGCGCGTGGCGAAGCGGGTGAAGCCGACCTGGAAGCGGCCGGGCTCGACCGCCCGCAACCAGAAGTGGGCGGGCGTGTAGAGCCGGTCCTCCGGCAGCCGGGTCGCGAACTTGTTGCGCCGGTAGGCGCGGTAGGGAACCGTCACGGGGTCAGAACTTCTCCTTGCGCGGCGGCTCCTCGGCCAGGCAGTAGAGGTACTGGTTGCCGCGCAGAAAGATCTCGCTGCCCGAGATCGCGGCCGAGGCGTCGAAGTGATCGTCCAGGTGGTTCTGGGCCAGCACCTTGTACTCCGGGCCATGTTCGAGCACCTCGCAGTCGCCTTCGCGGTCCAGCACGTACACCCGGCCCGCCGCGGCCACCGGCGAGGCGTAGACGTTCGACACGGTTTCGAGCCGCTGCGGCCCCAGGATCCGTTCGCCGGTCGTGACATCGAACGTTGATAGCACGCCGCTGTTGGTCTTCAGGAAGTAGAGCGTGTCCTGGTAGAGCAGCGGCGAGGGGACGTACGGCGTGTCCTTGTCGAAGGTCCAGAGCACCTGCTCCGAATCGGTGATGTCGCCGGAGGCGCCAGCCAGCTTGATCGCCAGCAGGGCGTTCCCCCGGAATCCGCTGGTCACGTACAGCGTGCCGCCGGCCGCAACCGGCGAGGGAATCACGTTGCGGGTCAGGCCGCCGCACTCCCAGACGAGCTCGCCCGAGGCCAGGTCGTAGGCGCGGATCTTGCTGGTCGCGCTGGTGATGACCTGCGGCTTCCCGTCGACCTCGACGATGAGCGGCGTGGCCCAGGAGGTCCGCTCGTCCCGATCGCGCCGCCAGAGATCCTCGCCGGTCCGCTTGTCGAGCGCGACGATGAACGAGTCGCCCTCGTGATCCCACTGGACCACCAGGGTGTCGCCAAAGAGCGCCGGCGAGCTTCCTTCGCCGAACGAGTTGCTGATCTCCATCTGGCCGAACTGCCGCTCCCAGAGCACGGTGCCGTCCAGGTCATAGGCGAACAGACCCTGCGAGCCGAAGAACGCGAACAGCGACTCACCGTCGGTGAGCGCCGAAGGCGAGGCCCACGATCCGTCCTGATGGGTGCCCTCTTTCGGCAGCGCCTCGGCGGCGACCTCTTCCCAGAGCAGCGAGCCGTCCCGGCGATCGAAGGCCAGCACCACGAACTCATGGACCTGCGTGGGCTGGTTGCCGCGGCCGCCGAAGAATCCGCCGCCCCGCCGGCCGCGCCGGCCGCGCCGCCCGGACTGGTCCTCTTCGGGTGCTTGCGGCTCGGGCGTCTCCAGTGCCTCCCCGACCCCTCGGGCGGACAGCACGAACACGCGATCCTCCCAGACGATCGGCGTGCCCTTGCCGAGGCCGGGCAGCTTCGCCTTCCAGCGGACGTTCTTGTCCTCAGACCACTCGAGCGGGGGATTGCCGGTTGTGGACTCTCCGGTGCAGAGCGGCCCGCGCCACTGGGGCCAGTTCTCCGACGCTTCGCCAAGGGCGGCGGCGGTCCGGCCGACTCCGGCCAAGAGCGGGGCGGTCAGGCAGACCAGCCCCACGAGCTTCATGGTTCGCATCCATCCACTCCAAGTGATCGATTCCAGGTGATCGATGAGTCGCAGCGCCGGCCCGGGGGATCGTAGCAGAAACGATCGAGCCTTCGAGGGAATCCGACGCAATGATCGGTGCGGCCCTCGTTGGACGGGCACTTGACGCCCCCGGGCACGGCGCCTACCAATGCGGGGAACTCCTCTGATCCCGGCGGAGCGCCTCGAACGCACGATGTTCTCGATCATCACGCCACGCCTCGTGTCCACGCTTCCCGCGCTTGGCGTGATCGCCGCCCTCGTCACCGTCGGTGTTGGGCATCACGAACAAGTTGGAGAATGACCCGTGGCGCTCAAGCCAAAGAGAAGTGAGCCGAAGGCAGGCGCGAAGGCCAAGCCCGGTGCGGAAGCGGAGCGCGCGACCGCGATGGCAGCTTCTCATTTCATCGACGAGCGGATCCGGTCCCTGGGTGGCTGGCGCGCCGGGACCCTGGCGGAGGTTCGCCGCCTCATCCACGAGGCGGACCCGGACATCAAGGAGGAGTGCAAATGGATCAAGCCCAGCAACCCGCTGGGAGTGCCGGTATGGTCCCACGCTGGGATCGTCTGCACCGGAGAGGCCTACAAGCAAGTGGTCAAGGTGACCTTCGCCCGGGGTGCCTCCTTGGCGGACCCTCGGGGGCTCTTCAACTCCAGCCTCGATGCGAACACGCGTCGCGCCATCGACATCCGGGAGGGAGAGGATCTCGATGCCGAGGTGTTCAAGGCCTTGATCCAGGCCGCGGTCGCGCAGAATCTCGGGTCCAGCGCCACGAAGTCACGGGGCCGTGGCCGGACGTGAGCCGGGGGTCGCTCCGGAAGAGGGCGTGAGGTGCTGCCCAATGAGTTCAACATCAGCACGCAGCGGACGGCGATGCGCGCCGCCGCTGATGCTGGGCGTTGGGCTGCAGCAAGTTCGGGTGCACGATCCCCAGAGGACGCGTAGACTGACCGCATGGCACGCACGATTCTCGTCGACGATCTGACCGCAGAGGAGCGTATCGAGCTCATCGGCACGCTCTGGGATAGTCTCGATTCCGCTGTGGCGGCCCCGATCACGCCAGCCTTGGCGGCGGAGCTCGACCGCCGTGAGGCTGATGCTGACGCCGCGCCGGATGCCGGCGACGCCTGGCCGGAGATTCGCGACGACCTGCGCAAAAAGCTGCGGTAGGTGCGGCGGCTCCGTGTTCGGAAGGCGGCGCGGACCGACATCGGATTCACGACGATGCTCCACACGTGGGGGCAGAACCTGCATCACCATCCGCATGTGCACTGCGTCGTGCCAGGTGGCGGGCTGTCGAGCGACGGCGAACGCTGGGTGCTGTGTTCGCGCGGCTTCTTCCTGCCTGTCCGGGTCCTGAGCGCCCTGTTCCGCGGCAAATTCCTGGCAGGGCTTCAGCACGCCTTCGCGCAGGGCAGACTGACGTTCCAGAGATCATTGTCGCCGCTGGTTGAGCCTGCCACCTTTCGAGCCTTGATCGACCGAGTGGGGGCGCGGCGGTGGGTCGTCTACGCCAAACGACCGTTCGGAGGACCCGAGCAGGTGCTGAAGTACCTGGCGCGCTCCACCCACCGCGTTGCGATCTCCAACCGCCGCCTCGTGTCCCTCGGTCGCGGTGAGGCCCACTTCCGCTGGAAGGACTACAGGAATGGCCGCCGCCAGCGGACCATGGCACTCACCGCGGTGGAGTTCATCCGCAGGCGCCTGCAGCACGTTCTGCCGCGCTGCTTCCCTCGGATCCGGCACTGCAGCTTCCTCGCGAACCGTTGCCGCAAGGCCAAGCTCAACCGCTGCCGGGAGTTGCTTCATGCCGTAAACCATGCCAGCGAGCCAAAGGGAACGACTTCTGAAACGAACGCCGCCACCTGCCCGAGCTGCGGCCAACGGACGCTGTACCGGGCGGGCAAGGTCACGCCACCGTCCATGCGGGAGCGTTCCCCGGCCGCTCTCGATACGTCGTAGACCGGCCGAATCTTGCCCGTCGCGACGACCAGCCCCAGGCCGCCAGAGAGGACGGCGAGGCCCCCGCACACCATCAGGGCGAGAAGCGCAGTTTCGGAGGGTCGAAAGTGAGCTCTCAGCGCTTGCCGACACCCGCCAGACTTACTAGAATCGCCGCGCCACTTGTTGTGGCGCGCGCC